>Ga0256829_1000047_pt1 | contig 163295 bp, 148 predicted proteins | sample 131447metaG_FD_185979 | JGI IMG/M metagenome (GOLD analysis project Ga0256829, IMG submission 185979) | Hydrothermal vent microbial communities from Lau Basin, Pacific Ocean - 131-447 | ecosystem: Environmental > Aquatic > Marine > Hydrothermal vents | place: Pacific Ocean: Lau Basin... | reverse complement strand
AGCGTTTGAGGCACGACGCCCAGGAACTCGCCGGCTTCGCGAATACTGACCATCTTACTAGACATGCTTAATTTGTATATGAACGCGCAATATCGTGCAAGTAACTGCTTAACTGCTCGAGCCCTCCAGAAACTCGGCCGCCAGACGTTGGTAATGTTTTTCGAATATCGCCTCGATCTCATCGATGACTTCTTTGGCCTCACGGCCATGCATGATGTGCTGCGCTACAAGCGCCGAAGTCTCGTTGAGCATCTTCGATTTATCCAGCATGGGGTAGGTTGCGGACAGGCGCCGAATGGCCTTGACAACGGATTCGTCTTGCGGACGTTCATGAGGCACTGGTTTCGGCAGCGCCTTCTTTTGCTCGGGTGGGCGCGAAACCAAAAATTCCGCGAATTCGAGCAAAGTTTCTTGTTTCGGCACGGGAAGTTTCTGGTAAATCTGTTGCAAGCGCTTCAGTCCAGACTTCCCTCCTTTGGGTCCTAGCGGCATCATTGCTCCACCTTCAGGGAAAAAATGGGCGCTTTGCGGCGCTCTTGCATCAAACCCAGCTCGGTCACCAGCGCCACCACGACCTGATCGCTGACCGCCTGCATTTCAGGCCATTTCATTCGCGCCTCGCTCAACAAATCGACGATATTCGGCGGCGGGTTATGGCCTTCTTCCATAATGATGTCCTCGAGCATCCCCGGTTTGATTTCCGGTCGAAACAATAGTCCATATGTATGTTTTTCCGGGTGAATAGCCAGCCAGCGCCCGGCCTTGTCCACCAGCACCGGCTCCAGCCCTTCCGGCAAGGACGCCGAGCCATGATGGAGCGCCAGCACTTCCCGTCCATCCAGTGCTTCGGCCAAAGCATCACCCGCGCCAGCCTCCGTCTTGTGCGCCTTGACGAAGGCTGCCGTGTATTCGGGTTCGGCATGGGGCTCGCCACCCACGGCTTCAGCCACCAGCAGGCCACCCAAACCGATGCCAACCACGGGCCGTTGCGACTTGCGAAACAGCTGGATGACGCGCAGCACATCATCATGATGTTCAAGCGATGGATCATTCGGCGCCAAGGCGCCTCCCAGGATGAAAACGCCATCGAACTGGCCGACGCTTGCAGGCAGACCCTGATCCAGAAAAGGGCGATAATAGTCAAAGCCTATATCCCGGCGCTCGAGCTGTTTTTCGATCAATCCGAGAAATTCCGAATAGGTATTCTGGATCACCATGTAATTTTTCATTGCCTATTCCTGTATTCTGGGTCGAGTCGTCAGGTATTGGCTGTAGACTCTGGATTGACTGCAGTGCAATAGTTGCGGGCGAATTCCAATAATTCCTCCATCGCGCGCAGGCGGAATTTCTGCCGCTGACGCACGAAAGAAAAAGGTCTTCTCAGCGGTGGATCCAGCGGCACCGCCGCCAACATGCCAAGCTCGAACTCCTTACCGACAGAAGCACGTGAAAGAATGCTGATCCCCATGCCGGCCTCGACAGCGCCTTTGATGGATTCGGAGCTACCCAGCTCGAGACATTCCTTGATGTCACTGCGATCGATGCCCTGCTGTTTGAGATATTCGGTCACGACCTCGCGGGTGCCCGAGCCTTCCTCTCTGCAGATGAAAGAATAATCCAGAAGGTCCGAGGCGCTGACGGCCTCCCTAGAGGCCAAGGGATGTTCTGGAGGCAACACCAGTACCAGTTCGTCTTCCTGGCAGATTTCAACGAGAAGGTTCTTGTTGCTGACTGGCGCTTCGACCACCCCCAGATCAATCACATTATTCTCGACCATGGACACGATGCCCTCGGTATTGGATACTTTCAGACGCAAATTGACCTCCGGGTATTTGGCCTTGAATCCTCCAAGCAGAGCGGGCAACATGTATTCGGCGATCGTGGTGCTCGCGCCGACTGTCAAGGCGCCACGCACGTCGCCGGTCAGCTCTTTGATGGCCTGTTCCATCTCGTTATAGAGTTCGAAAATCCGTTCGCCGTATTGGTAGGCTAGCTGGCCTGCCTCAGTCAGGCTGACGCGGTTATGCGTGCGGTCGAACAAGCGAGTATCGAATTGCTCCTCCAGTTGGCGGATCTGGAAGGTGACGGCGGGCTGGGTCATATGCAGGGCATCTGCCGCTTTGGTGAAACTCAGCAACTTGGCGACAGTATAGAACACTTGCAGTCTACGATCCGACACGATTACTTCCTCTCAATAAACGCCCTGGCTTGCCAGAAGCCTCCCATGAAACGGGCATACTAGCAGGCCTCAAGGAATCGTAAAACCATCTTGTCCATACATATATACAACCTATCGGATTACAAATGAAAAAAGCCTGGCAAGCACTTGATCTCGGCGGCGATGGACTGCAAGCGCTCAACGCCCGCTATACCAAACTGATGCGCCGCAGGCCGGTTGCCTATGGCGCCCTGTTGATGTTTCCCCTGGGCGCGCATCGCTGGTATTTGAAAGAACCCGTCGGCGCCATCTCCTACATCGGCCTCAGCGCCGCATCCGTTGCCTTGGGGCTGGCCTTCGGACCGATCGGGTTCGCCATCCCAGCCGCCGCAGAAGTGTTGTTCGCCAGCGCCGACCTGTTTTGGATCGATCGCCGCGTCACTGCGATGAACAAGGCCCTGCGTATGCAGCAGTTCATGCGTCCGGGCAATGAACCCCCAAAAAATTATCACGGGCGTTATCCCGACGCGGGACTGGATGAATACATCAAACTCAAAGAGAACGAACGCGCCGGCCATCAGCCCGTGGAACGCCAGCCAACCGGAAAGGAAAAGCCCGCCCGCGCGCCCTCCTTCAACGAACAGGAAGCCCTGTTGCGTGAACTCACGCGCCGCAAGCCTGATGCAAAAAAACGCTAGCCAGCGTTGCTATCCAAGCCTTAAGACGCCAAGAGCCTAAAGGCTCCGGCATTCCCTGCCGGAGCCAGGCGCATCACGCTGTCTTGGTAGTCCGCGCCTCTTCGCGTCTTTGCCAGAGGTAATACAACAAGGGAATGACCACCAGGGTCAGCATGGTGGAGGCGAAGGTGCCGAAGATCAGTGACACCGCCAGGCCTCCAAAGACCGGATCGGTCACCATCGCCGCCGACCCGAACATGATTGCCAGAGCGGTCAACAGGATGGGCCGGAAGCGCACCGCGCCCGCTTCGATCACAGATTCTTTCAACGAAAATCCCTGCCTGCGGTAATCCAGGATGAAGTCGATGAGCAGCAGGGAGTTGCGCACCACGATGCCCGCCAACGCGATAAAACCGATCATCGAGGTCGCGTTGAACGGCATGTGGAACACCCAGTGACCGGGGAAAATACCCACCAGGGTGAGCGGGATCGCACCCATCACGATGACCGGCAGCATGAACGACTGGTAATAGGCCACCAGCAGCAGGTAGATGAACACCAGCGCCACGATGAAGGCCATGCCCAGATCGCGGAACACGTCCAGGGTCAGCCGCATGTCGCCTCCCCACAGCACTTGATAATGCGTGATGTCGCGGGGCTGGGCGTCGGAAAAGCCCAGATTGGAGGTGGTCAGATGCACGCCATTGGGCAGGGTGACGCCGTCCAGCATCTTGTTCAGGGTCAAAGTGGCATAGACGGGGCTGACATTGAGCATGTCGCCCATCACATACACCACCGGGTGCTGATCCCGAGTCAGGATCGGCTTGGCCACGCTCGAAGGCTCGATCTGCACGATGCCGGCCAGTGAGACCTGCTTGCCCTGGACATTGGTGATGGTCAGATCTTCGACCTGCTGAATCCAGGCGCGATCCGGTCGCTTCAAGCGCACAATGATATCCACCGGTTCCGGTGTATGAGCTACATGCAGGCGGCCTATATTGGCGCCGGCGACATAGTCACGCACCACCTGGGCGACCTCAGCCGGCGCGACGCCGGAAAGCATCGCTTTGCGCTGATCCACGTGGATCAGATATTCCGGCGCGGTGGTCGTAACCGAATCATCGATGTTGATCATCCCATAAACCTTATGGAAATCGGCTTCGATGAGCTTGGCCGTCTGCCGCAGCTTCTGGTAATCGGGGCCATAGAGTTCCGCCAGCACCTGCGCGCGCACCGGCGGCCCGGGCGGCACCAGATACAGCTTGATATGCGCCTTGGGAAATTCCTTGCGCACCGGTGCCAGCGCATGCCATACCTCGGTCGCCACCTCAGCGGTGTGCGGCCGGTGCTCCTTGCCGACGATATTCACCACGATCTGGGCGATATTGGAACCGCGCTTGAGCGCATCGCCGCGCACCATGCCGGCGAAACTGAGCGGACCGGTGCGCCCCAGATAGGTTTCAAAGTTCTTTATATAATGATCCTTTGCCAGCACTTGGCCGACGGCCAGGGCCACCCGGTTAGTGGCATCCAGGGCCGTGCCTGCAGGCGTATCGATCTCGACAGTAAACGTGCTGACATTACCGTCGGGCAACATCTGCAGGCTGACTCCCCAGGGGCTCAACGGCCCGTTCATGCCCGATGGCCGCAAAAACTGCCATAACGGCATCAGCATGGACAAAATCAGCAGCGCGATGACGACGAGGAAAAACGTGTTGCGCTTGAAACGACTCTCCAGCAAGGGGCGTACTGTCATCACATAGAGGCGATGCAGCCAATCCTGCGGCTGGGCATCCTCCTCTTCCAGTGAAGGCCGGGAACGGGCCTCGATCAGCGCCGCCTTGCGCTTGAGCCAGCGATAAGCCGTCCACGGCACCACCATGTACGCCAGCGCCAGCGAAGCGATCATGGCGATCGGCACGTTGATCGGGATGGGGCGCATGAACGGCCCCATCATTCCCGAGACGAAAGCCATGGGCACGAAGGCCATAATGACGGCGATAGTGGCGATATTGGTTGGATTGCCAATCTCATTGGTGGCGGCAACCAGAAGATCGCCGAACTCCCTGCCTCTCTCGCCATGGTGCAGGTGGCGATGAATGTTTTCGATCACCACGATCGCCGCGTCGACCAGCAAGCCGAGAGACAAGATCAGGGCAAACAAAGAAATACGGTTGATGGTCTGGCCCATGATCCAGTCGATGCCCAACACCACGAACAAGGTCAAAGGCACGGTCAGGGTCACTATGACGGCTTCGCGCCAACCGAGGAAGAACAAGAGGATGAACGAGACCACCACGATGGCGATCAACAGATGCTCCATCAGGGTGTTGACCGCATCATTGGCGCGCTGCCCGTAATTGCGGGTTACTGAAACCTTCACTCCCTGCGGCAAGGCATCCCGTTCCAGCCGGTGTAGCTTGGCAAGCACGGCGTTGGTGACCGTCACTGCGTTGGTACCCGGACGCTTGCCGATCGCCAATGTCACCGCCTGGCGCGGATCATCGGCCTTGACGCCCGGCGTCGCAGCGCCATAGGTGAGGAAGACGTACTGTTTTTCGTTTTGCGGCCCCATCTTGATGGTGGCGATATCCTTGAGATACACCGGCTTGTGGTTGGCCATGCCCACGACCAGATCACCCAATTGCCCGATGCCGGCAAAGGCCGCGTTCACCCGCAAAGCGTATTGCTTGTTATTGTTCACCAGATCGCCGGCGGGAAGAATGACATTTGAGGCTTTCAGCATCTTGAGAACCTGATTCAGGCTCAAGCCGGAACTCGCGAGCCGATGCGGTTCGATGTCGATGCGCACGGCCTGGCGCTGTCCGCCGATCACATAGCTGTCGCCCACATTGGGCACACTACGCAACTGTTCGAGGAAACGATCGCCCACTTCACGAAGTTGCATGCCGTTAAGCGTATTCGAGCTCAATGTGACGGTCATTACCGGCACGTCATTGATACCGATACTCTTGACCAGCGGCTGACTGGTTCCAGGCGGCAGCCGATCCATGTTGCGCGCGAGCTGGTTGTAGAGGCGAATCAGACTCTGGGTTTCGTTTTCCCCCACCTTGAACTGGACAGTGACCACGCCCATGTCGTTGACTGCATAGCCATAGGTGTGCTTGACACCCTTTAGGCCGGCCATGAGGGCTTCGAGCGGCCGCACGACCTGATTGAGCACTTCATCAGGCGAGCTGCCCGCTTGCTGTACGATGATCGACGCGGCCGGCACGACGATCTCCGGATTGTAAAGCCGCGGCGTCACGATAATGGCCATGGCGCCGAACAGCGTGATCGCCAGCATGATCAGCGCGGTGATCTTGGAAGTCAAAAACCCCTTGGCCAGGCGACCGGCCAGATTGAGACGGGACTCATGTTCTACTGCGCTCATCCCTGCACGCCCTCAATTGGAGTTCCGTTGTAAAGCCTGCCATCGGCATGCACGATCACCCGGTCGCCCGGCATCAGGCCAGACAATACGATCACATCTTTGCCCAACCGCATGCCCACCCTGACCATCACGAATTGAGCCGTTCCGTTAGGAGTGACCACGAACACCCCTGGAATACCTGCGCGGTGCACCACGGCCGAAAGGGGTACCAGAATCCCTTCTTGCTCGCCGACAGGAATCATTACCCGAGCATAGCTACCACTGGCCGCGCCGCTGTCTGGCGGTAGGTTGATTTTGACCGCATGCGTATGCGTCATAGGATCGGCCGCCGCCACCATGCGCTCGACCACGCCTTGCACCGTATGCGGCTTGAAATCGGAGCCTTCGAAAGTGACCGCCACTTTTTGCCCTAGCCGCAGATGCCGATAAGCCTGTCCGTCAACCTGGACTTGCACTTGTAACACGCCGCTGCTTTGCAGAACCAGCAAGGGCTGTCCCGGCGTGGCCAGCTGGCCGGCATCGATCAGCTTGCTGACAACCACCCCGCTGAACGGAGCCTTCACCTGGGAATAATTCCATTGTGATTCGGCGTTCGCCAACGCCGCCTTGGCCGATTCATAGTTCCCCTGAGCCACATGGTAAGCCAGCTCGAACTGCTGATACTGCTGCTGAGGCACAGCGTTTTGCTGATAGAGCGATTTGTAGCGCTCATAGTTCGCCTTCGCCTCCGCCAGCGCCGCCTTGGCCTTGGCAAGAGCAGCCTTGGCTTGAAGGATGGCGGCATAGGCTTGAGTCGGATCAATCGTCAACAAGAGCTGTCCTTGCTTGATTCGCTGGCCTTCATGCACATAGATTTTGCGCACGTAACCGCTGAGGCGGGACGAAATCCGCACCTGATTGGTGGCGACCACCGTTCCCGGAAATGTCGCGTAAACCGGAATCATCTGTTGTTTCACCTCCAACACCTGAGCCTTCACCGCAGGCCCCGGAACCTGGAGCGAAGAACCTTGGGCGGAAGAGGCAAAGGCGCTGACGGGTAACATCGCTCCTAGCATCAGCGCCGCGAGCCATCCATGGAGTTGTCTGTTCGTCATTTTGATCATCCCATTGTTATCTCAAGAATTTACTCAGGAAAGCTTGCTTGCCTGTATCGCTTGCGGCGTCAAGCGACCGAGCGCGAGCAGCAAGCCGGCGCGCTGCATGACCTCCTCATAACGCGCCGCCACCAGATCGCTGCGGGCCTTGTTGAGCTCAGCTTGGGCGGTAAGCAACTGCGCAATGGTGGCCACGCCTTTTTCGTAGCGGAGTTTTTGCAGGCGTAGCGCCTCCTTGGCCTGCGCTATGCTCAACTTGCGTACTCGAACGCGCAGTTCGGCCACGTGAACGTCATTCCACGAAGTGGCGACCTGCAGCCGCAATTTGTTGCGTGCTGCTCTCAATTCGGCCGATTGTTGCAATACCTGCGCCTGGGCCTCGTCGAGTGCTCCACGCCGGGCACCGAAGTCAAACAAGTTCCAGGTCAACACGCCAGCCACGGTATTTGACGGGTGGCCGCCGAGACCAGCGCTGGTATTGTCCCATTGCCGACTGAGCACGATATTGAAATGCGGCAAATAAGCGGCCCGCGCTGCCCAGACGCCAGACTGGGCTCCGGCAAGCTTCATCTGCAACGCTTGCGTGCCGGGATTGGCGGCCTGGGCAGCGCGTTCCAATTCGCTCAGTGAGGCGCGCGGTATCTTAACTCTCAAAGACTGAGCAACAACGATGAGTTTGCTGGCCGGCAAACCTGTCAAGATACGCAATTGCTCATAGGCCGTCGCCAAATGCGCCCGAGCCTTTCCCAGGCTTAACCTGGCGTCACCGAAATTGAGTTCGGCGCGTAACTGCGCATTGCGGGAAACCACCCCGCGGGCATACAGTTTGTTGGTGATATCGACAAACGACTTGGCCGCCGCCTCCGCCTTTATGGCGACCTTGACGAATGCTTTTGCCGTACGCACCCCCTCATAGGCTTTCAAGAGCTGCAGCAGCAATTGCTGCCTCGCCGCCACATCACCCATTCGGGCGGCCTGCAAGTAAGCCTGCGCCTTGTGATAGAAGGCCCACACCTTGCCGCCATTGAACACCGGAATCTGCAATTGCAGCTTGGACTCATAGTTTCGATACCATCCTGGATTGTTCAGATTGGCAGGCGCGACATACAGAGTTTGAGGCTTAAAGGGATTGAATTGACTTGCTCCAAAATCATTGAAGGTGGCCTTGCCCTGACTCAATTTCATGCCGAACACATTGAGGGCGTTGTCAGAACCGCTGGCGGTGTAAGAAGCTTGCAGCTTTGGCAGTAGATGTCCTCTGGCAGCCTTGACCGCACCCTGCGCCTCGGCCACCCGGGCCCGCGCCTTGAGCATCTGTGGCGTTTGGGCAAGCGCCGCCTGCCAGGCTTGGGAGAAAGTGAGTGGGTCCGCCGACATCTGCCCTGCCTGGACCAGGCCAGAACATGCGCAGGCGATCACGAAACCCATGCCACTGATCAACAACCGCTTGTTATTCACTGTCTTCATTCCCCATACCCGCTATTTTGAATTTCACTGCTCTCACTCTCAGCCGCCTCAAAGTCTTGTACCTGACTGGATCGACCGCATCCACAAACCTCGCCTCGGCAATATTCGCCGAGCCATTGCATGATTATAGCAATGCATAGTGCTGCTTATCGTTGCGAGCAAGGCGGGGCGCAGCCGCGCACTCGAGCTAATAGACAAGCCTTAACAATCTGTTGAAATTCCACCCATAAGGCGGGACAGGGGCGCCAAAATCGGCGCAGAAGCGCTCACCGACACTCCGTAAAGGCGAAATCCCGCCGCGTTTTCCTTGTTTCTCAAGCACCTGAGCGAATTTAATAGCCCACCAAGGACATGCGGATTGCCAAGTCGTTTTTAAACGTTCCTTTGAAACAGATTGAAGCCTAGGAGAATTGTAAGCCATGTATATTAGAAAATAATTATATTCTTGTTTTCAACCCTGCCGCCATCAGGGTTACTTTTGATGCTGCGAAACATGAACCCCATTCGGATCAGTATTTCCCCGGGAGCCGGATCTGATAAACTTTCCCGCCAACACGGACACTGCTACATCATCAAGATGAAATTTAAAACCATTATTGCTTCGGCCTTCATCCTTGCCCTTTTTTCGCTAAGCGCTCAGGCCAAGATCTATCGCTGGACAGACACAAATGGCGTCGTTCATTTTTCCCAGCTCCCCCCTCCAGGCGTCAAAGCAAAGGCGATCGGCGAGAAACCCATCAGCACCTTATCTGGCGCCAATCAAACTCCGTCAAGGCATGCAGGGCAAGCATCCGGCCCACCCCAGACCGGCTCGAAGACTGCTCCAACTTCGGCCAAAGCCAGTCCTGCAGACTGCAAAACAGCGCGTAAAAATCTCACAGTCCTGCAATCCGGCCAACGCCTCAAGCTGGTCTTGCCCGACGGAAAAACCGAATGGCTCAATCAGCAGGAACGTGAAAAACACCTGAAGCAAACCCGCGATTTCTTGCAACAATATTGTAAATAATGCCATGCCGCTTTTAAGTATTGAAACCAACCAAAATCTCTCTGACGACGGCATCCAATCCCTGTTGGAAGATGCTTCATGCCAACTTTCGCAATGGCTGGGCAAACCCGAGCGCTATGTGATGGTGAAATTTTCTCACAATCCCCACATGCGCTTTGGCGGCGACACCGCCCCGCTCGCTTACCTCGAGTGCAAGAGTTTGAGACTGCCTGAAGACCGCACCGCTGAACTTTCTTCGCATTTGACTAAATTGATCCAAAAACATGTCGGCATTTCCGCTGATCGCATTTATATAGAGTTTTCATCGCCACCTCGCCATTTATGGGGTTTCAACGGCAACACCTTTTGATTCCATCCTCTTTTCGAAGGCTTGAGAATGCGCGTATCCTCGTTCCCCCTTTTTACGCTGAAAGAAGATCCCGCCGAGGCCGAAATCGTCAGTCATCGGCTTATGTTGAGGGCCGGCCTTATCCGCCGGCTCGCGTCGGGACTGTACACATGGCTGCCCTTGGGCCTGAGAGTTCTGCGCAAGGTCGAGAGCGTGGTGCGCGAAGAAATGGACGCCGCCGGCGCCCTCGAACTCATGATGCCTTGCGTGCAACCAGCCGAACTCTGGCAGGAATCCGGACGTTGGAAAAAATACGGCCCCGAACTGCTGCGCTTCAAGGATCGCCACCAGCGTGATTTCTGTCTAGGCCCTACACACGAAGAAGTCATTACCGACATCGCCCGTCGCGAATTGCGCAGCTACAAACAGCTGCCGGTCAATTTCTATCAGATCCAGACCAAATTCCGGGATGAGATCCGCCCCCGCTTCGGCGTCATGAGGGCCCGCGAATTCATCATGAAGGACGCCTACTCTTTTCATCTCGACGAGGCGTCCCTGGACGAAACCTATCAGCGCATGTTTACCGCCTACAGCGCGATCTTCACCCGCCTGGGCCTGGATTTCCGCGCGGTACAGGCGGACAACGGCGCCATCGGCGGCAACGCCTCACACGAATTTCATGTGCTGGCCGAGACCGGAGAGGATGCCATCGCCTATTGTGCCGAGAGCGGCTATGCCGCCAACGTGGAACGGGCCGAAGCGCTGCCGGAAACCGGGGCGCGACCCGAGCCTTCCGAATCGCTGCGCAAAACCGCCACTCCGAATGCCAAGACCATACAGACCCTGATCGAACAATTCGCTATCCCCATAGAACGCACCATAAAGACGCTGATCGTTCAGGCCAGTGTAGAGGTCGGCGGCGGGCTGATCGCGTTGCTGGTGCGTGGCGATCATGAACTCAATCCCGTCAAGGCGGAAAAACTGCCCGAAGTCGCCGCTCCGCTGCGCTTTGCTGAAGAAGACGAAATCCGCGCGGCCATCGGTGCCGGACCGGGTTCGCTGGGTCCATTGCATCTGCCTTTGCCGTGCATCGTGGATCGCGATGCGGCCTTGGTGGCGGACTTCGCCGCTGGCGCCAACGAGGAGGGCTACCATTACTTCGGCATAAACTGGGAACGCGACTTGCCGCTCCCCAAGGTGGCCGATATCCGCTCTGTACGCGAAGGCGATAAGAGCCCTGACGGCGCAGGCCGCCTGCAGATCGTGCGCGGTATCGAAGTGGGCCATATTTTCAAGCTCGGGCGCAGCTACAGTGAAAAGCTGCAGGCCACTGTGCTGAATGAATCCGGCCAACCCGTATCGATGACCATGGGATGTTACGGAATCGGCATCTCGCGGGTGGTGGGCGCGGCGATAGAGCAAAACCACGATGCGCGGGGCATCATCTGGCCGGAGCCGATCGCCCCATTCGAGGTCGCGCTGGTGGCGATCAATATGCACAAATCGCAGCGCCTACGGGCGGCGGCGGAATCGCTTTACGAACAACTTCTGGAGGCTGGATTCGAAGTCTTGTTCGACGACCGCGAGGCACGCCCCGGGGTCAAATTCGCCGACATCGAGCTGATTGGAATCCCCTGCCGACTCGTCTTGGGAGAACGCGGCCTCGATGCCGGCGTCATTGAATACAAGGGGCGCAAAGACTGCGAAGCCATGGAAATTCAGCTGGAGAACGTGATCGATTTTTTGCGTGAACGGCAAAAGCGCTGAATACGCAAGTTCAATAACGAATCGCAAATCCGCTCACGTGTTCAGGCACGGCCTCTTTACATTCGACATGATCCACATGCGCCAGCTTGGGCCCTTGGGCAAGCCAGGTGCGAAAACGGGCCAAGGCCGCACGCGATCCCTCTGCATGAACCTCCACCCCGCCGTCCGCGCGGTTGCGCACCCAGCCGCGAAGCCCCAGTTCGGCCGCCACGGATTGGCAGGACGCCCTGAAACCGACGCCTTGCACGCGCCCGCTCACGATGCAGTCAATAGCCTCTTCACTCATTCAACTCTCCAATCAGCTTATAATCTTTATCCGTGGCACGGATATTTTCAAGCATATCACTGAAGGGTACATTCAGGCGTTCGGCGCTGACCGCTATGGCCGCCTGCAAGTGAGGCGCCAGCCAGCGATCGAATACTTTGCTTTCCTCTCCTTCTATGCATTGCTTGTCGATCACAAAATTACCAGCAAGGTACACCTCCCCCAGAGTCAACTCATGGGGATCGCGCGCCAACATCCAGCGGCCATTGGCGAGCTGATGCACGATATTGAGTTCTTCCAGGCGTCGCAACATCGCTTCTATTTGCGTAGGACTGAAAGCCGACTCGGCTTCGCGTAATTGCGCAAGATCAAGCGCCTCGCCTCTTGTTTGTGCTACCCCCAAGCGAGCGATCAAGCGGGCAGCCAGCCAGAAAGAGCGTTCCGCCCTTTCGTCGCTAATGTCAGGACGTTCGCAATGCCCACTGATACAGGCCGTAATCTCAGCTCCCAGTAACACAATGATCCAGGACAAGAAAATCCACAATAGGAATATCGGAATAATAGAAAAAGCGCCATACACCAATTCATAATTTTTGGCATGGGCCAGATAGAGCGTAAAACCGCGCTTGGCCAGCTCGAACATAATGCCGGTGACCAAAGCGCCAATAAAGGCATTGCGGATACTGACCTTGACCCTGGGAACCATGATGAACAAGATCCAGAATGCCGTCGTCTCCAGAAACAAGGGCACTAGCCGCAGCAGAATCCAGTCTGATGTATCGGCGACCCCGCCATGCACGAAGGCGCTGTAAATGGTGAAAACATAGGTGGAAACGGCAATACCCAGACCGAACAGCAATGGTCCCAAGGTCAGCACCGCCCAATAGACAAGAAATGTAGTCACCGTCCGGCGATGGTGGTGGGTGCGCCAGATATAGCTCATTTCCTGATCAATTTCTGCCAGGGTGATGATTGCCAGGACGAACAGCCAGATTAGCCCCAGCCAGGTCAGGTGAGATGCTTTTTCGCTGAAAGTGATGAGGTACTTCTGTACCGTCTGTCCGGACACCGGCATCATTTCCGACAGCAACAGATGTGTTATGTGTCCAATAACGGGTTGAAATGCGGGAAACAGATTGAGCACGCCGAGTCCGACCGTCACCAGCGGAACGAGTGCAAGCAATGTCGTGAAAGTCAGATTACCGGCAATCTGCAGACAACGATCATGAAAAAAACGCTTAATGACTACCAACACGAATGTGAGCGCGGCGGCAAGCATCTTTTCCGGCCTCAGAATCCACCGAAGCAATGGAATTTTGGAATCACCTCTTCGTTTCTGGTTAGACAAATCGCAATTCCTCCAGGGCGCAACGATACATCTGATCAAATCAGATCGACCGGCGATATAGTTACGTCTTTTCTTTCTTCAAGGCATCTTCGCGCGCCTTTTGCGCCGCGCGTTGAGCTTCCTCGGCCAATGCCTTTGCCGATTGGTAACCTCCCACCTGCAACTGCACTTCGGCCCGCTGCAACAAAACCTTGGCGCGATCGTATTCCTGGGGCACACGCTGCGCGGCCCCCGCCTTTTTCGCCGCCTGGAGCGCAAGGCGCGCATTGCTCATTTGCTGCACCGGCGCCGTCGCGCAGGCGGCCAAAAACAAGGAAAACACGGCAATAATCGTCAATCTGTAGCCGCTCATACCCACCTCTTAGATTTGTCTTTGCAAAAAATTCCGCTCATTCCGCCAATCCCTGTATTTTCTATCAAAGAAAACCCGATACACGGCTTCCGCCGAGCCGCGAATGGCCCGACGCAAGCAAAGTCCAGGCAGATGGCCAGACTTTCTACTCTGAAAAATTCAGGACGAATCATCAGAGATTCCTTAAAATTAAGGCTAACAAGCCCACATCTTTCATTCGATTATATAAAATAGGAGATTAGCGATGTTTTCCGCCGCGAAAGTCATCATCTATCATAACCCGCGCTGCTCGAAATCCCGAGCCACGCTCGATCTCATCCGCAGTCGCGGCATCGAGCATCAGGTTATCGACTATCTGAAAACACCACCTTCTCAGCAAGAGTTGGAGCACATCTTGGAGTGTCTTGCCATGGAGCCTCGCGATCTGATGCGCACCCACGAACCTGAATATCGCGAAGCTGCGCTTGATGATCAGGGGCTGGGACGGGAAACCCTGATACTCGCCATGCTTCAACGCCCTAGACTGATAGAACGCCCCATCGTCGTCGTGGGCGACAAGGCAGCCATAGGCCGCCCGCCGGAAAACGTACTTGGAATTTTGCCATGAAAGAGGTTCTGATCCTGTATTACAGCCGCAATGGAGCCACTGCAAAAATGGCGCGAAAGATCGCCCACGGTGTCGAAGAAGTATCAGCCGTCAACGCAAAGATCCGCACGGTTCCTCCCGTTTCAGCCACCTGCGAAGCCGTAGCCGACAGCATCCCTCAAAGCGGAGCGCCCTATGCGTCTTTACAAGACTTGAATGACTGCTCGGCGCTGATACTCGGCAGCCCCACGCGGTTTGGCAACATGGCCGCACCGCTGAAATACTTCCTTGATCAGACCTCATCCCTCTGGCTCAGCGGCGCTTTAGCCGGCAAACCCGCCGCAGTATTCACCTCCACCGGCAGCCTGCATGGCGGCCAGGAGAGCACTCTGCTCAGCATGATGCTCCCCTTGCTCCACCACGGCATGATGATCCTTGGGCTCCCCTTCACCGAAGCCGCATTGCTCGCCACCCGCACTGGCGGCACCCCTTACGGCCCCAGTCACCAAGCGGGAAGCGATGGATCGATGCCGCTCAGCGAAGATGAAATACGCCTTTGCCGCGCACTGGGGAAACGGGTCGCCCAAGCTGCCAAACGGCTCGGCCCAAGCATCGACGATCAAGATCCATGAGAAACTCGTCCTGGCTTTCGCAAAATCACGAAGTCCGGCACCCGACCGAACCTTGTCCTCGTCGAAAGCAAGCACTGGCATATTCAATACGCGGCTTGACATTGAATGCCTACAGCCCAAGCGCAGAACGAATAAACGGTACAGTGATGCGCCGCTTGGCCCGCAGACTCGCCTGATCGAGCCTGTCGATCGCAGCAACCAGCGCCCGCGGGTGCCGCGGCCCATGACGCAGCAAATAGCGCACTTCGGCCTCACCCAGTGAAAAACCACGCGCCTGCGCCGAACGTTTCAACAAACCGGCCAATTCCTGGTCTTCCAGTCTTAAGAGCCGGTATACCGGCCCCCATAGCAGACGAGATCGCAAATCGGCCAACACCTCCTCGGGCGGTCTCGCCGTAGCGGTAAACAACAGCCGTGTTTTTCCCTCTCGAGCCTGATTGATCAATGCAAACAGACTCGACGACCATTCGTCATCCAGCCAAACGCGATCTACATCGTCAAGGGCCAGCACCGCGACGTTTTCCATGCCTTCGAGGCAATCCGCCCTGACGCCCGCCAATTCGCCAAGCGGAAGATATACGCTCGTCAAACCGGCGTCGGCCGCCGCGTGGCAGACGGCCTGAGCCAGGTGCGTCTTGCCTGTCTCTTCCGCGCCCCATAGATACCATTGCGCTTCATCGCCTTCGCCGCGGGCAAATGCACGCAATCCCTGGCCAAGATCCTTTTGGCGAGCTGAGAATTCGAAATTGTCGAAAGTGGCATCCGCGCGCAAATGCACGCTTAGAACCAGCTGGTCAGGCATCGGCGTCTTCATGCTCTCCCCGGTAAAAAGCACTGCCTCGATAGCGTTGATGCAAATGGCGCAAGAATACGGCCAGCACGGCTGCGGCGGGCAATCCCAGCAATACGCCGATAAAACCGAACAACTGCCCGCCGGCGAGTACCGCGAAAATCACCGCCACAGGATGCAGGCCGATCCGATCTCCCACCAGCAAAGGAGTAAACACCGCGCTCTCTAGAATCTGCCCGATGCCGAATACCAGCAACACCGGCCAGAGGGAAACGAGATCATACGTTTGGAAAAACATCGCCAGTAAAGCTGAAACAATGCCCAAAGCGAAGCCTAGATAGGGCACGAAACTAAGCAATCCGGCGATCACCCCGATCAACACGCCCACCTTGAGACCGGCAAACCATAGCCCAATGGCATACACCGCGCCCAATGCCAGCATGACCAGCAACTGTCCTCTCAGGAAAGCACCCAGCACATCATCGACCTCACGCGCCAGAGCGGCCGCCGTCGGCTGCATGTGCCCTGGCAGGGTCTCGCCGATATAAGCCACCAACCGGTCCCAATCCCTGAGCAGATAAAAGGTCACCACGGGTATCAAAACAAGGTTGGCGAGCCAGCCGAGCAAGGTCACGCCGGAACGACTCAAAGTATCGGCTAGGCGAGCTGCCACGCCTCCTGCCTGCTGCCAATGTTGGGAAATCATCCCCACCAGGGCATTGAAATCCAGGTAGCGGGGATCCACCCCCAGACGTGTTTGCAACCAGGGAAGCACATTCGCATTCATCCATTTCAAATAATCGGGCAAAGCATGCGCCAAGGCCGCCACCTGGGCTTCGAGCAAAGGCACCAGCAACACGCCGCCGCCGATCAGAATCAGCCCCATCACCACGAACACGATGCTTACAGCCGCAGTGCGCGGCATACGCCAGGCCTCCAAGCGATCGGCAAGTGGATCGCCCAGGTAGGCAAGCAGCGCGCCTATCAGAAATGGCATCAAAACAGGGGATAACAGATAGACCAGCCACCCCAGAAAAACCAGAGCGGCCAAAGCGAACCACAACAACCCCCAACGCATTTCAGCCGACCTCGCCGTCATCAGGAGCGTTCCATCATGGCATATAACGATAATAAAGCGTCGAGTCACTTCCCCCGGGCGCCTTGGCGGCCTGGTCGAAAGGGGGCGGCAACGGCCGCAACCAGCCAGTCAGGGCGAGATTTCGCGCCACATCACCCGGCTGACCTCTCGGGATGACGCGAAACCGTACTCGATCGCCATCAATGGATAGCGGATAAGCGTGCCGGATCGATGCGAAGTGGCGTAACAAATGTTCGATGCGGGCAAATGCAGCGGCTGTCTGCACATCCCGGAAGGTAATCAGCAAAGCAGGCTCCTTCTGGCTCGTCGGCACGACAGCCAAATGTTTCGCGAGATGATCCGCCACCTCATTTACTGCGTTTTCCAGCACGCTTGCCGGCGTGACGCCAACCGACCGCCATCGCGCCGTCTGGCCGGAAAATTCCAATTGCCAGCGTCCCACCCATTCACCACTCTGACGCCTGAGGATTCCAATTACTTCGGCGTTGGCCTCATAACGCGACGAAGCGCGCTCGACGGGAGAGATGAATCCTCCCGCAAGGTCTGAAAAGCTCACCACTCCCCGATCCTCAAGATCCAGCAACGGAAAAATGACCGGCACGCCACGTAATGCGGCCGTTTTCTCGACTACCTGCATCAAAGCACCATGCTTGGCCGAGGCGAGGCGACCCAGAATGAATCGCTGTCGGCTGCTTTCTTCGACGCCCACCCACCAGATAACCACCGGCCTTTCCCGGCTCCATAACGGCAGTTTGTTGCGGATGAGCCATTGATTGATCGCCTCCGGTTCGAATTTCACCTGTAATCGCAGCCCATCACCCTTGCCTGCATAAGCGTACTCTTGCACAAAAGAGGATGAATTCTTCAATGCTTTTTGAGCGGCGGGCTGCAAGACGATTTTGGAATTCCCGGACACCTTGACCAAGACCTGCGCCAGCGCCTGACGAAAAGCCTCATCCCGGCTCGCCTGGGCGCGATCGCCTACCGGCACGGTGGCCTGATAAAGGCCCGAGGTTTCCACCGCGCCAACAGACGGTGCATAGGCTCCGCTGACAAGCCCCAGAACCAGCAGGGCAGTAAGGTGCCAAAACCGCATACCCATGAACCTGGCGTGGGCGCATAAGTTCACCTTCACCCCATCCTCCCTAAAAAATTTCGAAACCGAATGCAAAACCTTAGCATAAACCCGCATGCCAACATCCCTGCGGAGCGCTTGGAGTTTACAGCCACGGCCATCGACAATAAGATTCTGTTCTTCAACTTTCTTTGGCCACTCGACCCCATGACAGAAAAATCCAGCAAACACCGCCTGACTTACCGCGACGCCGGCGTAGACATCGATGCCGGAAACACCCTGGTCGAGAGGATCAAGCCCTTCGCGGCGCGTACACGCCGGCCCGAGGTATTGGCAGGACTCGGCGGCTTCGGAGCCTTGTTCGAACTACCGATAGGGCACTACCAACGTCCCGTGCTGGTCTCCGGCACTGACGGCGTGGGCACCAAGTTGAGTCTCGCCAACCGTCTGAACCGGCATGAACACATCGGCATCGATCTGGTAGCCATGTGCGTGAATGATATAGTCGTTCAAGGTGCCGAGCCGCTGTTTTTCCTAGACTATTATGCCACCGGAAAGCTCGATGTCGATCTTGCAGCGATCGTGGTGGCCGGCATCGCCGAAGGATGCGAACAAGCCGGATGCGCGCTTATCGGCGGCGAAACAGCCGAAATGCCCGGCATGTATGCCGGCAGCGAATACGATCTGGCCGGCTTTGCGGTCGGGATCGTGGAGCGCGAGCAGCTGCTCGATGGCCGCAAGGTAAAGCCCGGCGACAAAATCATCGGCCTCGCCTCCAGCGGACCGCATTCCAATGGCTACTCACTGATTCGCAAAATCATCGATAAAAAGCAGGCCAATCTCGACCAATACCTCAAATCCCACACGCTTGCCGACCATTTCCTTGCGCCCACCCGCATCTATGTCAAACCGGTGCTCGAGTTGCTCAAGAGCGGTGCCGTGCATGCCATGGCTCATATCACCGGCGGCGGACTGACTGAAAACATTCCGCGCATGCTCCCCAAACATACCCGCGCCGTAATCGACCCGACATCCTGGCCGCGGCCGGATATTTTTGCTTGGCTGCAAAACCAGGGCGACATCACCGGCGATGAAATGCTCAGAACCTTCAACTGCGGAATCGGCATGGCCGTAGTGACCGCGGCCGAACAGTGCGAGGACACAATAGAGCGCAGCTACGAACATGGCATCGGCGCCTGGGAGATCGGCCATATAGAAGTCAGCGACGAGGCCGTGCCCCGGGTCACCTACGTGCACTCATGAATTCCAAGGAGCCCATACGCATCGTTGTACTGGTTTCAGGTAATGGCAGCAATCTGCAGGCGCTCATAGACGCCTGTGAACAGGGACGTATCAACGGTCGCATCGCTGGAGTGATCAGCAATCGCCCCCAGGTTTTCGCCTTGGAGCGGGCGCGCCGCCACCACATCCCCGCCTTTGTTCTCGATCACCGCCGCTTTCCCGATCGCGCCCATTTCGATGAGTCTTTACGCAAGTGCATCGATGCCCTGACTCCCGACCTGATCGTGCTGGCGGGATTCATGCGCATTCTCACGCCGGCCTTCGTCGATCATTACCTGGGCCGCATGCTCAATATCCATCCTTCTTTGCTGCCGGCTTATCCAGGTCTGCACACTCACGCCCGCGCGCTTGCCGATGGCGCCATTCGCCATGGCGCCAGCGTTCATTTCGTCACCCGCGAACTGGATGGCGGACCGGTGATCGTGCAAGCTGAAGTCCCGATCGCAGCAAACGACACCCCCGATTCACTGGCGGCGAGGGTTCAGCTCGCCGAACATCGCATCTATCCGCTCGCCGTGGCCTGGTTCGCAGAAGGCCGACTGCAGCTCGCCGACGGTGCCGCGCGGCTCGATGAAAAACCCATCGTGGCACCGACCCGACTCAAACTTGAGGACTTCACCAATGCTGTTTAGCCGCCGTCTCGCCCTGTTCCTGGGACTCTTTCTGATATTCCCTTGGCCTGCCTGGGCACAGGAAGCGTTTGGCATCCCATTTTTCACCGCCCACTACGTGCTGAACAAATTTGGTGTTGATGCCGCCGAAACCACCCTTAGTTTTCAGCCGGACGGCAAAAATAAAGTTATTTACACTCAAACCACCCATGCGATCGGCATTTTCAGCTGGTTTTTTCACCAGAAAATCATCGAACGCAGCATCTTGCCTCGCACCAGCAAAATTCCGCTGCCCATCGAATTCACTTACAGCGAAACCGGTGGCGGCAAAAACGTGCATGCCCGCATCGTATTCGACCGCAAAGCACTGATAGCAACAGGCGTTGATCGCCAAGGCCAGCCCATACATGTGAAAATTCAGCCTGATACCGTGGATTTTCTTTCCATTCAGCTCGCCTTGATCCAAGCTGTGGCCGAACACAAAAAATCACTGAGCTTTACAGTGGTTCAATCAGCCAACAAGCTGAGTCATTATGATTTCACCTATGCGGGCGAAAAACGCATTCACACCCCCCTCGGCGAACTGAACACCATCGTAGTGCAGCGTTTTCGCGATCATAAGGATCGCTATGATTTCTATCTCGCCCCTCGCCTGCATTATCTCCCCGTCAGGCTGGTGCAAACCAAACTCAAGGATGATTCCAAGTTGACCCTGAATCTGCGCTCGGTGCAATGGAACAATTCAGCCGAGCCCGCAAACCATCGAGGAATTACGACACAATGAACCAGCAATACGATCTTGCCGTCATCGGTTCAGGCCCGGGCGGCTACCGTGCCGCCACTCTTGCCGCCTTGCGCGGCCTGAAAGTCGCAATCATTGAACGAGCCGAGTGGGGAGGCTGTTGTCTCAACCGCGGCTGCGTGCCCAAGAAAGACTGGCATCATACCGCCCGCCTGATCGTCGTCAGCCGGGATTTCGCCGCCCGCGGCATCCGCAGCGAACTCTCGGCCGACATGAACATCGCCTGGCACCATCAGAAGAAAGTGGTCGCCACCGTCCAGGAAAGCTATATTGATTACATGCACCGCCTGAAAATCGCCACCTTCACCGGCCATGCCCGTTTTTGCAGCCCGCATGAACTCGAAATCCACGATTCTCAGGGCGAAAACCGTCGTATTCGGGCCTCCTCCATCATTATCGCTACCGGTGGGAGCGCCCATGTTCCTGAGCCGTTCGCCCCTATCCCGGGGAAAATCCTTACCAGTGACATGCTGTTCGACCACGAGCCTCCCCGCGGCGAACGGGTCGCCCTCATCGGTAGTGGCGTAGTGGCCACGGAATTTGCCTTCATTTTCTCCATGCTCGGCAAAAAAGTCAGCTGGCTGGCGCGCTCTCCCGCCCTGCGCAAGATACCCTTCAGCACGCAGGCCAAAACGACTCTGCATGATGCGCTCGCACGCCATGACATCACCTTGCTCCAGGGCGAATCTTTTACCGGCATCGATGCCGAAGGTGACACCGTGCGCCTGCAACTGGGTTCTGGGGAAACGCTGGAAGTCGACTGGGTTTGCCTCGGCACAGGCCGCGTGCCGCACACTGAAGGCCTCGATCTCGACGCCGTTGGCATCGCCACCGACGACAAAGGCTTCATCGTGCGCAATGCCCACCTGCAAACCACCCTGCCTCATATCTACGCCATCGGTGACGTCGCGAGTCCCGCCATGACTGCCAACCATGCCATCTCGGACGCCACGATTGCTGTCAGCAACATCATCGAAGGCAATACCCGCGAGCAGGACGACCGCTGGGTACCCATCGTGGTCTACAGCGCCATCGAAATGGCGCGCCTGGGGCTGGATGAAGACGCGGCGGAGGATGAAGGCTTTGAGCCTGCTGTCGGCTTCGCCGCCTTTGAAACCTCGCCTCGCGCACTCGGCCAGGACGATGCCGAAGGATTCGTGCGCCTCATCAGCGACATGGACGACGGCCATTTTCTCGGGGGAGAAATCATCGGTTCCGAAGCCGGCGAACTCATCCATCTGCTCTCCCTCGCGCCCGATCGCGCAAGCCTGCTCCGCTGGCTCGCCCGGGGCACATACAACCACCCGGCGCGCGCCGAAGAACTGGGCAACGCCACCGAAACCCTGGCCAGCAAATGGGGACTCTCCGACGTCATCTTCGGCGAAGGCCAATAAAACTTACCGATTAACGGTGTTTTTTCATATAAGACTAAAAAACGCTTAACCTGACCTGATCACTCGGGTATATTAGCGGCCTCTTATCAACACTTCGGGATATTATTTATGTACGACAAATTCACACCGCAAAAACCCATGAACCTCATGGATTTCGTCCAGGCCGCGCGTTCCGTGGTCAAGGAAGTCAGCCCCGACGAACTCGAACAAATGCAGCAAGACAGACCCGACTTGATGATTCTGGACGTACGCGAATCGGCCGAACATCAGCAGACAGGCCATATCAAGCACTGCACCTTCGTGCCGCGCGGCATTCTCGAAGCGGCCGCCGACCCAAGCTATCCCAAACGCTTACCGGAACTGGTCGAGGCCCGCGAACGCCCTATCGTGGTCTATTGTGCCACCGGCGGCCGCTCCGCCATGGCAGCGGCCGTGTTGCAGATGATGGGTTTCAAGGAAGTCTACAGCCTCGCCGGCGGCTTCCAGGCATGGGCAGCCGATGACAAGCCGGTCGCCAAAGAAGCCAGCTTTGTCTAACAGGTCGCGGGCTGTTTAAGTATTCGGATCTGCGGTCAAGTCAGAAACATTTTAAAAGTTTTTGAACCACTGGGGCGAGCGCGGGCGCCCCAGTGGTTTTTTTTTGAAATGAAAAATCAAAGCCAATCAAAAATACTTATTGGGAATAAATCGATCATCCTTTGCCTCTAAAGAGATATCTCCGGTCGAGTCCACTAAGCAAAAGTCCATCAACGATAGCGACTACTGGACAGGCACCCGGAGATATTTTCGGAACAACCACACGAGAGAGAGGATATCATGCGAAAGAAAATCAGCCTCCTGTTACCGGCGCTATGCCTACTGCTCGGATTGAGCTTCAGCCCGGCGCACGCCGAAAACTGGTCATTCTTCAAATCCTTCAATTACGAAAAGCCGCAATTCCTGCATCCCCACCCCTTCGCCACGGCCCATGCCGTGCTGCAAGTCAGCCAGGGCAGCCCGGCGCGCTGGAATCTGGTGCTGAACAATGCGGCCAACATGCTCAAGTACTTCGGCTCGGCCAACGTCCAAATCGTGATCGTAGCCTACGGCCCGGGCCTCAAAATGCTGCTCAAGGACAGCCCGATGGCCGCGCGCATCCAGAGCCTGAACGCTGAAGGCGTGGAATTCGATGCCTGTCACAACACCATGCTGAACTTCAAGCGCAAGCTCGGTCATCTTCCCAAGCTGGTCGATCAGGCGGTGGTCGTACCGGGCGGCATCGTACGCATCATGCAGCTCCAGGCGCATGGCTTTCGCTACATCAAGCCATGATCTGAATCTCAGGCGGACACCGCCAATCCATAACAAACAATTATTGAAAGATAAAGGAGATACAAGATGTCATCCACGCATAAAAAACTTATCAAAAAAGCCGGCGCCGGTTTAGCCATCGCATCCACACTGGCCCTGATTCCGCAAGCGCAGGCCGCCAACTGGCTTGCGCTGTACAACACCAATCCGCCGGTGGTCACGCCGCCGATCAAGATCTGGGGCTTCGTCCAGCCGGACTATGCCGCCACCGACGGCAAAAAGGTGGAAGGACTCCAAGGCAAAATACCTTCCTATTTCAACGGCACCATCCCCAACTTCAACCGCATCGGCCCGAACCTGAACAGTGACAACACCTTCAACATCCTGCGCGCGCGGCTGGGCGCGCGCGGCACCCTGACGCCGATCTCCGACAAGCTGACCTATTTCGTGCTCACCGAATTCGGCAACAACGGGCTGACCTACTTCTCGGGCAAGCATCCGGTGCTCACCGATGCCTTCGTGACCTGGAATGCCAACAAGTTCGTAAGGCTCTCATTGGGATTGCAAAAAGCGCCCGGTAGCTGGTATTCGCGCGTCGGCATTGCCGCACTTCCCTACGTCAATTATCCCACCTTCACCCAGCAGCTGACGCTGGAGCGCTTCCTGGCGCCCGGCACCCGGCTCACTTCGGCCGGCAACGGCGGCTACCATTTCGTGCCGGACTCGGGCAATGTGGTCGGCTTCAGCGCCTTCCGGGACGTCGGCCTGAAGGCGTTCAACTGGTTCCGTAAAGGCCGTTGGGAATATGCCTACGCATTCATGCTTGGAAATGGCGGCCCGATCGACTCGACCAACAACAACAATGGCCTGGACACCTACGGCATGCTCCGCGCCGACTATATCTTCAGCGGTAAAGGGCCTTACCGAAACGACGCGGGGGCCTGGGTCTGGTTCCACAACGGCCAGCGCAAGCTCGCCCAGATCGGCACCCACAAGCTGTCACGCTGGGGCATCGGCGGCGAGTACGGTCGCCATCAGCGTCAGAAAGGCGGCTTCATCCTGCGCGCCGGCTACATGCGGGCCAAGGGTTGGATCATGGCCTATGCGCCCTTCAAATACGACGCCAACACCGCCAGCCAATACACCGGCAAGGCTTTGAGTGGCTATGAAAACCTCACCGAATGGACGCTCTATCCCGGCAGCGACAACAAGGCCTGGGGCGCCTATGCGCAGGGTGGCTACTATGTGACCCGCAATGTGGAGCTGCAGCTGCGCTACGACCAGTACGACCGGCTCACCAACAACGCGGCCTTGCAACGCAACTTCAAGACCTGGACGCTCGGAGCGCAGTACTTCTTCACCCCCAGGGTTCGCCTCACGCTCAATTACGCCATCCGCAGGCTCGACGTGCCGCATCCGGATGCCATCACCAATCCGGTACAGCGCAACAATGCCCAGCAGATCGCGAATGCCATGGGCAATCGCGTGGATCTGCAGCTGACGGCCGTGTTTTAGCAGCCACTTATTGATCCTTTCCTGAATCGCCAACCTCCATAGGCGATCGCTCCGGGTTGTGCCTGTTCGTTTCGACGGACAGGCACTTTTTTGCGCGGCGGTTTTATTTCTGCAAATGATTTTCTCAGCTGATACCATTGCACTGAGATCGCACCCCCCCGCCAGGACATGAAAAACAAACAAAAACTGCGCATCAATCTTGAGAGTTGGCTCTCGAGCGAATACGAGCGCATCGAGTACCGCATGCAGGCCATGCTTGGCCGGCGCATCCTCGTCATTGCCTTGCTGGCTCTCACCCTCGGCCTCACCGCCACCGACATGGCCGCCCTTGGCGTCATGGCTCATGCGCTGGAAAAAGCGCTGTCTCTGAACAATGCCCAATTCGGACTGATCACCACGGCCGCCACACTGGTTGGAGCGATTGCCACTCTGCCTATTAGCATTCTCGTCGATCGCATCCGTCGAGTGCCGCTGATGGCCTTGCTCACGCTGATCTGGGCAGGCAGCATGGCGTGGAGCGCGCTCGTGCAGAGTTATTCCTCGCTGCTGTTGGCACAGCTCATATCCGGCATCAGCGGTATCTCTCTGGGCGCGGTCATTGCCTCGCTCACCGGCGACTATTTTCCTCCATCCCAGCGAGGGCGGATTTTCGGACTCATCGTCAGCGGTGAAATGTTCGGCGCCGGCGTCGGCATCATTCTCACCAGCCTGATGATGGACTTCTTTTCCTGGCGCGCCGCTTTCTGGCTACTGGCGGCCACAGGTTTCGCCTTTGCCGGAATCATCTGGAAATATCTCCATGAACCCAACCGCGGCGGCATGGGCGCCATCGCCCGCGACAGCGTCTGTCCTGACAACGACAAAGGCAAACGGCGCCGCGTGGCCGCCCTGATCGAAGCGCGCAACATCGAGCCTCATGCCCATCGCATCATCAGCGATGATCCCAGCCGCTGGAACTGGCCCCAGGCGGCCCGCTATATTCTTTCGATTCGTACCAATGTCATCCTTCTACTGGGTTCGACGGCCAGTTATTTCTATTTCACCGGTCTTTTGACCTTCGCCGTACTCTATCTGATGGAGCGCTATGGGCTACCTACCAGCGCGGCCAGCATGGTATTCCTGACTACCGGAAGTGGAGCGATCATCGGTGTTGTCGTGAGTGGCTGGCTGGCCGACTGGCTGCTGCAACGCGGAGTCATTGCCGCCCGTGTGTGGGTGAGCGCCGCCGCCTTCTTTCTCGCCGCCGGCGCCTTCCTGCCCGCTTTCCTACTGCCCGATCTTCCCATTGCGGCGACATTGTTTTTCATCGCCGCGATGGGGCTTGGCGCCACCAATGCGCCTCTCAACGCCGCCCGGCTAGACATCATGCACTCGCGGCTGTGGGGACGCGCCGAAGGATTGCGCAACGCGCTGCGCTATGTGCCGGTGGCCTTTGCGCCCTACATCGTGGGTCTGATATCCGACTTACTGGAACCCAATGCGGCGGCTCGGAAGGCCCCGCACGGCTTCGGCCTGGGCCTGACCTTTGAATTTCTGCTGATCCTGCTGCTCATCGCCGGTACAGCCATGTTCTTCGCCGGACTGTCCTATCCTCGTGACGTAGCCACCGCCATCGCCTCAGAACGCGTTTCGACCAAAGTGTCCACGGAATCTGAACAGGCCGATCACAAGAACTCGTCAAAACGCCCCAAATAACCCTTATAAATACATCTGGAACCTTGCGCGGCGCATCAAGCCAGTCCCGACTTCTATTCCCATAGCCAGGCCGCGCCGCGAACCCCGCTGGAATCGCCATGCAGGGCCGGCAACAGGCGGGTGGCCACATGGTCGGAGAATATGTATTTCTCCCAACAGGCGGGCACCGCCTCATAAAGATAGCCGATATTGGATACGCCGCCGCCCAACACGATGACCTCGGGATCGAGCAGATTGATCACCTGCGCCAACCCGCGCGCCAAACGATCCACGAAGCGCTCAAGCGTAATCTTCGCCGCCCGATCTCCAGCCGCAGCGCGCGCCACGATCTCCTGCGCCTTCAAAGTCTCCCCCGTCGCTTGTGCATGGCGCGCCGCCATGCCCGGGCCGGAAATCCATGTCTCCAGACATCCACGCCGGCCGCACCAACACAAGGGGCCGGGATACTCGTCGGCCTCCGGCCACGGCAAGGGATTGTGCCCCCATTCGCCAGCGATGCCGTTGAGACCGGCTACGACCCGCTGTTTAACAGCGATGCCACCGCCGGTTCCGGTACCAAGAATGACGGCGAACACCAGCCTGGCATCTCTCGCCGCGCCATCCACCGCTTCCGACAACGCCAGACAATTGGCGTCGTTGGCCAGGCGCACTGGGCGATCGAGCAGGCTTTGAAGATCAGCCTGCAGTGGCCGGCCGTTGAGGCAGACCGAATTGGCGTTGCGCACCAGGCCGGTCGCCGCAGATAGGCTTCCGGGGATGGCCACACCCACCGAAGCGCTCATCTGTAGCGCGCTCTCGGCTTCGACGACCAGCTGGCGGATCGTTGCAAGGGTGGCCTCATAATCACCTTGAGGCGTAGACAACCGTCTGCGAAAACGCTCCCTGCCTTGGGAATCAAGCGCCAGCACCTCGATCTTGGTGCCGCCCAGATCCACGCCGATGCGCCAGCCCTCAGCCGCCATCGCGCTTGCGCCAATAGACTTCGCCCGCACCACTGTCGCGCGCCAGCACGCGGGCCAGCACGAACAGCAGATCGGAGAGCCGGTTCAGATAACGGCGCAGCGGCGCGCCGACCGGCTCGACGCGCGCCAGCGCCACCACGCTGCGTTCGGCGCGGCGGCAGATCGCGCGCGCCAGATGGCAGGCCGCAGCGGCCTGACCACCGCCGGGAAGAATGAATTCGCGCAACGGCGGCAATTCGGCATTGAAATGGTCAATGGCCTGCTCCAGACGCGCCACGTCCATGTCCGCGAGCAATATCTGGCCGGGCAGGCTCAGCTCGCCGCCGAGGGTGAACAAATCATGTTGTACGGCTTCCACACATTCCGCCACCCGCGCCGGCGGCTCTGCCGCCAACACCAGCGCCAGCGCGCTGTTGAGTTCGTCGACATCGCCGATGGCCGCGAGCCGCGGCGCGTCCTTGGCCGCACGCGAACCGTCGCCGAGGCCGGTCGTGCCATCGTCGCCGGTGCGGGTGTAGATGCGGGTGAGTCGATGCCCCATGCGCGCCTCAGGCCGCTCCGAAACGGTAGTTCACGGTCAACAGGGCGCTGCGCCGGCCGCCGAGATACGCTGCACCCGTATAGTAGTAACCGGTGTCATATTGCGTATCCAGGGCATTGTCGATCCGCAGCCGGGCATTCCAATGTCGGTTGAAGCGATAAGCGGCATTCAGATTGAGTATCCGGTAAGGTTCAAGAGTTTTTCCGTTGCTCGCCAGGCGGCTGCCTTCGTACACCCAGGCCCCGCCGAGCGTCAACTGGCGGTGCCGCCAGCCTAAGCGCAGAGTGTAATGATGCTCGCTGCGCTGCACCAGCAACTTGCCAGTGTCGAGGTTGCGCGGATTCTGCCAGCTGGCTTCCGCGCCTACATTCCAAATGCCATTGCTCCAGTTCCATCCGGCCGTCGCGCCGGTGATGCGCGCGTTGCCGATATTTTCCGGAATGTAATTCTCATTGGGCTGAATCAGATCATACAAGCGGTGGCGAAACCAGCTCAGACTGAAGCTGCCCGCATGCTTGACCGGTATCAGCAACTGCGCTTCGATGGAGCGTGAAGTTTCCGGCTTCAGGTTCGGATTGCTGTAATCCGGATAATACAAATCGAGGAAGGTCGGCGGACTGAAGCCGGTGCCCGCGCTGAGCTTGAACCGCGCCGCATGCGGCAAGGCCACCGCCATGCCCAGATTCCAGGTGTTGTGACCGCCGTACTGCGCGTCCAGCGTGCGCCGGCCGGCGGCGGTGAGCGTCACCGCGCTCAATCGTTGGCTCCATTGCAGATAGGCCGAACGCACCTTGCTATATCCATGATAAGCAGCGGTATCGATGCGGGTCCGCGCCAGACCGGCGCCAAGGGCGAGATGCGCACCGTTTAGCGCATAATCCACGCCCGCATTCACCGCATCGCGCTTGCTGCGGGTGAAATAGCCGCTGCCGTCGAAGTACTCGGTGTCATGCTGGCTTTGTTCCAGCCCGGAAGCCAGCCTCCAGCCGGCAACGATGGGAAGCCACGCCCCCAGCCGGGCGGTCTGGTCCAGATAGTTCTTGTAAGCCAGGGAATAGCCGCTGTAAGGCGGCCCGCCGGTAACATAATCGGCGCGCCCGCGGCTCTGCCAGAGATTAGCCTCGAACCGCAGCCGCCCCAAACGGGTTTTTCCAAAGGCATTCAACGTGCGGTTGTGATAGGCCGCGCGCGGGTCGAACCCATCTATGACCTGCTGCCCGCCGGTGCGCTCTCCGCTCAGGCTCGCGCCGAAGCGCGCGCCCCCCTTGGCCGCATGCAGGCTCAATGCGCCGCGGCGGGTATCGTGGTCGCCACCGCTCACGCTTACGCTGCCGCCCGTGCCGGCCGGCTTGCGGGTGATGATGTTGATCACGCCGCCGATCGCATCCGCGCCCCAGGCAGTGGACATGGGGCCGCTGATGATCTCGATGCGCGCCACATCAGTGGTCGGGATCTGGCTCCAGGGCACGCCGCCACTGTTGGGATCATTGACCGGCACGCCGTTGATCAGCACTTTCACCATGTTGCTGTTAGTGCCTTGCATGAACACCGAGGTCTGCTGACCCGGTCCGCCCAGGCGCTTGACCTGGAAACCAGGATAGAACTGAAGCACCCCGGCGACCGTGTTCGCGCCTGTGGCTTCTATTTCCGAATGGGTGATGACTCGCGTCGGCTGCACAACCTGCCCCAGGGGCTGGGCGAAATGCAGTGGGGTGATGATGATTTCCTGCAAACCCTGGGCCATTGCGCCCACAGGCAGGCTCAGACAAACAGCGCCTATGGCGCCGCGTACAAGATTTTTTTGCATGGTGGCCCTCCGCTCACCGGGTTGATGATTCAGAACGAAAAGAAACGCGCCGCCGATGGAGCGTTGAGGCCCACATCGCCTTTCGCGTCCCGCATGCCGGTCGGGCCGGTCTCCGGGCTGATGGGGGGATGCCTGACCAGCCTCCGGAATCCGCTGCCTTCCCATGCGTAAGCACAGTGGCCTCGTGGCGGATTCACATCCCAATCACCGTTGCGGGGGCAGCGCCGGAATCTTCACCGGCTTCCCGTTTAACCCGGCTTTGAGCAGGGCACCCTGATGGCGGCGCGCATTTTAGCACGGCTTTTGCTTCGACTCGCTCGTCATCTTTCAAGAACAATCGCCGCAGCAATACCTGCAATTTACTCAATGAACGAATTTTTGAACCGCCTGCCGATGGCACGAACCGCATTCCAATCGCTGGAAACTCATGACAAAAACATTTTTATCCACAGGTTCTCCACCGCTTTTCAATGGTGAAATACACAATATATGGTGGTATTGACTCGGCAATAACCCCATTTTATAGTATTTCCAGTCGGCCAACTCGCGCCGGCATTTTTTCTCGACCACCTTCATCGCAGGGAAATCGCATGCAAACCGAAGCGCAGTCAAAGACTCTCCAATCCACCTCCCCAACAGGCACCGTCGCGGCCGGAAACGAGACCCCAGACGCGGCCAACAGTCCTTACCGCGTCATTCGCCGCAACGGCAAATTGACCACCTTCGATGCGAGCAAAATCAGCGTGGCGATGACCAAGGCGTTTCTCGCTGTCGAAGGCGGCAATGCCGCCGCATCGACCCGCATTCATGACACAGTTGCCCGACTGACCACGCAAGTCGTGGACAGCCTGCTGCGCCGCCTGCCCGATGGCGGCACGGTGCATATCGAGGACATCCAGGATCAGGTCGAACTCGCCCTCATGCGCGCCGGCGAACACAAGGTCGCCCGCGCCTATGTGCTCTACCGCGAACAACAAGCCGCCAAACGCGAGGCCGAATCCGCCAAGAAGGGCGATAAAAAGGCGGAATCCGCGCTCAACGTCACCCTGGCCGACGGTACCCGCCGCCCGCTGGACGAGGCCCGGCTGCACAAGGTCATCGCCGAGGCCTGCGACGGTCTGGACGACATGGATCCGGATCTGGTGCTCAAGGACACGCTGCGCAATCTGTTCGACGGCATTCCCGAAAAGGACGTCGGCCAGGCGCTGGCCATGAGCGCGCGCGTACTCATCGAGCGCGAGCCGAACTACACTTATGTCGCCGCCCGCCTGCTGCTGGACACCCTGCGCCGCGAAGCCCTGAGCTTCCTCGCCGGCCGCCCCGACACCGCCACCCAGGCGCAGATGGCGGAACGCTATGCCGATTATTTTCAAAGCTATATCCGCCACGCCGCCGAACTGGAACTGCTCGACGAGGAACTGACCCGTTACGACCTCGTGCGCCTGGGCGCGGCGCTCAAACCCGAACGCGACCGCCAGTTCACCTATCTCGGCCTGCAAACATTGTACGACCGCTATTTCATCCATAGCGAGGACGGCCAGCGATTCGAGCTGCCGCAAGCGTTCTTCATGCGCGTGGCGATGGGTCTTGCGATCAATGAGATCGACCGTGAAGCGCGCGCCATCGAGTTCTACGAGCTCTTGTCGAGCTTCGATTTCATGAGCTCGACGCCGACCCTGTTCAATTCCGGCACCCTGCGTCCCCAGCTTTCGAGCTGTTACCTGACCACCGTGCCGGACGACCTCGACGGTATCTACAGCGCCATCAAGGACAACGCGCTGTTGTCCAAATTCGCCGGAGGACTCGGCAATGACTGGTCCCGCGTGCGCGGCCTCGGCGCTCATATCAAGGGCACCAACGGCACCAGCCAGGGCGTGGTTCCCTTTCTCAAGGTGGCCAACGACACCGCCGTGGCGGTCAATCAATGTTTTGCCGGCGACACCCTGGTGCACACCGCCGACGGTGTGAAGCCCATCCAGGACATCGAGGAGGGAGACCTGGTCCTGGCCGAACGTGGCGCGTACCGTGAGGTGCGAAAATGCATGGCCTACAACCAGACCGATCCCATGGTGGAGATCGAGGCCAAGCATGCCATCACCCCCCTCAGGGTCACCGCCGGGCACCCGCTGTGGGCGATCAAGGGCATCCCCATGGAACAGGCCAATGCCCGCAGCTACCAATGGCTGGAGAAAGGCAAGGTGGCACCCGCCTGGGTCGAGGCAGGCCAGCTGGAGAAAGGCGACTACGTGGCCCAGGTCATTCCCCAGGAGATCGTCCCGGTCGCGGATTTCGACGAGGAGGACGCCCGTCTCTATGGCATCCTGCTGGGTGACGGCCACTGCAGCAAGGATGGTCTGGAATGGGGCGTCTCGGGCAATCCCAACCGGGACGCGCACCTGGCCTTCGTCCGCCAATACCTGGAAAAGCGGGGCATCCACTACTGGGTCAAGAACGAGCGAGAAAACTATCTCCAGATCGGCTGGGCCGCCGGCGTGGGCGTTGCCCGGGATGGCACCACCGGCCGCCTCACCCGTGGCGACAATTCCGGCTTCCTGTTCGACCGTGAGGCGCTGTATGACGACCAGGGCAACAAGCGCATCCATCGCCGCTACGCCCATCTCCCACAGGCCCAGACCCTGGCGTTGATTCAGGGCCTGATTGAGACCGACGGCGGTATCAGCCATGGCAAGGAGATCTATTTTACCAATACCTCCCTGCCCTTGGTCGAGGGCCTGCGTTATCAGCTGCTGCGCCTGGGCATCCCCAGCGCGGGCCAGTACCGTGAACGCCGGCAAGACCATGAAGGCACGCGCGCCGACGACACGCCGATCCGCTTCGAGGGCACCTGCAGGGCCTATGACCTGCGTATCCCTGCGGTGAAGGCGCTGGCGGAGCGCGTGGGTTGCAAGCCCATTCACAAGCATAACTGGCTGACCTGGAAACACTGGCTCTTCACCCGCGTGCGCCGTGTGAGCGAGATGGCGCCTGTCCCCTTCGTGTTCGATCTGAAGGTCGAGGGTGACGAGTCCTATATGACCACTGCCGCACTCGCGCACAACGGTGGAAAACGCAAGGGCGCTGTGTGCGCCTACCTCGAAACCTGGCACATCGACATCGAAGAGTTTCTGGAACTGCGCAAGAACACCGGGGATGAGCGCCGCCGCACTCACGACATGAACACCGCCAACTGGATTCCGGATCTGTTCATGAAACGGGTGGCCGAAGAGGGCGAATGGACGCTGTTTTCGCCCGACGAAGTACCCGACCTGCACGATCTCGTCGGCCAGGACTTCGAGAAACGCTATACAGACTACGAAGCCAAGGCCGCGCGCGGCGAAATCAAAAACTTCCGCAAGGTCAAGGCGATCGATTTATGGCGCAAAATGCTGTCCATGCTGTTCGAGACGGGCCACCCATGGCTAACCTTCAAGGATCCTTGCAACCTGCGCTCACCGCAACAGCATGCAGGCGTCGTGCATAGCTCCAATCTGTGCACCGAAATCACGCTGAACACGTCCGACGACGAGATTGCCGTATGCAACCTCGGTTCGGTCAATCTGGCACAGCATGTCACTGAACAGGGTCTCGATCTGGAAAAACTCGAGCGCACCATCACCACGGCCATGCGCATGCTGGACAACGTCATCGACTACAACTATTACAGCGTGCCCCAGGCCCGCCGCGCCAATCTTCGCCATCGCCCTGTTGGCCTCGGCCTCATGGGGTTCCAGGACGCGCTCTACAAGCAACGCCTCCCTTATGCCTGCCTTGAAGCGGTCGAATTCGCGGATCGTTCAATGGAAGCTGTTTCCTACTTCGCCATTCAAGCCTCCAGCCGGCTCGCCGAGGAGCGCGGCCGCTACGCCAGCTTCGATGGTTCGCTATGGAGCCGGGGCATCCTGCCGATTGACTCCATTGACCTGCTGGCCGAAGGGCGCGGCGGCTATCTGGAAGTGGACCGCAGCCAGACGCTGGATTGGGACAGCCTGCGCGAACGGGTGAAAACCCATGGAATGAGAAACTCCAACGTCATGGCCATCGCTCCGACCGCGACGATTTCCAATATCTGCGGCGTGTCGCAGTCAATCGAACCCACCTACCAAAACCTGTTCGTCAAATCGAATCTTTCGGGCGAGTTCACTGTCATCAATCCTTATCTGGTGGCCGATCTTAAAGTGCTCGGACTGTGGGACGAGGTGATGGTCAACGACCTCAAATACTATGACGGCTCGGTGCAACCCATAGAGCGGGTACCCGGCGAGATCAAGGCGCTCTACGCCACCGCTTTCGAACTGGATTCGCGCTGGCTTATCGAGGCCGCCTCGCGCCGCCAGAAATGGATCGATCAGGCCCAGTCCATCAACCTTTACATGGCCAAGCCATCGGGGAAGGCACTGGACAATATGTACAAACTCGCCTGGGTGCGAGGGCTCAAGACCACCTATTACCTGCGCTCCATGGGCGCCACTCATGCCGGCAAGTCCACAGTGGTCGAAACAATCGACAGCCACGCCCAAGGATACACCGCCGATGCCGCCCGCAGCGCGGCCATGGTCGCCGAGCAAGGCGAAGGTCCGAAGGTCTGCTCCATCCTCGAACCCGACTGCGAGGCTTGCCAGTAACCCAACCGCCCAGCGTGGCCGCCGAAGGCCGCCACGCTTTGGAGCACCACCATGAACGACACGAAATCAAAGGACAGAACCATGTTGAACTGGGACGATCCGCTGAAACCCGAAGCCGCGAAACCCACACAACCCCCGGCGCCGCCAAGTGAGGCCGTGCCGGCTTTTGGCGTGGCAGACTCCCTGGCCCCTCCTGTCACGCCGCTCGGCGCCAAGCCCGTGCGCGTGGAAGACAAGCGCGTGGTCAACGGCATGACCGATATCAACCAGCTCGCGCCGTTCAAATATCCCTGGGCATGGAACTATTTCCTCAACGCCAACAAGAACCACTGGACGCCGCTGGACATCAACATGGCGCAGGACGTTCACGACTACCACCATAAGCTCACCATCGAAGAGCGCCATGTCTACGAAAACGTGCTCGCCTATCTCACCACCGCCGACATCCTCGCCATGCGCAATGTCGCCATCGCCGTGATGGAGAAGATGAGCGCGCCCGAGCTGCAGATCTACCAGGCACGGCAAGCCTATGAAGAAGCCCTGCACACCTGGACCTACCAGCACTGCATCGAAACCATCGGCCTCGACCAAGGCGAGATCTACAACCGCTACCGCGTCGTGCCCGAGATATACGCCAAAATCCGCATGACGCAGGAACGTCTGGACGCTGTTTGCAGCACCGAGATCGATCTGCACGACCGCGAACAGCTGCACACTTTCCTGATGTCCTACATCTTCTTCGCCGCCGTGTTCGAAGGCAGCTGGTTCTACAACGGCTTTTCCCCCATCTTCGCCCTGCAGCGCCGCGGCCTGATGAAGGGCACCGCCGAACAATTGCAATACATCATGCGCGACGAAGTCATGCATGCCAGCTTCGGCATCCGTGTGGCAAAGCAACTCATGCAGGAAGAAGGCATCCGCCCCGACCCGAAGGCTCTGCGCGAAATGTGGGATCAGGCGGAAGCCTGTGAGGCGACCTACGCCGGCTACATCCTTCGCGACTCCATCCTCGGCTATTCGGCCGACCTGCACCTCGAACAGTTCCGCTTCGTGGCCAACCGTCGCGCCGCGCAACTGGGCATGGAGGATGAACCCTTTCCTGGCGCGGAAGAAGCGCTGCCCTGGCTCGCCGAACAAGCGAATCTCAGAAAGGAAAAGAATTTCTTCGAGACGCGGGTAACGGAATATCAGACCGGAGGGGCATTGAACTGGGATTGATGGCCCTCGCTTTTCCCTATTTCAATGCTCCAGTCAGGAAAACCCGCGATGAAAACAATACGCCTTGGGGTCCTCATGGACCCCATTACCTCGATCAATATTAAAAAAGACACCACCTTCGCCATGCTGTTCGCGGCCCAGCGGCGTGGATGGGAGGTATTTTATCTGGAGCAATCCGATCTGTTTTTACGCGAAGGGCGAGCGTATGGCGCACTGCGCGCTCTTGAAGTGCGCGATGATCCAAGCAACTGGTTCACTCTCGGCGAAGCCCGCGATATGCCCTTGGCGGAACTCGATGTGCTGCTGATGCGCAAGGATCCTCCGGTCGACCTGGAGTTCATCTACACCACCTTGTTGCTCGACCTGGCCGAGCGCGACGGCGTGCTGGTAGTGAACCGACCCGCCAGCTTGCGTGATTGCAACGAAAAACTGTTCACCTCCTGGTTTCCTCAATGCACCGTGGAAACGCTGGTGACGCGCGAGATGGCGCGGCTGCGCGGTTTTGTCGATGAACTCGGCGATGTGATCCTCAAGCCCCTGCATGGCATGGGCGGCGAATCCATTTTCAGGGCGCGCCGTAATGATCCGAATCTCAGTGTGATTCTGGAAACGATGACCGCTCGTGGCGCGCGCACAGTGATGGCGCAACGTTTTCTGCCCGAATACGTGGAAGGCGACAAGCGCATTTTGATGATCGAGGGTAAAGCGGTTCCCTATGCCCTGCTGCGCATTCCCGCGGAAGGTGAATCACGCGCCAATCTTGCCGCGGGCGGTCAGGGCGTTGGAGTGGAACTGAACGAGCGCGACCGCTGGATCTGCGCCCAGGTCGCACCGGAACTGGTGCGCCGCGGCCTGATGTTCGTGGGGCTGGACGTCATCGGCGGCCAACTGACCGAGATCAACGTCACCAGCCCGACCTGCGTGCGCGAACTGGATGCGCAATACGGCATCGATATCGCCGCGCAGTTGATGACGGCGATCGAAGCGCGCCTAAGCAGGCCGGCCGGCACGCCTCATTCATCCGAGGGCTGAGGGTCTGCGGTCGGCACGAACCGTAGTGCGGCTGAATTGATGCAATACCTTTGACCGGTCGGCGGTGGGCCGTCCGGAAACTTATGGCCCAAATGAGCATCACAGCGAGCGCAGCGCACTTCCACCCGCGTCATGCCATGGCTGTGATCGATGCTTTCAACCACCGCATCCGCCGAGACCGGCTGCCAGTAACTCGGCCAGCCACTACCCGAATCGTATTTGGCAGTGGAGCTGAACAAGGGCGCGCCGCAACACACGCAGGCATACAGGCCGGGTTCGTGATGATTCCAGTAACAGCCGGTGAAGGCCGGTTCGGTGCCGCCTTCCCGAGTCACGTGGTATTGCTCGGGGGACAATTTCCGGCGCCACTGCGCATCGTTCGAATCTTTGTCAGTCATGCTCGTTCCTCACTGGAAAGTTTTTTCAATGCGTCTTGCCAGGCCCGGTAAGCGGTCGCATCGGTGGCGGCCACGACCGAACGTGGACCGGGATCGGAGCGGAATATGGGCTCTTCTTCCAACGTGGCGCACACGCCTCCGACTTCCTCCAGCAAAAGACTGCCAGCCGCATAATCCCACAGACGCATGCCACCATGCAGATAAGCGTGTCCCCGACCGGCGGCCAGCCAGGCCCATTCCAGGGCACAGGTACCCAAATTGCGCTGTGAAGCGTAAGGCGGCCGGGTGGCGAGGCGGGCGGCCAGCCCGGACGGCAGGCGCTTGAAATCGACGAGCGCAACCCACTGATCCATCGGCAAAGATGTTAGCCTGCGTTGCAAACGCCTGCCATTCAAAAAAGCACCCTGCCCTTTTTGCGCCGCGAAAGTCTCGGCTCTTACAGGATCGCGGATTACGCCTAGGGTGACCTGCCCATCTTCGATCAAGGCCAATGAGAGACTAAAGAGCGGAAAATTGGCAAGAAAATTCGTGGTGCCGTCCAATGGATCGAGACACCACACCGGACGGCCTGAGTCGAGCAGGGCCGTTTGCTCTGCGCTCGTCATTTCCTCGCTAAGCAAGGCAATGGACGGATAAAGCCGTTCGAGGCCCAAACGGATAGCCCGATCTACAGCGAGGTCCGCTTCGCTCAACAAACTGCCATCTGCCTTGGTTTGCGCCGCAACACGTTCGAGCCGAGGCAGCAGTGCTTCTTCTCCCACACGTGTCAACAAGTCGGTTATAGCACTGAGATCCATTTTTTGAATACCTCAAGAAATCAAATATCTTCGAGTTCTTTGAACTCCACGGCCGCGGATGAGTCTCTCGCCTCACCGCAGGATCGCGCCAACCTTGAATTGCTGGCTGTTCAGGGCGTCACGTCATTTCCTGGCTTGGCTTGAACTGCCAGCTTACGCCAGCGGCTGTGGCAGAATAGAAGCACAATGACATTGTTACCCAATATCCTGGATCCGCAAACACCTTATGGCGCATTACTTCATGACAGGTGACCCGGTACTTTGAACGGCGCCACGTTTTCTTCCATTGCCGTCGGTTTCGAGATCGCGATCAGCCTGATTGTGGTCGTGCGCATTCTGTTGCGGCGGCATGCTTCCCCCAGTGCGCGCATGGCGTGGATACTCGTTTCACTGCTGATTCCCGTCGGCGGCCCGATTCTGTATTTCATGTTCGGGGAGATCCGTCTGGGCCGCAGCCGCATACGCCGGCACAAACGCGTGCGTCATTGGCAGTCGCAGCTATTCGAGATGCCGCATCGTGAACAAGCTTCGAATCTCTCCCCTGAACACCAGCCTATCGCCACATTGGCGGAATCGGTGGGCGATACACCGGCCCGCCGCGGCAACGTGCTCATTTTGTTGAGCGATTCGGAAAAAATGATCGAATCGCTGGTTGAAGACATCGAGCAGGCAGAAAGCCATTGCCATCTGCTGACCTATATCTATCTTCCGGATGAAACGGGACATAAGGTGGCCCAAGCGTTGATCCGGGCAAGCCGCCGCGGCGTCAGCTGCCGGCTGCTGGTGGATGCCGTTGGCTCGCAGCGCTTTCTGCGTTCCTCGCTCCGCGCCCGCCTGCGTGACGCCGGTGTTCAGGTTCGGGCCGCGCTTCCCGTCAATCCCTTGCGCGCCATTTTTGCTCGCCTGGATATTCGCAATCACCGCAAACTGGCCGTAATCGATGGCCGCATCGCCTATGCCGGCAGCCAAAACATTGCTGACGCGTCCTTTGCTCCCAAGGCCCGCTACGCGCCCTGGGTCGATGCTACGGTGCGGATACGCGGTCCGGTCGTCTGGGATCTACAGCGGCTATTCATTGAAGACTGGTATCTCGACGCCAATGAGTGGCTGGGGGAATTGATGCGCGACTTTCCCGAGCCAGTTTCAGGCGGCGTGGATGTCCAGGTCATCGGTTCAGGTCCCTTGTCCTATAATTTCGCCATGCGCCAAGTACAGCAGGCGGCTCTGCATCTCGGACGTGAAGAAGTTGTCATCACGACACCCTATCTCGTGCCGGACGAAGGCACCGCAGCGGCCATTTACGCGGCGGCTCGCTGTGGCACGCAGGTTTCACTGGTAGTTCCAGAACGCAACGACTCTCGTCTGGTCGCCGCCGCAAGCCGTGGATATTACGAAGATTTTTTGCAAAGCGGCGTGGATATTCTGGAATATCGCAAAGGCCTTCTTCACGCCAAGACCTTGACGGTGGACAAGCGACTGAGCCTGCTGGGATCGGCGAATGTGGATCGGCGCAGCTTCGAGCTCAACTTCGAGCTCTCGTTGATCATCTACGACGCGGATTTCACTCGCCGCTTGCGCGCCTTGCAAGGAGAGTACATGCGCGACTCGGATGCGGTCGATGCTGCGAAATGGCAGCAGATTTCCTGGCCAAAGCGGCTTTATTTCAATACCGCGGGACTGTTCAGCGGGGTTTTATAAGGGTTTTTCGCTTTCGGCGCATGCAAAAAATGCCCCGGCATATAGCCGGGGCAAGTTCATTCGACTTGAAGGGGGTTTGACAAGTCGATCCCGCCAAAGGGGGAGGCGGGAAGCGCTGGGCTAAGCGCTTACCACCTAAGACAAGCAGAATCCAAAAAAGTTCCATAAATAATGTAATTTTTTGTAAACGACTCTCAATGCGCCGCATCCCAATTCGGGCCGCTGCCTATATCCGCGAGCAACGCCACGCGCAACTGCGCCGCGCCTTCCATATGCGCGCGCAAGGCGCGTTTGGTTTCTTCTGTTTGCGCCTCCGGCGCCTCCAGGACGAGTTCGTCATGAACCTGAAGAATCATGCGCACCTGGGGCGCATCGTGTTCGATCCAGGCGTCCACAGCGATCATCGCCCGTTTGATGATGTCGGCGGCGCTACCCTGCATGGGCGCATTGATCGCCATGCGTTCCGCCTGCGCCCGTCTTTGGCCATTGCGCGCATCGATGTCGGGCAGATACACGCGCCGCCCGAACAAAGTTTCGACATAACCTTTCTCGCGGGCGCTTTCGCGAATCGCGTTCATGTAAGCGAGCACGCCGGGATAGCGCGCGAAATAACGGTCTATGTATTGTTGCGCCTCGGCCCGGCCAATACCCAGCTGCCGCGCCAGCCCGAAAGCGGACATGCCGTAGATCAGGCCGAAATTGATCGCCTTGGCCGCCCGCCGCTGGACGTCATCGACTTCATCCTCGGCCACGCCGAAGACTTCGGCCGCGGTAGCGCGATGGATGTCCTTGCCGGCTGCGAACGCATCCAGCAAACCCTGATCCCCTGAAAGATGCGCCATGATCCTCAATTCGATCTGGGAATAATCCCCGGAGACTAGCCCATGACCGGGCGGGGCGACGAAGGCTTGACGGATACGCCGCCCTTCTTCCGTGCGGGCGGGGATGTTTTGCAGATTGGGATCGGAAGATGACAATCGTCCCGTGGAAGCCACTGCCTGATGATAAGAGGTATGCACGCGTCCGGTGCCGGGATCGATGCGCTCTGGCAAACGGTCGATGTAGGTGGATTTGAGCTTCGCCAAACTGCGGTAATCGAGAATCAGGCGCGGCAGTTCGTGGTGCGCGGAAAGTTCCTCGAGCACATCCTCTGCGGTGGAGGGTTGCCCCTTGGGGGTTTTGCGCACGACCGGCAGTTGCAGGCGCTCATAGAGCACGGCCTGGATCTGCTTGGGGGAAGCGAGATTGAATTCGACCCCGGCGAGTTCCCAGGCCTGGCGTTCCAGCGCTTGCATGCGCTGCGACAGCACCTTGCCCTGCTTTTGAAGCCGATCGGCATCCACGCACACGCCGTTTCGCTCCATCCGGGAAAGCACCCGCACCAGTGGGATTTCTATCTCTTCATAAACGCGGCGCAGCCCCGGCTCCGCTTCCAGCCGCGGCCACAGAAGCCTGTGCAAGCGCAGGCACATGTCCGCGTCTTCTGCGGCGTAGGGCGCGGCCTCTTCCAAACGGACCTGGGCGAAAGATATTTGCTTGGCCCCCTTTCCGGCCACGTCTTCATACTTGATGTTGTGATGTCCGAAATGGGCGTGACTCAAGGTATCCAGATCGTGACGCGTGGCCGCCGCATCCAGCACATAGGATTCGAGCATGGTGTCATGCCGAATGCCTTCGAGCTGAATGCCGTGATTGGCAAGCACGTTGAGATCGTATTTCAGGTTGTGACCGACTTTTGCCCGCGACGGGTCTTCGAGCAAGGGACGCAGGCGTTGGAGCACAAATTCGCGCTCCAGCTGCACGGGTGCGCCGGGGTAGTCATGTCCCACCGGCAGATAAGCCGCTTCGCCGGGTTGCAGGGAAAAGGACAAACCCACGACTTGGGCCTGCATGTAATCCAGGCTGGTGGTTTCCGTATCGAAAGCGAAAAGCTCGGCCCCTTCCAGCCGGCGCAGCCAGTTCTCGAAGGTCTTCTCGTCGACAATGCACGCATAGTCGGATTCATGCTCAGGCGCCTTGGGCCCGTTTTCTTTTTCCAGCTCCTCCAGCCAGGTTTTGAATTCCAGGCGAGAGAACCATTCACGCAAGACATGCAAATCCGGCGGCCGGAGTTTTAGATCTTCCGGGCGGATATCGAGCGGCACATCACGTTTGACCGTCACCAGCGCCCGGGCTTGCGGCAACCAATCGAGCGCGGCGCGCAGATTCTCGCCGACCTTGCCCTTGATCTCATCGGCATGCGCTATCACGCCTTCAAGAGAACCATAGGTTTTCAGCCATTTGACCGCCGTCTTCGGCCCGCAGCCGGGCACGCCCGGCACGTTATCGATCTTGTCTCCGACCAGAGTGAGATAATCGACGATCAATTCAGGCGGCACGCCGAATTTTTCGATCACCCCCTGGCGGTGGAAACGCATGTTGCTCATGGTATCGATGACAGTGATGTGATCGTCCACCAGTTGCGCCAGATCCTTGTCGCCGGACGAAATCAGCACATCGTGGCCTGCGGCGGCAGCTTGCGTGGCCAGCGTGCCGATGACATCGTCCGCTTCGACGCCTTCTATCATCAATAAAGGCAAGCCCATGGCGCGGATCAGGATATGCAGGGGTTCCACCTGTGCAGCCAGCTCTTCCGGCATCGGCGGACGGTTGGCCTTGTAGTCGGCATACATGACGTCGCGGAAAGTTTCCCCCTTGGCATCGAACACCACCGCCATCCGTTCGGGGGCGTAGTCCTTCAACAGCCGACGCAGCATATTGAGTACACCATAGATAGCGCCGGTGGGCTCGCCCCGGGAATTGGTCAAGGGCGGCAAGGCGTGAAAAGCGCGGTACAGATAGGAAGAACCGTCAACGAGTACAAGATAAGGCGAAGCCATGAATGCGATCCCGATGGAAACAAGCAAGCGACAATAACACGCGAAATTGTAACCGCCTGCAAGGGAAAATCGGCAATCCCGCCGTACACCAACAGATGACTCGCCCCCTAGACATGCACAGGGCATTCGCAAGCCCTTGAAAAGTGGAGCGGGCGTCTGCTCCGCCACAGTTAGATGACGTGGTCCTGTGGTCAGGCAGCTCTCGATGGTACGCCCTGCCACAAGCCGATATAATCCCTGGCTTTCTTTCTCCCAAAGAGACAACGCTTCGATGGAGCTCATCCGCGGCGAACACAATCTGCGACCGCGCCATCACGGCGGCGTGGCGACCATCGGCAATTTCGACGGTGTCCACCTTGGCCATCAGGCGGTCATCGCGCAGTTGCGTGAAGAAGCCGCGCGAAGAGGCGTGCCGCCGGTGTTGATCACCTTCGAACCCTTGCCGCACGAATACTTCATGGGAGCAAAGGCACCGGCGCGCCTGACCGGCTTGCGCGGACGCCTGTGCCGCTTCGAGCAGTTTGGCGTCGAGAGGACGCTGTTGCTGCGTTTCGACGCCCGCCTCGCCGCTCGGACGGCGCAAGGCTTTATTCGTGAGCTGCTGGTCGAACGCCTCGGCGTGCAAGCTGTCATCGTCGGCGATGATTTTCGGTTCGGCAAGGATCGCGGCGGAGATTTCGCGCTGCTGACGGAGGCCGGCCGGTCTCATGGCTTCGATGTCATTCGCCAGCACACTTTCACGCTCGGCGGCGAGCGTGTGAGCAGCACCCGTATCCGCCAGGCTCTCTCCCGCGGCGATCTGGAAACGGTCGCCGCCCTGCTCGGCCGGCCGTACACCATCAGCGGCCGCGTGCGCCATGGAGACAAGCGCGGGCGCTGCATAGGTTTCCCCACCGCCAACCTGGCCCTGCCGCCGGGACAAAGCGCCATCAGCGGCGTATTCGCCGTCAGCGTTCGATTGCAGGAAGGATTCATCGCCCGCGGGGTGGCCAATGTGGGCAAACGCCCTACCGTGGGAGGACAAGAGCCGCTTCTCGAAGTACACTTGTTTGATTTCGGCGGCGACCTCTATGGCCGGCACCTTGAGGTCGAACTCAGACACAAGATCCGCGAGGAACGCCGCTTCGAATCCTTCGATGCTCTCAAACGCCAGATCCGCGCCGACGCCGAGCTGGCGAAGGCCATCCTGGAACGCCAAACAACCTGAATACCCGACTCAAGCGAAAACGACACCGTGACCGACTACAAGCACACACTCAACCTGCCCCACACCGATTTCCCCATGCGCGGAAACCTGCCCAAGCGGGAACCGGAAATGCTCGCCCGCTGGGCGCAGCTGGACATTTACCATCGCCTGCGCAAGAGCCGCGCCGGGCGGCCCCGCTTCATTCTCCACGACGGCCCGCCCTATGCCAACGGCGACATCCATATCGGCCATGTGGTAAACAAGGTGATCAAGGACATCATCGTCAAAAGCCGCAGTCTGGACGGCATGGATGCCCCCTATGTTCCCGGCTGGGACTGTCACGGACTGCCGATAGAGCACAAGGTCGAACAAACGCTCGGCAAGGTCGGTCAGGACATCGACGCCCGCGCCTTCCGCCGTGCCTGCCGTGAATACGCCGCCAGTCAGGTCGAAGTCCAAAGGAGTGGTTTCAAGCGCCTCGGCGTCATTGGTGACTGGGACGAACCCTATCTGACCATGAATTTCCCCACCGAGGCCGACATCATCCGCGCCTTGGGACGGATCATCGATCGCGGCCATGTAGTCAAGGGCTACAAGCCGGTGCATTGGTGCGTGGATTGCGGCTCGGCGCTGGCCGAAGCCGAAGTGGAATACGAAGACAAGACCTCCCCCGCCATTGACGTGCGTTTTGCGGTGCTCGAGCCCGATGCGCTCCTGGAAGGCTGCGAAGTGGACGATCCGGGCCGCGGCCCCATGTCGGTGGTGATCTGGACCACCACCCCCTGGACCCTGCCCGCCAACCAGGCGGTGGCGGTGAATCCCGATTATGACTACGCCGTGGTGCAAACGCCCGAGGAGCGCCTGGTGCTGGCCGCCGAGCTGATCGATTCCGCCATGCAGCGCTGGGGCATCAGCGACTATCGCGTCATCGCCCGCTGCGCCGGCCGAAATCTCGAGCACCTGCGTCTCCAGCATCCTTTCCTGGCGCGCGATGTGCCCCTGATTCTGGGCGAGCACGTCACTCTTGACGCCGGCACCGGCGCGGTGCATACCGCCCCCGGTCACGGTCAGGAAGACTACATGGCCGCCCTCGTCTACCGCCTGAGCGTCGAGCATCCCGTCGGGCCGGACGGCCGCTTTCAGGCGGACACCGAATATTTCGCCGGAGAGAGCGTTTTCGAAGCCAACGGCCACGTCCTTGACGTCCTGCGCGAGCACGGCACGCTTCTGCACGCCGAATCGTTGCGCCACAGCTACCCGCATTGCTGGCGTCACAAGACGCCGCTGATCTTCCGCGCCACGCCGCAATGGTTCATCAGCATGGACAAGCGGGGCTTGCGCTCCATAGCGCTGAAAGAACTCCAAGACGTGAAATTCACCCCCGAGTGGGGGCGCGAACGCCTGGCCGGCATGGTCGCCAACCGTCCCGACTGGTGCATCTCCCGCCAACGCAACTGGGGCGTGCCTCTGGCCTTGTTCGTGCATCGCCAGAGCGGAGAGCTGCATCCCGACACCCCGCGCCTGATCGAAGCGGTCGCCGAGCGCGTGGAACAGCGCGGCGTGGACGCCTGGTTCGACCTCGATCCGGCCGAACTGCTGGGCGATCAGGCCGAAGAATATGAAAAGGTCGGCGACGTGCTCGACGTCTGGTTCGATTCCGGCACCACCCATTTCAGCGTCCTCGACCGCCGTCCCGAACTCGGCTTTCCTGCCGACCTCTACCTCGAGGGGTCCGACCAGCATCGCGGCTGGTTCCAGTCCTCCCTGCTCAGCAGCGTGGCCATGCGCGGCCTCGCGCCCTACCGCGGCGTGCTCACCCACGGCTTCACGGTGGACGAAAAGGGACGCAAGATGTCCAAGTCGCTGGGCAACGTCATCGCCCCGCAAAAAGTCATCGACCGCCTCGGCGCCGACATCATCCGCCTGTGGGTCGCCTCCTCGGACTACCGGCGCGAAATGGCCGTTTCGGACGAAATCCTCAAGCGCACGGCCGATGCCTACCGCCGCATCCGCAACACGGCGCGTTTTTTGCTCGCCAACCTGGCCGGCTTCGACCCCAACGCCGACCAGATCGCCCCTCAAGGCCTGCTGCCGCTGGACGCATGGATCGTCCGCCATGCCGCGCGCCTGCAAGAAACCGTGCGCGAGGCCTACCAGCGATATGAATTCCACATCATCTACCAGAAAGTGCACAACTTCTGCGCCGTGGACCTCGGCGGCTTCTATCTCGACATCATCAAGGACCGCCAATACACCACCCAGGCCGACAGTCTCGCCCGCCGTTCGGCGCAAACCGCGCTCTACCACCTCGCCGAAGCGCTGCCGCGCTGGCTGATGCCCATTCTCAGCTTCACCGCCGAGGACATCTGGCAATACCTGCCGGGCGAGCGCGAAGACTCCGTGCTCATGGCCGAGTGGTATGACTTCCCCGCCCTCGCGGGTCAGGCCGGCGGTTTCGACGACTCATTCTGGCACACCCTCATGGATGTGCGCGAGGCCGTCAACAAGGCGCTGGAATCCCTGCGGCGCGAAGGCGTCATCGGCGCCAACCTCGACGCCGAAGTCGAACTCTGGGCGTCCCCGGAAACGGCCGCGGCGCTCGACCGCCTGGGCGATGAACTGCGTTTCGTGCTGATCACCTCCGAGGCCGCGGTGCATGCCGGATCACCGCCGGCCGAAGCCCGCGCCTACACCCTCGACAATGGCGAAATCATTCATATCCTCGCCCGCCGCAGCCCGCATGCGAAATGCGCCCGCTGCTGGCATCACCGCGCCGATGTCGGCAAGAACCCGTCGTATCCCGACCTGTGCGGCCGCTGCGTCGATAATATCGCCGGCGCGGGCGAAACCCGCCGTTTCGCCTGAAAGCGCGGCCATGCGAAGGCTTTCCAGGCTGCGCTGGCTGGGCCTGTCCATCCTCGTGCTGGGCCTCGACCAGCTCAGCAAATGGGCCGCCCAGCACTTTCTGGCGTATGGCGTGCCCCGCCCCGTGTTCCCCGGTTTCAATCTGCTGCTGGTCTACAACCGCGGTGCGGCTTTCAGTTTCCTCAGCCAGGCCGGCGGCTGGCCGCGCTGGTTCTTCATTGGATTGGCGCTCGCCGTCAGCGCTTTTCTCATCGGCTGGATGCGGCGCCTCGACGCCCGCGACCACTGGACCGCCGCCGCGCTGGCGCTGATTCTCGGCGGCGCCTGGGGCAATGCGCTCGACCGGCTGCTGCGCGGCCATGTGATCGACTTCATCCAGCTCTATTACCGCCACTGGGCCTGGCCGACCTTCAATCTGGCCGACTCCGCCATCACCCTTGGCGCCGTCATGCTCGCCGCCGCCCTGTTCAAGCCGGCTTCGCCCCGCGGGCCGCGCCCTTCCCGCCGCAACAAGCCATGAAAGCAAAACCGTTCATCGGCAACAGCCGTTCACGGGCGTTGAGCTTGCGCGCGAAGAATCCAGCGGTTATCATTCCGCTCCTTTATCGGGGGGAGGACTTTTCCCTTCGACGGTTCGTACCCTGAAGCAGTGAGTCCGACTATGAAAACCTACAGCGCAAAACCGGCCGAAGTCCGCCGCGACTGGTACCTCATCGACGCCAGCGGGAAAACCCTCGGGCGTCTGGCCAGCGAAATCGCCCGCCGCCTGCGCGGCAAACACAAGCCCGAATACACCCCGCACGTGGATACCGGCGATTACATCATCGTCGTGAACGCCGAAAAATTGCGCGTGACCGGCCACAAGGCCAAAGACAAGATGTATTACCGCCATACCGGCTACATCGGCAACATGAAATCCGCCAGCTTCGAGAAAATGATGGAACGCGACCCCACCCGCGTACTGCGCCTCGCCGTCAAGGGCATGCTGCCGCGCAATCCCCTGGGGCGCGCCATGTTCCGCAAGCTGAAGATCTACGCCGGCAGCGAGCACAAACACGCCGCCCAGCAACCCACCCCGCTAGACATCTAATTCGCATCAGGACCGACACTCATGGCACACACTCAGTATTACGGCACCGGACGACGAAAAAGCGCCTCGGCGCGCGTCTTCCTGCGCCCCGGCAGCGGCCGCATCGTCGTCAACGCCAAACCCATAGACGAATACTTCGGGCGCGAAACCGCGCGCATGATCACCCGTCAACCGCTTGACGCCACCGAACTGGGTGATCGCTTCGACGTCACCGTCACCGTCACCGGCGGCGGCTCCAGCGGTCAGGCCGGCGCCATCCGCCTCGGCATCGCCCGCGCCCTGCAGCAATACGATGAAACCCTGCGCGCGACGCTGCGCAAGCACGGCTTCCTGACCCGCGACGCGCGCGAAGTCGAGCGCAAGAAAGTCGGACTTCACAAGGCCCGCCGCGCGCCGCAATACTCCAAGCGCTGACGCAGACGTGATTTGGGGAATCGTCTAACGGCAGGACAGCGGACTCTGACTCCGTTAATCCAGGTTCGAATCCTGGTTCCCCAGCCAAACCAAAGGCCCGCCGCCCCGGCGGGTCTTTTCTGTGCGTGACGGCTTTACATGCGCCCCGAGTGTTCAGGAAACCGCGGACCGGGCGCCTTGACGCCCGGGAAAAGCATGCGCCTGGCCAAGCGCCAAAACTGTTGCAAAAATGCAACAGAGGTAAAATTTTGTGTGATTTTTTCCTTGCACCCTATTGAAGAAAAACTTCGCGGGTCTTATAAATCGCACCGTCCTCGAAAAAGAAGGGCTCTGGTTTTCGATAGTGAAACATTCCTCTACACACGGAGAATTTGAGATGAACATGAAAAAGACACTCATCGCCGCGGCCGTCGCCGCCGTGGTCGCCGCGCCGGCGGCTTCCTACGCCAGCAGTACCCTGTATGGCGCGGTCGAACTGGGTATGACTTATGCAAGCAAGACCACTGACAGCGGCAAGTCCAGCACGTCGTTCTTCGACAACGGCTCGCGCATCGGCCTCAAGGGCAGCAACGACCTGGGCAACGGACTGACCGGCTTCTACAAGCTGGAACTGGGCGTCAACACGTTCAATAACGGTTCCGCCAACGACGGCACCAGCCCTTACAATGAACAAAAAGGCCAGGTTAAGACACGCCTGGGTTACTTCGGCGTCAAGGGCGATTTCGGTACCGTCATCGCCGGCCGTCAGCATGGTCTGCTCTACAGCTTGATCGAGCAACCCACTGACACCCCGAATGTCGTGTCCGGCCCCTTGAACCCGATCGCTTTGGCTTCCGGATCCTTGGGTGGCTATAAGTCGCGCGTGAACGCCATCGCCTATGTGTCGCCGAACTACCACGGCTTCGTAGGCGGCGTGGCCTATGCTGACATCGGTACGTATGATAAATCGGCTCCGCAGTACGGCAAGCAGCAGGGCGTGGGGCAGATCGGCGTCAAGTACGCCACCAACGACTGGTACGTGTCGGCCGCCTACATGGGTATTCCGCAGAACAACTATAACTTCGGATCCGTCAAAGACGTCTGGGGCCTGGCCGGCGGCTACAAGTTCGGCATGTTCGCCGTGGACGCCAACTACCAGCAGGCCAAGCCGAATACCTCCGGGCCGAAGGCAGTGACCGGAGCCAACAACGACAAGAACGTCCGATCCTATGCCCTCCAGGGTTCCGTGAGCATGGGGCCGCTGTATGGCTACCTGCAATACAGCGCCATGAAGTGGAAACATATCAGCGACAAGTGGGCCGCCCGCACCACCGCCGGCGTGTTCTACAACATCGCCAAGCCCTTGCAGGTGACCTTCGAGGTGTCGCACAACAACAAATATGTGAACAGCCGCCTATTGACTGGCACGGGAGCCAAGGCCAACACCACCGTGGCCCTCGGCGCCAACTACTACTTCTGATCCACAGGAAGGCGTAGCGCGACTATCGGCGGGCCCGGGCAACCGGGCCCGCTTTTTTTTGTGCGCCATGGGGCGCCAAGACGCGCCCGAACACACACTTACGATTCCTTGCCGTTACGTTTTTTTCCTGCGGTCGATCGGAAACGCGCCCAATCCCCACGAGATCAGCGCGCTGCTGGCCAACACCCAGAGCCATGCCCGGGCGAGCGCATAACCGGCATCCCATGCGTACAAGGAAAAACACGCGCCCAGACAAACAAGCCCCATTACGAAGCCCACAGGTCGCCGTGAGAGCGGCGTTCTCCAGCGTTTTTCCAGCGCCACGCCGGCCCAGCCCGACAGCCAACCGCCGAAAGCGCCGCCGAACACGTCCAGTGGCCAGTGCACGCCCACCACGCAGCGCGACAATCCCACCAGAACGGCCAATGTCAGCAAGGCCCAGCGCCAGGGGGGGCCACGCAGGCTCAGGGCCAGCACCGCCGCGAAGGCGAAAATCGCCGTCGTATGCCCGGAGGGAAAGGCATGCGCGCGCAGCGCCGGCCCGATGACATGCAGCGCCTCGGGAGACAGCACGGCCGGCGGACGCGGCACGTTGAACAATGGCTTGAGCACTCCGGCCCACAGGCCGGCCGGCACGGCGGCAATGAATCCGGCGCGCGCGATCGAAGGCCGCCAGGAAAGCCAGGGCAGCAACAGAGCCAGGACCACCACGCCGTTGCCGAGCACGGTGAGATCCGCCCACAGGGCATCGCCGCTCCACGCCGACCAGCCGTTGATGAAACGCAGCAGGCTCGCGTTGCCGCCACAGAGAAACAGCGCCACGCCGCCGAGCAGGGCCAGCAAGGGCGGCATCCAGATCCAAGCGCTGTCCCCGCGCTGGCCGACATTTGTCGTCTTCAATCCTGTCAAGTTCAATCCTTGCGTTCAAAGCGCTTATCGACTACCATTCCCATCCTTTCCGCTTACGGCTTCTGGAGTGATACGCAATGGCTAGAGTCTGCCAAGTCACGGGCAAGCGCCCGATGGTCGGAAACAACGTTTCCCACGCCCACAACAAGACCCGCCGCCGCTTTCTGCCCAATCTGCATACCCACCGGTTCTGGGTGGGCAGCGAAAACCGCTGGATCAGGCTGCGCGTTTCTTCCAAGGGAATGCGCATCATAGACAAGAAGGGCATCGAAGCGGTACTGGCCGACATCCGCGCCCGCGGCGAGAAAATCTGAGGAGGTGAATCATGGCTAAAGGTCCTCGCGAGAAAATACGTTTGGTTTCTTCCGCCGGCACGGGGCATTTCTATACCACGACCAAGAACAAGCGGAACATGCCTGAAAAAATGGAGATCAAGAAATACGATCCCGTGGTACGCAAGCATGTGATCTATAAGGAAGCCAAAATCAAGTGAGCGCCGCCTTACGCCCGAGCGGCACGCGGCCCACAAAAAGCCCGGCGCGCAAGGCCGGGTTTTTTGTGGGCGCCGTATTGCTACCAGACAGCGCCGCCGCGCCGCTTGTGGCCGGGACGAGAATGCGGCACGGGTGTTGTTGCGTTGGCTGGAAATGTAATTAGCCGCTGAGTCCGGCTTTTGCTCCCCGCAAGGGGCCGGGCGGGAACCGTCCGGGGTGTGGAGCGGTGGAGGTTTCACCGCAGTGAAGCACGAAACTCCCGCCATAACGCAAGGTTGGCGGGAGCAGTTCATCCGCCAAACTCAGGATACGCTGCTTGCCGGCCTGAGCGAATAGCCGCGCAACACGCGCGCGAACTCCTGCAGCGCCTGGATGCCACTGGCTTCGGCCTCGGCGCACCATTGCTGAATCGATGCCAGCAATGCCTCGGTGCCCTGGGTGCGGGACGACCACAGCGCCCGCAGCCGCCGCCGGTACTCGTAAACGGTCCTGAGCGTTTCGCTGGCCTGCAGAGTCATGGCGAGACGGCTGCGACCGCGCTCATCCAGGCGGCTTTCATCGCGCATCAGCACCCGCCGCCCTCGTTTGAGCAATGCGCGGCAGGACGCGTCGGCGCGGGCAAATTCCTGCCGCAGCACGGGCAGCATGACCTCGCGCGCATAACGCGCGCTCAGATCCAGATGGGCGATGACGACGGCCCTCGCGGTTTCCAGGTCGATGCCTTTCTTGTCCGGATCGACGATCACCTTCGGCGCCACTTTCTTGATCCTCACCAGCCCCAAGCGGCGCAGGACGCTCAAATACATCCAGCCGATGTCGAATTCCCACGGCTTGAGCGAAAAGCGGGCCGAACCCGGAAAGGCGTGATGATTGTTGTGCAGCTCCTCGCCACCGATGAGAATGCCGACGGGCGACAGATTGGTCGATCCGTCCTCGGTTTCATAGTTGCGGTATCCCCACCAATGCCCCAGGCCGTTGATGACGCCCGCCGCCCAGAAGGGGATCCAGATCATTTGCACCGCCCAGATGACGATGCCGACAACGCCGAACAGGAGCAGATCGATGACCGCCATGAGCACGATTCCGAGCATATGGCGGCGCGTATAAAGATGCCGCTCCAGCCAGTCGTCGGGCGTGCCGCGGCCATACTTTTCCAGGGTTTCCTGTTTCGATGCTTCCTCCCCATAGAGTTCGGCGCCTTCGAGCAGCACCTTGCCGATACCCTTGTGGTACGGGCTGTGGGGATCGTCGGGGGTTTCGCATTTGGCGTGATGCTTGCGGTGCACCGCCACCCATTCCCGTGTGATCATGCTGGTCGTGAGCCACAACCAGAAGCGGAAGAAATGGGCGAGCGCAGGATGCATGTCCAAGGCGCGATGCGCCTGCGAACGATGCAGAAACAGCGTCACGCTGACGATGGTGACATGGGTCAAGGCCAGCGCGACCAGAAGATAGCCCCACCAGGGGAGAGTGATAAAACCGTAAAACCAGGACATACTCAATTTATTACCTACAGTGTTGCAACCAAACTCTAGATTCATGGCGAAAACCGCCATCCATGCGCATGGAAACACGCCGCCGCCCATTCCTTCGCCGCCGCGGATTTTCCCTGATGCGGCGGATTGATGGGGCAGATGCATTTCCAGGCGCATTTGCGAATATAATCCCTGACGCGCCCGTCTGTCCACGCGGCGGCGCGATCGGCCCCTTTTGAACATTCCGAGTCCACATGAGCGCAGCGCCCCTTTTGCTTGCCGAGAACCTGTCCCGTTACTATGGGCGCCACCGCGCCATCGAGGCTTTTTCCCTGCGATTGAATGTCGGCGAGGTGCTTGGCTTGCTCGGCCCCAATGGCGCCGGAAAGACCACCACTCTGAATCTGCTCAGCGGCGGCCTCGCGCCCAGCGGCGGGCGCGTCGAAATCGACGGCATTGATCTGCTGGAACGCCCTCTGCAGGCCAAGCAGCGGCTCGGTTATCTGCCCGAGAATCCGCCGCTCTACGACGACCTGAGCATCGACGAGTACTTGCGCTATTGCGCCCGCCTCCATGGCCTGCGCCGCGCCGAAGTGCCCGAGGCCATGAAACGCGCCAAACAGCGCACGGCCCTGGACAAGGCCGGCCGCGCCCTCATCGGCACTCTTTCCAAGGGCTTTCGCCAACGCGTGGGCATCGCTCAGGCGCTTATCCATCAACCGCCGCTGATCATTCTCGATGAGCCCACGGTGGGACTCGATCCCTTGCAGATAAAAGAGATACGCGCGCTGATCAGCGAATTGCGAAACGAGCACGCCGTGATTCTTTCCACTCATATTTTGGCTGAGGTGCAAACCGTCTGCGATCGCGTATGCATTCTCGATCGCGGCCGTCCGGTTTACAGCGACTCGCTGGCCCGCCTCGCCGCTTTTGCCAACACCTGGCGCGTCACTTTCTCCAATCCGCCCGACGCCCACACCCTGGGCCGCGTGGCCGGAATCTCGGGCGTTCGATCGCTTGGGGAGGGCCGATTTTTGTTGCAGGCCAAAACTGATGCCGGCAGCGCCGATGCGCTGGTGCAGGCCGCCTGCATGAACGGCTGGAAACTAAGGGAGTTATGCCTTCAGCAGGATTCCCTGGAACAGATTTTTCTTCGCGTTCTGCACGCCGACGGTCAAGAGGAGGCCACGGCATGATTTTGGTCATCGCCCGCCATGAGCTGCGGCGTTTGTTCTATTCGCCGTTGGCCTGGTCGATTCTCGCCCTCGTTCAGCTGATACTCGCCTTTTTGTTTCTTACCGCCGTGCAAAACTACATCGATAACGTCATGCCGAAGCTGGCGGGAATGGCGAATGCGCCCGGCGTCGTCAGCCTCGTGCTGACGCCGTTCTTCCTGTGGGCAGGCGTGATCATGCTGGGAATTACACCGATTTTGACCATGCGCGGCTTCAGCGAGGAATACCAGACCGGCAGCATGGCCCTGCTGATCGCCGCGCCGCTTTCCGTCAGCGAGATCGTGCTGGGCAAGTACTTCGGGCTGGTGGCTTTCCTATCCGTCATGATCGCCATGATCACGCTCATGCCGCTCTCCCTCAGCCTCGGCACGTCGCTCGACTGGGGCCATCTCCAAGCGCAAATATTGGGTCTTTTCCTGTTGACCGCTTCCTTCGCCGCCGCCGGATTGTATATCTCCAGTCTCACCCGCCAGCCCGCCCTGGCGGCCGTCGGCGGTTTTGGCTTTCTACTCCTGCTGTTCGTCTTCTATGTCGCCGGCACCGCCCAGGGAACACAGAGCCAGCTGTTCGTCTACATTTCCCATTTCAGCCATTATCTGCCGTTTTTGCGGGGGGAATTTTCCACTCGCGCGCTGGCCTATTATCTACTCTTCGCGCTGACTTTCCTGGGGCTTACCATTCGTCAACTCGACAATCAACGCCTTCCCCGCTGAGCAACGCATGCACGTCTCACCCTCCATCCGCTGGCAGCTGCGACTCAATTCATTGCTCACCCTGGTCCTGTTCCTCTCTCTCGTGGGAATTCTGGCCTGGCTGAGCAATCGTTACGCCGTCACCGAGGACTGGACCGCGAACCACCGCTATAGCCTCGCCCCGGTGACGGCCCAATTTCTGCGCGCCAACCCCGAACCGTTCAAGTTCATCGCTTTTGTCAGCGACAACGCAAACCTGCACCGCCGCATCCGCCGCCAGATCGGCCTCTATCGCGCGGTCGATCCCAAAATCCGCCTGCGCTTCATCAACCCCGGCCTGCATCCAGCAAGCGCCAATCGCTATGGCGTCACCCACAGCGGGCAAATGGCGATCGTCCTCGGCGACCGTCACCAAGTGGTCGATTCGCTTGGCCAGGCAGTCATCCTCAATGCCCTGATGCGGTTGACGCGGGGCGCCGAGCAATGGGTCGTATTTCTCTCAGGCCAGGACGAACGCTCTCCGTTCGATACCAGCAGCGCGGGACTCAGCCGTTTTGCCGCTGCGCTCGAACAGGCGGGACTGCATCTACAAACCCTCAACCTGCTGCGCATCCCGCAGATTCCTGAGAACACGGCGGTTGTGGTCATCGCGCAACCGCGAAGGCCGTTTACCGCGGGCGAGACCGCCCTCATCCAGCGCTATCTGGACGCCGGAGGCTCGCTGTTGTGGCTGCACGCGCCCGGGTCGCTGCATGGCCTCTCGCCGCTGGCGCGCCTGCTTGGCATCCGCTTTCTGCCGGGCACGGTGGTCAATGCCGACGCCAGCCTGCAAAATTTGCTCGGCATGAATTCGCCGGCGGTGGTGCCGGTGCTGAACTATGGCCCCTCGCCGATCACCCAAACCCTCAAGATCCAGACTTTATTCCCGTTCAGCGCGGCCATCGCCCAACCGGCCGGCAATCGCTGCTGGAAAGCCACGCCGCTGCTGCGTACCTTGCCCCAAAGTTTCAGCGCCAACGCGCCGCTCAAAGGCGAGATCCGCTTTGATCCGAAACGCGGCGACACACTCGGCCCTCTGATTATTGGAGAGGCTCTCGCGCACACCGGCGTAAACGCCGGCAAACAGGCCCGCGCCGTGGTAATCGGCAGCGGTGCTTTTCTCAGTAACGCTTTCATTGGCCAGGGCGCCAATCTCGACCTGGCGATCGCCTCTTTGAACTGGCTGGCGCACGATGACAGTCTGATCCAGATTCACTTGCCGTCCGCTCCGGATACCCGCTTGCAGTTGACCCGCCTGCAGGCCTATGCCCTGGCCATCTTCTTCTTGCTGGGCTTGCCATCGATCCTGCTGCTTGGCGGCGGCTTGATCTGGTGGCGCCGGCGGCGTCCCGCCCGCTGAAGTTCTCCATGCTCAAGCGCCGCCTGTTGCTCAATCTGGTTCTGCTTTTTTGTCTCATCGGCCTGATCGTTTTCATTTTCATGCCGAAACCCAAAGCGCCTGCTCCACCTGGCGTCGTCCTCGCCCCCGCCATTCATGAGGATACGGTCAGAGTCATCCGCATCGAGCGCCCTTCTCATCCCACGCTGGTATTCAAACGCCAGCATGGCCATTGGCGGCTGACCCAACCGCTTCGCGCGCCAGCCAATCCATTGCTCATAAAAACCTTGCTCAGCGTTCCACAAGCGCGCAGCGACCGCGCCTATGCCATTGAAAAATCGGCGCTGCCTCGATTCGGATTGCAACCATCGCGGGCGGTCATCCTTTACGGACGCACGGCCATTACGCTCGGGGCTATCAATTCCCTGATCCAGCGTCGCTACGTTCTCTACGCCGGCAAGCTCTATCTTATTCCTGATCGCCTCGCAGATCTTCCGCACAGCCCCGCTCTGGCCTGGGTTAGCCACGCTTTGTTGCCTCCTGGCGCCCGCATCGTTGCCATTGAAACACCCGGCATCCGTTTGCAACGCAAGGCTTCGGGGCGCTGGGAAGCAGCGGGCCATTCCGGGCGAGTCTCACCTTCCGCCATCGATAAATGGCTGGCGTTTTGGCGCCAGGCCAAGGCGCTGAGAGTGACCCCGGCCTCCCGCTCAACGGGCAAGAAAAAGCCTGAGATCCGGATCACGCTCGCCAACGGCAGAACGGTGCTTTACCAGATCGTTGCGGTCAAACCTTCTTTGATTCTGCGAAATACACAACTCAGCGCGGATTACTGGCTGCCGCCGGGGATCACCGCGGCGATAATCCTTCGCCCCGCGCCGGAAACGGCGGGCAAGGTGGGTTTTTCGGAACGCTCATGAGAAAATAATCAGATCCAAGCAATGATCGACCCTCATGCTCCCGATTAAACCGTCAAGCCGCCCTTTCACCGTCGCATACGTCGATGCCCGCCACAAGCAGGAATTGCTTGCCGACAACCAAACCCTGGCACTGATCGGCTTCGATGAATCGGCGCGCGGACCGGCGGGCGATGCCTGCGAGTTCACGCTCGCGCTACCCCAGCTGGAAGAAACCAGACAGCTCGAATACTGGAAAGCCGCCTCGCCGGTAACGCATGAACAGATCGACGGCATTCACGTCGCCCGCACGCCGGATGTGCTTTTCGCCTATCTGGAACAGCCGGCCGATGACATGCGCCATGATGCGCGTGCCGCCTATGCGCGGCTGTATCGCCTGCTGGAAAAAACGGGCTATCCGCATCTTCTGAGGGTATGGAACTACTTCCCCCGGCTTCTTGAAACAGATGGCGCAGAGCAACGTTATCGGGCTTTTTGCGTCGGCCGCCATGAAACGCTGGCGCCGCTCGCCATACCGCCCCAGTCGCTGCCGGCCGCCAGCGCCCTCGGTTCATTCCCCGGCCCCTTTCAGTTCTATTTTCTCGCCGCAAAATCGCCCGGAATCCAAATAGAAAACCCCCGCCAGGTCAGCGCATTCAACTATCCGCCACGTTACAGCCCCCGCAGTCCGGCTTTTTCGCGCGCCTTGTTCAAACACTGGCCGGAAAGCGAGCACCTGTATATCTCCGGTACCGCCAGCATCGTAGGGCACGAAAGCCGTCATCGAGAACCGCTTCCCCAGCTCGAAGAGACGCTATCCAACATAGAAGCATTGATCTCAACTGCTCATCATCGCCACGCCTTGCCGATCAGCCACTTCGCCCAACTCGACCTCATCAAGATTTACCTCAGCCATCCGCAATGGCTGCCGCAAGTAAAAAGCGCGCTGCAAAGCCGCTTTCCCGGCTCCAAACCAGCGCGTCTGTTCCTGCAAGGGACGGTTTGCCGCGAAGACCTGCTGCTCGAAATAGAAGGGATGTATCTAGGCCGCGCCAAGGACAGCGGATGAGCCGATCATGGCCGCCGACAATGACCAATAGTGGATCGCATAGGACGGCCGGTCGGCACCTGGCCATCACAGCCTTGATCATAGCCGCCATGAGCCTCGCCCCGCCTTCCCAACCGGCACGCGCCACGGGAAAACTGCCGCTTTGGGAACTCGGAGCCGGCCTTTTCCTGGTATCACTCCCCGCCTATCCCGGCGCGAAAACCTATCTGAGCTATCTGCTTCCCTACCCTTACATCGTCTATCGCGGGCGCAAACTACGCACCACCCGCACCGGCATAAGCGGAATATTTGTCAGCACCCCCCGCGTTCAGTTCGATGTCAGCGCCAGCGCCGCCCCTCCCGTCAACAGCCATGATTCGCCGGCGCGCTCGGGCATGCCCAATCTCGAACCTGTCTTCCAGATCGGCCCGCAGATAAAAATCCATCTTTACGCTGATCAGCGGCTAAAGCTCGATCTCCATCTGGCGGTGCGTAGCGCGCAAACTATTCATTTCCGATCCATTGGCTGGGTCGCTTCGCCTTATCTGACGCTGAAGATAAAAAACTGGCGAGATAGCGGCTGGAACCTGTCAATGGCCGCAGGGCCAAACTTCGCCGATCATCGCTACAATCAATATTATTATGGCGTGGCCAAAGCGTATGCGGGAGCCAACCGGCCCGCTTACCAAGCGCCCGCAGGTTACGCGGGCACGGCAGTCTATCTCGGCGCGGGGCGCGCCATGGGCCGGCTGCGCCTCGGTGCCTATATCAGCTACACCTCACTGCAAAACGCGGCCTTCACCGCCTCGCCGCTGGTCAGGACACGACAGGACTTTACCGCCGGCTTGCGGATCGCCTGGGTCTTCGCCGAGTCGAAACGAAGCGCGCCCTCGCCCGATTGAACCGCTTTGTGCTCGCCGACCTTCTGGCGGTGGTAAACTGCGCATAAATCAGCATGGGCGGTGGATTCCTCTCGATGCGCGTTGGCAAGGACACAGAGATTTAATCGCTGCTTCATCGCATTGGACTTTAGGGTGACACAAATGAAAAAAACGCTTTGGATCGCGCTCGGATTCGCTTTGACGTCTCAATTGAGCGGATGTGCGGCTCTGGTCGTTGGCGCCGCCGCAGGCGGCGTTGCGGGCTACGAAGCCGCCAAGCATGGCTACACCGTGCAATCCCCGATCGCCAAGAAATCCGATCCTGCAAACCCGCGGACCCAATGACCTCAACTCATTTGTAACGTCACTCTCACAGGAGGACACTCGATGAAAAACATATTCAGAGTTCTTGTCGGGTTTTTCTTGCTTGCTCAATTGGGCGGCTGCGCCGCCGTAGTTGCGGGTGCGGCCATCGGTGGCGTCACCGGTTATGAACTGGCCAAGCACGGCTACACGTTCCGCTCGCCTATCGTCAAATCGAAAAGTGATCCGGGCAAGGCAGCAGCAAACAGCCAGACACGCGCATCAACCGGCACTGATGGCAACTACTCTCAACCCCTGCCGCCGCCTCAACCCTTGTCCTCCACCCCGGTGACGAACTGAGCGCATCCAGCGGATGCTAAAACACAAAGGATTAACACCCTGACATGAACATCGCCATCGCAGGTACCGGCTACGTCGGCTTATCCATCGCCGTGCTATTGGCTCAACATCATTCCGTCACCGCCCTGGACATCGATGCGAAGAAAATCGAGATGCTGAATGCGCGTCTTTCTCCCATCGCGGACCCGGAAATCGAAGACTATCTAGCGCACAAACCTCTAACGCTCAAAGCAACTCTCGATCCGGCACAGGCCTATGCAGAGGCCGAATATGTGGTTGTCGCCACGCCCACTGATTACGATCCTGAAACCAACAGCTTCAACACTTCCTCCGTGGAGGCCGTGATACGGGATGTCATCCACATCAATCCCCACGCAACCATGGTCATCAAATCGACAGTGCCGGTGGGATACACCAAGCAGATTCGCTCCAAATTCGGCCACGACAACATTTTCTTTTCGCCCGAATTCTTGCGCGAAGGACGCGCTTTACACGATAACCTTCATCCCTCCCGAATCGTCGTCGGCGAACGGTCCGCCCGCGCGCAACGATTCGCCGAGTTGCTCGTGCAGGGAGCACTGAAAAAAGATATCCCCGTATTGTTCACCGATTCGACAGAAGCCGAGGCGATCAAACTGTTCGCCAACACCTTTCTCGCCATGCGCGTGGCTTATTTCAATGAACTTGACACATACGCGGCCCGCCATGGTCTGGACAGCCGCCAGATTATCGAAGGTGTCTCTCTCGATCCGCGGGTCGGCTCGCATTACAACAATCCTTCGTTCGGTTATGGCGGTTATTGCTTGCCCAAAGACACCAAGCAGCTGCTGGCAAACTACGACAAAGTGCCCCAGAACCTGATCAAGGCCATCGTCGATGCCAACACCACCCGCAAGGATTTCATCGCCGACGAAATCGTGCGGCGCGATCCGGACGTGGTGGGCATCTATCGCCTGATCATGAAAGCCGGCTCCGATAATTTCCGCGCTTCGAGCATTCAGGGCATCATGAAACGCATTAAGGCAAAAGGTATTCCAGTGATCGTCTATGAGCCGGTTCTCAATGAAAAGGAATTCTATCGATCGCCGGTAATCAATGATCTCGATGAATTCAAGGCGCAATCGGATATCATTGTCGCCAACCGCGTCACGGACGAAATCCGCGACGTCATCGACAAGGTTTACAGTAGAGACCTGTTCGGCCACGATTGATCCCCTTTTGGGCGAAGCCGATGCCAGAACTTCCCGAAGTTGAGACCACTCGCAAGGGCATCGAACCCCATCTGCTCGAGCAGCGCATCGCGCAAGTGATCGTTCGCGAGCGCCGTTTGCGTTGGCACATTCCCGAGGCCATCGAAGACGCGCTCACGGGGCAACATATCCTGGCCGTGAATCGCCGCGGGAAATACCTGCTCCTGAAGACCGGAAACGGCACTGCGATCTTGCATTTGGGCATGTCCGGCAGCCTGCGCATTTTGCCTGATGATACGCCAGCGAAACCTCACGACCATGTAGACATCGTTCTGGCCAACGAAATGCTGCTGCGATTGCGCGATCCCCGACGCTTCGGCGCTCTGCTATGGACAGATGAAGACCCGGCGCGGCATCCCCTACTCGCGAAACTGGGACCAGAACCTTTCAGCGACAGCTTCGTTGGCGACTATCTGTATAAACTCGCACACAAACGGCGCTTGCCGGTAAAGGCCTTCATCATGAACAGCCGAGTTGTGGTAGGGCTAGGCAACATCTATGCGAACGAGGCGCTCCATGCGGCAGGAATTCATCCCGCGCGCGCGGCGGGGCGCATCAGCAAGGCGCGCTATGCGGCTCTGGCCGATGCGTCCAGAAGTGTGTTGCGCCATGCCATTGCCAAAGGGGGAACGAGCTTACGCGATTTTCTCAAAGAAGACGGCACACCCGGTTATTTCCAGATGGAACTCCAAGTGTATGGGCGACGGGGCGAAAATTGTCCGCGCTGCAAAACGCCGATCGAGCATGCCTTCATCGGCCAACGCAGCAGCTACTTCTGCCCCCGCTGTCAGCGATGATTTCAAGGCGCGGATTATCGCGCCATCAACGCTTCGTATTTGACCAGCAACTCTTCCTCGGTTTCCTTGTGCTCCGGATCGACGAAAATACAGTCCACGGGGCAGACTTCCTTGCATTGGGGCGTATCGTAGTGTCCCACACATTCGGTGCACAGATCGGGATTGATCTCATAGATTTCTTCGCCGGGAGAAATCGCCTCATTCGGGCATTCCGGCTCGCACACATCGCAATTGATACATTCGTCGGTTATAAACAGGGCCATGACGTGACTCTAAACAATTTTCAATAGGTTAAATTCTACCGCAGACGACGGCGCAGCGCAGCTTCCACGGCGGGTGCCACGAACTCGGAAACGTCGCCTCCAAGACGCGCTATCTCTCTCACCAGACCGGAGGAAATATAGCCGTAGGCTTCATCGGGAGTAAGGAAAATAGTCTCTATTCCCGGCGCAAGTTTTCTGTTCATGCCGGACAACTGGAATTCATGCTCGAAGTCTGAAACCGCACGCAGCCCGCGCAAGATCAAATTAGCGCCCTGCTGCCTTACAAAATCCACCAACAGATTGCTGAAACCCAAGACCTCAACGCCGTCTATATCCCGCAGCGCATCCTTTGCCATAGTCACCCTTTCTTCGAGCGTAAACGCCGTTCCCTTTGCAGGGTTTTCCGCCACCGCCACGATCAATCGGTCGAAAAGCCGGCAGGCGCGGCGTACAAGATCCACATGACCGTTGGTAATGGGGTCGAATGTCCCCGGATAGACGACGCAAAGTTCCATCGGAAAATTCTTGGCAAATGGGGGATCGCTTGAGATAAGGAGGCGGCCTGCCCAAAGCCTGATGGATTCGGGGAGTGTTTTGTTCCACCTGAATCCACAAAGTCCTGGACAAAGCGCCCATTTGGATGGTGGCCAGGGACAGAATCGAACTGCCGACACGGGGATTTTCAGTCCCCTGCTCTACCAACTGAGCTACCTGGCCTCAGAACGGCAATTAAACCGGGACACGAGCGTTCCGTCAAGTCTCTGATCGCTTGATGTGAGCATTGAACGCAAACTGGCTCTCGGATCACCTGCTGCGGCGGCGCTTCTAGCCAGCTTCAAGCCGCAGCAGATCCCCCTAAACTTGATAAGCCGGCAGACGCGAATCATCCACAATTCCGTTCGCCGAGAAGCGACCGGCCACATACCGGCTCTGTTCGTGATCAGGAATTCTGTTTGGGAGCCACATACCCCTCGGGCTGGGTGGCTTCTCCACCGAAAAGGAATTTTTCCATTTCTTCCTCCAAAAATTTGCGCGCCTTCGGGTCAATCGGGCTCAGCCGATATTCATTGATCAACATGGTTTGATGCCGCAGCCAAAGCTGCCATGCTTCCTTGGAAATATTTTGCCAGATCCGTTTCCCGAGTTCTCCCGGATAGGGCGGGCGGTCCAGTCCTTCGGCTTCCTTGTTCAAATAAACACATTGCACCATTCTGGGCATGAGAGTGACTCCTGTTGATTGTTTTTAAACGTTCGAGAGATCCCTGATCAACCTGACCACGGGTGCCGCCAAGCCACCTGGCGATGGCTGCCCCGGTTTATACCAGACCCGGGGTTGATCTTTCACCCCGGTCACCAATGGGGTTTGCAATTCGATCAGCAATGGATGGATATGCAGGAGAAAATGGCTGAATACGTGCTGAATCTCAGCTAGCGGCCGGTAGTTTTCAGTTTTCCCAAGCTCATGATCCACCCAGGCGGCCGCCGTCTGCGCCGATTCCATCATTGGAAAACTCCACAACCCTCCCCAAACCCCCGTCGGATCTCTCTGTTCGAGCAGTACGCGCCCGGCGTGATCCCTGAGCACGATGAACCAGATTTCTTTTTCCGGCAAGGAGCGACGGGGCCTTGGCATGGGCCATTCGTCCGTCCGCCCTTCCCTGTAGGCCGCGCAAGCGGAGCGCAAGGGGCAGTTTTGGCAGAGAGGTTTCGTCCGTCTGCAAACCAGCGAGCCCAGATCCATCATCGCTTGCGTATAGGCGGCGGCCTCTTCGGAGGCCGGTAAATGGGTTTCGGCCAGCGCCCACAAGTGGCGTTCCGTCGCGGCCGCCCCCGGCCATTCCCGTATCCCGTGATAACGGCATAAGACGCGCTTCACATTGCCGTCGAGAATGGCGTGCGACTGTTTATAGGCAAGGGACAGGATCGCCCCTGCGGTGGAACGCCCGATTCCCGGCAGAGCACACAGCTCCTGGACGGAAGAAGGCATCTGTCCGCCATATTCTGCGAGGATTTTCTGCGCTGCTTGATGCAAGTGCCGGGCGCGCGCGTAATAGCCCAATCCAGTCCACAGGCGCAGAACATCATCGAGTGACGCAGCGGCCAGATGCCCAACGTCCGGGAAGCGCTGCATGAAACGCTCGAAATAGGGAATGACCGTGCCGACCTGCGTCTGCTGCAGCATGATTTCGGAAACCCACACCCGATAGGGCGTCACATCCTTTTGCCAGGGAAGGTCCTTGCGCCCATGCTTGCGCCACCAGCGGAGGACATGCTCAGTCAAGGCACAAGAAACATTGGCCCCGCTGCCAGCCGCTTCTTCTTTAGGCTTTATCAGATCTGCAGTCAAAACCACTTGTTCAGTTTTTTCATCAATTCGTTTTTTACCTTGTTTTCCAGCTTTTGGCGCTGCTGGTTCAATTCCTGGCGAAGCTTTTGTTTGGCTTCGTTTTGCAGCATGGCGGCCAGCTCGATCTTGTATTTCGGTGCCTCCAAAGGTCCATATATCTTGAGTGGAATGATGGCCCCTCGTCCCTGAATTTTCTCGAAACGCAGGACGTAATCGACTTTCCGCGCAGGCAAATCGATGGTGCCGGCACCGGTCGCCTTGAAAAGTATCGCCTGAAGCAACAAATCACGATTATCGATGATTCCAGAATTTACCCGGGCCGTACCCGTCAGTGAAGCGAAGTCCACTCCTTTGCGGGCGGAGGCACCGGCATTCTTGTGCAGAATCGCCAATAGCGCCTGAATCTGCTGAGCCAGGCGCGAATTCTGGAAAGAACCGCGTTTGACCGCCCAAGCCAAACGCCCGTTCAAACCATGCGTCAATCCATCCACGGTATCGCCTGCAGTCGTCAATGTGACATCGAAGCCCGCCAATCCGGTCATGTACCTGTGGCCCAGGTAATCCTTCAGCAGATCGCCAAATTGCACTCCTTGCACTGCCGTGTCCAGCGCATACCGGGGAATGGCGCCCCGCACATCGAGACTGGCGTTCCCCTTGAGGCTTCCACCATAAACGCTCGCTGTCACCGGCTTTATTTGCATGAGCCCTTGCCTCGAGGTCAGTACCGCCTGAACGCTCTTCAGTTCGAGCTTCTGCATGAGTAGCCGGTCAATGCTTATGTCTCCATTCATGCGTATTTTTCGCAACAGCGCCACCGGCAAACGAATCAGGGTATTTCCCGCGGCAGGCGGGGCGCTAGCAGGAACAGGCGCCGGCCGAGTGCCCGCCGGCTTCGAATTCACCGCAGTCATCAAGGTCAAAACATGATCCACATTGATCTCGGACGAATGCATCTTGAACTGAACAAGCGGACTGGCAAGGTTACTGAGAGTCGCCGAGCCAGCGATCTGAGTGTGACCCAAGGCAAGACTGAACGGGGCGAACCGGACCTGCCCGGCGCCAGCCGCATCCACCGACAAATCTCCGGCGATGCCGGCCTTGAGACCGCCAGGCGGCAAATGCCTTCCCTTGATTTTCAGATCGAACACCAGGTTGCGCATGCTATAGCGTCTCTTGGCCAGATCGACGCTCAGCAAGGCGGTAAGCTTGCCGTCGCCCGTCAGGGACGAAGGGCTCTTTTGCACCTGGAAACTCAAGGCCAATGGTGATTCTTCACCTTGGCCGATGCGACCCACACTGAGATTCACGGGCGCCAGTACGAACTGCGACCCGGTTTGCAGGTCGGTCCATTTGATCCTGGCATCATTGACTGCAATGCCCGCCACCGACAAGACGAACGGCGCGCCTGCCGCGGCGACCGCCGGATTGGATTGAGCGTTCTTTATGGTTGGAGAATGCCTGATAGCTGATCCCCGCGCCGAATGCGCCAGAAGATCCTGCCAATTGTTCTGTCCATTCGCATTGGTCTTGAGGTCGAGATTCAAGCCTTGGATATCTATTTGTTTGACGATCACATGGCGCTTGAGCAAGGGCAGCAGCTCGACATACAAGCTGAGTTGCTTCACCTTGACGAAGGGCTGCTTGCCAAAACCGGGTGGGTTGCCTAGGCCAACGTCGTTCATACGCAGCCCGAGCCAAGGATAGAAAGCCAGCTTGATATTCCCGCCCAGCGTCAATGTCCGTCCGGTCTTTTCCTTGACCAGCGCCTCGATCTGGCCCTTGTAGGCGTTGGGATTGAAGGTGGCGACGAAGGCGGCCACGCCCCCGATCAGTAAAACGATCAGTACCAGCAATGACAGAAAAATCCGCTTGAACCACTTCATGTCGCGTCGCTCCGGCTAGGCAAACGGTGACATGGTAGCCGTTCTTGCCTGCAGATGCAGCCTGTTGGAGCCGGCCTTGCGCCCAGAACGCTTACTCTTCGTTTTCCCCGTCGTCATCCATGCCAAGCTCCTTGATCTTGCGCGTCAGCGTGTTGCGACCCCAGCCAAGGAGCCTGGCCGCCTCTTGCCGCCTTCCTCCCGTCTTGTGCAAACTCGCTTCGATCAGAATACGTTCCATTCGCGGCGTAACCACTTCGAGCAACGGTTCGTTGGAGATCGCGATATGGCTCCTGGCCCAACGGGACAAAGCCGATTCCCAGTCAGCCGCCTCGCTGGCAGGTCTTTCGAAACGGAATTCCGGCGGCAAGTCTTCGAGATGAAGTTCGTGGCCTGTCGCCATTACGGTCAGCCAAAGACAGGTGTTTTCCAGTTCGCGCACGTTGCCAGGCCAGGGATAAGTGACCAGACGCTCGATCACTTCCGGAAGAGGCCTCTTGGGCGCAGTCCCCAGTTGGCGGGCCGCCTGCTTGAGAAAATGCTGCAGCAACAGAGGAATATCCTCCGGCCGTTCGCGCAGCGGCGGTAGGCGCAGGCGGATCACGTTCAGGCGATGCAACAAATCCTCGCGGAACAGCCCCTCTTCCACTCGTCGCTCCAGATTCTGATGTGTGGCGGCAATGATGCGCACGTCCACCTTGATCGGCGTATGGCCGCCGACACGGTAAAATTCGCCGTCGGCCAACACGCGCAACAGGCGCGTTTGCAGCTCAGCTGGCATGTCGCCGATTTCGTCCAGGAACAAGGTGCCCCCATCGGCCTGCTCGAAGCGTCCCCGCCGCTGGGTCTGGGCTCCGGTGAACGCGCCTTTTTCATGCCCGAAAAGCTCGGATTCGAGCAAATCACGTGGTATCGCCGCGGTATTGAGCGCGATGTAGGGGCCTGCCGAGCGCGGACTGTGTTGATGCAGGGCGCGGGCGATCAATTCCTTGCCGGTGCCTGATTCGCCCGTGATCAGCACGGTGATATTCGATCGCGCCAAGCGGCCGATGGCGCGAAAGACTTCCTGCATGGCCGGCGCTTCACCGATGATGCCACTCACTCGGTCTTCCGCGGCGTGCACGGATTTTACCGGCTGTTCGCGGGCGCGTTGCACCGCGCGGCGTGCCAATTCCACCGCCTCGTCTATGTCGAAAGGTTTGGGAAGATATTCGAATGCGCCGCCCTGGTAGGCGGAAACGGCGGCGTCCAGATCCGAATGCGCGGTAATGATGATGACGGGCAGCTCAGGATAAATCGCGTGGACGCGCTCAAGAAACTTCAACCCGTCCATGCCGGGCATGCGGATATCACTGATGATCGCATCGGGATTGGATCGTCCAAGTTGATCGAGAGCCGACTCGGCATCACTGAAGCTCGTCACCTTGAAGTTCGCGCCGCTCAAGGCGCGTTCCAGCACCCAGCGTATGGAGCGGTCATCGTCGACTATCCATAGCGCATCACGCTCATGGGCGGTCATGTCTTGTTCTCCAGGGGCAAAAGTACAGTGAAAAGCGTATGGCCCGGCCGCGACACGCATTCGATCAGACCACCGTGCTGAGTAATCAGGGATTGGGCGATGGCCAGCCCCAGGCCGGTACCGCCATCCTCGCCGGACACCATGGGATAGAACACACGATCGATCATGGTTTCGGGAATGCCGGGGCCGTTGTCATGAATCTCGATCGCCGCAACCAGCCGGTGGCGATTTTCACCGATGTTGTAATTGCTGAGCACGCGCGTGCGAATCAGGATTTCGCCCTGCCCAGCCAGAGCATGCACGGCATTTTTTACGATATTCAAAAGCGCCTGGATGATCATGTCGCGATCCAGCGTCGCCTCGGGAATGCTGGGGTCGTAATCCGTGCTCAGAACGATGCCATCGGGCGATTCCACGCTCACCAACTGTCTGACCCGTTCGGTCATCTCATGAATGTTGACCGACACGGGATTAGGGCGCGTGTTCGGCCCGAGCATGCGATCGACCAAAGCGCGCAAGCGATCGGCTTCAGCTATGATGATGGCGGTAAACTCGCGCAAGTCATCAGAATCGAGTTCGCGCTCCAACAACTGGGCCGCACCACGCAAACCGCTCAAGGGGTTCTTGATCTCGTGCGCAAGCCCGCGCAGCACGCGTCGGGCCGTCAGCTGCTGACCAAGCAGGCGTTTTTCCCGACTGATACGAATCTGGTTTTCCACTGCCACCATCTCTAGCAACACACCTTCGGCCTTTTCCCCTTTCAACCAGGGCGACACGGCACAATCGACGATGATCTCACGATGAGAAAGCAGATTGACCGTTTTCTCGTGTTCAACATGGGTAATCAGAGTTTCCATCACCATACGCATCGCGGCAATGCAGCTGTCATCCCCACCAAAAATGCGCTCGGCCGGCACGTTCTTCGAGTTGTTCAGTCCTTGTCCAAGAAGGGTTTTGGCGGCTGAGTTGAGATAGTGCAGCCTAAGCGTCGAATCGAACAGAAACACCGCCGTCGTCAATCCGTCCAGCAGCGAACAGGCGTCATTCATATCCCCGTCGAGAAGAAAATCACTCATGGCCGGTGGCGTGGTAATCGATTAACTGGCATATTCACACATCCAAGCAAGAATCGCGCCCATAGCGATCAATCATGGTCTCAGCTTGCTCGTTGAGTGTACCCAGAGTATTTGAGGTTAGGGCATGTGCCCTATATAGACATCACGCACCATTATGGAACAATGATTTTTGGAGATTCTTAGAACGAAAATTTCATTCGTTCGCGGATGGCATCGGATAATGAAATGTAATCAGCTCAACAGCAGATAAAACATTCGGATCGGTCTAAGGAATCTGCTTTTTACATAAGAGGCGTTTGCGGCTTCTTGAACAGAAACGAATGCCTCAGAAGAAAAAAAGTGATCGTCTGGCTGCGTGAAATCTCGTCACCGCTTGAAGCTATCACCACTGCATAGAGCTTATGCTCTCCTCTATCTAGATTTTTCAGAGCAATCGAGGCCTCGCGTCCGGTGTGGACCTGATGACCATCAAGATAAAGGCGTATCATCTGACCTGGCACCAGTGGCGGGGAAATCTTCAGTTTTACCTCGAGCATGCCACCGTTGGCGCGTATCGCGGCTTCATTCGTGGGACTGAGGATAAGCACTTTAGGCCGAGAAATCTTTTTGTGAGGCGTGATACTGGAAGACGGAGCCAGTACGGAAGGAGACTCCAGCGAAGAGGCTGGCACAGTGGGCAATGGCTTGGGGCGCACGAGCCGATAATGGGTACCCGAAGGAGGCTTCTGGTCGGAATACACCACATTCCCCTCAGCATCCAGCCAGGTATATACCGCGGCACTGGCGCCAAAGGGAATGAAGAAAAACACCAGCAAAGCGATTAATCTCAGTCTCATATTTTGAGCATAAACCGGTGCCGGCTTTAACCGCAAGAGCATTTCCTGCCGCCTCCAGGGTCCTGTCATCTAAATTCGTAAGCCGTTGAAAAGCGGAGCGGGCGTCTGCCCTGAAAAACGCAGTGAATACATCACTGTAGGCTCGACGGCGGCCTCCTTGCCGCCAACGTTTTCCGGGCAGACACCCGCTCCGCCACGGTTAGATGACGTGGTTCTGCTGCCGCCTCCCCGGCTGTTTGGCCATAAAAAGAAACGCCCCTTGCGGGGCGTTTCGAAACGCTCTGCTATCGCTTCCAAGTCATTACAAGCTGTAATACATATCGAACTCGACAGGATGAGTGGTCATGCGCAAGCGGGTAACTTCTTCCATCTTAAGGGCGATATAGGCATCGATGACATCATCGGTGAACACCCCTCCCGCCTTGAGGAATTCACGGTCAGAATCCAATGCCGCGAGCGCTTCGTCGAAAGAACTGCATACCTGCGGGATCTTCTTTTCTTCCTCGGGCGGAAGATCATAGAGATTCTTATCCATGGCTTCGCCGGGATGGATCTTGTTCTGGATGCCGTCCAGTCCAGCCATCAGCATGGCGCTGAAGGAAAGATAAGGGTTACCGGTGGAATCAGGGAAACGCACCTCGATGCGGCGAGCCTTGGGGCTGGATACCCACGGCACGCGGATGGACGCGGAACGGTTACGGGCAGAGTAGGCCAGCATGACCGGCGCCTCGAAACCGGGCACAAGACGCTTGTAGCTATTGGTCGAGGCATTGGTCAATGCGTTGAGCGCCTTGGCGTGCTTGATAATGCCGCCGATGTAGAAAAGCGCGGTCTCGGACAGACCGCCATAGAGATCGCCGGCGAACAAGTTATTGCCGTCCTTGGCCAAGGACTGATGCACATGCATGCCATTGCCATTGTCTCCCACCACTGGCTTGGGCATGAAGGTAGCCGTTTTTCCGTAGTTGTGGGCGACATTCATCACCACGTACTTGAGGATCTGATTCCAGTCGGCGCGCTTCACCAGCGTGCTGAACTCGGTGCCGATTTCGCACTGGCCGGCGGTGGCAACCTCATGGTGATGCACCTCGGCGGGAACACCCATTTCCGCGAGGACATCGCACATGGCGCTGCGCAGATCTTGCAGCGAATCGACTGGTGGCACCGGAAAATAGCCGCCTTTGACGCTGGGGCGATGACCGATATTGCCGTCTTCGTACACCTTTTCGGAATTCCAGCTCGCTTCATCGGAATCGATCTTGTAGAACGCGCCGGACATGTCGCTGCCCCAGCGAACGTCGTCTAAGACGAAGAATTCGGGTTCGGGGCCGAAGAAGGCGGCATCGGCAATGCCGGTGGATTTCAAATAGGCCTCGGCGCGCTTGGCGATGGAACGCGGGTCACGCTCATACCCCTGCATGGTGGAAGGCTCGATGACATCGCAACGCAGATTCAGAGTGGTTTCATTGAAGAAGGGATCGATGACGGCACTGTCGGCATCCGGCATCAGGATCATGTCGGACGCTTCTATGCCCTTCCATCCAGCAATGGAAGATCCATCAAACATCTTGCCTTCTTCAAACAAATCCTCCTCGACAGTGGAGGCCGGCACGCTGACATGCTGCTCCTTGCCGCGCGTATCGGTGAAACGGAAATCGACATATTTCACGTCGTGTTCCTTCATCAAATTCATTACGTCTTTCGGGGACATGATTTTGGACTCCTCAGTATGAAATGACTTTCAAAGTTGGCGAGCTCGGCTGACGGGCGAACTCTTCCGTTCCGCAGGGGGAAGCAGGAATGATGCCAGAGTGCTTATTTGTTCACAATTCACCGAAAACCCCTGCCAATGCCGACAAAACCTCGTTTAAGGACACATGACGATGCAGACAAGCGCCTTAGCCTCCAAATTAACGCACCCTTTTAGTGCAATTTGATCGGCCATGCACACATTATGTGCTTTCACAACGAAAATATACGATTACCTCGGCGACTTCAGGAAGCTTTTTGCCGACATCACTCAAACGCCTGGCGATCTCTTTGGCCTGCCCAATTTCTTGCACGTTTCTCAGTGGCAGAAACAGCTCGAGGTGAATTCGCCCGTTCAGGTAATGAATGCCGACGTTTTCTACTCGCTGCGCCATGGGCTCATCTTTCCATTGCGCGCGCAAGCGCGCCATCAATGCTGATCGCGAAGGCAGTCCAGCGCTGGCCGCTTCCCGCTCATCGTCTTCGGGATCGATATGTACGACCACATCCTTCATGTCCTCGAAACGCTCCAGAAGACGGTGTTCCACGGCTTCGCTGATCCGATGACCCTCGGACACGCTGATGCGCGGGTTCACTAGAATATGCACATCGGCCAAGGCTTCGCCTCCCATGCGGCGGGTACGCAGCCGATGCAATCCCTCCACGCCGTCTGTTTCCAGGATGTTTTTGCGGATCTCGGCCACCTCCTCGGGATCGAGCGCAGTGTCGATAAGCTCACGAACGCCATTGCTTGCCAGTTGCCCGCCGATGCGCGCGATCATGAGCGCAACGATCAGCGCCGCGATGGCATCGAGCGCATGGTAGCCGAGCATCGCGCCGCCGATGCCGATGAACACGATCAAAGAAGAAAATACGTCCGAGCGGTGATGCCATGCGTTGGCGCGCAGCAAATTCGATCGCACCCGCTTGGCCACATGCATGGTGTAGTGATAGAGCGATTCCTTGGCGAAAATAGCTAGCGCGGCGAACGCCAGCGCCAGCGGCTCGGGCGCGAGTTGCAAAGCGGGATGCAGTAACTGCTCGGCCGCATTGAGACCGATGCCGGCGGACACACCCACCAGCGCCAGACCGATGAGCACCGAACCGAGCGTCTCGATGCGTCTATGGCCGTAAGGATGGTCTTCATCCGCCTCCTGGCTGCCATGCTTGGCGGCGAACAGCACCACGGCATCGCTGATGAGATCGGAGAGCGTATGCACACCATCGGCTACCAATGCCTGAGAATGGGCGAACAGGCCGCCTACGATCTGCGCCGTAGACACCAAGACGTTGACCGCCGCCCCGACGAGGGTTACTCGGCGCATGCAGGCGTAGCGATCATCTGCGGCATTGGGTACTGCTGACATGGGCGAATCCGGAGAAAATTTGCGCCGCTGATTATGCCACACAGCGCATCAGCCCACCTCGATCAGGAGTATGACCTCGCCCTGGCCTTCGCGCGCATCGATTACCCGATGGCCATTGAGACGACACCAGGCGGGCACATCCGCCAGGGCGCCGGGATCGGTGCAAACCACGCGCAGACGCTCGCCGCGACGCAGCTCCCGCACCTTGTCCTGAACATGGATCACCGGCAAGGGGCAGAGCAGCCGTCTGACATCCAGCTCATGCACCGGCGCTTCAGACATACCAGCCGGAAGCGACCTGATCGGCCGGCAAAGGGGCAACCCGCAGACGTATCGGTTTTTTTTCCGGCGATGCAAGTTCGAGTTCGACCCGCTCGGCATCGCGACCCTGACTGAAACGCGCCACGATGCGGGCGGCGAGTTCGCGGTCTTCCTCTCCTTGAAACTCGCCTTCGATCAGCGCGAGAGGGCCGGCATGACTGAGGGTCCGCAGATGAGCAAATTGGTGACGATATCCTTCCAGAAACCGCGTTTCACCCTCTTCGCGGGCGATGATCAGCTTGAAATGAGCACGCGGGCGCAGATGACGTCCCACTTTGAGCAACATGATGTCATCCAGCTCGTAGCGTTTTTCGCCGCGGTGAGCCCACAAGTCAGACAGCTTGCGCGAATAACTCTCATCGGTGAGAAAACAGCAGCCGCCCGCCGGTTGAGCATAGTCCACGAGACCAAACTGTTTCGCCAGCGCCATCTGCGGTTTGCGCGATCTGCCGCTGAAATCGTACAAGCGCTCGCGATCGACCCACCCCTCGCGCTCGGGCAAAGTGGCAGGCAGGTTGCGCGCGCACAAAGGGCGAAGAAGCCGGTCATCCGCTCCCGATTCGCGAGCGACCACCGGCATGAAGTGCTTTAGTTGTGACTTGGGCCGCTGCCCTATGACTTCGCCGGTAATGATGAAATCAAAGCCATTGGCCTGCATCCATTCCTTCGCCTTGGCCACCATGAACACCTTGCAATCGAGGCAAGGATTCAAATGCGCGCCGTAGCCATGGCGCGGATTCAATACCACATTCTTGTATTCTTCCACGATATCGATGATATGCAGGCGGATGCCGAGCTGCTCGGCCGTCCAAAGAGCGTTGTTGCGCTTGGGTCGTTGACGATCGCGCTTGCGGATCGCGTGGGTATGGCCCTCGACGCAGAATCCGGTGAAAAAGTTGATGCCTTCAACATGTACGCCCTGCTCCATTACCACCTTGGCTGCGAGCATGGAATCCAGTCCACCGGAAATCAGGGCCACGGCTTTTCTTTGTTGCATTAGGTAACTCATCAAGGAAATAGATGCTTTGCATTGTAGCAATTTCAACAGCCGCTAGACTTCGAACTGGCGCCATGCTGAATTTATGCGCAACATTACCAAGACCCCGGGTTGGCGCGAGTGGGTGGAACTGCCGGACATTGGCCTTGCGCCGATCAAAACCAAGATAGACACCGGCGGATATATCCACTCAACGAATCCGTGGCCATCAGCCGCGCGCGGCCCGGATCATGGAGTGGCCGGAAACAGTATGAAACACAGCAACGCGGCTTATGAAAATGCGTTAATATCATGCTTTCGCGGCGAAGCCATTTCCCCTCTGGCGACGCATTAGTAACTTTTTTGATCAGATTCCAAGTTTTCGACTCATGCGCATCATCCTCAATGGCGAACCCCGGGACATTCCTGATTCAACCACTGCGATCCAGCTTATCGCGCTCCTAAAACTCGAAGGCCGCCGGCTGGCTATGGAAGTCAATCACGAAGTCGTGCCGCGCAGCCGTTTCGGCGAGTTCATACTGCACGAAGGCGACCGGGTGGAAATCGTGCATGCCATTGGCGGCGGTTGAGTCTTAGAGATCAATGGAGGAAACACTCATGGCAAGCCATCCTGCATTCATGGAAAAAATCCAAACCCCTCGCAAAGGCGCGGAGGATTTTCTGGCCATCGGTTCACGCCAATACCATTCCCGCTTGCTGGTGGGCACCGGCAAATACAAGGACCTGGACGAAACCGCCGCCGCCATCGAGGCCAGCGGCGCAGAAATAGTCACTTTCGCGGTGCGCCGAAGCAACATCGGCCAGAATGCCGACGCTCCCAATCTGCTTGATGCGATTCCACCCGAACGTTACACGCTCCTGCCCAATACCGCAGGATGCTATACCGCCGCCGAAGCCGTGCGCACATGCCGGCTCGCGCGTGAGCTCCTTGACGATCATACGCTGGTGAAGCTCGAAGTGCTTGGCGATCAAAAAACCCTGTTTCCGGATATCGTCGAAACGCTCAAGGCTGCTGAAACCCTGGTCGCGGAGGGATTCGAAGTGATGGTTTACACCAATGACGATCCCATCATCGCCCGTCGCCTGGAAGAAACCGGTTGTGTCGCCATCATGCCCCTGGCCGCGCCCATCGGCTCTGGATTGGGGATTCGCGATCCTTACAATATTCTGGAAATCATTGACAACGCCAAAGTGCCAGTGATTGTCGATGCAGGCGTCGGCACGGCCTCGGATGCCGCCATCGCCATGGAGTTGGGGTGTGATGGCGTTCTGATGAATACCGCCATTGCGGCAGCGCGCAATCCCGTTCTGATGGCCTCGGCCATGCGCAAGGGCATAGAAGCGGGCCGCGAGGCGTTTCTGGCTGGACGCATGCCTCGTCGTCGGCACGCTTCGGCTTCCTCTCCCACGGAAGGTCTGCTCGATTGACGCGCCAATCGCGGGATACGTCTCACATTCAGCGTCCGATCCGAAGTTATGTCCGTCGCGAAGGGCGAATGACGCCAGGACAACAGCGCGCATTGGAAATGCTCGGGCCGCGGTGGCTGCTCGATAATGAAGGCGAGACGCTCGATTTCGCCCGCGTTTTCGGCCGCACCGCACCAGTGACCCTGGAGATTGGCTTCGGCAATGGTGAGTCCCTCGCGACTCAGGCCAGGCAATGTCCGGAAAGGGATTTCATCGGTGTCGAAATCCATCGCCCCGGCGTCGGCCATCTGCTGCAACTCATAGATCGCCTGCGCCTCGACAACCTTCGCCTGTTCAACGCCGACGCGGCGGAAATTCTCGAAAAACGCATCGCCCCCGCTTCTCTGGCAGCGATTCAGGTATTCTTTCCAGATCCCTGGCCTAAAAAACGCCATCACAAGCGGCGACTAATACAGCCTGCTTTCATCGCCTTGCTCGCCAGCCGGCTCGCTCCTGGCGGGCGCCTCCATCTGGCCACCGACTGGCTCGATTACGCCGAGCACATGCTGGACGTCCTCGAAATGGAGCCCGCATTGAGTAATCAGTATGGCCCACGCGCATGGGCACCGCGGCCTTTGAACCGCCCCTTAACCAAATTCGAGCAACGAGGCCAACGGCTGGGGCATACGGTATGTGACCTGGTGTTCCGTCGGTTGTGAACAGTGGAACTCAATCCGCCACTACTACGCGATCCCGCCCTTGTTGCTTGGCCCGATAAAGCGCCGCGTCTGCCCGCTCGAAAAGCGTCTGCGGCGATTCTTGCGGGCGTAATCCTGCTACTCCTGCAGACAGCGTTAGGGGAACACGTTCGCCATGATGATTAAAAGGGGCTTCGCGGGCGGCTGCAATCAGCTTTTGCGCCACAGACAACGCCGCCGAGACATCGGCGTCGGGAAGAACCATCACGAACTCCTCGCCTCCATAGCGGGCTAGAAAATCCTTTCCACGAACCTGTGCCCGCATGATCTTGGCCAACAGACTCAATGCCTTGTCTCCAGCGCGATGGCCATAGGTATCATTGATGCGCTTGAAATGATCGATATCTAAAACGATCATCGCCAGATTGCCACCAACCAGTTCCCAGCGCCGGTACTCATTGTCCAGACGATCCTCATAAGCGGCGCGATTGGGCAAGCCGGTGAGCGCATCCGTAGTAGCGGCGGCATGTTCGCTGGCCAGCAAAGAACGAAGGGCCTCACTCTCCTTTTCCATTGCATGCACGCGTGACTGCAGTTGCTCGATCCGTCTCTCGAGATCCTGATTGCGATTTTCCTCGCGGGCGCAATAATTGCTGACCTGGGCGAGCAAATGATCGAATTTGCCCTGGATGGATTGTTTCAACTGTTGCAAATCGGTGGCCCTACTCACATCGGCGGATAGATCCTGCATCTCGGCGCGGACGTTGGCGTCCAGCGCCCGCGTGTCCGCCAACGCCGCCGAACGATTGTCGGCCAGACCGGAAAGCACCGCCTCGAGAACTTCAAGCCTTTTGCCCAACTGTCCCAGGAATTTCTCCAGATCTCGGCTCTGCTTTTGCAGGCCGATGACGCGTTGCGCCAAAAGATCTGCAAAAGATGTGATTGCAGTCTCCAGAGAATCGCGATTCAGGCCGTTTTCAAGCTGCTGGCGCAAGTGAATCGCCTTGGTCTGCAGATCCCCTCCTAAATCGACTCGCCGGCTGAATGTATCGATCATCTGTCCCAGCAGGGGCCCGACGATGCTCCCGTCTTCGGCCGAATTACCGGCAGAAGAGGCCGCTTGGCGGATCAATTCCACAAGTTCCGATAGCATGACTTGCGGCTGGGGCGGATCCTGTTTCCACTGCGATTGCAAAACATCCACTTTTTGCATGACAGCTTCTGGCCACGGCGCAACCTCCAGCAACTGCAGCAAGAACGCATGATCCTTATTGGGCTCAGAGGCCGCCGGCGCGGCGGATAATTCATCGATTTGCATGAGGCGGCGGGAAATGGTATCGATGATTCCCTTCACCGCTTCATACTCCATATCGCCCCGTATTTGCTCGCGCAAGGCGCCTAGTGCCGCGTCGATCTCAGGATCCTGGCCTTCCGCGGCCAAGGACAAGCGTGAACCCATTAAGCGCAAAATCTCTTCGGCCTGTTGAAGGCGCTTTTCTTCTTTCATTCTTTCAATATCGGTCATTGTTCGCCGACGCTCATCGCCAACGGTCTGAATTGTAAACCGTAAAACATTTCCAGATAGCGGCGGGTTTCTTCACGCTCGAGATTCGTGGCGTACTTCCAGAAGCCATAGACTCGGGAAAGGGTCATCATGCGTTCGGCATAATGCGCCCAGGTGTAGCGGCTGGCCACACGTTCGAGGGCTCCACGAGAAATTTGCTCCCAATGGGCGGGTTCGGCTGCGCAGCGGGAGAAAAACTCGGCCATTCGCGCCGCCGCCTGTTCCCCATGGTTAGGGTCGATATGAAAACCGGATCGGCCATCTTCGATGATCTCCAAGGGACCGCCGTAACGGGTGGCGAATGTCGGTAGTCCAGAACTCATGGCTTCGATCACGGTCAGGCCGAAGGCTTCGAAAAGCGCCGGCTGGACGAATGCGCCGCGGCGATCAGCAATGTATCGGTAGAGTTCGCCGGCAAAGGTCTTGTCCAGCAGCGCGCCAACCCAGCGCACCTGGGTCTCCAGACCGTATTGATCGAACAGGGCGTGCATGCGTTGGATCTGTTCTCGTTCCTCGGCATCACTGGTTTTCGCGGCATCGACATGGCCGGCGATGACCACCAGATTGGCCTGTTCGCGCAGGGCATTGCTGCGCCCGTACCATTCGACCAGGCCGGTGATGTTCTTGATTCTGTCGAGCCGCGCCATGGTAAACAACAAAGGCTTGTCCGTCGCCGCCAGAGTCCCGCGTGATCGCTCGTCTACGGGGCCGAAAATCAACGATTCGATCTCCGCATGCAGCCTGAAAAGGCGTCGGCGGGTTTCAGTGTAAGGAAAATATACTTCTGGATCGGCGCCGGGTGAGACGATATTGAACTTGGGATCGAAAATATCTACGCCTCGCACCACACGGTAGAGGCCGGGAAGAGTGAAGGATTCGTAACTTTCGTACTGACCGATGGAATCATCCGTACCGGCGATTTCCTGATAAGTGCTGGTGATGATGAAATCCGCCGCGTTCATGGCGAAAAGATCGGCCGTGTACTGGGCAGAGAAATGGTAGCGGGCATCGTTATCGCGCCAGTAAAGATCGGAGAACAGGTACTTGGTTTTCTCCAACGCGTGAGCAATGTTGCACTGCGTGACGCCGAGCCGGTTGGCGAGCAGGCTGGCCACCAGATTGCCGTCCGAATAATTGCCTATGATCAGATCCGGCCGCCCACCCAGCTCGGCGAGGACCGCCTGCTGGGATTCGAGGGCAAAGCGTTCCAAAAAGGGCCAGACGGTGAAGCGGGAAATCCACTGCGGCAAAACCGAACCATCGACCTTGCGAAACGGTACTCGCAGGATGCGGGCCGAACGTGTTCCAGCGATGTGCTCGAGGGGCTGGTCGCAGCTTGTGCCCTCCGCTTCGGGAATCAAGCGGGTGAGCACCACGATGTCCGGCTCGATATCAAGACCGCTCAAGGCGATGCGCTCGCGCATTTCATGCTCAAGCGCGCGCACCTGATCGAGAATGTAGACCACCTGTCCGCCGGTGTCGGGCCGCCCGAGCACATTGTCCTGGCCGAACCATCCATGGGGCGAAACGACCAGCAGTCTGAAGATCATGGGCACGCGAGCCAGAAAGTGCTCCAGGGTCCCGGGATCGGGCGCCTCCAGCAGATCACCCAGTAGCCCCAGAGTTTCGAGTGCGCGGCCGGCATCACGCCCCCAGCCAGGCTCGAAGCCCAGCGCCTTGAGCGGTTCAGAAAATTCCTGCCAAGGAGTTTCATCTTCCAGGCTCGAGAGCAAGCGTTGAGCGCGGGCAATGGCCCGCCGCAGGGCAGGAACGTCGCCGAGCGTCTTCGCGAGCATCAGTTTCTGTCCCTGCCAGTAATGCTCATGCAAAAAATTCAGCAACAAATCGGCGCGATGGTCGTCGGTTTTGCCGAACATCTGGCTGGACAGGCGGCGATTGAGAAATTCCACGCCCTGGCCGATGGAACGGGTTTCGGTCAAGCGCGGGAACTCGCGATTGAAAGGCGAGATGTCGAATTCAAGCACCCAGTCCGGCATGGCGCCCAGCACCATGCGTTCCTGCTCTGCCAGATAGGCGGATATATCCAGCGCCTCGATGTGCAGGGTTTGAGAATTGATACGTAGATGATACCGATAGCCAATACGCGGACGCACCGAGAACCCCACCCAGGGTGCATCGATGATGGCCTCTTCGGCTGCGGCGACGAAACGCTCGAAGATCACCGCGTTCGTTTTACTTGCATGCGCCTTGCCAATGGCCGCATACAAATCCCATAGATCGCTGCGCAAAAGGTGCCGACGTCCATCAGCAAGCAGCGCCCGCAGCCAGAGATAGACTGGCTCCCGGTGTTGAGAGACGTATGCCTCGAATTCTTCCAACGATCCTTCCTGAAAATCCATAACCATATCTCACTCGTATTTCGGCTGGCGGATCGTGTCGAGGAAATGGTAATGCGCCATCCCCTCCAGAATCCCGCCGGCATAGGGAGCGGAAGCGAAATAGACACCTCGGCGCCCACGCAAGTACTCCAGCTCATGGCTGTAATTGCCCACGACGACGCCGAGACTGTTGCCACTTAACATTTCATCATCGTTACCTGAGTCCCCCGCCACTAACACATGATCCATCTCCATGCCCCAGCGAGCGGCCACGAAACGAACCGCCAAACCCTTAGAGGCGCGTATAGGCAGGATATCAAGATAAGCATCGTGGGAAAAAATCACGTTTACATGCAGGCCTTTTTCACGCAATGCTCTGCGTATTTCTTCCACTGGAGGCATTTTATCCGGGTCGGCGAAATAGCTTATCTTGTGACGGCGTTGCTCGGATGCAGGCTGCAAACGCAGCCCCGGGACGCCGCTAAGCGCTGCGCGCACCGCCTCGGGTTCCCAGCGGAAATCCAATAGGCGCCGCCAATCCGCGTCTTCTCGCACGTCTGGACCATAATGGATTTCGCTGCCCACGGCGGTGATCAATACATCCGGGATTGGCGCGCCCCATTTCCTGAGCACCTTGACCGCACTGTCGATACATCGGCCGGTAGCGATGCCAAAAGCAATGCGGTCATGGATTTTTTCAAGCACCTTGAGCAAAGACTCGAGCGCCTCGCGGTCACCCAGCAAGGTATTGTCTATATCGGAGATGAGCAGGCGATCCACCGTGGGCAGGCGGCTCTTGCGGGGACTACGAACCAGACGCCGGCGGTGAGCAACCAGGCGTTTCAGTGCGCGCATATAGTGTTCAGCGTGCCCGCTCCAGCTATAATGGCGGCGCACCCCGCGTAAGCCATTTTGCGCCCAGCGACGCCAGCGCGCAGGATCGGAAAGCGCGCTTTCCAGAGCCCCCCCCAACCCCTCCACATCCAAGGGGTCGATCAGCACACCATTGCGGCAATGCCTGAGAATCTCCTGCGGTCCGCCGTCGTCGGTGGCAACCACCGGCAAACCACTGGCCGCCGCCTCCAGCAAGGTGAGCCCGAAAGGTTCGGTCAATGCCGGATTGACGAACACGCCCCGACTGGCCGCCGCCAGTCGATAGAGTTCGGGCACGTCAGCGGCGGTGTGTTTCTTGGGGTAGGCCGCCTGCCCGTAGAGATCATAATCATCAATCAGTTCCAGAAGCTCCCGCCACACATGGCGAGATCCTGCGTCGAGCGTGGCGATGCGCTCCCGGCTGCCAGCCACCAACACCAGATTGGCGCGTTCACGCAATGCCGGGCGTTCGCCATAGGCGTGAACCAGCGCTGCCAGATTCTTGCGCTCGTCCGGCCGCGCCAGCGCCAGAATCCATGGGCGGCGTGGATGTCTGAGAAAACGCTCGATCTGTTGCCGATAGAAACCATGCATGCGAAGACGTCCCGGCGGCTTGAAGCGCCCCAAATCGACGCCAGGAGGAATCACCCGGATACGCGCGCTGTCGCTGTTGGCGTATTGCGCGTATTGTTGCTCGACCTCCTGGCGAGTGCTGGCAATCACCAGAGAGGCCATGTCCAGCGCATACTCCTCGGCTTCAATACGTTCCGGAAGGCAGTAGCGCGCGTCGACCCGGGCCGGGTCTTGTCCGCTTTCGATCAGGCGGCGGCGCTTTTCTCGTCCGAGCGAATGTCCGGTAAAGATGAAAGGCACTCCCAGCAGGGCGGCGAGCCGTGCTCCGGCCCATCCTGCATCTGCATAATGTGCGTGGATGACGTCAGGGACGCGCCCCACGGCACGAATATGCCGCAAGGCATTGTCTATGAAAGAATCCAGATAGGGCCATAGCCGCTCTTTGAGTAGATAGCGGCGCGGACCGAAGGGGATGCGCACTATCCTTGCCTTACCATCCTCGGTCAACAGTTCTTCCGGTTGTGCATAATCCAGGGCAAGGCGCTGATCGTGAATACGGCGGGTGAGCAGATCAACGCGGGCGACATCTTTCCGCGCCGCGAGTGCGCGCGTCAATTCGAGGACATAGAGGATCTGCCCACCCGTGTCGGCGTCTCGGCCCAACTCAAGGTCGTGTCCGCGCACCAATCCATGCAGGCTGATATGCAGCAGATACAAGCCTTCGGAATCAGTCATCCGCTTGCTTCCAGTCATGCAACACTTCTTCGTAAATGCGTTTTTCTTCGATCAAGGCACCTCGCTGACGACACACCCGCGCAGCGAAGTCTCCTGCACGCCTAAGGATCAGGGGCCACTCCCAGTCATGAAGAACCCCATAAAGTACGACTGCGCTGAAGGCATCGCCCGCACCCACCGTATCGACCAGGTCGGAAATGGATGGCGCCGGGCTAAAAATCAACACATCATTCCACCACAGCTTCACGCCCTGGGCACCGAGAGTGATAATCAGGGCAGGCAGATGGTAACGCTTGGCAAATGCCGCAGGTGACTCCCCAGGCCTCGCCAGGAGCTCAAATTCCTCGTCATTGAGCTTGAGCCAATGCGTACCCGGAAGCAGAAGCTCCACTTCATCCGGTCGCCACCAGGGAGCGCGCAGATTGAGGTCGAGAAAGACCTGTTTCCGCTTTCGCAGACGTTCCAACACGTGGCAGTTGTGCTCATGCCGCAAGGCCAGGGTGCCGTGATACAGCACAGCCTCCTCGGACTCGAGTCCAGAGGGAACATCGATCGTATCATAGGCCTGTGCGTCTAGAATCTCGTAACTTGGCTGGCCATTCTGCAGTTTAACTATGACCCGACCGGTAGGCCTTTGCTTGTCCGTCTGCAACCAGCGGGTGTCCATACCCCAGGCTTGCATGCGCTCACGAACCTTGGCGCCCAGCCCATCATTGCCTATACGGCTGACAAAGCGCGGCGCGAGCCCAAAGCCCTGCAAATGCCAGGCGACGTTAAATGGCGCGCCTCCAAGCCGGCAGTCATCACCGAAGCAATCGAACAGGACTTCTCCGAAAATAATCACGCCTTCATCGCTCATTTTGTCGCTCATGCAAGAACTTCTCCTTCTGATCGGCAGAAACACTCAGTTGTAGATCATCTGGAAGCAGGATCTCAACACCTACCGGCAAATGGTCGGAATATGTCACTGGATAGACTTTCACTTCGCGCACTTGCAGGGAAGGGCTCAGCAGGATGTGATCGAAGGCCTGCGTCGGCGACCAACTGGGGTAGGTGCGAGCACCGTGCGGGGCAAGGCATAGGGTGGTCTTATCCAGCAACTCGCCCACCTCCCGTGATTCGGGCTGACAATTGAGGTCGCCCATGACCGCCACATAGTCATGCCGAGCAATCACTTCGGCTACGTAATCGAACTGCTGGCGGCGCGCCCGCCGACCGAGCGAGAGATGCAGCAAAACGACCACCAAAGGTTTTTCCTTGGAACCGAAATGCGCTTCCAGTGCGCCCCTGCCGGGTATTCTGCCCGGCAGACGATGCTCTATCACGCAATGGGCAGGATAACGGCTCAGTAAACCGAGAGCATGCTGGGCGAAATGCCCGAGGCGGCGATTGGTGCGCGTATACCAGAAAGGGAAACTCCCTATTCTCGCCAAGTATTCGGCCTGATCGACGAAACCACTGCGCAGACTTCCGGCATCGAGTTCCTGCAGGCCGACGATATCGAAGCCGGAAATGAACTGGCCGATGGCGCGCAGGGTTTCCATGCGCTCCGGATAGGGGAGGACATGCTTCCAACTATGGGTCAGATAGTGACGATAACGGCGGATGGTAATACCCACCTGAATATTGTAACTGAGCAGACGCAAGACCCGCTGTTGGGTCTTTGCGACTGCCGGCTTGGCTGACTTGGAGGATACGCTCACCCGCCCAGTGTGATACATGGTCGAGCGAGACACAAGACTGTCTTGCTCAGAGCTTGCCGTAAGAATGTAACCCTGAGAGGAACATGTTCACGCCCATGAAACAGAAAGTAGTCACCAGCAGGCCAACGAACGACCAGATGGCCAGCGGACGCCCACGCCAACCCTTGCTAAAGCGCATATGCAGCCAAGCAGCATAGTTCAGCCAGACGATCAGCGCCCAGGTTTCCTTGGGATCCCATGACCAGTAACCGCCCCATGCCTCGGCCGCCCACAAGGCGCCCAGTACGGTAGCCAGCGTGAAAAAGGCAAAACCCACGGCAATGTAGCGGTACATGATGTCGTCCATCATCTCCAGGCTGGGTAGACGCCGCGCCACGCGACCTTCTGGATGCAAGCGTTCGGCGCGCGCGCGCAACAAATAGGCCAGACCCACCATGGCGGAAAAGGCGAAAGAACCATAACCGATGAAATTGGCCGGCACATGGATTTTCATCCAGTAGCTTTTCAGCGCCGGCACAAGCGGCATGATTTTATCGGCATGATGCGCGGCGGTATAATAAATCAGGAAAGCTACCGCGGCGCTGATGACAAGAAGCGCCAGAGCGCCCAGTGCGCGCTGGCGGTAGCGCGTTTCATAATACAGATACAACAAGCCGGTGATAACGCAGAACAGTACGAACACATCGAACAGATTGCTCACCGGAAAATGTCCGAACTCAGGCGCAATCAAATAAGATTCACGCCAGCGCACCATCAAGCCGACGAACCCCATGGTCACCGCGCCCCATGTCAAAGCACTGCCTAGCGTCAGACTGCGCTGCGAGAGCCGGTCGCTTGCCACGATCAGACCGAAGCCGTAAGCGAGGGTGGCCGCAAGAAAGAAGCCCTCCATCCAGGCGATTGCTGATGGGCTGGACAAGGCCCAGTTGAGAATCGGGTTACTCTCGCCAGCGGCGTATTGGCCTCCATACAGCCAGATGGCGAGCAAGCTCAGCCCAGCCACCGTCAGAGAGAAGACGCGCATCGGCTTCCAGTACCATCCCAGGCCGATCAGACCCGCGCCTGCGCCCAACAGAATGATCTGCTGGTAAATGCCGAGCATGCCGTTGAAATCCACAAATACCCAGCCCGTCACACTGGCCACCAGGATGGCCCAAAGCCAATCGGCCACTTCGAGTCGGCGCCACAAAGCGGGGCGGCTGAGGTCTTCTAGCAAATGATCCTGTGGTACTGACATCGTCTTCTCCCTTTATCGTTCCGGTATTCGATCCGGCTTCAATGGTGCAAACATAATCTCTTTCAAGCGATTGAATTCGCGTTCGAAATCTGCAGGATTGCGGTTGGTGGTGCCAGCAAAGAGGACATTCGTACCGCCTTCCCCGCGCGATTCCATACGCACCCATATCCGCCGGTGTGAAAGGAAAAACAACAGAAATACGCCGAGCACCAGCATGGCTGCACCGGTATAAACAACCACGGTCCCGGGATGATGCGTAATCTGCAGGCCGGCGGCCTGGATATGCTTGAATCCGGTGAACTGTAAATAGTAAGGCGCGCCATACTCTGAAAGAACACTGAGGGTGGGCACCGCGCGCTGGAACCAATTCCAGTCCTTTTGCGTTGGCTGGGTGATCCCCTGCTGGGCGAGTACGTGCGCATAGACGCCTTCCAGACCTGAATTGAGCACCTTCAAAAATACGTCGGCGGCGCTTTGGCGGCGATCCTTGGGCACGCGCTTTTCAATATCCGCCAATACCATGTCATAACCACCACGAGCAAACAGATTGAGGAGATGAACCGTGGAGTCGGTGACACGCGCGCGCATCTTCTCATTCTTCACACGGGCGGCTTGTAAAGCCGCCTCAGCCATTCGCCCAGCGACACGTTTCAGTACGCCAGGATCGTGCAGGGCCGCCGCCATAGCCATGAAACGCTCTACGCCTCCATGCGGACCCGCAGGAATGTGCAGATAACGAAAAGGCTCGGCAGGAGAGGCGCGTACCCCGCTAAGGTAATACATCTGTCCATCGATAAGCTGGGGAGCAAAGTAATTGACGTACTCGCGCGCCACGCCCTGGGCATCGCGCAGCTTGAATGTCACGCTGGGGCCGAGATTACGCGGTGTGGTCTGGCCGCGCGCGCCCGGAAGTTGATCGATGTTGAAAAGGCGGAAATCTTCTAGCTCAAGAGAGCGTGCATCGCTGCCGGTTCCCAGCGCATAGCGGCCGAACACCGCACCCTTGCCCTTAGTCTGTTTTCCGCCATCGAGGGACCAGGCAGTGAAATCGAGTTTCGTGCCGCCGTCGCCAAAACTGGCCTGATAGATTTCATAGCCATCATAGACGAGCGGATGATTGACGCGGATGGTCTTCTCGATTGTCTTGCCGTTGCGGGGATCGTGCAGCACCACCTGGCTCAAAAAGTCCGATGGCTGGCCAGTGATGTAATGCTTGACAGTGAACTTCTTCACCGTCAGATCAAATGGCAATTTCTGGATGACAAAACCATCTCCCATGGGCAGATAAACGAAATTGGCGGTCGATCCCTCTGGAATGCTGATATTGCCCCGAAAAGAAAAGGTGCCAAGCCCCAAGCGGCTGTCGGCCGGCACTTTCGAGGCTGGCAGGTCACGGGTTTCCACCTTCAGTTGACCGCTGACGAGCTTGTACTGCAACGGCAGTTTACTATCCATCAGACCGCCGGCGAGAATGACCACGATTCCCACATGGGTGAGCAGGTAGCCGAGCCGATTGGCGCCACCTTTCATGCCGGCCAGAGTGATGACCCCTGCGTGCTCCGCGCGACGCAAACGCCAGCCGTTGTTGCGTAACAGCCGTTCGGCGCGGGCGCTTACCCCGGCGAGCTCGGAAGAGGTTTCGATTTTTGCGTGCAGACGCATCCGCTCCAGCGATTTGCTTTGCACATCGAGGCGAAAGCGGCGGATTTCACGCAACATGGCCGGTCCATTGCGCCACACGCACACACTCGTCGAAGTCACCAGAAAAGCGAGAATGAACAGGAACCAGCCGGCGGAATAAACGTCGTATAAACCCAGTGCCTTGAACACCTGGAACCAAAATGGCCCGAACTTGAGCTGATAATCACTATAGGCCTGATCCTGCTGCAAAACGGTACCGATCACAGCGGCCACCGCAACCGCCACCAGCAGAGTAATGGCCAGATTCATCGATCCCAGGAATTCAAGGACCACCGCCGCCGTGGAACGGCGCCTTCGGGCCGGCAAGCGACCCGCTGTTTCTTCCAATTTCATCTAATCTCCCAGCCGCTCATAGGCGACCGAACGAGTGTAGACCGGGCAGGAACACATCCACGCCGATGAATCCAGCCGTGGTCAGCAACAGGCCGACGATAGTCCAGATTGCCATCGTCTTACCCCGCCAGCCATTGGTATAGCGCATGTGCAGCCAGGCGGCATAGTTCAACCACACCACCAGCGCTTCGGTTTCCTTCGGATCCCAAGACCAATACGCTCCCCAAGCTTGTTCGGCCCACAAGGCACCGAGGATCGTTCCCAGGGTGAGAAAAACAAAACCCAGCGCGTTGTAACGGTACATCACATCATCCAGCGTCTGCAGGTCAGGCAGCCGCCGCGTCACTCGGCCATCAGGATACAAACGTTCGGCACGGGCACGTAGCAGCCAAGCGCCGCCCACCATCGCTCCAATAGCGAAAGCGCCATAACCGATAAACAGCGCAGGCACATGAATCTTGATCCAATAACTGCGCAATTCAGGATTAACCGGACCGATATGCGCACCGTGGAATTGAAACATCAAATAGAATGTGAAAAGCGAGGCGGCACTGACGATAAGCAGCGCCAATCCACCCAGCGACTTCTGCCGGTAGCGGGTTTCGAAATACAGGTACAAAAGGCCGGTCACCACGTTAAACAACACGAACACATCGAACAGATCGCTGATCGGTATCTGCGCCTCTGCTGGCCCCAGCAGATAGGATTCGCGCCAGCGCACCATCAGGGCGACGAAGCCCATCGTCACCGCCGCCCAGGTCAGACGGCTGCCCCATGACAGCAAACCCTGAGAGGCGCTATCGGAACGCACGGCAAGCCCCAGCAGATAAATAGCATTGGCGAGAAGAAATAATGCGCACGACCAAGTGATGGCCACCGGACTGGAAAGCAGGAATAACAACAAGGGATCTCGATGGGCAGCGGCCAAGCTGTTTCCATAGAGCGCGATGGCGGACAGACTCAAGACCGTCACCGCCAGGCTGAACCCCTCGAATTGACGCCAGAACCAGCCCAGGGCGATCATTCCGGCAGCGGTCGAGGCCAATAGAACGTCCTGAATCGTTCCAAAATCCGCATGAAAACGATCGAATGCGATGGCCGTGCCGATCAGCACCAGGAGCGCCCACAGCCAGTCTCGTCCCGTTAGGCGGCGCAGCAGCGAAGGCTCGTCCAAGTCTTCCAGAATATCGCGCGATATGGGCATGTCAATCTCCGAACAAATCAAGCATCAATCCAGCCTGGCAAACAGTTTCTCATGCAACTGGCGGAACTGGCGGGAAAAATCCATGGCATGACGATTGCTGGTACCCGCCATGAGCAAATATGTACCGCCATCCGCACGCGGTTCGAGCCGCAACCAGAGGCGGCGATAAGGAACGAAAAACATCAATACGATGCCAAGCATAAGCATTGCGGCGCCAAGGAAGGCTGCCGTCGTCGCTGGATAATGAGTCACCTGCAGTCCCGAGGCCAACACCTGATGGAAACCGGTCAACTGCAGATAGAAAGGCGCGCTGTATTGCGGCAGCACCCCTAAAGCGGGTATGGCGGCCTGCAGCCAAGCTACGTCTTTTGGCGTCATTCCCTTTCCGCCATCCTTCCACAGCACTTGCCGGTAGAGATTCAATAGAGACTGATCGACAATCTGCATGGAAGCGGCGGCTACGCCCGCCTGTTTAGCTTTGGGAACACGCGTGCGGATATCAGCATAGATTGCATTCAGGCCACCCGCGGCAAACAGATTGAGCAGGCGATTCACTGCCGCAGTGGTGCGTTGCTCCACCGCTGGACTTTCTTTGCCCATCGCTTGCGCCGCTTGAACCGCCGTAGCGTCAGCCGCCTTGTGCCTGGCCTCCGGATTATGCAGGGCGGCAGCCAGTTGCATGAAATGGCGCACGCCGCCTTCAGGACCCACCGGGATACGCAGAAACCGGTAATCCTGGGCAGGACTGGAACGAACGCCGCTCAAATAGTACAAACGGCCGTCGATTTTCTGCGGCCGCATGTAATTAAGGTATTCCATCGCTACGCCATCGGGACGACGAATCTTATAGGTGAAACTCGGCCCCCTGTCATCCGCCTGCGTACCGATAATGTTGAAACGGCGAAAATTGACCAGATCGAGCATCAAGGGCTGCGCACCGCCTTTCAGGGGATAGTTCTGGAACACGTCGCCTTGCATGGTGCGCTCGCCACCGTTGGTAAATCGCCATACCTTGAATTGCAAGCGGGAACCCCCGTCGCCAAAGCTGGTCTGATAGATATCATAGCCATGGAACATGAGAGGATGGTTGTCGCTTATCGTCGCATGTACGGTCTGACCTGTCGCAGCGTCATGCACGAGCACGCGGCTGACGAAATCCTTGGGAGGTCCGCTGCGATAGCGTTCTACAGTGAAATCCTTGAGCGTCAGGGTGAATGGCAGATCCTGCACCAGGTAACCCTTGCCGAATTTCAGAAACACCACATCGGTGCTGTCCCCCACGGGCACGGTCACATCGCCTCGAAACGCCACCGTGCCCGGCCCCAAACGGCTGTCGGCAGGCACCTGTGAGGCGGGCACATCCATCTGCGTATCGACATGAAGGCCCTGCATCGCCATCGCTATCTGCACCGGCAGGTTGCCGTCTATGACACCGCTCAGAAGAATCACAACCAGACCGATATGCGTCAGCAGATAACCGAGGCGATTGCTCGCTCCCTTCACCGCCGCCAGCATCACTGTGCCGCCTTGCCGTAAGACACGCAAACGCCAGCCCCGATTACGCAGCAGTCGTTCGGCCCGCGCCAGCACAATCTGCATTTCCACCGCCGTATCCCGCTCAGCAAGATCACGCATCTGGCGCAAAGACTTTGCTTGCACGTTCGTCCGGAAACGAATCATCTCGCGCAGCATGCCAGGCACATTGCGCACCACGCACACGCTGGTGGAAATCACCAGAAAAGCCAGAATCGCCACAAACCAGGCCGAGGAATAGACGTTGTACAACCCAAGCGCGTGAAATACCTGGAACCAGAACGGCCCGAACTGCAACACATAATCGGGAAAAGGCTGATTCTGGGGAATCACCATGCCGATGACAGAAGCCACCGCCACGGCCACCAGCAAGGTGATGGCCAGGTTCATGGACCCCAAAAACCGCAGCCACACGCCGGCCAGCGAGCGGCGACGGATCATGTGCATGTTGGAAACAGCTTGGTTCATGTCTTTAAGGTCTGTTCATGCCTAGATTCAAACGCTGTCGGCGACATTCCTCACGGACGCAGGAACTACAAGCACGGCGCGGTTCCGTCACCCCCCCTTAAATCCGGCAGCCGACTCGTGTATGACGAAACGTACCGGGGATTTATTCCCGGCGGACAATCTCAGCCGCATGCGCTGGTCGCTCCATGCAGCATCAGGCTACCGGTCAGATGAGAAATATGATCGAGCCCATGGCGGTCAAGATAGGCGGCCAGGCCCGCATTGATTTTGCCAACGATCAAGGGGTCGTAGAACAGCGCCGTACCCACGCCGACCGCCGTGGCGCCGGCAATCAAAAACTCCAGTGCGTCTTGGGCCGAGGCCACGCCGCCTTGTCCTATGATCGGAATGCCGTGGGGCCTTGCGACCTGGTAGACCTGGTGGGTCTTCAGCACGGCAAGCGGCTTGATCGCCGGACCGGACAATCCACCCTGGTTATTGCCGATGATCGGCTCGCGCTGCTCCACGTCTATGGCCATACCCATCAGAGTGTTGATTACGGCGAATCCATCCGTGCCGGCTTCGATGCAACGGCGCGCATTTTCGGCGATGTCTGTCTGATTGGGGGAAAGCTTGGTGATCAATGGCTTGTTCGTCGCCGCACGGCAGGCCTCGACCACTCTGGCCGACATATCCGGATCGTTACCGAATGCCACACCACCTTCCTTGACGTTGGGGCAGGAAATATTGATCTCTATGGCATCGATGGGCGAATCGTCGAACAGGCGAGCCACCTCCACGTATTCCTCCACGGTGGAACCGGACACGTTAGCGATGAAACGCGTCTCGGAAAAATCCAGCTGCGGCAGGATTTCATTCACCACCTGGTGGGCTCCCGGGTTTTGCAAGCCGATGGCGTTCAGCATGCCGCAGGGCGTCTCATACACGCGGTGAGGCGGATTGCCCAGCCGCGGTGCCAGCGTGGTGCCCTTAAGACAGATCGCACCGACCTCGCGGTTGGAGAAAGCCTCGATCCGCGTGTATTCTTCGCCAAAGCCCACACATCCCGACAACAAAACCAGCGGCGAGGCCAACTCGAGGCCACAAAAATCGACGGCCAGACGCTTGTCAACTACACTGAGATTCATGTTTCACGTTGTCCTTTATCAACCAGAAATTCCTCCAAATACCGGCAACATCATCCGCCTGTGCGCGAACACGGGCTGCCAGTTGCATCTCATCGAGCCGCTGAGCTTTCGCCTCGATGACCGGCGTTTGCGCCGTGCCGGACTCGATTACCATGAGTGGGCCGATCTGCGGGTACATCCGTCGCTGGAGGCTTTTCTTGAGACTACAGCCTTTGCCCGCCTGTTCCCATTGACCACCCGTGGAGGCACCTTATATACGGCCCCAAGCTATCGGGCGGGCGATGCTTTTTTGTTCGGCCCTGAAACCCGAGGCTTGCCTTCAAGCGTACTGGATCGTTGGCCGCCCGACCAGTGGCTCAAATTGCCCATGCGCCCCAACAATCGCAGCCTCAATCTTTCCAATGCCGCCTCGATCATGGTATACGAGGCCTGGCGGCAGATCGATTTTGATGGTGCGAGCGATCTCGCCTGCCGATACTGACACCGCCGAGGCCGTGATTCCTTTATACTTCAACCGTTTCATCGGACGGAAACCGAATCATGTCTGACCGCCTTCGCATCGCCACCCGAAAAAGCCCCCTCGCCCTCTGGCAGGCCAAGGAGGTCGCACGCCGCTTGAAAAGTTTGCATCCAGCGCTAACGATCGAACTGATGCCATTGAGCACGCGCGGCGACCAGCTACTGGCCAGCCCCTTGGCGAAAATAGGCGGCAAGGGATTGTTCGTCAAGGAACTCGAGTACGCTTTGTTACAGGGCGAGGCCGACATCGCCGTCCATTCCATGAAAGATGTGCCGGTAGACTTTCCCGAGGATCTTGGCCTGGCGGTGATTCTCGAACGCGAAGATCCACGCGATGCTTTCGTTTCCAATACCTATGCTCATCCCTCCGAACTCCCAGCGAAAGCCGTCGTCGGCAGCTCCAGCTTGCGGCGTCAAATGCAGATCCTCTCCCACCATCCGCGCCTGCGCGTGCAGAGCTTGCGCGGCAACCTCAATACGCGCCTGGCCAAGCTCGATGCCGGCGAGTACGACGCCATTCTCCTTGCCGCAGCAGGACTCAAGCGCCTGGACCTCGGCGAGCGCATTCGATCATTCCTGACCCCCGAAGAATCACTTCCAGCCATCGGCCAGGGAGCCCTTGGCATAGAAACCCGGCTTGAGGATGCGCACATTCTGGACTTGCTCGCGCCACTGGAGCACCGTGATACACGGCTGTGCGTCAGCGCCGAACGGGCGCTCAATACCCGTCTCAACGGCGGTTGCCAAGTACCCATCGCTGCGTATGCCCAAATGCGTGATGGGAAAGTTCACATGCGCGCTCTGATCGGCATGCCCGATGGCAGTGAAACCTATCGCGCCGAAGCCAGCAGCGAACCCGCCGAGGCTGAGGACTTGGGCACGATGCTGGCCGAACACTTGCTTGCACAAGGGGCCGACAGAGTGCTCCATCATCTGGGAATCCTCCCCCCAACCGAGAACCCCAAGACAGCCCATCATGACTGAGCTCAACACATCATACGAAAGCGGCGCGCCCCTGGCCGGCATCGGGGTGGTGGTGACGCGGCCTGCACACCAGGCCGGCACCCTGGCCGAGCAGATAAGCGCGGCCGGAGGCGTGCCTATTCTGTTTCCGGTGCTTGAAATCATCGATCCGCCCGATCGCAGACCCTTGTTGGACATCATCGACCGGCTCGACGAATTCGATCTGGCGATATTCATCAGCCCCAACGCCGTCAATAAGACGATGAACCTTGTCAACGCCCGCCGCAGATGGCCATCGACCCTGCGCACGACCGCCATCGGCGCCCGATCTGCGCGTGAACTCGAACGTCATGGCGTGCATGTGGATCTGCGTCCCGAGCGGCGTTTCGACAGCGAAGCCTTATTGGCCGAAACCCAACTGGCGGACATGCACGAGCAAAACGTCGTGATTTTCAGAGGCGATGGCGGCCGCGAAGTATTGGGCGACACACTGCGCGAACGAGGTGCGCGGGTAGTGTATGCCAATGCCTATCGACGCGGGCGGCCTGACACGGACACCGGCGAATTGTTCTATCATTGGTCTCGCGGCGAAGTGGGCGCCGTCCTTATCACCAGCGTCGAAGGCCTGCGCAATCTATACGACATGATCGGCAAACTCGGGCAAATGTGGCTGCGTAAAACGCCACTCATCGTGGGTGGCGAACGCATTGCAAAGGCGGCGCGCGAACTCGGCCATGCCCATCCCGTCATCGCACCGGACCCCAGCGACGAAACCATGTTCAAAGCGCTGATCGACTGGGCGCCGCAACGGAATCAAACGCACTCATGAGCGAATCGGACAAAACAACGGCAAACACCCCATCCAGATCCACAGCAAGCGACAAAAGAGCGGCCTCGCCTTCTTCAACCGATGCCCAAAAAACCCAATCTTCTCACCGTTCGGGCGCCACGCTGGCCGTGCTTCTCAGTCTGTTCGCCCTCCTGATTGCCGGCGGCGGAATAGGAGCGGGTTATTGGGTCTGGCTGCAACTTCGCCAGACCTTGCAAAGCGAGCAGGCCGATAACTCCCGCACCCTCGCCGCCATGCACTCATTAGAAGGACAGATCGCGGCGCTTGCACCCCGCTCTGAAATCACGGCATTGCAGCAACGATTCGAACAACGCATCGCCCAACTGCAACAGCAATTGCACCAACAAGCACAAACCGTCACCACGCTCAAGAAGGCTTTGGCCCAAAACAGCACCTTGGTCAGGCATAGCCCCATTGCCTGGAAACTGGCGGAAATCGCGTATTTGTTGCGAATCGCCCGTTACCAACTGGATCTGATGCGAAATGTACCCGCCAGTCTCGCGGCTCTGCAGGCCGCTGATCAGCAACTCGCCGCCCTGGGCAACCCCGAACTTTTGCCTGTCAGGCAAGCATTGGCCAAGGAAATCAGCATCCTGCGCCAATTCAGAGCCCCAGACCGGACCGGCGTTCTGCTCGAACTCTCGCAGCTTATGGCCGAGGCAGGCACTCTGAGCCCGACGCCACCGAGCCTGCCTCCCCCCGCAAAAACAGCGAATTCAAAACCCGTCTCGCCAGCGACGCCAAACGGCTGGAGGGGCGCGCTGGAGCAGGCTTGGTCAGCCATTTCCAGTCATATCATCGTTCGACACTATGATCATGCGGTGGGCAACTCGCAAACGGCCAGTGAACTGTTGATATCCAATCAGGTACTGGAACTGCAGCTGGAAGCCGCTGCAATGGCAGTCATGAAAAACGACGAATCGGCTTATCGGAAAGCATTGGAACAAGCGATCTCCTGGCTGAATGCTCATTATTCCGAGAAGGCGAGCCAGCCGATCAAAACAAGCCTGACCGCCTTGCTCAATCGCCCCATCACAGCCCAGCCACCCCGAATCGGTACGGCCCTGGCTGTTTTGCAAAAACTGGCCGCCCGCCAAGGAGCGAAGAAATGAAATTCCTCCTGACCGCCTTGCTTGCAATGAGCGTCACCGCCAGCCTGGTCTACTGGGGTTTACATGAGCCCGGCTATGTTCTGATGGCATGGAAAAATTGGTCGGTGGAAATGCCTCTGGGTTTGTTTGCCGCATTTCTTTTCCTTGCTTTTGGGCTGGTCTACGTTCTTTTGCGTCTCTGGTTCCGCGCCGTGCGAACCCCAGCGGTCGTATCCAAGCGCCTCGCCCGCCTGCGCCATGAGCGCGCCCGTCGCCATCTCATCAATGGCTTGCTGGAATATGCCGAAGGGCGCTGGGAGCGGGCGGAAAAACTGCTGAGCAAAAACGCGGCGGACAGCGAAACGCCGGTGCTCAACTACCTCGCCGCTGCCAATGCCGCGCATCGCTTGCAAGCCTACGACCGTCGTGACAAGTATCTCCGCCAAGCCATCGTCAGCGACCCCAAAGCCGAGATTGCGGTCGAATTGTCGCAAGCCCAAATGCAGCTCGACCGTCAACAGACCGAACAAGCGCTGGCCACCTTGAAACATTTGCGAGAAATCGCCCCGGATCACGCCTATGTCATGCGGCTTTTGGGCAAACTGTACCTGCAAACCAAGGAATGGAAAGAGCTCGAGCGCCTACTACCCCGTTTGCGCCGCCATGCACACTGGAACCCGGAAAAAGTTGCCGAGATAGAAACAGAAATTGTTCTTGGCCTCTTCGAACAAGCGCAGAGAAAACGTGATCTAGACGCGCTGAAAAAAACCTGGGAATCCCTGCCTCACAAGAGCCGTCAACGCCCTCAATTGCTCGGCGCCTACGCTATGCATTTGGCCACACTAGGATGTAGAGAACAAGCAGAAAGGCTGCTTTCCAAATACCTGAAATCCCATTGGGACGAGGCTCTAGCTGCCGAATATGGCAGCATATTGACAGAGGTTCCGGCCCGTCAGCTGATCACCGCCGAGGCTTGGCTGCAGCGGCATCCACACAGCCAGGGACTGCTCCTGAGCCTGGCGCGTTTGAGCAAGGCCAATAAGCTTTGGGGCAAGGCACGCAGCTACTATGAAGCCGCCCTATCAGAACACCCGGATACGACCGCGTATTTCGAACTAGGTGAATTACTCACCCAGCTCGGAGAGACTCAAGCGGCAGCGGAGAATTATCGCCACGGTCTGAAACTAGCCATAGAAAGCCAGACGCCCACACCCAGATCCGTTGAGGCCCCTGAGCCAGGCGTGATTACAACTGCAGAGGATGATTCTCAATCCTCGCGCCCACCTTCGCCTGCTGGCAAATCGATCGCGCATGTTTGATGAAATAGATAGCCAATAACCGAAATGCGAATCCATTACTGGCCAAGCCCGCCTATCCATTACTTGAGTGCCAGTGGTTAAGTGGTTAACCTCTTTGCGAACATAAGATATTTCAGCTCGGGCTTGTCCGGATTTCATCCCTAATTTCAGAGTGCACCCGAATGTCACACCTGCATGAATTTTTGCAACAAGCCACCCCCTTTTTGCAGCACTATGGCTTGTGGGCGCTTTTTCTAGCGCTTTTTCTTGAAACATTCGGCGTTCCCGCCCCGGGAGAAACCTTGCTGATCGCCGCTTCCCTGCTGGCTTCGAAAGGCGATTTTCCTCTTTGGCAGGTCATCTGTGTCGGCTGGGTAGCGGCGGTTGCAGGCGACAACACGGCCTTTTATGTCGGGCATTTTGGAGGACGACGCCTTTTGTTACGCCTGGGCGGGCGACTAGGGCTGACCCACGAGCGCCTTAGCAAAGTGGAGCACTTTTACGAACGCTATGGTGCCGAAGTAGTCATCGTGGCCCGATTCTTCGAAGGAGCCCGACAACTCAATGGCTTGGTGGCCGGCTCTTCAGGTATGGCGCCGCTCAAATTTTTTATCTACAACGTGATCGGCGCCGGCCTCTGGGTCGGCTTCTGGGCCACTGCCGCTTTTTATTTCGGTGACTACCTTGGCGTCATCATGGCGGCATTTGGCCATTACTTCCTGATCGTGGCAGGTATTCTGCTGGCGGCCCTTTTGATCTACTTTGGCTGGAAGCGTTGGGGACGGAAAGCCGATGGATCCAATTAGTCCTGATCCGCAAGCTCAGTCTATGTTCCAGTGCAGCGTCGTTATGGATCTTTGACCCTATTCATTGCTCCCCGGCTTAGACAAATGCCCTCGCCAAGTACCTGCTTGAGTTCCGTTTAGTGCCAAACGAGCGCATGGTACGTCTTGAAATTTTACGAAAAGCATATTGCAATTTGTTTTTTATTTTATTATATTAAGAATCACTGATATGCGTTTCATTCGTATTCAGTATCTCCCTCTAATCGTTATTGGGCGCGTTCTCGCGCCCTTTTTTTACCTTTAAATCATGCAGGCCGAGTCCCATTTCTCATACCGGCCACAAAATCTCCCGCGGTGAACCTGTCTCTTACATTAAAGAAGAATACTCAGCTCATTTGAGATTGTCCTCTTCCCACGTCCGCGCCGTCTATCGCCTGCGTACAAAGTCGCCCTGTCCGCTAGGCGTAGCCATGCGGGCCGGTCAGCGGCATGCCGGAGATCCACAGCGATGTGATGTAATCCTATTAGCAATGAGAATAATTATCGTTTATATGGATGCCGAATATAGGGAGTATAGGAAGAACAAACACCCTTTTTCTCCAAGTCCAGCTGCTGTAGACCACGAATGACACGCCTGTTTGCCAGTGAGTGGTCCTGAATCCGAACCAAGTTACCACCAATCCCGCCGAAAAATCGCCCGTTTTTCACGGCAGCCGGGGCCAACCCGACCCGCTGGCAAAACGCATCCCTGCCGCGGCTGAACGACCGCAGCATTGCGCTCGGAATTGTTTGGGGCGGGTCAGGTAGACAGACCCCGTGCCAGCCCAGCCGGTGGTGCCCGGCTCTCGGGCAACGGACTGGACTCGTGAGTCTCGGCTTTTTGCTTCAGATGACTGAGTATCTTCTTGATGACCACCGGGTCTTCAATACAGGCGATGACCTTGACGGCACCACCGCATTCAACGCAGGTCTCGATATCGATGTTGAACACGCGTTTCAGGCGTTGCGCCCAGGTCATTGCGGCGTGCCGCTCGACCGGTGTGCTCGCTTCTGCCTCAGCGTGCGTCAGGCGCTTATTGCCTTTGCCCCGCTTCGCCGGTGTGACCAGGGCGCGGTGCTTGCTGTTCGGCGCGAACACGCCGTGAAATCTCGTCAGGTTTACACGCGGCTTCGGCACCAGCGCCGCCAGCCGGGCAATGAAATCCAGCGGCTCAAAGATTACATGCGTGGTGCCGTCCCGGTACGGCGTCTTGAGCTGGTAGCGGAGGGTGCCGTTGGGCGTGAGTGACAGGCGCTTTTCCGATACCGCCGGGCGGCTGATATACCGGCACAGGCGTTCCAGCTTCTTGCGTTCATCGGCCCTGGCCGCCACACCTGCATGCAGGCTGAAACCGGCCACCTTGCCTACCCTGTCATCGAACGGTTCACCACTGCCCGGCAGGGTTTGCAAAGTGAACACCTTGCGCCCCGCCTGCGGACCGACCGCAATGCGGTAAGTGATCGAGTGCCCCAGCAGTGGCGTCATCGGATCGTCGTCCACCGCATCCGGGGCCAGGTAACTGTTTTCAGCATCCCGCTCCAGTAGGCCTTGCCGTTCCAGATAGCGACCCACCCGGTGGGCGATGGTGATGCGGTCTCCGGCAATGGGGCGGAACAGGCTGTTGGCGAAGGCCACGTGCTCCGGATGATCGCGGTAACTGTCGATCACGGCCGAGTGGCAGAACTTCACCAATCAAGTGAAGCGATAGTGCGCATCCTCGCGCACGGCCTCACCGATCACCACCTCTCACACGCCAGGAATGATGCCCAACCGTCGCCGGCCTTCGGCCATCACCATGGGCATGTCTGCCATGGCGCTCTCTAACACGTTATAGACGATTACATGCTCCACCGGTTGCCAGGGTCGGCATTGTGCCATAACTTCTGCGGCGCGACCTACGCTCCCCCAGACCCGTAGACAACGTTCCACCTCGCCGCTGATGGCCTCTGCCACGCCCTTGGCCAGCCCGCTGTAGCCACTGTCTCGATCCCTCTCGGCATTCTCAGATATCTGGCGCCCGGCGATATCCGTCAGTGCCGTGTAGTAATTGATCTTGGCCACGCCATGGGTGATCAGACGACGGTATTGATCGTCCTTCAGACCGCTGCCGCCATGAATGGCCAAGGGAATGCCGAGGGCCTCGTTGATCTGCCTCAGGCGTTGCATATCCAGTCGCGCCCTGTCTTGCAGGCGACCGTGCACGGTGCCGATGGAGATGGCGAGAAAATCCACCCCGGTTTTGTCCACGAAACCGCGCGCCTCGGCCACCGTGGTGTAGCTCATCTCGCCGGGATGGTGTTCGGCGTCCTCGCCTTCCACGCCGGGTACGTGCCCCAGCTCGCCCTCCACCGGCACGCCGCAGGCATGGGCCATCTCGACCACCGAGCGGGTGAGGCGGATATTCTCTCCCCCAGGGGCAAATGGGAGACGTCCATCATCACCCCGTTGCAGCCGTGGCGTATGGCGCGCACAGCCGTGTCCAGGGAGGTGGCGTCATCCAGCAGGATGGCCACGGGCACCGGCGCGCGGGCGCGTTCGGCGGCGCACAGCACGCCGTCGAGAAACTCGAGACCGACCAGGTCGAAGGCACCGACGGCGTAGCCGTGGGCATTGGCGTGCTGCAGCAGGTCGCGGATGTCAACGAGTGCCATGGATGTCTTTCCTCAACGTCTTTTCGCAATGACAGAGGCGGCCCCGCGCCGCGCAATGGAATGGGTCATTCGGGTTTTTCCCGCCCCCGGCCGCCCGTCGGCAGCGGGGTCACCGCGGCGGCGGGCGCGGACTGCCGGTCGTCGAGCTGCAACAGGGCCTTGTGAAACTCACCCTGCAACTGTTGCTCCAGGGACAGCAGGCGTTCGCTGTAACACACCCAGCGATAGGCCACGGGGCCGTGCAGATCCGTGCGCGCCTGGGGCCGGAAACGCTGCCAGGCCAGCTCGATGAGGTGGCGGTTCATGCCGTCGACGAACACCACTTCCTCGCGGTCGATGGCGGCGAGAAACTGCAGCGGGCGAATGGGCACGAACAGGGCCTGCCGGCCGCTGCGCGCGAACAGCACGTGCAGCCGGTTGTAGGTCTCCGCCGGCAGGTGACGCTGCTCGCTGCGGACCTCGGGACCGCGTTCGAATCGAAGCTCCATGACGGCGGCGGCCTCAGTCGTCGTCACCCAGCTCCGGGTCCCAGCCCGCCGCACGCGCGCGTTGCACGGCCGCTTCCTGAATGCGCAGATAGCGCTGGCGCAGGTCTTCCGGCAGGGCGCCGACGCGGAAGCCGTACTTCTCCCATTCGGCATCCACCTTCCGCCACAGCTCTTCGATGCCGGCGGCCAGCCAGCCCTCGCAGGTCTCGGATTCCGGGATCAGGCCGAACACCCAGGCATCGCGGATGATCTTGCCGGTGTCGGTCATGCCACCGAGCTGGTCCTTGTGGATGCCCACGTAACGTTGGTCGGGCTTTTTCATAGGCAGTTCCTATTCGCCGTTAGGGCTATGAGGTCAGGCTGGCGAACAGCAGCGGCAGTTTCTCCGGCAGGCGTTCGACGTGATCGATGATGGTGTAGTGGTTCTCGCCAAAGATACGCTTGACATAGCTGTCGGCGTTGGGGTCCAGGGTCAGACAATAGCTCATGATGCCCCGGGTGTACAGTTCCTCCACCGCCTTGCGCGTGTCGTGCCGCAGGTGCTGGGGGTCGCGCTCGTCGATGTCCGCCGGTTCGCCGTCGGTGATCAGCAGCAGCAGCTTGCGGCGCTCGGGCTGACGCTGCAGATGATCGGCGGCGTGACGCATGGCCGCCCCCATGCGTGTGGACAGCCCGCCCCGCATGCCGGCCAGGCGGGCCTTGGCCTCGTCGTCGAACTTCTGCTGGAAGTCCTTGAAACGGTAGTAGTGCACGTCGTGGCGGCCATCGGAGGCGAAGCCATGCAAGGCAAAGGGGTCGCCGATGCCGTCGATGGCGGTGGCCACCAGGGCCGAGGCCTCGCGGGTCAGCTCGAGGATGGTCTTGTCGCTGCCCTGCACCTTCTCGTTGGTGGATTCGGACAGATCGAGCAACACCACCACCGCCAGGTCGCGGTTCTTGATGACGTTGCGCATGGTGATGCGGGTGTCCGGCTGCTGCCCCATGCGGATGGCCACCATGGCATCCACCGCGGCATTGATGTCGATCTCGTCGCCGTCTTCCATGCGCCGCTCGCGCATCACGCCCTCGGGCTGCAGCAGGTCGATGATGCGGCGAATGCGCTGCGCCACCGGGCGGTATTCCAGCAGGATGCGGTCGATGGCCTCGGGGTCGCCCTTGGGCTGGCGCCGCTCGTAGACGGTGACCCAGTCGGGGCGGTGCAGCTGCACCTGGTAGTCCCACTCGTGGTAGTAGAAGGGCTCGGAGACGGGCTCAGTGCCCTCCAGCTCGTTGATGGTGCAACCCTCCTGGTCGAGCCAGAAGGGGGTCTCCAGGCGCCAGATCTCCTGGGCGTCGTCGCCGGCCAGCTCGCAATCGATCTCGTTGACCATCTCCATGACGGAGACGGTCTTGCGCACCTGGCGCTGGCTGAGGGGAATGTACTCGGCGCCCGCCTCCCACGACAGTTCGTCGAAGTGCCAGATGAAGCGGTTGTCATCGCGGTAGGGGATGCGCAGGGATTCCAGAATGCGCAGGCTGGGTACGTCCTTGCGCTCGGCCAGCAGGTTGAACAGGCGCAGGCCGAGGTTGTGGCTGAGGACGTTGAGGTCGCGGTCGGCATCGATGTGGGCATGGAAGTGCGCCACCACCTCGTCCACCGCGGCGTCGCCGGTGCGCTGATCGCTGTCGAGCAGGGCGTGGGCGGTGCGCTCCAGCAGTTCCACCGTGGGGTGTTCCGGCGGCGCCTCGTGTTCCAGCGACAGCAGGGCGCCCCACAGGCTGCGCAGGCCGGGGAAGGCGGCGATGGCGTTGTATTCCACGCGGGCGTCCTCGAACAGGCCGATGAAGAACATCTGCGCCGGGCTCAGGGACTCGCCGGACAGCCCTTCGGTGGTGTAGCACAGGTGGGCCGCCATGTGCGCGGCGATGGCGCGGTACAGCTCCGGTCCCTTGACCGGGCCGGCGTCGTCCACGGCATCGGGCAGGTGCAGGATCTGCGCCTCGAGGAAGGGCCGGAACGCGCCCACGTCGGCGGCGGCCGGGCGCAGGAAGAAGTCGCGTCCCCACAGCGCCCGCAAATAGAAATTGAGCTTGCGCTGGGTGTCGATGAACAGGGTCCCGCGCCGCTCCTTCTGCAGCATGGCCAGGGAATCGGTGGTCTGCAGGCTGAAATACCGGGTCAGATTGCTGAGGTCGCGGCGATAGGCCTCGGCGCCGAAGTTGGCCCAGCGCCGCAGGCCGCCCAGGGTGAGCTTGGAGAGCAGCTCGTCCATGTGCGTCAGCATGGGGCGCAGGCCGCGCGAGGCCTTGGCCGACAACTGGTGGATGAACTGCAGATAGGCGCGCAGCAGCTCGGCGTCGCCCAGGCGGCGGGCGGCGGTGGGCAGGCTACTGAACAGCAGGGCGATGACCTCGCCCGAGGTCATGGACGACAGCTTCATGGCCGCGCCCACGCAATCGCCCACCACGTCCTCGCCCACCTCCTTGGCCACCAGGGGCATCTCCTGCAGATAGCTCACCACCAGGTCGTGGCCTCGGCCCAGGTTGCACAGTGCCTTGCCGCCCTCCAGATAGGTCTGCAGACCGGCCGGCGACATGACCCGCGCGGCCTCCTCGAAGGTGCCTTCGAGGGCGTCGTGCAGCTCCGGTGCGGCTTTTTCCAGGCAGTCCCGATAGTCGTCGAGTTGGATGCTCATAACGATAAGTGGTCGTCGGTTACGCGCCGGGCGCTCAGCTGAAGAAGGTGGTGACCGCGGCGTCCAGGGTGTCGCGCATGTCCGGATCGTCGGTGAGCGGGCGCACCAAGGTCATGCTGCAGGCGGCCAGGGGACTCACGCCCTTGTTGATGAGCTGGGCGGCGTACACCAGCAGGCGGGTGGAGATACCCTCGTCCAGGCCGTGGCCCTTGAGGTTGCGCGCGCGGTGGGCGATCTGCACCAGCTTGGCGGCGGTGTCGGCATCCACCCCCGTCTCGTGGGCGACGATCTCGCTCTCGATGTCGGCCTCGGGATATTCGAAGTCGAGGGCGGCGAAGCGCTGCTTGGTGGACTGCTTGAGGTCCTTCATCAGGCTCTGGTAGCCGGGGTTGTAGGAAATCACCAGCTGGAAGTCGGGGTGGGCCTCCACCAGCTCGCCCTTCTTGTCCAGAGGCAGGGTACGGCGGTGGTCGGTGAGGGGGTGGATCACCACCGTGGTGTCCTGGCGCGCCTCCACCACCTCGTCGAGGTAGCAGATGGCGCCGATGCGCGCGGCGGTGGTGAGGGGCCCGTCCTGCCACTTGGTGCCTTCCTTGTCGAGCAGGAAGCGGCCCACGAGATCCGAGGCGGTCATGTCCTCGTTGCAGGCCACGGTGATCAAGGGCCGGCCCAGCTTCCACGCCATGTATTCCACGAAGCGCGACTTGCCGCAGCCGGTGGGGCCCTTGAGCATCACCGGCATGCGCACGCCGTAGGCGGCGTCGTACAGCGCCACCTCGTCGGTGACCGGCTTGTAATAGGGTTCCTGGGTGACCTTGTATTGTTCGGCGACGATATCGTTCATGTCTCTACCCTTGATGCAGTTTGCTTGTTGATGACAACCGTTGCGGGTGTGGGCCTTCCCGCCCGTGGAGTAGAACCACACCCGCAAGGGCTGATAAAAAAGCCCCTGTCCGGAGCGTGTCCGGGCAGGGGCTCGTGGTGACGCTACGATCCCTGCGCGGTTCAGGCGGCCATGGGTCCCCGGAAGATGACCATGGAGGCCCCCTGGGACTGGGCGAAGTTGTCGTAGCCGATCAGGCGCACGTGGTGCGAGGGATGAGCCTTGTGACAGGCCTCGGCCTCACTGATGATGCGGTCCACGTCGGTCTCGCCGAACATGGGAAGCTTCCACATGTACCAGTAGTGATCGAAGGCGTTCTCCGGCTCAGTGTGCTCGATGGCCGGGTTCCAGCCCTTGCTGACGATGTATTCGATCTGTTTCTTGATCTCGTCCATGCCCATCTCCGGCAGGTAGGAGAAGGTCTCGAACTTGCGGCTGGCGGGATCGCTGACGCTGGAATTGTAGTCTTGCATTTCGCTCATGCTGATTTCCTCTCGATAGGTGTTGGTGTTGCGGGTCACCGCGGGGCGGCCCGCCCCGGGAGGGGACGGGCGGCCGCTGCGGCCGGCTTACTTGTGCGCCACGTCCAGCTTGTCCACGGTGTCGAACTCGAACTTGATCTCCTTCCAGGTCTCCATGGCCGCCTTGAGTTCGGGGCTGGTCTTGGCGGCCTCGGTGAGGATCTCCTTGCCTTCCTTCTCCAGCTCGCGACCCTGGTTGCGGGCCGCGACACAGGCCTCCAGGGCGACGCGGTTGGCGGCGGCGCCGGCGGCGTTGCCCCAGGGGTGACCCAAGGTGCCACCACCGAACTGCAGCACGGAGTCGTCGCCGAAGATGGTGACCAGGGCCGGCATGTGCCAGACATGGATACCGCCGGAGGCCACCGGGAAGATGCCGGGCATGGAGCCCCAGTCCTGGTCGAACATGATGCCGCGCGAGCGGTCTTCCTTGATGAAGGAATCGCGCATGAGGTCGATCCAGCCCAGGGTGGCGTCACGGTCGCCTTCCAGCTTGCCCACCACGGTGCCGGAGTGCAGGTGGTCGCCGCCGGACAGGCGCAGGGCCTTGGCCAGCACGCGGAAGTGGATGCCGTGGTGCGGGTTGCGGTCGATGACCGCGTGCATGGCGCGGTGGATGTGCAACAGCATACCGTTGTCGCGGCACCACTGGGCCAGGCCGGTGTTGGCGCAGAAACCGCCGGTGAGGAAGTCGTGCATGATGATGGGGGCACCCAGCTCCTTGGCGAACTCGGCGCGCTTCATCATCTCGTCCGGGGTCGGGGCGGTGACGTTGAGGTAGTGGCCCTTGCGCTCGCCGGTCTCCTTCTCGGCCTTCTCGATGGCCTCCATGACGAACTCGAAACGCTGGCGCCAGCGCATGAAGGGCTGGGAGTTGACGTTCTCGTCGTCCTTGGTGAAGTCCAGGCCACCGCGCAGGCATTCGTACACGGCACGGCCGTAGTTCTTGGCCGACAGGCCCAGCTTGGGCTTGATGGTGCAGCCCAGCAGGGGACGGCCGTACTTGTTCATCTTGTCGCGCTCGACCTGGATGCCGTGGGGCGGACCGTTGCAGGTCATGACATAGGCGATGGGGAAGCGCACGTCCTCCAGGCGCAGGGCACGCACGGCCTTGAAGCCGAATACGTTGCCCACCAGAGAGGTGAACACGTTGACCACGGAACCCTCTTCGAAGAGGTCGAGGGGATAGGCGATGAAGGCGTAGAAGCAGGTGTCGTCACCCGGCACGTCTTCGATGGCGTAGGCCCGACCCTTGTAGTGATCGAGGTCGGTCAGCAGGTCGGTCCACACCGTGGTCCAGGTGCCGGTGGAGCTTTCCGCGGCCACGGCGGCGGCGGCCTCTTCACGGGGCACGCCTTCCTGGGGGGTGATCTTGAAGCAGGCAAGGATGTCGGTATCCAGCGGCGTGTATTCCGGCATCCAGTAAGTTTCGCGGTACTCTTTGACGCCCGCGTTATAGGTCTTGGCCATCGTGCTCTCCTCTTTAGGTTGATCGTTGTTGATCGTCTTGTTCGGGGACTACTTGCAACGGTGTCAATCACCGTGTGACAGGAATAATAGCCAGACATCATCATAAATAAAAATCGATAATTTCGATCTTCGTGATAGACTTTCATCTATGAGTTCACTCGACAAGAACGCCCTCGTCCGCCATGCCACCCTGCGCCAGCTGCAGATCCTGGTCACCGTGGCCCACACCGGTGGCTACACGCGCGCAGCCGAGGCCCTGCACCTCACCCAGCCCACCGTCTCCATGCAGGTGAAGAAACTCAGTGATGTGGTGGGCATGCCCTTGTTCGAGCGAGTCGGCAAGAAGTTGCATCTCACCCGGGCCGGGAAGGTCGTGGTAGCGGCCGCCGAAGACATCCTCCACCGCCTGGCCACACTGGGTGACGGTATCGTCGAGATCCAGGGGGAGGTGAAGGGGTTCCTGCAGGTCGCCACAGTGACCAGCGCGAAGTATTTCATGCCTCATCTGCTGGGCAGCTTTCTGCACGACTACACCGAGGTGGAACCCAGTCTGCGGGTGACCAACAAGAGTATCCTGCTCGAACGGCTGATGAACAACGAGGACGATTTCGTCATCATGGGCGAACCACCAAAGTCCCTCGACGTGGTGGCCTACCCCTTCCTCGACAACATCTTGGTGCCCGTCGCCAGCACCGGCCACCCCCTGGCGCGGGAAAAGACGATCACTCTGCAGCGCCTCGTCGAGGAACGCTTTCTCGCACGAGAGCCCGGCTCCGGTACGCGTCAAGCGCTGACGAGATTGTTCGAAGACGAGGGTCTGACACTGCGCTCGCACATGGAGCTGGGCAGCACCGAGGCCATCAAGCAAGCGGTGATGGCCGGACTGGGGGTCTCTGTGCTCTCTCTGCACAGCCTGCGTCTGGAGTTGGCCACCGGCCAGCTTTGCGTATTGGACGTGGCGGGCTTTCCCCTCAACCGTCGCTGGTTTGCCGTTCACATGCCGGGCAAACAGCTTTCGCTGGTGGCACGCACCTTCCTCGACTTCCTGCTCGAGAGGGGCGCCGGCCTGATCGACGGCCTCCCCGGCAAGGAGACGACCTGATCACGCCACGGCCCGCAGGGCCTCGATGTGTTCCTCCAACGGCGGGTGGGAGCTGAACAGGCGGCCGATACCCTCCCGCAGGCCGCTGTTGATGCCGAAGGCGGCCAGCTGGTCCGGCAGCTGGGCCGTACCGGCGTCGGCGCGGAACTCCCGATAGCGCGAGAACCACATGACGATCAGGGTGGCGAGGATACCCAGCACCATCTTGGCGATGATGGTGATGATCCAGAAGGCCGAGCCATGGCCGCGTTCGTTCTTGAACACCACGCGGTCCACCGTGTGGCCGATGACCCGAGCGAAGATAATGACGAAGGTGTTCACCACGCCCTGGATCAGGGCCAGGGTCACCATGTTGCCGTTGGCCACGTGGCTGATCTCGTGCGCCAGCACCGCCTCGGCCTGATCCATGGTATTCAGCAGGCCGCGGCTCACGGCCGCCAGGGCATTGTTGCGCGACATGCCGGTGGCAAAGGCGTTGACCTCGGGCGACTCGTAGATGGCCACCTCCGGCATGCCGATGCCGGCCTGCCGGGCGAGGCGCGCGACGGTCTCCAACAACCGCTGCTCGGTGCGGTTGCTGGGCTGCTCGATGACGCGCGCCCCGGTGAAGCGCTTGGCGGTCCATTTGGACAGGGCCAGGGAGATCAGCGAACTGCCGGAGTATAGGAAGAACAAACGCCCTTTTTCTCCAAGTCCAGCTGCTGCAAACCACGAATGACACGCCTGTTTGTCTGTGAGTGATCCTGAATCTGACCCAAATTACCTCCAACCCCGCCTAACATTCACCTGTTTTCCCGAATAAACAGGGCCAAGCCGATATTTGTCAAGATAACAGCGGCAGGTGGGCATAGTCGGGCTGGCTGCATACCTTCAGGATGATCTGTCGCTCTTCCTCGCTCAGGGCATTCGCCGGGCGTGGACGTTCGGCCGTGGGATGCCGGTCGCCTCGACCTTCCTGTTGCGCTTCTCGCCAGCGCCGCAAGGTCCGTACTCGACGACCGCCACCCAATCACGGGCTTCGGCCTTGGTCCTAAACGTCTTGGTTTGCGTCGGGAAACCTTTTTTTCTGACAATGGCTTGCCAGCCGATGACCTGCCCATAGCGGTCCCGTCAAGCGTTGATCGTCGCCATTGCGCTGCACCTCCGCTGCACTTGATTTCCAGCTAAGTGCAGCGTAATTGCAGCGAAAAATCAACAAGCACCTAAGCCGCCATGCTTAAGTGCTTGTTTTTATTGGTGGGCCCGGTAGGACTCGAACCTACGACCAAGGGATTATGAGTCCCCTGCTCTAACCAACTGAGCTACAGGCCCGAAAATGGTAAAACGGTGATTACTCAACCGCAGCGGATTTACGCCTTGACATGATCAGGGTCATTCGGAATCAAGGAAGCTACGAAGCAATTCCGCACGACTTGGGTGGCGGAGTTTACGCAAGGCTTTGGCCTCGATCTGGCGAATACGCTCGCGGGTGACATCAAACTGCTTGCCCACTTCCTCCAACGTATGGTCGGTGTTCATATCAATCCCAAAACGCATACGCAACACTTTTGCTTCGCGTGGCGTCAGCGACCCAAGGACGTTTCGCGTGGTTTCGCTAAGGCTATTGATAGTGGCCGCATCGATAGGTGATACGACATTGGCATCTTCGATGAAATCACCCAAGTGCGAATCTTCGTCATCACCAATCGGAGTTTCCATGGAAATGGGTTCCTTGGCGATCTTGAGCACCTTGCGCACTTTCTCTTCAGGCATTTCCATACGCTCGGACAACTCTTCCGGCGTCGGCTCACGGCCCATTTCCTGCAACATCTGACGGGAAACACGATTAAGCTTGTTGATGGTCTCAATCATATGAACGGGAATACGGATGGTACGTGCCTGATCAGCGATTGAGCGCGTAATCGCCTGGCGTATCCACCATGTCGCGTAAGTGGAAAACTTATAGCCTCTACGGTATTCAAACTTGTCTACCGCCTTCATCAGGCCGATATTCCCTTCTTGGATGAGGTCAAGAAACTGCAAACCGCGATTGGTGTATTTTTTGGCGATGGAAATGACAAGCCTCAGGTTGGCTTCGATCATCTCTTTTTTAGCACGTCGCGCCTTGGCTTCACCAATCGACATACGACGGTTGATTTCCTTGATTTCATAGACAGGCAGACCAGCGTTTTCTTCTATTGCCTTGAGCTTCTTCTGCGCATGATGGACTTCGTCTGCAATTCTCTCGAGCTCCGCTGCATATTTTTTCGCTTTGGGATCACGAATACGTTCATCCAACCATGAGAGATCAGTTTCATGCCCCGGGAAGGTTGCAATGAAAATTTTCCTAGGCATGCCGGCGCGGCGGACGCACAAATCCAGAACATGACGTTCCTGCTCACGGATCAATTCGATTGTGGTTCGAATTTGATTGGTCAGCGCATCAATCACGCGTGGAGTAAGCTTGAACTCCATGAAATAGTGCGCAGTTTGCTCCCGAAGAATGGCATATTTCTCGGGATCACCCTTTATCGCCTTATGCGCCTTCTCATACAAGGATCGCAATTCATTCACATGCGCGCGAACTTCTTCGGGATCCGGCCCGGTATCCACGGGTGCCGATTCCTCATCATCATCATCTGATTCCGTGTCTTCATCGGCTTCATCGGCCTCCGAAGCGTCCGCCTTCTTGGCCATTTTGGCGCTGTTTTTTTGCGCTGGGGTAGGGATTTCCTCTTCCGGAGCATTTGGGTCGACGAATCCGATAAGCACATCACCCAACTTCGCTTCGCCGTTTTCGATCTTGTCGAATTCCAGCAACAGGCTAGCTATGGATTGAGGATAATGCGCCAGAGCGAAGCGCACTTGCCCCAACCCCTCTTCGATGCGCTTGGCAATCTTTATTTCGCCCTCACGAGTCAAGAGTTCGACTGTCCCCATTTCACGCATGTACATGCGCACCGGGTCGGTGGTACGACCAAATTCACTATCTACGCCTGTCAGCGCGGCCACGGCCTCTTCTGCGGCATCTTCGTCGGGCGCGACATCAGAATCCGAGAGGATGAGGCTATCTGAATCAGGGGCCACCTCATACACCGAGATACCCATGTCATTGATCATCCCAATGATGTCTTCGATCTGCTCAGGATCGACGATGCTATCGGGCAGATGATCATTGACCTCGGCATAGGTCAGAAAACCCTGTTCCTTGCCCCTGGCGATCAATTCCTTCAAGCTGGAATGCTGGTCTTCGTTCTGCATGAATGGACACCAAAAACGATTGAACCGCTAATTATAGCGCATATAACAATAAATATTCTAGTTTCAGCCTCATCGATGACCGGACGCTCTTCGCGCGCGCAAAAGTGTATTGAGCTCGCGCTTCTGGGCTTCGCTCAATCCTTGCTTGCGCGCCAGCGCCAACAAATTCTCAACTCGATTTGAAGCGCTTTGTTGGCGGATGCGATCAAGCGCGTCCAGAAAAACTTTTCTGGCCCGCGACTCTTCCATGGAAACATCACTCCATTCGAGCAGCTTGGAGAGATGATCTTGCTCTGGTCGGCCACGCCACCGTTCCAGAAGCGCAGCAGTAGTCATATGGGGATTTGCATAAAGGATTTCAAGTAATGAACGCAGCAGACCGACGCCTGGAGGGACATCGTCATCGGGCAATATTTTTTGCGCGGAAATATCGGCAAATAGCTGCGGATACATGAGCAGCAAGGAAATGGCCGTTCGCACCGGCGTCAGGCGCACGCTTTGCTCCCTATCCACCTTCATGGCTCTGCCAATAGCGGATTCGCGCGCCGGAGCGGCGAGGAATTTTCTCGCCTGCGCCGAACTCATGTGTGTTTCCAGCGCCAGGGCATCGATAATCTGTTCCCTGAGCGCTCCGGCTTCGAGCTTGCCGAGTATTGAGGCTGCCTCACTCAATAGAGCCGCACGGGATTCCATGGTGTTCCCCGGGTGACGGCGCGCCAGCTCATCGAGAAAAAATTTCGACAAGGGGGTCGACTGGCGAAGCATGCCCTGGAAAGCCTCCGATCCTGCCTGGCGCACATAACTGTCGGGATCCTGCCCATCGGGAAGGAACAAAAAAGACACTTCCCGTTCATCACTCAACACCGATAGCGCCTGCTCCAGCGCCCGCCAGGCCGCCCGCCGGCCGGCCCGGTCGCCATCGAAACAAAAAACCAGATGCGAAGTGAGACGATAAAGGCGCTGCAGATGCTCCACCGTCGTAGCTGTTCCCAATGTCGCAACCACGTTGGCGATTCCCGCCTGGGCCAGGCCGATGACATCCATGTATCCTTCGACGATAAGCACCCTATCCAGAGATTGGCGGGACTGTCGCACTTCATACAAGCCATACAGTTCTCGCCCCTTGTGAAACAAGCTTGTTTCGTTCGAATTGAGATACTTGGGAGCGCCCTCACCCAACACGCGGCCGCCAAAACCGATGATTCGGCCTTGGGCATCACGGATGGGGAACATAATGCGGTCGCGGAAACGGTCATAGACGCGATCGTTCTTTCGAGCCAGTAAACCGGCCTCTTCCAATTCCTTTAGAGAGAATCGAGATCCAAGTTCTTGGCGTAATCCATCCCAGCCGGCTGGCGCGTAACCAATACTGAAACGCTCAGCGGCGTCTTCATCCACTCCGCGTTGCCTGAGATACCCAAGAGCACCGGAATGCCGGGAAAGCTGCTGCCGATACCATTGGGCGGCCGCCTCTAATACCTCATATAATCTGGAGCGGCCTTGTTTGCGGGATGTGTCCGCAGCCGCGCCTTCAAGCGGAAGCTTTAGCCCCAGTTGCCCCGCCAAGGTTTCTATGGCTTCGAAGAAACTCAGTCGCTCGTAGTCCATCAAAAATCCGATGGCTGTTCCATGAGCGCCGCAACCGAAACAATGAAAAAACTGTTTTTTGGGGCTGACGTAAAAGGAAGGCGTTTTTTCCTGATGGAAAGGGCAGCACGCCTTAAATTCATGGCCGGCGCGTTTCAGGGGCACGCGCGCATCGATAAGTTCCACGATGTCCGTGCGAGCAAGCACCTCATCTATGAACGACTGCGGAATTCGTGCCATGCTGTCGGTACCCGTTCTTTTCCGAACTCAATACGATCCGCCGGAGTACCCATGCCGGGCAGCAACGAACACGGAACCGAAAATGCTGACACTAAGCGGCATCGCACAATGCACCGATCAGATTCGCCAAATCGGATGCTTTAGGCTTGATCAACCAGAATTGCGGCAGATAATGCTTGAAGTTGGACAACACCTCCTGCCCCCAGTCGCTCCCTGTCTCTTGGATATGTTCTTCTATCAGGCGGCGCAAATAGGCGCGATGCGCCTCCATTTCTTCGGGATCGAGGCGATGCAGAGAAATGAGCTCATGATTGCAGCGATCGAAGAAATCATTGACGGTATCTAGCACGAATGCAAAACCGCCCGTCATGCCAGCGCCAAAATTTACTCCAGTCGCTCCCAGCACGGCGACGATACCGCCGGTCATGTATTCACAAGCATGATCTCCGGCACCTTCGACAACCGCCGTTGCCCCTGAATTGCGGACGCCGAAACGCTCACCCGCGATCCCAGCCGCGAACAACTTGCCGCCAGTAGCGCCATATAGGCAAGTATTGCCGATGATTGCAGCTTCATTGCTGCGAAAAGCACTTTCACGCGGAGGCCGGATCACTATCTTGCCGGCTGCCATGCCCTTGCCCACGTAATCATTGGCGTCGCCTTCCAGATAGAGATTCAAGCCGCCGGCGTTCCAGGCGCCAAAACTCTGGCCGGCCGTTCCTTCCAACCTGACTTCAATCGGATTGTCGGCCATACCATAGTTACCGTGACGAAGAGCGATCTCCCCCGACACGCGCGCCCCGATCGATCGATTGAAGTTTTTGATTTTATAATTGAATTTCCCGCCCTTCGCGCCATCTATTGCGGGCAACATGTCAGCAACCATACGCTCGGCGAGTTCGCCCTTGTCGAAAGGCGTGTTATGAGGCTCAACGCAGAATTGAGGGGCGTCGGCAGGCGCGCCTCCATCGGAGAGAATCGGTCGCAAGTCCAACCGGGATTGGCGCGCCGTTTCACCCGCACTCACCTCGAAGAGATCGGTGCGGCCGATGAGGTCGGTCAGTCGCCTCACCCCAAGACGCGCCATCCACTGGCGGGTTTCTTCAGCCATGAGGCGGAAATAGTTCATCACCATTTCCACCTTGCCGACGAAATGTTGCATGCGCAAGACATTATTCTGGGTTGCGACACCGGTTGCGCAATTATTCAGGTGACAAATACGTAAGTACTTGCAACCCATAGCAATCATGGGGCCGGTGCCGAACCCAAAACTTTCCGCTCCAAGGATAGCCGCCTTGACTACATCGAGTCCGGTTTTGAGCCCGCCGTCGGTTTGTAATCGCACCTTGTCGCGCAGCCCATTGGCGCGCAGAGTTTGATGCGCTTCGCTCAATCCTAGCTCCCATGGACTGCCGGCATACTTGACCGAGGTCAAGGGGCTGGCGCCCGTACCACCGTCGTACCCCGAGATAGTGATCAGATCAGCATACGCTTTGGCTACACCTGCGGCGATGGTACCCACACCAGCTTCGGCCACCAGCTTGACTGAGACCAGCGCTTTCGGATTGACCTGCTTGAGATCGAAAATAAGCTGGGCGAGATCCTCGATCGAATAGATGTCATGATGCGGCGGGGGGGAGATAAGTGCGACGCCGGGCCGTGCAAACCGCAGACGTGCTATCAACTCATTCACCTTATGTCCCGGCAACTGCCCTCCTTCGCCTGGCTTGGCTCCCTGTGCAACCTTAATTTGCAGGACTTCCGCATTGACCAAATAGTGCGGCGTGACGCCGAACCGCCCGGAAGCGATTTGTTTGATCTTGGACATTCTGGCGGTGCCGTAGCGGCTCGGGTCTTCGCCGCCTTCACCCGAATTGGAGCGCGCGCCCAGACGATTCATTGCTTCCGCCAATGTTTCATGGGCTTCGGGAGACAACGCCCCCAAGGACATGCCAGCGGAGTCGAACCGCTTGAGAATTTCCTCTATCGGTTCGACCTCTGACAGAGGAATGGGCCTGACATCCTCACGCAGACGCAGCAAATCCCTCAGCACCGTGGCCGGGCGGTGATAGATCGAATCGGCGTAGGCCTGCCAGTCCTCCATGCGCCCACTGACAACGGCTTTGTGCATGGATTGCACTACGTCGGGGTTATAGGCATGGTACTCGCCTCCATGAATGTATTTGAGCAACCCTCCCTGCGCTGGCGCCTTGCGAGGATTCCAGGCGGCGCGAGAAAGCTGGGCGAGGTCTTGTTCAATATCCTTGAAGCTCATACCCTGGATTCGGCTGACCGTACCCGGGAAGCAGGTCTTAACCACATCTTCGTGCAGGCCGACGATTTCATAAAGCTGGGCGCCACGATAACTGGCAATGGTCGAGATACCCATCTTGGACATAATCTTGAACAGTCCCTTGTGGATCCCATGGAGATAACCAGACACCAGTTCACCGTATGTCTTGCCTTCAATCTCGCCGCGACGGCGCATGGCCTGCAGACTCTGAAGCGCCAACCAAGGACATACCGCCGTCGCCCCATAGCCGATCAGTACGGCGATCTGGTGAGGGTCTCTAGCCGTCGCCGTATCCACCACGATATTGGCGCGGCATCGCAATCCCTGTTCGATAAGGTAATGGTGAAGCGCCCCGGTCGCCAGCACTGCAGGCACCGGCACCCGGCCGGAAGCAATGTCCCGGTCGGAAAGGATGATGATCACGCAGCCGCTACGCACCGCGTCGGCCGCCTGTTGACAAATACCTCCTATGGCCACTTTCAGGTCACAACCGGAGGGCATATTCAGATCGATCCGATAATGACGCAGATCTTCATAAGGAAGCGACTGCAGCTGCTGCAGCCGCACCTCTGACAATACCGGCGTGTCTATGACCAGCCGCGCGGCATGCTCGGCATCTTCCTCGAATAGATTGCGCTCATGCCCTAGATTGGTTTCCAGCGACATCACGATGCTTTCACGTAAAGGGTCGATCGGTGGATTGGTTACCTGCGCGAACTGCTGACGGAAGTTGTCATACAAAGAGCGAACCTGACGTGAGAGGACAGGAAAGGGCGTATCATCCCCCATCGAGCCAATAGCCTCCTGGCCCGCCTCGGCCAAAACGCGCAGCACTTGATCCCGCTCTTCATAACTGACGTTGAACAGTTTTTCCGCTACATGAATCTTTTCTTCTTCCAAAGTGAGGTCCACGGCCGACTCACTTTCGAGCAAGGGCAGCGTACGGGCGTTATGGTCCAGCCATTCACGGTAGGGACGTCGTTCTTTAAGTCGTTCATCAATCACATGCGGCAACAGCAATTCACCGGTCAGAGTATCAACAGCAAGCATTTGTCCCGGTTTGAGGCGTCCTTTGATTACGACATCCTCGGGCGCATAGTCATAAACGCCGATCTCAGAGGCGAGGGTGATATGCCTGTCACGGGTAATAACATAGCGTGCCGGCCTGAGCCCATTCCGATCGAGGCAGCAGGCAGCGTGCCGCCCATCCGTCAATACAATGCCAGCGGGACCATCCCACGGCTCCATATGCATAGAGTGATACTCATAGAATGCGCGCAAGTCCGTATCGATATGCGGCATGTTCTGCCATGCCGGCGGCATGAGTAAACGCATGGCGCGAAATATATCGATACCGCCCGCAACAAGAATCTCGAGCATGTTGTCCAGTGAGCTGGAATCGGAACCGCTCATCGATATGAGCGGAGTGAACTCTCTCAGATCCGGCAAATGGGGGCTCGATAGGGTGTGGGCGCGTGCATGTGCCCAGTTGCGATTTCCGCGAATGGTATTGATCTCGCCATTGTGAGCAAGATAACGAAACGGCTGCGCAAGACGCCACTGAGGAAGCGTATTGGTTGAAAAACGCTGATGAAACACGCACAAGGACGTTTCCAGCCGAGCCGACTGCAGATCAGGATAAAATACCGGCAAATTGGCCGGCATAACCAGCCCCTTGTAACTGACGACATGACTGGACAGGCTGGGCACATAAAAAACGTCGTCGTTCGCTTCAAGTCGGCGTTCGGCACGTCGCCGGGCAATAAACAGGGACCGCTCAAAAGCCTCCTGCTCAATGCCGTCGGGCGCATTGACGAAAATCTGTTCGATACGCGGCAAAGTTTTAAGGGCCATTTCGCCACACGCGGAGGGATCGGTGGGTACGACGCGCCAGCCGGCGGCATCCAGACCAACCCTCCTCAATTCCTCCTCTACGCATTGGCGCGCCTTGGCGGCCTTATCGTCCTTCTGGTTCAGGAACAATACGCCCACAGCATACAAACTCGACAGAGTGACGCCTTGCTCGACCGCTTTCTCGCGCATGAATGCGTCCGGAATCTTCATCAACAAACCGCAACCATCTCCCGATTTGCCATCAGGAGCGATCGCTCCACGATGCGTCATGCGGGTCAGCGACTGAATCGCTGTGTCAAGCACCCAGTGGCTGGGCTCGCCATCCATATGGGCAATCAAACCGAAGCCGCAGTTGTCGTGCTCGAAATCCGGGCGATAGAGTCCATGACTCTGAATAGATGCACTCATGGCTTACTCCTGACTGAAAGTATCCGAATAAATGATGGCTGGCGATAGGAAGCCAGACTAAGGCCAGGTTCCCGGAATCCTCAGCGAGGAAAGCAGAGAACCAGACGAACCGCCCACCGGTGAGAGGCCTTGTTAGATAATCGATCGAATGCTGGGCATACTGACCGATGAGTATAAAGGCAGGCGGCCTGCCTGTTCAATCGTATCAGGCGCGATGTTGGGGATCGTACAAGCGGGAATGCTCCTCAATGGCAAACCGATCCGTCATCCCGGCAATGTAGTCTGAAATCACGCGGGCGCGGGCATCTTTTCCGGAAATGGCTTTAAGCCTGGATTGGACGTCACTTGGAAGAAGCAGGGGATCTTCCATGAAACTTGTAAACAAATCGGTAACGATGCGCTGGGCCTTGACTGTCATGCGCCGCACGCGAAAATGGCGATAAAGCTTTTTCCTGAGAAACCGTTTGAGCTCCACATTGGCTTGGCGTATCGGCTCACTAAAAGCGATCAGCGCCCTGGGCGACCTTCTTACCGCTTCGACATCAACGGGCGCTGCTGCCGCTATATTTTGACTCGACTGTTCGATGAGATCACACACCAGACGATTGATCATGCGCCGAATGATTTCATGAATCAATCGCCTGCCGGCCAATCCTGGATACAACAAGACCACTTCATCATAGGCCTCTTTGAAGAGTTGTAATCCCAGCAGATCTTCGATTTCGATCAATCCAGCGCGCAAGCCATCGTCCACATCATGATTGTTATAAGCGATCTCATCGGCGAGGTTCGTCAATTGAGCTTCGAGCGTAGGGTGAGTGCCATCAATGAAGCGTTGCCCCACCTCTCCCAGTTTAGAAGCTATCGCCTTGGGACAATGTTTCAGGATCCCTTCGCGGGTTTCGAAAGTGAGATTGAGCCCCTTGAACCGGGCATATTTTTCTTCCAGCTCATCGACCACACGTAATGATTGCAGATTGTGCTCAAACCCCCCGAAATCGCGCATACAATGATCGAGCGCCTCTTGTCCCGCATGTCCGAAAGGGGTATGCCCAAGATCATGGGCCAGCGCAATCGCTTCGGTTAAGTCTTCGTTCAGACGCAAGGCGCACGCAATGGATCGAGCAATCTGCGCAACTTCCAGCGAATGGGTCAAACGGGTGCGATACAAGTCGCCTTCATGATTGACGAATACCTGCGTTTTGTATTCCAGACGGCGGAATGCGGCGCTATGGATGATGCGATCGCGATCCCGCTGGTATTCATTACGGTAACAAGGCGGAGGTTCAGCATGCTCGCGACCTCGAGATTGACCATCGATTGCAGCATAGGGAGCGAGCAAAAATGGCTCCGCCATGATTCAAGCGGCTAGAGCACGCTCAAGCATACGATCGAGCAGCGATGAATCGTAATCAGCTGTGACCACAGCTTGACCAATGCCTCGCAACAGAACCAATCGTAACGCCCCGTCGATGACTTTTTTGTCCACGCTCATGAGGGCTCGCAGCCGCGCGGCACCGAGCGCTGCTGGCGGCTCGGTCGGCAACCCGGCGCGTCGCACCAGCGATTCAATACGCTCAACCGCCAGCGGCTCAAGCCAACCAAGATCAACAGAAAGGCGTGCCGCCATGAGCATGCCGCAGGCAACCGCCTCGCCATGCAGCCAACAACCGTAGCCCAACCCCGTCTCGATTGCATGGCCAAAAGTATGCCCCAGGTTGAGCAAAGCCCGCCTACCTTGTTCCCGCTCGTCAGCCGCCACGATATCCGCCTTGTCCTGACAAGAACGACGTATGGCGAATGCCAATGCATCAGGCTCTCTATCAAGCAACGCTTCCATGTTGTTTTCAAGCCAGGAAAAGAAATCGGGATCACCAAGCAATCCGTATTTGATAACCTCTGCGATACCGGCGCTCAATTCCCTGTCCGGCAAAGTGCTCAATGTATCAGTGTCGATGATCACGGCGCGCGGCTGGTGGAAGGCGCCAATCATGTTTTTCCCAAGAGGATGATTGACGCCTGTCTTGCCGCCAACCGAAGAATCCACCTGAGACAACAGGGTTGTGGGGACCTGAATGAAATCGATCCCACGTTGATAAGTCGCCGCCGCAAAACCAGTGATATCTCCAATCACGCCACCACCGAGCGCGATCAGGGTGGCATTCCTATCAAATTGGCCTTCGAGCAAGGCGGTATAAATAGCATCCACAGTCGCGAGGGTCTTGTGTTGTTCGCCATCGGCAAGAATAACTTCTCCCAAGCGAAGATCCTGCAAGTGAGGCCTGATCCTGTGCAGGTAAAAAGGCGCCACAGTCTCATTGCTGACTATAACAGCGCTTCGGCCCTTGATTGCAGATCGCAACAAGTCTGATCGATCCAAAAGGCCTTTGCCGATATGGATCGGATAGCTTCTCGAGCCAAGATCCAACATCAAGTTTTCCATGTGCTACATGGTACTTCAGGTAATCTCGGGTGTCGATCAAATCGTTGGCTCACGCCCCTGCCGCCAGACATTTTCTTGAATATGCTTAGCCAGCTCTTTGGCCAGCTTCTTGCTGTCATTGCGGCGCGTATCGACAACCCAATGGGCTGTTTCGCGATACAGCGGATCGCGCTCTTTGTTTATTTCTTTCAAACGCGAAAACGGATCCGTTGTTTGCAACAAAGGGCGGGAATGGTCATGCCCTATGCGACGCAACTGCAGTTGCAAAGGAACAGTGAGATAAACGACAAACCCACGGGATTTTAGCAGGCGCCGATTTTCATCTCGCAAAACAACCCCGCCTCCTGTTGCCAGAACGACAGACGAACCTGCGGTCAATTCCTGGAGAATCCGGCTTTCACGCTCCCTAAAACCCGCCTCGCCCTCGATATCGAAAATCGTAGCGATATCGACTCCCGTGCGAGCGATGATCTCTGCGTCGGAATCTATAAATTCCAGGCCGAGCAGATTCGCAAGACGTCGACCTACTGTCGTTTTACCCGCCCCCATCGGCCCGATGAGGAAGATATTTTTTTTATTACACATCAACGGCGCATGCCGGGCCCCGTCTTGACAACCCGACATATAGGATCTATGGCGCAAGCGAAAGATTACTGTTAATGATCTTCGGCGTGATGAAGATGAGCAATTCGCTCTTTTTATTTTTGTTGATATTTTCCTTGAAAAGATTTCCGATCACCGGCAAATCACCGAAGAATGGCACCTTGTTTACGGTATGGCTCTTATTGTCCTGATAAACGCCGCCGAGCACCAGCGTTTGCCCATTATCCACCATGACTTGAGTGGTCACGGCTTGAGTATTGATGCTGGGTACGCCTGAATAAGTGTTACCTACCGAATCGTTACTCACTGTCAGATTCATCAATACGCGATCATTAGGCGTGATGTGAGGGGTCACCTGCAATTCCAAGGCAGCCGTCTTGAACGAAACATTGGTTGCGCCACTCGAACTGGCCTGTTGATATGGAATCTGGACACCGGAAGTGATCGTGGCTTGCTGATCGTTGGCGGTAATGACGCGTGGATTGGCGATATCCCGCACTATCCCTTCCTGCTCCGCTGCGGAAATCTCGAGATTAAGATTGAACGTCGATCCCAGCTTGGCAATTGCAAACCCGAACGCAGAAGTAGGCGCAGCCGCCGGCAGGTTTACGCTGAACAGGTTGCTCCCCGCATTGCCTGGCAAGGCACCCGCTGTCGATGCGGTACCGTTGACGGGCGCGACATTTCCATTAATCGAATACTGACTTGAGCCGGAGTTGAATCCCCCTTGATTGGCAACACCAAAATTAACCCCCAAATCACGAGAGAAATTTTGCTGGGCATTGACAATCCGCGCTGCGATCAGCACTTGTTTGACTGGAACATCCAGGCGCTGGATCAATTTGGCCACGTCTGCCAGCCCCTGTGACGTATCGCGGACAATCAGCGTATTGGTGCGCGTATCGGCCACCACGGAGCCTCGCGCCGTAAGTCCCGCGACTCCATTCGTACCCGCCCCGCTTGCCACAGCTTTCCCGCCTCCCAGAGAGGATTGAATCTGTTTGAGCAATGAAGCAATTTCGGTCGCTTTTGCGTACCGAATCTGGAAGATCTCGGTATGCAGGGGCGCTAGTTGCTCCAATGCCTTACGGGCAGCGATTTGCTCTTGCTCCTGCTTCTGGAGCACGTTCGCAGGCGCAATCAGGATCACATTTCCAGATCGCCGCTCCGCCAGACCATTGCTTTGCAAGATAAGCGCAAGAGCCTGATCCCAAGGCACATTCTTTAGACGCAGCGTGACATTGCCTTTCACCTGGTCACTGACCACGATGTTCAGACCGGTGAAATCGGCCAGCAGCTGAAGCACCGAGCGAATTGGAATATTTTGGAAATTCAGCGATATGCGCTGCCCGGTGTATTCAGGTTTGGCTAGCTGGCCGCTGGCCGTCACTGGATTCAAGGGCTGAATGTCAAGCGTAAAACGGTGACCGACCTGATAGGCTATTTGCTTGTATTGACCATGTGTGCTGACCGTTATCTCCGTATTCCGGCCGGTCTGCCGCGCATCGATGGTATCAACGGGCGTGCCAAAATCGGTGACAATCATTCGACGCTGTAACTTTTTTGGCAGCCGGCTGTTATAAGCGATCACTACTATCTTGCCTGCTCGCTGCGTCACATCGACAGCTTGATTGGGATTGCTCAATCTCAGGGTAATCAGCCCATCGCCGCTTTTACCCCGAGTGAAGTTTACAGCCTGAATTACATTGCTTTGAACAGCTAAGGCGCCTGTGCTCGCAAAATGCATTTTGGCTACAGACTTAGTGTTCGCCATCATCGCATTGGGAGCGACGCCCAGCGTGACAAGCAGGTTGTTTCCCTCGATACGGGTCTCATAAGGCACCGGGCCGTTCAGGTTGAACACCAGCCTCGTCCGATTACCGGCTTCTGCCAAATCCAGGGATCGGACGTCGCCGATGTCAATGCTGTATTCACGTTTGGGAAGACCGATATGCGTATTCTTGAGATCAAGGGCGATCAGGGCCGGATTGTCAACAGTGAAGCCCAAGGGCTTGGCAGGCGGAGTAGAAAATCCGAGTATCACCTGAAGCTTGTTTCCTGACAAAGGAATCGTTTTGATGGACTCCAGGGTATTGGCATAAGCCACGGCAGGAATGAACACTAACAGAATCAAGCATTGCACCACTCGTTTCCATGCCGGCTTTTTAATCGAGCGATCCTGCAATCGGCATCCCACTTTCGACTGAAACATTATAACCTTCCTCATTTATTTTTTACTCATCGCCATAGAAACGATTTTATATTTATAACCACCGTATCCATTCGGAACGATTTCCCTCAACTTAATGCGGGTCGGCATAATGGCGATGATTTTACCGTCATGCTGTCCCATGTAATTTCCTATCGTCACCGGCTTGATGAGGCCGGAGGGAGTCTGAATAAGGGCGTAAGTCACTCCGTTCTTAGTCAAAGTACCCACCAGCTTGAGACTATCGAGCGGAAAATTCTCCAGATACTGTTTGGGGCGATTCGTTTCAAGCCTTACACTGCCTTGATGCTGTTTTTCATAAAGGCGCTGCAATATGTCCGCATTGAACGGGTTTACTTTCGGCACTGGCGGCTTATAGACTTTGAAAACCGGCATTTGCGGTATAGGCGGAATGCGACCGCCCGGCTGAGCTTTCTCCTTGGCCGCCCATTGCTCGAGATCAGACATACTGTGACTGCAGGCGCCGAGCACCAGAGTCAAACTGCAAATCATGAGAAAACGCAAACTTGTATGAATAGCCTGCCCCGCAGAATTTGGAGCCTGGTTTGAGTCATTCATCGCCCGTTCCCTCCTTGATTCGGCAGATAACGGTAAGTTCTCGCAGTCACATCAAGCATCAGCTGGCTCGAGTTCTTACCTACCGGCGTCAAGGAAATATCATCCAGGGTGACTATGCGAGGCAACAAAGCGACATCACGCACGAACCTGAAAATCTCTTGGAAAGTACCCCGCGCTTTGATCTTGATCGGCTTGATCGCATAGAAGCCTTCTTTTTTCTCTGGTTCAGGCTGAAAGACCTCGAGCATCAAGCCGCTGGATATAGCCGTTTGAGATATATCCAGCAACAAACCCGGAATTTCAGTCTTGTTCGGCAACTGCTGAAGCATCTTGCCGAACGAATGGCGCATTTCCGCGAGCTGCTTTTCATACTCCGCGAGATGAGCAGCCCGCCTCGCCTTGCCTATAAATTGGATGCGCAAGGTTTTTTCCTGCGCCTGCAATTGCCTGATGCTCTCCAACTGGGCGCTGGTATCAAAATAGTAGCCCGCGCCGAGAATGGCGCAAAAAAGAATGACAAGTAAAACACCCTTGACCCACAGGGGAGCTGTCCCGATGTTATTGAAATCCAGATTTCTAAGTTCATCCAGATCGACATTGATATTTCGTAATCTGGAGAGATCCATCAGCGCCCCCTCTTGTTTTGTCGTTTAAGCGTTGGGTTCACAAACTTCACATTCAACTTGAAGTCGCTGACGCTGCCAATCGGCGTTTTCTTGTTGATAACCACTTCGAGCCTGGCGTGAGAAAACCAGGGGGAGGCGTCGAGATTGCGCATGTATTCTGAAACCCGCGCATTGGACTCAGCCACGCCCGCTATATGAACAACCGAACCCTGTTGGGAAAAACTCGTCAGATAAAGACCCGGCGGCAACGTAGCCACCAACTGACTTAGCATGTGGACCGCGGCGGGCCGGCTGGCTTGCAGTTGCTCGACGATCTTCATTCGATTGAGCAATTCGCGTTTTGTTTTGTCTAGTGCCTTTATTTTGGAGATTTTTTTATTGAGCATCGTGATTTCGTTATGTAGAAATTGATTCCGTTCCTGCTGGTATTGAATCACGCCCTCAAAATAAGTGTGCACCAGGAAAACAATCACCACGGCGACGGCGGCGGTAAAAAACGCGGCCATCGCGAACTCTCGCTGTTGCTGCTTACGGCGTTCCGCGCGCCAGGGAAGCAAATTGATATGCGCCATGTCAGTCGAAGCTCCTTAGGGAGAGGCCGCAGGCTATCATCAGCGCCGGTGCGTCATTATTAAGTCGTTGAGCATTTACCCGATTCGAAACCGACATCTTCGCAAACGGGTTTGCGACGCTGACCGAAGCGCCCAATCGCGAGGAAATCACCTTGTCAACCCCCTCAATGGAGGCGCACCCACCGGCAAGCAGAATATGATCGACTCTATCGCGATCACTGGCCGCATAATAGAATTGCAAAAACCTATGAACCTGTTGCGCCAGATTCTCCTTAAAGGGCTCAAGAACCTCCGACGCATAATTTTCGGGCAAATGTCCTTCTTTTTTTGCGATGCCGGCTTCTTCATAAGAGAGCCCATATCTTCGCATGATATCCTCGGTGAGCAATTTACCCCCAAACGGCTGTTCACGCGTGTATGCCAACGCCCCGTTCTCGAGAACCGTAATACTGGTCATTGTGGCTCCTACATCCAGGACGGCTACGACATCGGTTGTCACCTCATCAGGAAGCTGCTCGATGCAAACACGAGCAGCGCGCTCAGTCGCGTAGGATTCAACCTCCATTACCGCAGGCGTCAAACCGGCAAGCTCAGCCGCTCCAACGCGCATTTCGACATTCTCACTTCTAGACGCCACAAGCAATACGTCCACGGTTTCAGGATTGTTTGCCGAGGGGCCCAAGACCTCGAAATCGAGATTGACTTCCTCCAGCTTGTAAGGAATGTACTGATCGGCCTCGATCTGAAGTTGTTCTTCGATATCGGACTCCTTGAGATTGGCCGGAAGTCGAATAGTCTTGCTGATAACGGCGGAAGAAGGCACTGCCAGAACGCATTTTTTGTTGCGTGTTCCGGACTTTTTTACTACGCGCTTGATGGCCTTGCCCACGCCATCTACATCGTTGATGTTTTTTTCGTTGACCGCATTGACCGGCAAAGGCTCGACCGCATAGGTTTCTACGCGATAATTCGAGGCTTGGCTTGATATTTCCACCAGCTTCACGGAGGTCGAGCTGATGTCGATACCGATCAATGGCTGCGTTCTTTGTTTCAGGAACAACACCTTATTCCCCTCTGGCGTATTGCTTGTGATTCTTATAAGAAGAGCATTCGCTTAAATATTGTCAATCTTTATAAGATATTCCATCCTGATTGTAAAGTCAGATTTCCAACTGTGCGCCACACTGGTTGTGGCGGCAGGGTGGCAAACAAACGCTAAAAAAGTTCATAATGATCGAACAATGGTATTACTTGGCAAATTCTTCAAAATCCTGGCTGCCCTCACGGCGGGAGTTTTCAGCGGTGGATTGGTAGCCGCACTCGCGATTTACCTCTACTTCTCCCCCAGTCTTCCTGATGTGACGACCTTGCGGGATGTAAAATATGAGGTTCCGCTCAAAATCTACACCTCGGATGACAAACTTATCGCCGAATATGGTGACAAGCAACGCATCCCGCTGCGCTTCAAACAAATCCCACCTCAATTGATACATGCCTTCCTGGCCGCCGAGGACGCCCGCTTCTATGAACATTCAGGCGTCAGTATACGTGGCCTGCTGCGCGCCACTTATGAATTGATTAGAACAGGGCACAAAACTCAAGGTGGAAGCACCATCACCATGCAGGTCGCAAGAAACTTCTTTCTAAACGACCGTAAAACTTATTCACGCAAGATCCGCGAGATTCTCCTCGCCTTGAAAATAGAGAAGGCTCTGACCAAGGATCAGATTCTCGATCTTTATCTCAACAAGATATATCTAGGAAACCGCGCCTATGGTATAGGCGCAGCTTCCCAAGTGTATTACGGCAAGGACGCAAAAGATCTCACTTTGGCGCAAATGGCAATGATCGCCGGCCTCCCGAAAGCACCCTCGACAATCAATCCCTTAGCCAACCCGCAACTAGCTTTGGCACGTCGCGCTTATGTTCTCAAACGCATGCGCGACCTGCGTTACATCACTGAAAAACAGTACCAAAATGCCATGCAGGCACCCATCACGGCGTCTTTGCACCAAGCAGATATTCAGGTCCATGCTCCCTATGTCGCAGAAATGGTTCGTGCGGAAATGGTGAGCCGCTACGGTGACAATGCCTATTCTGCTGGATTCAACGTTTACACGACGATCACGTCCAAAGATCAGCTCGCTGCCAATCACGCTCTTCGCAACGACCTCCTGGCCTACACCGAACGCCATGGTTATCGTGGACCGGAAGCCAAGATAAGCCTCGACATGGCGGCAACTCACTCCGCTCTAGCACTAATGCCGCAAAACCAGAAACCAGAAAAAAAATCTTTTTCTAATGGGCTGGAAGTATCTGCCTGGAATACGATTCTTGCCAAGCACCCAACGATTGGCGGCTTGATCTCCGGCCTCGTCCTGAGTGTTCATAGACATAGCGCTCGAGTCTATGTAAAAACAAGGGGAATTGTTGATTTAAATTGGAAAGGTATGAGCTGGGCGCGCCCCTTTATCAGCCAAAATCAGCAAGGACCCCGCCCTACAGACGCCGCCGCCATCCTTAAAACTGGCGACATCATACGTCTTCGCAAGACAACTACTGGGTGGAAGCTATCTCAAATACCCAAGGTTGAAGGAGCGTTGATAGCGCTTAATCCAGACACCGGCGGAATTGTCGCCCTTGTGGGCGGATTCGATTTTTATCGCAGTAAGTTCAATCGAGTGACGCAGGCATTGCGCCAACCAGGATCCAGCTTCAAGCCATTCATCTATTCTGCCGCCTTGCATAAGGGCTACACGCCTGCAAGCCTGATCAATGACGCGCCCATAGTCGTCAAGGATTCAGCACTAGGTGGCTCGTGGCGGCCTGAAAACTACGAAAGACGATTCAATGGGCCAACGCGGCTGCGAATCGGTTTGGTTGAATCAATGAATCTAGTATCGATCCGCTTGCTTCAGTCCATCGGAATCGACTACGCGCTGAGCTATGTTTCCCGCTTCGGCTTCGACTCAAGCAACCTGCCTCACAATCTTACCCTCGCATTGGGTAGCGGCGATGTTACCCCCTTGCAAATGGCACAAGCCTACGCAGTTTTCGCCAATGGCGGGTTTCGGACAACTCCCTATTACATAGAGCGCATTACAAATGGCAGAGGACAAACTGTTTTTCAAGCCGATCATCCTGCGGCATGCGAATCCAACTGCCAGAACATCTCATCATCTACCTCTAAATCTCCGAATGGAGTAACGCAGAATCTCGCAAAACGCGTTATTTCTGCGGATAACGCCTATCAAATGACCAGCATGCTCAAAGATGTCATCCGCATGGGTACGGGACGCGCAGCTCTTTCTCTACACAGAAGCGATCTCGCCGGCAAAACGGGCACCACTAATGATCAAGTCGATGCCTGGTTCTGCGGTTTCGACTCAAGACGGGTTGCTGTGGCATGGGTTGGTTTCGATGACAACAAACCGCTTGGACATTACGAAACCGGTGCTCATGCCGCTTTACCCATGTGGATAAACTACATGGGCGCGGCACTCAATGGGATTCCCGAATCGACCATGCCCCAGCCGCCTGGGATGGTAACGGTTAGAATCAACCCCAAGACGGGGAAATTAGCGCGCCCTGGCGACCCCACGGCGGTATTCGAAACATTCCGCAAGAATCGTCTACCCGAAACAGACAAAGCCCCTAATCAAGATCATACAAACCTGACTGAGCAGCTGTTTTAAACGCAATCCAAACCATAGAATGCAAATACAATCTCAAACATGGACCACGAACAACACGAGCACACGCTGATCGCGCAGGAATGTGCTCGCATCATGTTGAATGAAGGAATCGGCGATTTCGCTCGAGCAAAAAACAAGGCATTACAACGTCTGGGTCTGTCTGGCAGATTCTGCCTGCCTTCCAATCTCGAGATCGAGGCGGCGATGATCGAGCAAAATCGCCTCTTCGCGACCGTCGATGCGCTTGCAGAACTGCAAGCCAAAAGAAAAGCATCACTAAAGCTCATGCGACGGCTCATCGAATTCGAGCCTCGCCTGACCGGGTCGGTGCTGAAAGGCACTTGCGGAATTGGGTCAAAAGCGACATTACATGTCTTCTGCGATTTCCCTGAGGAACTGCTTTTCTCGTTGATGAACCAACGGATTCCCTACCGGGAATCCGAGCACTTTATAGTAGGGAAAAACCAGAGCTTGCCGAGCGTATTGGTTATGGTCAACGGCTTCGAAGTCGAAGCGGTCATATTTCCGCGCTCCGGCTTGCGACAGGCGCCACCGAGCCCTGTCGACGGAAAACCCATGCGCCGAGCCACGATTGAGGAGACCAAAGAGTTGATTGAAGGCAACCTCGCCGACTTATTCGGTGCCGAGGGATTACCAAAACATCTTGCGGATTTCTTCGGCGAAGAGGCAAACGAGAGATAAATCGCGGCTTTTACGATGCGCCAGAAGCTCATCCACCCCAGCCAGATGGCGACATCCTCATGCGTCTTTCCTTACTTGATGGACAGCATCCACCAAGGCCGCGACATGGCTAGGATCAATGCCCGGATGAATACCGTGGCCCAGATTGAATACATGGCCAGGCCCAGCGCCGAAAGCGGCGAGTATCTTATGAGCCTCGCGTACGATCTTTTCCGGGGACGCATACAGTACGGCGGGGTCGAGGTTCCCTTGAAGCGCCACTTTTTCGCCCACGCGCTGGCGTGCCTCGCTGATATCTGTGGTCCAATCGAGTCCAATGGCATCGCAACCCGTGCGAGCGATTGCCTCCAGCCATTGCCCTCCACCTTTGGTGAACAATGTCACCGGAACCCGCCGCCCTTCGCTTTCGCGGATCAACTCTTCGACCACCTTTTGCATGTAATACAATGAAAACTCAAGATAAGCGCCGGAAGTCAGCATCCCCCCCCAAGTATCGAAGATCATCACAGCCTGCGCCCCGGCGAGGATCTGTGCATTGAGGTAACGGGTGACTGCTTCGGCGAGTAGATCAAGCAAGTCATGCAAGGTGCCTGGATCTTCATAAAGCAGACTTCTAATGCGTGTAAACTCCTTGCTGGAGCGCCCTTCGACCATATAGGAAGCCAATGTCCAAGGGCTGCCGGAAAATCCTATCAAGGGAACAGCCCCATCCAGTTCGTGACGGATCAACCTCAGGGCATCGGTCACATAACGCAACTCGTTTTCCGGATCCGGCACACCTAAAGCGTGGATGTCCGAGCGGTTGCGCACAGGGTGTTCGAAGCGCGGCCCCTCTCCTTCCACGAAATAAAGCCCTAACCCCATGGCATCCGGTATCGTCAAGATGTCAGAAAACAGAATGGCGGCATCAAGGGAAAACCGCCGCAGCGGCTGCAAAGTGACTTCACATGCCAATTCGGGCGTACGGCATAGATTCATGAAACTGCCAGCGCGTTCACGCGTGGCCCGGTACTCTGGAAGATAGCGGCCTGCCTGACGCATGATCCAAATCGGAGTGACACCCACCGGCTGGCGAAGTAATGCTCTTAGCAGACGATCATTCTTCAATGACGCGCTCATACGATCAAACCCCAAGATAATCGAGAATTCCTTCCGCGGCTTGACGCCCCTCAAAAACGGCGGTCACCACCAGATCCGATCCTCGCACCATGTCCCCCCCAGCAAACACTTTCGGATGGCTGGTCTGGAACGAAACCCCACTCTCGGAGGTTCTAATACGCCCGTCAGGCAACAACTGGATTCCGTGATCGGCAAGCCATGCCGGTGGGCTGGGTCTGAAACCGAAAGCAACAATTACGCGGTCGGCGGGGATAATCTCTTCTGAGCCCGGTATCGGTTCAGGCCGCCTCCGCCCACGGGCGTCGGGATCAGCGAGCCGCGTGCTGATCACCTTGACACCTTCGACCTTGCCATCACCAACAATTTCAACAGGTTGACGATTGAATATAAACCGCACGCCTTCTTCGCGCGCATTGGCGACTTCGCGTCGGGAACCGGGCATATTCTCCTCATCGCGGCGATAAGCACATACCACACTTTTGGCTCCCTGACGAATCGCGGTGCGATTGCAATCCATAGCGGTGTCTCCGCCGCCAAGCACCACAACCCGTTGAGCCTTCATGTCGATGAAAGCGTCGGGGTTAGACTCCAAACCGAGGAGACGATTGACATTCGAAATCAGATAAGGAAGCGCTTCATAGACCCCGGGCAGGTCTTCACCGGGAAACCCGCCTTTCATATAGGTATACGCCCCCATCCCCAAAAAAACGGCGTCGTAATCATCCAGCAACTTTTCAAATGGAACGTCCCGCCCTACTTCTGTATTGAGAACGAACTCCACGCCCATGCCTTCGAGCAATTCGCGGCGCACCCGCACAATCTCTTTGTCGAGCTTGAAAGGAGGAATGCCGAAAGTGAGCAAGCCGCCTATTTCAGGATAACGGTCATACACCACTGCCTTGACGCCATTTCTAGTCAGAATGTCAGCACAACCTAGTCCCGCCGGCCCGGCTCCAATAACGGCAACCCGCTTGTCAGTTTGAACGACATGGGACAGATCCGGCCTCCATCCCGCCTTCAGCGCCTCATCGGTAATGTATCGCTCAATAGCGCCTATAGTCACCGCGCCAAAACCATCATTGAGAGTACATGCGCCTTCGCAGAGACGATCCTGAGGACACACACGCCCGCACACCTCCGGAAGCGAGTTGGTGCGATGCGACATTTCCGCCGCCGCAAACAAGTGGCCTTCGGCCACGAGTTTGAGCCAATTCGGAATATAATTGTGTACGGGACATTTCCATTCACAATAAGGATTCCCACATGCCAGGCAACGCTCTGCTTGGGAGGCGGCGGACAGAGGATCGAAGCTGCCGTAGATCTCTTTGAACTCGAGAATTCGTTCGGCCGCTGGCTTTTTATCAGGATCTTTACGCGGCACCTCAAGAAATTGCATTGGCTTGGCCATGGAAACTCACCTGTGATTATTTACTGCAAATTCAATGCATCGATTTCTATTTCGATGCAGCTCAAACACCTCGCCGTGGCGACATTAAAAGCAGTAGAGTCACGAATTCCACCTGGCGGGGCGGCGCTCCGCTTGTTCAAAGCAGTTTCATACAGGGTGATTGTACCGGCTAACATCCACGTTGCGCAGCATCCGCCGCCCACACGGGGAGGGAACACCAACCACCTTTCACCTTAGTCAGGCGTCTCGCGCCCCTTTCTGGACAACGCATCCTGCAGGTTCCCAAAACAAAAAGGAAATTGGATTCTCCGAATGCGAACGCCAGCCTGAATACGGCATTTAATAAAGAAATGGAAAAATCAGCGGCTTTGCAAACATTCTTTCAACCATACTCATAGGCTGCTGTTTCACCGGCCGCGGATGAAGTAAACCCCATGGATGCATCACAGATCAGACTTCAGGCATCCTTTGAGGCGGGCACTGACATCGGCCATATCAGCCCGACCCTGGAGCCGCGATTTGAGGCGCCCCATCACTTTACCCATGTCTTTGATGCTTGCAGCGCCCGTTTCCACAAGCGCTGCATCAATTAGCGCATCGATTTCGGAATCGCTCAATGGCGCTGGCAGATATTCCTGAATAATCTCAAGCTCGGCCTGTTCCCTCGCCACCAGCTCATCCCGCCCCGCCTTGGCAAATTGTTCGATTGATTCGCGCCGCTGTTTCGCCTGCTTATCGAGAACCGCGATCACATCGGAATCCTCGAGAACCTTGCGCGAGTCGACCTCCACCTGCTTTATGGCGGCGCTGATCTGGCGCAAAGCGGCCAAGCGCGTACGATCACCTGACTTCATGGCGACCTTGATATCATTGAGCAATCGGTTCTTGATGTTTGACACGCCAGACGCTTCCTGGATGCTCAATCCCACTCAATACAAACGCACATGACGCGCATTTTCACGCGAAACTCGCTTCATTTGGCGCTTGACTGCCGCAGCGGCTTTGCGTTTACGTACCGAGGTGGGTTTTTCATAAAACTCGCGGCTACGAACCTCGGTGAGTACCCCTGCCTTCTCGCAGGTACGCTTGAAACGGCGTAGAGCGACCTCAAAAGGTTCATTTTCTTTCACACGTACACTAGGCATATAGCGTTCCAGTCTCCTTAATTAATCAAAATCTGACACAATCAAAACCTCCGCCGGACATATTTCCAATCCAGGCGCAGAACCCGTCATTCTAAGGACATATTCCAGGAAATACCACCCTAGGCATACGGATCGTTGACTTTGGCGTTTTCTTTTCCCGACCCGAAACCCACCCGAAAAATCCATCCGCCCCCCGTCAATCCGGCAGGGCCCTGCCATCTAAATTCGTAAGCCGTTGAAAAGTGGAGCGGGCGTCTGCTCGGAAAACGTCGGCGGCAAGGAGGCCGCCGTCGAGTCTACAAGGATGTACTTACGGCGTTTTCCGGGCAGACACCCGCTCCGCCGCGATTAGATGACGTGGTCCTGGTCAACGCGGTAACATGCTGATTAACAAGAGCATGTTTGGTATATTTTGCGGCGAAAAGCGAAACACTATCAGACTGACGTTGGATGCATACCCACATGGTTATGGGCGCCCTCGGGCACTCTTCCTTATCAGGAGGCCGATCCCAGATAGGCGATAGTCTAGTGGCTTGAGAAGCACCATCTGGGTACGATTATCGCGTCCACAGCAACATCAGCTTGACTTGCACTAAGCGGCTAACATCCTCGCAACTTGAAATGTCGGCACCTCAACAATTCATCATACTAACTTGCAAACGCGTATTCGCCCTTTTTCATGCGCGCAACCGTGAATTTATGCGTGATCGTGCGGCGCTTATGTGGAATTTCGCTCTACCTTTTTTCGTTATTGTCGGCTTCGCCTTCGCTTTCACCGGAAAATCTTTGGATCAGTTCACCGTCGGCGTCATCGGCAAAGTCCCGACCACCGGATTCTTTGAGACTCGCTATATCGACTTCATTCCCGTGAGCAGCCGAGCCGCCGGAATCTCCATGGTGGCTCACCAACGTCTGGATTTGCTGGTCAATCCTGATAGTCACCAATATTGGGTCAATGAAACCTCCCCAAAAGGCTACCTGGCGGCACGGCTGCTAAACGCAGAATCCACCGCCCCCTATCTGCAAGAATCCATCAAAGGGGTGCAAATCGATTATGTGTACTGGTTGGTGCCTGGTATCCTGGCCATGAACATGATGTTCTCGGCATTGTATGGCGTGGGGTATGTTATTGTGCGCTACCGTCGCAATGGTGTGCTGCGCAGACTCAAGGCCACCCCTATATGGGCGCATGAATTCCTGTTCGCCCAGATACTGTCTCGTTTGTGGCTTATGTTCTTAGTTTCCTGCATCCTCTTTTTCGGACTAAAAATACTCATCCACTTCCCCATGAGCGGCTCATGGCTGGGGCTATTTCTGGTTTTTCTTGTGGGAGCCATCAACCTCATCAGTCTTGGGCTGATCATCGCTGCACGCCTTCGCAGTGAAGAAGTTGCCGAAGGCGTCCTGAATCTGATTACCTGGCCGATGATGTTCCTATCCGGCGTTTGGTTTTCGCTGGGCGGCCTCAATCCCTGGATTCGAAAACTGGCTCAATTACTCCCCCTTACTCATGTCCTGGAAGCCGCAAGAGCCGTCATGCTTGAAGGAGCTGGTCTAGCTACAATCATGCCTCAGCTCCTTATTCTATTAGGCATGAGCGTTATATTTCTCGCCATCGGCGCGGCTAGTTTTCGCTGGGAATAACAGGATGCGCACCAATCCCAGGCCGCCGAAGCATAATCTACGCCTTTTACACTCCTTGGCCACCCGGTTTTCTGGCCGCTCATTGGCTGACCGGGTGGATGCCATTTTACCTCAAACACAATGCCGGCAGTGCGGCTACGAGGGCTGCCGCCCCTATGCAGAAGCCGTGGCGCGAGGCGAGGCCGATATTAATCGATGCCCTCCTGGCGGAGAGACCGGTATCCGCCGCATAGCTCGCCTCATGGGCCGCGAACCCATTCCCCTCGATCCCGATTGTGGACAAACAAAACCCAAACAGACCGCCTGGATAGACGAAAATGCATGCATCGGATGCACCTTGTGCATTCAGGCTTGCCCAGTGGACGCCATTCATGGCGCAGCCAAACAAATGCACACCGTCATCTCCATCGAGTGCACTGGATGCGAGCTCTGCCTTCCGCCCTGCCCGGTGGACTGTATACATATGCAGCCAGCTGCAGAGACAAGTGCCGGCCTGGCGGGACTGCTCGGCAAATTTAGACGACGCAAGAGTGCCAAGCTCTTTCAAGAGCGTCACCAAAAGCGTTTACAGCGATTGCAGGCCAAACGCCGACAAAAAAGCGGACGGCCCAAACTCGACCCCCACCCCTCACAGAACCGGGCTGGAGACGATCCACGCAAGGCGGCCATTCAGGCAGCGATCGAACGCACACGCGCGAAAAAATCCAGTCTCTCAGGAAAACCACGGGCATGACGCCATGAACGCATGAAGAATGAAGAATGAAGAATGATCACGAGAAATTAGAAAAGCCTGATGGAGTGCGATATATTTACCGATAGAATATGGATCAGGCGAGTCGCCTGGGTTGTTTTAGGAACCTCTGAAAAGGTTCGGGGCGAATTTTTTCAGAGTCGCAGAGTCCGGCGCCACCCCGGATGCTGCTCACCTGAATCAGGCAGTTACGCGCTCGATTCACAGCGGGCCCCCAAGGCCCACAGGAAATTCCGGATCAATCAGGGTTTCCTTTACGGGTGGATTGCAAGGCGATTGCGCCACACAATTCACAGGATGGACTTTAACGCGATTGAATTCAAAAATAGTTGACGACACATTCAGAGGAGAAAACATCATGTCCGGTCACTTCCCTTTTGCTGGTCATCGTGGCATCCGTTATGGCCTTGCTCCGCGCATGACTATCAGCGCTTTTTTCGAAAAAAATCATTTTGATATGCCTGCTCAGGAAGCGTATTACAAGTGGTGGTACGATTGGGCCAAGGAGTTTGTCGAAAATGATCCCGACCTGAGAGTTACCGAGGCGTATCGTTTCAAGTATTACCCCATGGGTCAGCACTCTCACCACAGTTTCCACCTCAATGGAAAATACTGGGCCAGCGCTCTTGATGATCTGGGCAGCTTCATACGGGAAGTCATTTTTCCGAAGCTCAATGAGAAATCTATGCATGAGCTTGAAAAAAAGCATGAAGAACTGGTGAAAAAACTGAAAACGGAAGCGGAAGAACGCTACGAACCCGCTCCTGACGTTGGGCTCTTCCGACACGTGTAAGTACGGTAACGAAGAGTAATTACGTGAACCCCGCCTGGCGGGGTTCTTTTTTAAGTTCAAAAACACCGCCAATGAATGCCGCCAAACGTTACGCCATCTTTGCCTGCCTTCGGACTACCAATCCCGAGCCAACCACCGAACTGCGTTATCACTCGCCGTTTGAATTGCTGATCGCGGTGATGCTTTCGGCCCAGGCAACGGACAAGAGCGTCAATCAGGCCACCGAAAAACTCTTTGCCGTTGCCAACACACCGCAGGCCATCCTCGAATTAGGGGAAGAGAGGCTAAAGTCTTATATAAAGCACATTGGCCTATATAACACTAAGGCCAAAAATATCATCGCAACCAGTCGAATATTGGTCGAGCAATATGGGGGCGAAGTGCCACACTCCCGAGAAGCGTTGGAAAAACTCCCAGGTGTCGGACGGAAAACTGCGAACGTGGTACTGAACACAGCCTTTGGTGAACCAACCATCGCCGTGGACACCCACATCTTCCGGGTCGCCAACCGCACCGGCCTGGCTCGCGGGAAAACCGTGCGCGAAGTGGAAGATCGCCTGATGCGCGTGGTGCCTGCGGAATTTCGCAACAACGCCCATCACTGGCTTATTCTCCATGGGCGATATGTCTGTACCGCCCGGGCGCCCAAATGCTATCAATGCCTGATCAAAGACCTATGCGAATATCCGGACAAAAGAATGGAGGCGCCCGTCCAGCGCTTTCGCAAGGCGCAAGCCGACGCATCATGAGATCTTCAAGTGTGCCAGTGTTTCTGCGTGCAGTTCAGCGGTGGCTGCCGCCAACACCGAAGTTGATTCCAGCCCAAGCGGCTTGCCGTCAAGCTGGGTCATCACGCCTCCTGCTTCTTCGACAATCACGCTGAGCGCGGCCACATCAAGAATATTGAGATCTGACTCGATGACCAGGTCAATCTGCCCTGCAGCTAGCATGTGATAATGGCAAAAATCTCCATAGCCTCGTGTTCGATCCACTTGAGCAACGATTTCAGCAAGCTGCAACCAGGCAGGCGATTTCGCCAGCGACTTAATGTTTCCCAGTGAAATGGCAGCATTACTTAGACTCGTGACCTCACTGACCCACACACGTCGCTCATTGATAAATGAGCCGCGGCCGCGCTCTGCCCACGCCAGCTCGCCATAGAGAGGGGCGTTGGATACGCCCAGAATGCCTTCATTGTCTTGCCACAACGCGATCTGGGTGGAAAAAAAAGGGGTACGGCGGATAAAACTCTTGGTGCCGTCGATTGGGTCGATCAACCACTGCAATTCGGCCTCCTGGCGAGTTTTGCCGCTTTCTTCGCCATAAAAACCATGTTCTGGAAACTTATCGAGAATGGTGCTCCTGATCACTTCCTCGGCAGCGATATCCGCTTGGGTGACGGGGCTGTCATCCGCTTTCAGCGTGACGTCAACGCCCTGATCCCAATAGCGTCGTATAACGGCTTCCGCCGATTTGGCGGCACGCAAAGCGGTTTCCAGATAAGGGCTGGCGTTCATCTTGGGCTCCTATACAACTAACGAGTTTAAAATTCTTTCAGTTCAACAACAAAATCCGGAAAAACTTTCTCCTGAAGGACGATGGGGCAATCACCGGAGTCGTACAGTCCATGAATCGAAATGCTGCTCTTTTCGCCCGGTTTTCTTCTCTCTCGTACTCAGCAATCTTCCATGACATCAGAAAGAGGCAGCTCTTTCTCCCAAAACAGGGCCCGTCCCAAATCTTCAGATAGAGTGTAGGGATGAAAACCATGGCGAGCATAGATGACCTGTGCCAGCTTGTTCCCCTCCAACACCTCCAGCGTCATTTTGCAGCACCCTCTGGCCTTCGCCTCTTCTTCCACACGCTGGAGAAGCAAGGTCGAAATCCCTCTTCCTCTTTGCCCGGGAACCACAAAAACGTCATGGATGTTCATCAAAGGCCTGGCCTTAAATGTCGAAAACCCCTCAAAACTATTGATCAAACCAACGCAATCATCGCCTGCGAAAGCCAAAACGCCAAAATAGTCTTCACGCTTGCGCAGCTCGGGCAAAATACGGCTTTTCGTCGACTCAGGTAAGTCATTCCCCCCGCCCATTTGATCTCGCGCATACTGCGACAATAGCCGCAGGACGGCTGTACTATGCCCGGGCAAACCCAGATCCACATCCGCGACCCTGATAGGCGGGCGCGCCTCATTGTTTGCTTGCATCGGCCTCATCCTCTTCTGCGCCCCGCAATAATTCTGCTGCCGTAAGCGGACGGCTCTCGGTAGTGAGCGGAGCCAGAACATCGATCTCTCGCTCCGCCGATACGGCCTGCAGGTCACGAAACTTTCGCGCGCTTGGCAATACGCGCCTCTCCAGCGTGCCAACCGAGCTGTTATAGGCATCAACAGCCTGATTCAATCGCTGCCCCACTTTACTCCAGTGGTCGGCCAAAACCCCAATACGCTCGTACAACTCCTTGCCAAGGGCAGCCACTTCGGCAGCGTTCTGGGCCATCGATTCCTGCCGCCAACCATAAGCCACTGCTTTTAGCAAGGCGATCAAGGTGGTTGGGCTGGCGGGGATGACACGGTTTTCAGCCCCATATTCGATGAGACCAGGGTCTTGCGCGAGCGCGGCGGAGAAAAAAGCTTCGCCAGGCACGAATAACACCACGAATTCCGGCGTCGGATCGAACTGCTCGAAATAGGCCTTCTTACCCAGCGAGGCGACATGATCACGCACCTGTCGGGCATGACGCGCCAGCGCCTGCATCCTGGATCGCTCGTCACTGGCTTCTACGGCTTCGAGGTAAGCTTCCACCGGGGCCTTGGCATCAACCACCACTTGGCGTCCGCCCGGCAGATGCACAATCAAATCCGGACGCGAACGTTGGCCGCCGTCCGCCGTCTGACTGACCTGCTCGTTGAAATCGCAATGCTCTAGCATCCCCGCCATTTCCACCACTCGCCGCAGCTGCACCTCTCCCCACCGCCCGCGCGCCTGAGGCTGGCGTAGTGCTTTGACCAAATCGGCCGTTTCTCGATGTAATTGCGGCAGATGGGTTTCCAACAGCGCCTTTAGCTGAGTATCCAGCGCGCGATAAGCACCCAACCTCGCTTTTTCAAGATCATCCAGCTTGCCGTCGAATTTCTCCAGGCGCTCGCGAATGGGCAAAGTCAGTTGCTCGATCGCTTTTTGGCGCCTTTCCAGATCATTTTGCGCACCTTGTTGAAAGCGTTGAAGATTTTCATGCGCCAACCGAAGAAAGGATTCGTTGTTCTGCTTCAGCGCATCGGATGAAAGCGCTTTGAAGGCATCCGCCAGCCGGGCTCTCGCCTCCTCCAACAAAGCCAGTTTTTCAACCCCCGATTTCCGTTCTTGAAGCAGTCGTTCATTCAATTCGGCCTCTTGGGATCTGAGTTCAAGCAACTGCTCTCTCGAGGCGGCCAGCTCCGCCTCCCGTTGACCCAGTTGAGCTCGTTGTTCCTGTAGAGTTTCTTGCAAGCTATCGAGGCGCGCTTGCAATCCAACCTCAATCGCCTGCGAATGGGCCAAATCGCGCAGCAACCCTTCTTTTTCCTGCCTCAAAGCATCAATCTCCGCATCCTTGCGCTCAGCTTCGCGCTTCTGGCGCACACCCCATGACATGGCGACTACCGCCACGACGGAGGTAGTGATAAAGGTGACCACCCAGAACCACATCCAGGCGTTATTCAAATGCGCCTCCTGTACTCAGACCGTTTTCCATTTTTTCACTCCTGCCGGTCACTTTGAACAAGAAAAAATTTACTTGTCCGGCGCGACCTTGACGCCAAAGGCTCAAATTTCGGGACAGAATCATCTCCTCCAGAGGCTTGTCGCTTTCCACATAGACATAAGCCTCAGGAGTCAACCATCCATCCATCAAGGCTTTCATCGTCGGCTCCAGCCTGTCTTCCCCAAAGGGAGGATCCAGAAAGACCAGATCGAAAGGCTTGGGCGCGCCTTGCAAAAAGTCCTCCGCTCGGCATTCTTCCACCTGTATCGTCTCGGCCTTCAAATGTTGCGCGTTGTCACGTAAAGCGATCGCTGCAAGATGATTCGGTTCGATCAGAACAGCCTCCCTGGCACCCCTAGACACAGCTTCGAACCCCAAAGCCCCGCTACCTGAAAACAGATCCAGGCAACGCCTTCCATAGATTCGCCCTTGCAACCAATTGAACAAAGTTTCTCTTACCCGATCCGGCGTTGGCCGCAAACCTTTTACAGGGAAAAACCGCACCTTCCGGCGTTTCCATTCGCCACCGATGATACGAAGTTCATGCGCGGCTGCATGGCGACTATGGTGTGCGCGTCTGGTCATTTATACTTCAGCTTTAGATTCTCAACTGCCAATTCTTACTTACCCGCTTCATGAAACCATTGATTGGGAAGAGCCGTGTCCTAATCGCCGCTGGAGATTCTTGCTTGAATCATCAGGCGCTCATGGAGCCATTACTCTAGCAGGATGCAACCATGTTCGGTTTATTTCGCCGTAAAAAGAAACCTGAAGAGCCAAGCAAAGATTCTGCGCTCGAGCAAGAGGAAGCTCTTAGCGAAGAACAACCCGCCGAGAGCGAAGAGGATAAACGGCAAACGGACGTGGCGCCGGCGGCGGAAATCACCCCATCCCCCCAGCCGGAGCCGGAGCCGGAGCCGGAGCCGGAGCCGGAGCCGGAGCCGGAGCCGGAGCCGGAGCCGGAGCCGGAGCCGGAGCCGGAGCCGGAGCCGAAAAGTGTACCGAAAAAAACAATTGCCCCATCAAAGCCAGAAACCATGACGCAATCCGCAGCGTCACCACGCAAACGCGGCTTATTCGCTCGCCTGCGCGAGGGCCTGGCAAAAACTGGCCACAATCTCACCGAAGGAGTAAGCGGCCTCTTCCTCGGCAAAAAAGCCATTGATGCAGAATTACTCGAAGAATTGGAAACCCGTCTGTTGATGGCCGATGTCGGCGTAGAGGCAACCAACCGGATCATCGCCGACCTCACCAGCCGAGTGCGCCGCAAACAACTCGCTGACGCACGAGCCCTGTTCGCCGCACTGAAGGAAAACATGGCAGAAATCCTCCGCCCTGTCGCCCAGCCGCTAGAAATCGATGCAGCACACAAACCTTTTGTCATCCTCATGGTCGGCATTAACGGTGCCGGCAAGACCACGACCATAGGCAAACTGGCAATGCGTTTGAAATCAGAAGGGCGCTCGGTCCTACTGGCCGCTGGCGACACCTTTCGGGCTGCGGCCGTGGAGCAACTTAAGGTTTGGGGTGATCGCAACGGCATTGGCGTGATCGCCCAGCCTACCGGAGCCGATAGCGCTTCGGTGCTGTTCGATGGCTTACAAGCGGCCAAGGCGCGCGGCGCCGATGTGTTAATCGCCGACACCGCCGGGCGCCTGCATACCCAGACCAACCTCATGGAGGAACTCAAAAAAGTCAAGCGCGTACTCGCCAAGCTGGATCCGACGGCTCCTCATGAAATCATGTTGATCGTCGATGCCGGCATTGGCCAGAATGCCCTGATTCAGGCGCGAGAGTTCAATGCCGCATTGGGATTGACCGGCATCACTGTCACCAAGCTCGACGGTACCGCCAAAGGCGGCATCATATTCGCCATTGCTCAGCAAACCGACATTCCCATCCGCTTTATCGGCGTGGGTGAGTCGCTTGAAGATCTACGTCCTTTCGATGCGGATGAATTCGTGGCCGCTCTCCTCAGCCGGGAAGAAGAGCCCCAATGATCCTGCTGCAGCACGTGAGCAAACGCTATCCGACTGGGCAGGAAGCGCTGACCGACATCAACTTGCACCTCAACGCGGGAGACATGGCGTTTCTTACCGGCCATTCGGGAGCCGGGAAAAGCACCCTACTCAAACTCATCGCTCTCATTGAGCGGCCTTCGCGAGGACAAATCGTGGTTGCCGGCCAGAATCTGGCGGCGCTTGGAAATCGGCGCATTCCCTTTCACAGACGCCGACTGGGCATCATCTTCCAGGATCATCACCTGTTGTTCGACCGCACGGTCGGAGACAATGTAGCCCTACCGCTGGTCATTGCCGGAACGCGGCACACTGAAATCACTCGCCGCGTGCGCGCCGCACTGGATAAGGTCGGACTTTTGCACAAAGAAAACGCCATGCCAATCACTCTCTCGACCGGAGAGCAACAACGAGTGGGTATAGCGCGGGCCGTGGTGAACAAACCCGCCATCTTGCTTGCCGACGAACCGACCGGCAATCTAGACCCTGAACTTTCCGTGGAAATCATGAGGTTGTTCGAAGAATTCAATCGCGTCGGAGTGACCGTCTTGATCGCAAGCCATGACATCGAACTGATCCGCTTGATGCGAAAGCCCATGATCCCCTTGCATGAAGGCCGCATCGCTCGACACTCCAGCGCGACGCCAGTGCCGGCATGAAACGCTCGCGCCCAACAACTTCAAGGCGCGCTCCCCGCCCCAAATCGGTACCGCCGAAACGCGCCCACACCCCTCATCGCCGGATACCCGTTGCCATATGGCTACATAATCACCTCCGTGCGCTCATGTTCAGCCTCGGCAAACTCTGGCGTACTCCGGCGGCAAGCAGCATGACCATTGCGGTCATCGGCATTGCTCTGGCGCTACCCACGGGATTTTACGTCCTTTTGCAAAACATGCAGGGCCTAGTCAATGGACTCGATCGTGGCGTGCAAATTACGCTCTACCTGAAAAAATCGGTGAACAACCAACAATTGCGCGCGTTGAGCAAAACCCTGTCTCAATGGCCAGGAGTCGACAAGACCAAAGCCATCACTCCCGCGCAGGGGCTGGCTGAATTTCGCCGTTATTCCGGTTTTGGCAATACTCTGGACGCACTAGGCGGCAATCCGCTACCCCCCGTGATCGTTATATATCCACGCTGGACGAAACAAGGGACCGATGCGCTGCAAGCTCTGAGCGAGCGACTGAAAAAACTCCCGCAAGTGGAAGTGATCCGCATGGACATGGCTTGGGTGCAACGCCTCCTGGCCATAATAGACATTGCCCAACGCGCGGCGTGGATCGTAGGCGGCATGCTTGCGCTGGCGGTATTGCTAGTGGTCGGCAACACCATTCGTCTGGACATACTCGGCCGCCGCCAGGAAATCGAAGTCGCCAAACTGATTGGCGCCACCGACGCCTTCATTCGCCGGCCTTTTTTGTATGGCGGTCTCTGGCTCGGCCTGCTTGGAGGGATGACGGCCTTGATTCTGGTCGGCATCGCCATTTTTCTAATGGGTGGCCCAGTAAAACACCTGGCCAGCCTCTATGGCAGTCCTTTCAAACTTCATGGACTGAACGCCGTCACAAACATTCGCTTTTTGGCGTTTAGCGCCTTGTTAGGCTTGGCAGGCGCTTGGCTGGCGGTCGGACGCCATCTGCGTGATATTGAACCCGGCTGACAATATGGTATAATTATTGCATCAGTATGGTTGGACGTGCGTAAATTTGCGATAAGTCTCTTGTAATCCAGGGAGATCTACCCAATATTATCTCCTTGGATTTGCATCGCTTCCGTCCGCCTTTCCCCAACATGGAGGAAACCCAGATGAGCAATAACTTGATTCCCGTGCAATACAACGTACCCGCACTCACAGCTGGCAGCCTGGATGGCTATATAGCCGCCGTCTACCGCATCCCCGTGCTTCCTCCGGAAGAAGAGCATACATTGGCCGTTTCATTGCGCAAGGATGGCAATTTGGATGCCGCGCGCAAACTGGTGATGCATAACTTGCGTTTCGTCGTTCATGTGGCCCGCGGCTACCAAGGCTATGGCCTGCCGTTGGCCGATCTCATTCAGGAAGGCAATATCGGCCTGATGAAAGCCGTCAAGCGCTTTGATCCGAGCGTCGGCGTTCGCCTGATTTCTTTCGCGGTTCACTGGATTCGCGCGGAAATTCACGAATATATCCTGCGCAACTGGCGCATCGTCAAAATCGCTACCACAAAGGCTCAGCGCAAGCTGTTTTTCAACCTGCGAGGCGCGAAGAAACGCCTGGGATGGTTGAGTTCCGATGAAGTCGAAACGGTGGCCAAGGATTTGGGCGTCACCACCAAAGACGTCATGGAAATGGAGTCGCGCCTGTCGAACAATGACATGGCTTTCGATCCGGATCCCGTTGATTCGGAAGACGCTGATTTTTCGCCGGCGACATTTTTATATGATGAAATGGCCGACCCGGCTGCTCTGGTCGAGGCCGAGGATTGGGAGTCGCATCATGAAACACGCCTCAAAGCGGCGCTAGCACAACTTGACGATCGAAGCCGCGACATCATCACCCGTCGTTGGCTGAACGATAATAAAGTCACTTTGCACGATTTGGCCGCAACTTATGGCATCTCGGCAGAGCGGGTTCGACAGCTCGAAACCAATGCCATGCGTAAATTGAAAGCCGCCATCGCCGCTGAAGAACCCACAGGGCAGGGCAAACATGCCGCCATGCAAGCTTGACCACCCAAAGCCGCTTGCTTTTCGAAAAGCCGGATCACGACTTGACCCGGCTTTTCTACTGCAGAGATCGCGAGTGTTACCGAATTCAGGAATTTGAGCGCCAATGCGCCACTCAGACTGCTTGCATTAGTGGCAAGAACGATACTCAACTCGGCCCTCTCGCTGAACGCAACTGCCACAGACCAATGCGGACTTCGCCCTCGCGTTTTTCCTGAACTGATCCCGAACCCCATGCCAAGCCATAGACGATTTCCCCGGTCACAGCGATACGCCCATCCGAGTCACGGGGATAGGCCGCTTCCAGCGCACGAAAAGCGGCGCGACTCGTCAGGCCCTTCGCACGCCCCTTGAGAACATTGCTCACGCCGAGCTGGCGCAGCTCGCGCAACAGCGCGGACACATCCGAGTAAGTGACGCACAAGCGTTCCGCATCCATGACCGGATCAACCAAACCAGCGTGCAACAAGGCATCGCCCACATCATGCATATCCAGAAAGGAATGCACATGCGGATTGCCATCAACCTGAGACCATGCCTGGCGCAACTCGGCCAAGGTATCCGGCCCCAATGTGGAAAAGATAAATGCACCGCCTGGTGAGAGTACCCGCCTGACCTCGCGAAACACCTCGTCCAGGGGGTGACACCAAGGCAACATCAGATTCGACACCACCAAATCGATTGACGCATCTTTCAGAGGCAGGCGACGGGTATCCGCACAAACCGGGCGTATTCGCCTCAACCACTTACCCCGCCGAGCGGCATGAACAAGCATTTGAGGAGACAAATCAATGGCATAAACCTGCGCCTTACGATAACGGGCGAGCAAATCAGCGGCCACCCATCCCGTTCCAGACCCCAAATCCAGCACGTTTTGAGGCGCTATCCGCAGCAGCTCCAAGCGCTCGGTCAAGCGTGAACCAATCTCTCGGCCAAGCACATTCACCTCGTCGCTGTCTTGGGCAGCGCGGTCAAAGCGACGCCTGATTGCCTTTACATCGAGCAAAACCGAGTTCGTCTCCGGGTTTTGCGCTTCATCCTCAGGTATCATACCGATCGATCTCCAATTCCTGGGAAGTTGTCGAATTCAAACGCTCTTGAATCCGACATGCTCCTGGCGGCACATGTGTCGCCTTCTGTTTAGTGTTTATCGGGTTACGTATGGTATTTGACATACTGCTTGTTATTGGCGCCTACCTACTCGGCTCCTTTTCCTCCGCCATTCTATATTGCCGTTTAACCGGATTGCCGGACCCTCGCACCCAAGGCTCAGGCAATCCCGGCGCGACCAATGTATTACGCCTTGGCGGTAAGAAAGCCGCAGTGATCACCTTGCTCGGCGACTTACTCAAAGGGCTGTTGCCCACCGGCTTGGCCAGTCTGCTTCACCGCCCCGAGCTGGCAGCCGCCTTCGTTGGCTTGGCCGCTTTCCTGGGACACCTGTATCCGCTGTATTTCGGCTTCAAGGGCGGCAAGGGCGTGGCTACCGCCCTTGGCGTGTTATTAGGAATCAACCCCATAACGGGCGCCCTGGTCGCTGGAACCTGGCTCTTGATGGCCAAAATCACCCGTATTTCCTCCGCCGCCGCGCTCAGCGCCTTTTTCCTGGCTCCTCTCTATTTCTACTGGCTGACCGGCGAGCTTGCAGCCAGCGGCGTGATTGCTGCAATGAGCTGCCTGATTTTTTGGCGCCACCGCAAAAACATTCGTAATCTTCTCGCGGGCACCGAACCGCGAATCGGGCGCACAGAATGAGACGGCTTCGCTCATGCCCCTTTGCGCTGATGATCAGAGTGCGCTCAAAGGCCAGCGCGGCCTGGCCTGAATGGACAGATCATCACTTTGTCCCGCCAACAGCCGTTGGCAACCCGCATAAGCGATCATCGCCCCGTTATCGGTACAAAACTCGGTTCGCGGAAAAAATACCGCGACACCTTCCTCTTCCGCCAAGCGGAGCAAGCGTTCGCGCAAACGAGAATTGGCGCTCACGCCGCCCGCCACCACCAACCGCTCACGGCCGGTGAGATGCAATGCCCGACGACTCTTGATCACCAAGCTATCGACCGCCGCCTCCTCGAAAGCCCGCGCGACATCTGCCTTGTCAAGGCGATCTTCTCCCACATCCATGGCCGTATTCAAGGCATATGTCTTGAGGCCGCTGAAGCTGAAATCCAACCCTGGCCGGTCAGTCATGGGGCGAGGGAATCGGAATCTGGATGGATCGCCTTCTTCCGCCAGCCTTGCCAGCTGCGGACCACCAGGATAGGGCAAGCCCAACATCTTGGCTGTCTTATCGAACGCCTCGCCCGCGGCATCATCCAGGCTTTCCCCCAAAAGGCGATATTGCCCCACCGCTTCTACATCGACGAGCTGCGTATGCCCGCCGGACACCAGCAAAGCAACAAAAGGAAAGGCCGGAGGAGTATTCTCCAGCATGGGCGCCAACAGATGGCCTTCGAGATGGTGCACGCCCACGGCCGGCACATTCCAGCCGAACGCGAGACTACGGGCGACAGAGCCACCCACGAGCAATGCACCGATCAGACCCGGGCCAGCCGTGTAGGCCACCGCATCTGGTTTTTCCATCGAAGCCCGAGCCAATACATCGCGCACCAGCGGCAACACTCGGCGCACATGGTCGCGGGAAGCCAGTTCGGGCACCACGCCTCCATGAAGCGCGTGGGTTTCCACCTGACTATGCAAGGCATGCGCCAGCAGGCCGTTAGCAGAGTCATAAAGCGCCACACCCGTTTCATCGCAGGAGGTCTCGATACCAAGAACGCACAAAGAAGAGGGTTCGGCAGCCGCCGAAAGGGCTACTCGTTGGCAATCGGTCATGATACTTTACCCCGCCTCACTGAATAATACGACGCGATTCTCTCATGACTGACAATCCTCTGCTCACGTTTTCAGACCACCCTCACTTTTCCCTCATCCGCCCGGAGCATATCGAGCCCGCTGTCGATACCGTGCTTGCCACCAACCGCAAGGCGATAGACAAACTGTTGGCACGCTCCAAACCACGCGACTGGGAAAATTTCGTGGAGCCGCTGACCGAGCTCGACGAACACGTCGACCGCGTCTGGGCGCCGGTGCGCCATCTGAACGCGGTGGTCAATACCGAGCCTTTGCGCAAGGCGTACAACGCCTGTCTGCCCAAGCTGTCCGCCTACAGCACCGAGCTTGGCCACAACACCCGCCTCTACGCGGCCTGGGAGGCGCTGGCCGAGAACGAACGGCGCCTCGGCCTTGACCGCACCCAACAAAAGATCGTGCGCGACACCCTGCGCGATTTCAGGCTGAGCGGCGTGGCTCTGCCGGAGCGCGAAAAGAAGCGTTTCGCCGAAATTCAGGAAGCTCTGTCGCGTCTGCAGTCGCGGTTCGAGGAAAATCTGCTCGACGCCACCCATGCCTGGTATCGCGACTTCGACGATGCCGATGCGCTGGAAGGCCTGCCGCCCAGCGCACTGGCGCTGGCCCGCCAATTGGCCGAGCAGGCGGGGCAGCCGGGGCGCTATCGCATCACCCTTGATTTTCCCTCGTATTACGCGGTGATGAGCCATTGCCGGAACCGTGAGCTGCGGCGCGAGGTGTACACCGCCTATGTGACCCGCGCCTCCGATCAGGGGCCGCACGCCGGGCGCTGGGACAACAGCGCGCTGATGCATGACATCCTGCGTCTGCGGCGCGAGGAAGCGCTTCTGCTCGGTTTCGCCAACTATGCCGAGCTGTCGCTGCAGACCAAGATGGCCGACTCGCCCCAGAAGGTGCTGGAGTTCCTGCTCGACCTGGCGCGCCGCTCGCGCCCCGCGGCGCAGCGCGAACTAGAGGAGCTGCGCCAGTTCGCTGCCGACGAGCTGGGTCTGGACACGCTGGAAGCCTGGGATCTGGCCTACGCCAGCGAGCGGCTGCGGGAACGGCGCTTCGCGCTGGAACAAGAAGCGCTCAAGCCGTATTTCGCCGTGGATCAGGTGCTGAACGGCCTGTTCGAGCTCACCCGCCGCCTGTTCGGCGTCGAGATCGTGCCCGGCCCCAAGGTGGACACCTGGCATCCGGACGTGCGCTTCTACGACATCCGCGACCCGGACGGCAACCTGCGCGGGCAGTTCTATCTCGACCTGTACGCGCGTCCCCACAAGCGCGGCGGCGCCTGGATGGACGAATGCGTGACCCGTCACAGGCACGGCACCGAGCTGCATCCGCCGATCGCCTTTTTGACCTGCAATTCCACGCCGCCGATCGGCGATCAGCCGGCGTTGTTCACCCACGACGAGGTCATCACCCTGTTCCACGAGTTCGGCCATGGCCTGCATCATCTGCTCACCCGCGTGGACTATCCGCAGGTCGCCGGCATCCACGGCGTGGAATGGGATGCGGTGGAGCTACCCAGCCAGTTCATGGAGAACTGGTGCTGGACGCGCGAAGCGCTGAACCTGTTCGCCCGTCACTACCGCACCGGCGAATCCCTGCCCGACGCCATGCTGGAAGCGCTGCTGGCGAGCCGCGACTTTCAGGCCGGCATGCAGATGCTGCGCCAGATCGAGTTCGCCCTGTTCGACATGCGCCTGCACTCAGAATACGACCCCGAGGCGCCCACCGATATCCAGGCCCTGCTCGATGCCGTGCGCGACGAAGTGGCGGTGATCAAGCCGCCCGCGTTCAACCGCTTCCAGCACAGCTTCACCCATATTTTCGGCGGCGGTTACGCAGCCGGGTATTACAGCTACAAATGGGCCGAGGTGCTGTCGGCCGACGCCTTCGCCCGCTTCGAGGAAGAAGGGCTGTTCAACCCGGACACCGGGCGCGCCTTTTTGCACACCATCCTCGAGCGCGGCGGCTCGCAGCCGGCGGTCGAGCTGTTCCGCGAGTTCCGCGGCCGCGACCCGCAGGTGGACGCGCTGCTGCGCCATCATGGGATCAGCGCATGAAGATCGCGAGCTGGAACGTCAATTCACTCAAGGTGCGCCTGCCGCAGGTGCTCGAATTCCTGCGCACGCGCCAGCCGGACGTGCTGGCGCTGCAGGAAACCAAGCTCAGCGACGACAATTTCCCGCGTGCCGAGTTCGAAGCGCTCGGCTATCACGCCGCCTTCTCCGGCCAGAAGACCTACAACGGCGTGGCCCTGATCAGCCGCGAAGCGCCGCGCGAGATCATCACCGACCTCCCGGGCCTGGACGATCACCAGCGCCGCATTCTGGGCGCATGCATCGGCCCGCTGCGGGTGCTGAACCTGTATGTGGTCAACGGCCAGGAAGTCGGCTCCGACAAGTTCGACTACAAGCTCGCATGGCTGGAGAAAGTGACCGCCTTCGTGGCCGAAGACCTAAAGCGCCATCCGCATTACCTCATCGTCGGCGATTTCAACATCGCGCCGGACGACCGCGACGTATACGACCCCGAGGCCTGGCGCGAGCGTATCCTGTGTTCCACGCCGGAGCGCGAAGCCCTGCGCAGGCTGCTCGATCTGGGCTTCACCGACTGCTTCCGCCACTTGCACCCAGATGAGCGTCAGTACAGCTGGTGGGACTACCGCGCCGCCGCCTTCCGCCGCAACCTGGGGCTGCGCATCGATCTCATCCTGGCCAGCGAGCCGCTGCTGCCGGGCTGCGTGGGCGCTGCCATCGACGTGGAACCGCGGCGTTGGGAGCGGCCCTCCGACCACGCGCCGGTGAGCGCGGAGTTCCGGCCATGAAATACAAGGACCTTCGCGAGTTCATCGGCCTGCTGGAAGGCCGCGGCGAGCTCCGGCGTATCGCGGTGGAGGTCGATCCTTATCTGGAAATGACCGAGATCAGCGACCGCACCCTGCGCGCCGGCGGCCCGGCGCTGCTGTTCGAGCGCCCCAAGGGCCATTCCATCCCCGTGCTCGCCAATCTGTTCGGCACGCCGCAGCGGGTGGCGCTGGGCATGGGCGAGGAATCCGTCGAGGCCCTGCGCGAAGTCGGCAGGCTGCTCGCCTTCCTCAAGGAGCCGGATCCGCCGCGCGGCATGAAGGAAGCTTGGAACAGTCTGCCGATCTTCAAGAAAGTGCTGGACATGGCGCCCAAAACGGTGCGCAGCGCACCCTGCCAGGAAGTCGTGCTGGAGGCTGAGGCCGTCGATCTCGGGCGCTATCCGATCCAGACTTGCTGGCCCGGCGATGCCGGCCCGCTGATCACCTGGGGGCTGGTCATCACCCGCGGCCCGCTCAAGGAACGCCAGAACATGGGCATCTACCGCCAGCAGGTGATCGGGCGCAACAAGGTGATCATGCGCTGGCTGTCGCACCGCGGCGGGGCACTGGATTTCCGTGACTGGCAGGCCGCGCATCCGGGCGAGCCGTTCCCGGTCGCCGTAGCCCTGGGCGCCGATCCGGCCACCCTATTGGGCGCCGTCACCCCGGTGCCCGACGCCTTGTCGGAACATGCCTTTGCAGGTCTGCTGCGCGGGTCCCGCACCGAGCTGGTCAAGGCACTGGGCTCCGATCTGCTGGTGCCGGCCTCGGCGGAGATCGTGCTCGAGGGGCATATCCATCCTGGCGAGACGGCCGAGGAAGGCCCCTTCGGAGATCACACCGGCTATTACAACGAGGTCGACCGCTTTCCGGTGTTCACCATCGAGCGCATCACCCAGCGGCGCCGGCCCATTTATCACAGCACCTACACCGGCCGGCCGCCGGACGAGCCCGCCATTCTCGGCGTGGCGCTCAACGAGGTGTTCGTGCCGCTTTTGCAAAAGCAGTTTCCGGAAATCGTGGATTTCTACCTGCCGCCGGAGGGCTGCTCCTACCGCCTGGCCGTGGTCAGCATGCGCAAGCAGTATCCGGGCCATGCCAAGCGGGTGATGCTGGGGGTGTGGAGCTTCCTGCGCCAGTTCATGTACACCAAGTTCGTGATCGTGGTCGACGAAGACGTGAACACCCGTTCCTGGGAAGACGTGATCTGGGCCATCACCACGCGCATGGATCCGGCGCGCGACACCGTGCTGATCGAAAACACGCCCATAGACTACCTCGACTTCGCCTCGCCGGTGTCGGGCCTGGGCTCGAAGATGGGGCTGGACGCCACCAACAAATGGCCGGGCGAAACGCAGCGCGAATGGGGGCGGCCCATCGTCATGGACGCGGCGGTCAAGCAGCGGGTGGATGCGCTGTGGGAAGCGCTGGGCATAGAACAGCACCCTCACACATGAATGAATCCATCATGCTCTCGCTTGCCTTGATTGGCGGACTGGGCATCGCCAGTCAATGGTTGGCTTGGCGGGTGAAGTTACCGGCGATCCTGTTTCTGCTGATCGCCGGCATTCTGGTGGGTCCCGTCACGGGATTGCTCAATCCCGACGCTTTATTTGGCCCGCTTCTTTTCCCGATCATTTCTCTGGCGGTCGCCGTCATTCTGTTCGAAGGCAGCCTGACGCTCAAACTGGAAGAGATACGCGGCCTAGAACGGGTGGTGCGGAATCTCGTCAGCTTCGGGATGATCATAAGCGGCATCACTACCGCCGCGGCAGCGCATTGGTTATTCGGCTTCGACTGGCAATTATCCGCCCTGTTCGGAGCCATGATGACGGTGACCGGCCCCACTGTGATCATCCCCATGCTGCGAACGGTGCGCCCCACTCAGGCAATCGCCAAAAGCTTGCGTTGGGAAGGCATCGTCATCGACCCCATTGGTGCGTTGATCTCCGTGCTGGTATTCGAATTCATCGTCTCCAGCCAGTCAGGCGAGGCGCTGGGGCATATTCTCATGGTGTTCGGCCTGATCATCGGCACAGGCCTCGCTTTCGGCACCGTCGCCGGCCATGGACTCGGCCTGTTGTTACGCAATCACCTGATCCCTGAATATCTGCACAATGTCTTCACGCTCGCCGTGGTGTTCGGCGTTTTCGCCGCGGCCAATGCGCTCGAACCCGAATCCGGCCTGCTTGCAGTTACGGTAATGGGAATGTGGCTGACCAATATGAAACACGTGCCAGTCGAGGCCATACTGGACTTCAAGGAAAGCCTAAGCGTGTTCTTCATTTCCGGTCTTTTCATCATTCTGGCGGCGCGCCTGCAGCTCGGCGAGTTGGTAATGATGAGTTGGGGCGCGCTTGGCGTACTGGCTGTTCTCCAGTTCATTGCCCGCCCATTGAAAGTCGCGCTCGCTACCGCCGGCTCCTCCTTGAACTGGCGGGAGCGCGCCTTGCTCGCCTGGATCGGGCCACGCGGCATAATCGCTGCGGCGATTTCGGCGCTGTTTGCCGAACGACTGCAGGATCACGGTTTCGAACAGGCCCAACTTCTGGTTCCGCTCACCTTCTTCATCATCATCGGCACCGTGGTGATTCAAAGCGTGACCGCAAGACCTCTCGCAAAGGTGCTGGGGGTCGCTGAGCCGGAACCCCGTGGTGTGCTTATCGTCGGCGCCAATCCGGTAGCGCGCGCCATCGGTCTGGCGCTTATGAAACAAAGCATTCCCGTGATCCTCGCCGACAGTAATTGGGATAATGTGAGTGCGGCGCGCATGCTGGGCCTGGCCACCTATCACGGCAACCCCGTCTCAGAACACGCCGATCGGCATCTTGATCTGGTGGGTATCGGTCACCTGCTCGGCCTGTCTCCCCAAAGCAGCCTGAATGTCCTCGCCGCCCGTTACTACAGCCGCGAGTTCGGGGGACGCAATATTTATACGCTCAGCGTCTCGCTGGAGGATGAAGCCCGTGAGAGAAAGCATGGCGTGGCCGAAGACTTTCAGGGGCGGCCACTGTTTGGCAAAGACGTATCTTTCCGAAAGCTTGCCAGCCTGCTCAAACAGGGAGCCGAGATTCGCGCCACCCGGCTGACCGATAAATTTTCTTTCGACGACTGGCTCAGAACCGCCGGCAACCAGGGCATCCCCTTGTTTGCCATAACGCCCCGCGGAAATCTACGCATTTTCAGTGCGGACACTGAACTCAAACCAGTCAGCGGCTCCACGCTCCTGGCGTTGTATCCGCCAGAAACAAAGAAGGAAACGGCAAACTCTCCCAAATAAATCGCCACACAAGGACATTTCATGCTTCGCATCATCACTTTCAACGCCAACGGCATCCGTTCTGCTGCACGCAAAGGTTTTTTCGACTGGCTACTGGAACAAAAGGCGGACATCGTATGTATTCAGGAAACCAAGGCGCAGGCTGAACAACTAACCGACGATATCTTTTGGCCAGACGGTTGGGATTGTTACTATGCGGATGCCGAAAAAAAAGGCTACAGCGGCGTCGCTCTCTATGCGCGCATTCCCCTTGAAAAAGTCGATGCCGTTCTCGGTCACCCCCGTTGTCCCGAATTTGAAACCGAAGGACGCTGGCTGGAGGCCCGTTATGGAAAATTAAGCGTTATCTCAATGTATATGCCTTCGGGAACCACGGGCGAGGCGCGCCAGCAGATCAAATACCGGCTCATGGATTGCCTTTACGAGCGCCTGGCCGAATGGCGGGGGAACGGGCGCAGCTACATCATCTGCGCTGACTGGAATATCGCTCACACTCCGGCGGACATCAAAAACTGGCGCACCAATCAAAAGCATTCTGGATTCTTGCCAGAGGAGCGCGCATGGCTGGATCGTCTGTTCAAGGAACTCGGCTATGTGGACGCATTCCGCATCGTCAATCAGCAGCCCGATCAATATACATGGTGGTCGAATCGTGGTCGCGCCTGGGAGAAAAATGTCGGCTGGCGTATAGATTACCAGGTGATCACTCCCGACCTGGCCGATAAAGTGCTGGATGCTCGTATCTATCGGGAACAGCGTTTCTCCGATCACGCCCCCTTGATCATAGACTACGACCTGGATGTGCAATCATTCGCCAACACGGCCAATGAGGATCTGGCCGAATAAGGGCAAAACGCTTGCTGGCGGTTCGATCCTTCCCATGACTGTTGTTGGCGTATCATGAGCAAACGAACCCCAGCAACGCACACAGACGATGAGCAACGCACATCATTCATTGGAAACCTTGTTTTCGGCCCAGACCGTGGCCATCATCGGCGCCAGCGACAACCCGGATTCCGTCGGCACCCTGTTGCTGAAAAATCTTTTTGAAGCAGGCTATCGGGGAAAAATCTATCCAGTCAATCCAAAATATCAAAAACTAGGTAGCAATCGTTGCTACGCGAGTGTCAACGACATCAAGACGCCTATCGATGTGGCCGTGATCGCCACACCGGCGCACACGGTGCCGGGCGTGATCCATGCGTGCGGCGAACATGGCATTGCCGCCGCCATCGTTATCTCCGCAGGTTTTAGCGAAGAGGGTCAAGAAGGTAAACACTTGCAGGAAGAAATGCTGGAAATCGCCCGGCATTACGGCATACGCATTCTAGGTCCCAACTGCCTGGGGCTAATCCGCCCCCATTTGGGACTCAACCTCACGTTCGGCAAAAACCAAGCGCAGCCGGGCGACCTGGCGCTGATTTCCCAATCCGGGGCATTGTGCACGGCGATACTGGACTGGGCCGAGCCGAAGAAAATCGGCTTCTCCGCTGTAATTTCCTTGGGTGATGCCGCCGATTTAAATTTCGGCGATATCCTGGACTTTATGACTTTCGACGGAAAAACCCGCAGCATTCTGCTCTATGTCGAAGGAATAAAGGATGCGCGGCGATTTATCAGCGCTCTGCGCGCGGCGGCGCGCATAAAGCCTGTCATCGTGATCAAATCAGGACGCCATCCCGCCGGATCGCGGGCAGCCAGCTCCCATACCGGTGCACTTATGGGGGAGGATGATGTATTCGACGCTGCTCTTGAGCGCGCCGGAGCAGTCCGCACCTATACAGTCGAACAACTCTTTTCGGCTGCACAGATTTTGGCCAATCACCCTCACTTGCATGGCGATAGGCTGGCCATTTTGAGCAACGCCGGCGGCCCCGCGGTGCTGGCGACCGATCATGCTCAGGACATGCGTCTGACCCTTGCCGAGCTGTCGAAACAAACGATAGAAAAGCTGGATCAGATCCTGCCTGCGCAATGGCCTCGCGCCAACCCTGTGGACATTCTCGGCGACGCCGACCCCAATCGCTATGCCAAAGCTTTGGAGATCACCTTGATGGATCCTGCGGTCGATGCCGTCCTGGTCATGCTCACGCCGCAAGGCATGACCGACCCGAGCGGTAGCGCCGATGCCGTTATCGAGACCGTGCACCGAGAAAAAACCGTGCTGACCTGTTGGATGGGAGAAAAACAGGTAACGCCCGCCTGGAACAAGTTCGCCGCAGCACATATCCCCTATTTCCACACCCCGGAAGCCGCCATAGAAGCCTTCGCCGCTCTGGCACGCTACAAGCACAATCAAAAGCTGCTGATGCAGGTACCGGGTTCTGTGGCGGAAAATTCGGATCCAGACGTCGACGGCGCGCGCATGATCATAGAAGAGGCGTTGAGCAAAGGCCGAAAACAATTGACGACACTCGCATCCAAGGCCGTACTCACGGCATTTCGCATTCCGGTCATGCCAACGATGCTGGCTCACAGTGCTAATGAAGCCTTGATCGCCGCCGAGTCGCTTGGCCTGCCGGTGGCGATGAAGATCGCCGCAAAAAACATCTCCCATAAATCCGACGTGGGCGGCGTGCGGCTGAATATTCGCTCAGGCCAAGGCGTTCGCACCACTTACCACGAAATCATGGAAGCGGTAAAAAAACATTATCCTCAAGTCGAAATAGAGGGGGTAACCGTAGAAAAAATGGCGGATATGCGCAACGGCAGAGAATTGTTCATCGGGGTAATACGTGACCCAGTTTTCGGACCCGCCATTACCTTTGGCGCCGGCGGCACGCAAATCGAAGTGCTGCGTGACCGAGCGATTGCCTTGCCTCCACTCAATCTAAATCTGATCGAATCCATGATCGCGCGCACCCGCGTCGCTCACTTGCTCGATCATTTCAGGAACCTGCCCCCCATTGATCATGAAGCGCTCAAACGCGTGTTGTTGCGCGTTTCAGAAATGGTCTGTGAATTGCCGGAAATCGTGGAAATGGATATCAATCCATTGATTGCCACCGACCAGAATGCAGTTGCAGTGGACGCGCGCCTTGCCATATCAGCCGCACCCACAGGACCTGATCCCTATGAGCACATGGCGATCCACCCTTATCCTTCGCAGCTGATTCAGCACTGGCAGCTTGCCGACGGCACCAATATCGTTGTACGGCCGATCAGGCCAGAAGACGCCGAAGTAGAACAGAACTTCGTCAAGGGGCTGTCGGAAGAGAGCAAATACTTCCGCTTCCGGCAAACCCTGAACGAACTCACCCCCGAGATGCTGGCGCGTTTCACCCAGATCGACTACGACCGGGAAATGGCCCTCATTGCTGTGACCCAGCAGGATGGAAAGAACATCGAGATTGGCGTCGCCCGCTACATCACCAATCCGGATGGCGAAAGCTGTGAATTTGCTCTCGTGGTCGCTGATGAATGGCAGGGCAAAGGCATCGGCACTCACCTGATGGAACAGCTCTTGCGCATCGCCCACATGCGCGGCCTGCGGCAGATGGAGGGAGAAGTTTTCACCCGCAACCAACCCATGCTTAACCTCGTTTCAAGGCTCGGCTTTTCCATTCGCCCCGATCCTCAAGATCCCCAAATCCAGAGGGTCTTACGTTTCTTGAGTAGCCACGGATAAGGTGCCGTCTCACGCCAATCCCGGCAACAGACCTTTAAGGCCAACAGTGATGAACTGCATGGCGATCGCCGCGAGCAACAGCCCCAGTATCCGGGTGGCGATACGTATGCCGGATTGGCCTAGACGCGCCGACAAAGGCACGGCAATGCGCAAGGTAAGAAATACCACAATGGCTACAACCACGATATCTGCGGTCAGAACCGCCCAGGGCAAAACACCGTGGGCATTCTGTGCTGCAATGATCACTGTGGAAATGCTGCCGGGGCCCGCCAGCAAGGGGATAGCCAGCGGCACTACAGCGACGTCCTCTTTGCTGACGCCTTCTTCTGTCTCCACCGGCGTATGGCGAGCCTCGTTGGGACGCCCTTGCAACATCTTGATCGCCATTAGCAGGATCAGCAATCCGCCGCCAACGCGGAAAGCATTTATATTGATGCCGAAAAGATCCAAAATCATCTGCCCCAGGTAGGCCGCAACCAGCAACGTGATCCCTACTGCAAGGGCTGTCATGCGGGCAGTCCCGTGACGCTGCAAAGGACTCTCATCGGCCGTGACCGCAATGAAAATCGGTACCGCGCCGAAAGGGTTCACGATCGCCAGCAAAGCAACCAACGTGCGTAATGCGTCTGCATACGAAAAATCATGCATCAAAAAACCCTGCCTTATTCATCAAGGTGCGTTGTCGAGGAGGATCGCCGGTCGAATTCATGCATTGCGCAGATCTTATCGTATCATTTCGGCCTGCCCTGGCCGTCGGGCGCGTCGGCGGCGCTCAGAGCCCTTGGCAGCCCCCTTTCTCACCAATGGAAGGATTTTTTAAAAAGGTGCCGATCTCGACCAAAGACAAATTCGCCATCACTTGTCTTATACTCGAATTGGAAAGTAAATTATTTCTTCTCAGCATAGTCTTATAGACGAAGCGTGCGTAGTATGCAGGCATACTTGTGATATAAACACACAGATGTGCCATATCGTAACCAGGGCCATCGATCAATGAAAGCCATCGACACCCCCCCTTCACCGCCCGTCATCAATATCCCGCTGACGCGTACCATCGATAACGCTCGCCCTCACTATTCTCCTCACCAACGCGAAGCCCTCATCGACCGCATCAAAATCTTGCTCAAGCAAAAAGACGCCGTTCTGGTCGCTCACTATTATGTGGATGAAGAATTGCAGTCTCTGGCAGAAGAAACCGGCGGCTATGTCTCGGACTCTCTCGATATGGCCCGATTTGGGCACCAGCATCCCGCGGGCACCCTAGTTGTAGCCGGCGTACGTTTCATGGGAGAGACTGCAAAAATACTCAATCCGGAAAAACGCGTGCTGATGCCCACCCTGGAAGCCGAATGCTCCCTGGATCTTGAATGTCCGGCCAACGACTTCATCGCCTTTTGTGATGCGCATCCCGATCGCACCGTGGTCGTCTATTCCAACACCAGCGCAGAAGTCAAGGCGCGTGCAGATTATGTGGTCACCTCCAGTATCGCTGTACGCTTGGTCGAACACCTGCATCGCCAGGGACACAAAATCATCTGGGCACCGGACCGGCATCTAGGCAATTACATCCGCCAGGAGACTGGCGCGGATATGTTGCTGTGGAACGCAGCCTGCGTAGTACATGACGAATTCAAGGCCAGAGCCTTGCGTCAGCTCAAGACGATTCATCCCGACGCGGCCATTCTGGTGCACCCCGAATCGCCCGCAGCGGTCATCAACCTCGCTGATCGGGTAGGCTCCACCTCCCAACTCATCGAAGCCGTGCGCGAGCTGCCTCACCCCGAATTCATCGTCGCAACGGATAAGGGAATATTCCACAAAATGCGCGAGGCGGCTGGAAACAAGCGCCTCATCGAAGCGCCGACTGCGGGGCATGGTGCTACATGCCGGAGTTGTGCGCATTGCCCCTGGATGGCCATGAATGGATTGCATAACCTGCTGCATGTATTAGAAACAGGAGAGAATGAAATCCAGGTTGAGGAATCCATTCGTCTCAAGGCGCTGCGCTCAACCCAGAGAATGCTCGAATTCGCAGCCGCCCTGAAACGCGACGTGCTTGGCTCCGGCAACGCCTAAACGCCGAATACCGCGAAGGAGGGCGTTATGAAAAACGATATTCGCGAACAGCCTTCCATCAGTCTGGAAATGCTGCACAAACTCATCCGCGAACTTCCAGCCGAAGCCATCAAGTCGCTGCCGGTCGAAAAGCTGCCTGACAACATCCCTGCAGATATCGCCGATGAGGCCCCGTTCTATTCCAGGAACGCCGTTGAAACCCTGATCATGGAGGCCAATGCATACCAGCTCTCCATGCGCATGCGTTTGCAACGTGACCTCGGTGAAGAAATCATTACCGCCATCGATCAATCCCACCAGGCAGGTCAAACCGCCAACGTGCGCGTATTTCGCAGCAAAGTAATGGAGCTGATCGCCGCGCGACAAAAGGCGGCGCGCGGCGAGGGGAAACTGAATATCAGGCAGCTTTCGTCACAAATCAAGCGGTTGAGCGACTTGCTCATCGACGTGCGAATGGAGCAGGGCAAAGATAGGCGGATGCTTGTTCTGCTTGAGGAAAACACACCATCAGAGGCGCGATTATTACCTCCCGTGCTAGAAGCGAAAAACAGACTCAAACAAGCAATCAACGAACTTGATCGATTACTTGGCCACTTTTTTACCGTCCGCTTGCAACTGGCTCGCCAGGAGATGAGGCTAAAACGCAAGCATGTCGAATCAATGCTGGAAAAGCGCGAAACCCTTCGCCTCCAGCTCCAGGAACTCAATCGGGATCTGCAAAACCTGTCTGCCCAAGGGCTATTGGCGAGAACATTTCATCGCAAGCAGCATTCGGAACAAAAAGAGCGGATCAAAGGGCAAATCACACGTCTTGTGACCGACATCAAAACGACTGAAGTTGTCATTTCTGAAACAGAGCTGACCGCTTGGCTCGATGCGGTCGTCGACGCCAGCCTGCATCCGCAAACGCGCCAATTCCTGCGCGAACTACTCACACAATCAAGGACAGCGCTCTATTCATTGCTCAATCATTACTGCATGTCTCAGGAAGACGCCGCCCGCCAGATTGCGGCCAACCCCTTCATTCAAGTCAATCCCAAGGACGCCATTCAATTCATGCTCAAATCCGAGGAATTCATTCTCAAGTATTTTGCCCGCAAACGAGAGCAGGCCAGCGCCTGGCTGAGCCAAATTGCTCAGGATCGGATCGACGAACTTGGATCTCTGGAACGCGAATTGGTGCAGGAATTACGCCGAACCAGCCGCCATTGACCGATAACTCACCCGCTTCAAGGGCCTGTTCGATTTTGGCCTAGATTGGCCGCTATCTTACTATCAACTATAGCCCCTGGAGCTTACTGTCATAGCCCAGCCACGCAGCCCATTGGGCGTGAAGTGAGACATCGACCCCCTCCCTGGCAGCCTGCTTTTGCAGACATCGTTGCAAATCTCCCAAGAAACCCGAATCCATCAACTCTGGGTTTTCCGGCAAAGCCGCATGAAGCACACGATAAATGGTTTTCAATTCGCTTATCGGATAATCCGGAGTCAAATCAGACATACTCACCTCTTGGAAGGAATGGAAATCAGCCACAGGGATCTACATCCTAACAAACATAATCTTATGCACACGTGAACCTATCGCCGCCAGCCATTTGGCATCCCGAAAAAAATCTTGAACCCGACTCTGATTGACAACAACAATCAACTTGGGAATCAATATGTTGGGATGTTGGTCACAAAACGAGCAAATTTGATATTTATCAATTCCAATGCCAAGTTAGCTTACTTTCCCGCAGTTCTTCCACAAAGTTATCCACAGTTCATGTGGACGAACCTAAAGCCGGAGAAATCTCAATGCCTTATGCACACAGATACACCCGCCATCAGTCGCACTTTCATTCGAGCCACGGCCAGGAAACGAAGTGTTTTTCCCGTTCACTTTGATTTTATTCTTGAGGGCATTGCCTCCCCAGTTGGGTATCTGTAGAATTTCTATCCCTTCGGCGACCCTCGCCCCTTACGACATCTCGATACAAGCGCTTCTGTGAAAGCGTTTTTGAGGAAAAACATCATGAAAGCTGGCATTCATCCCGATTATCACGAAATCACCGTGACCTGCAGCTGCGGCAACACATTCAAAACCCGCTCCACCTATCCCAAGAACGAGCTGCATATCGAGGTCTGCTCACAATGCCATCCGTTCTATACTGGCAAGCAGAAGATCGTCGATTCCGCGGGCCAAGTCGACAAATTCCGCCGCCGTTACGGTATGTGAAGGTGGTTGCGGCTCGATGGATTTCCAGGGCGCTCATTGTATGCGCCCTTTTTGTTTTCCATCCAGCCAGCGCCAATGATTGTCCAAACGGACGCATAGATTCGACTGCGCGCGTTGCCCATGTCATCGATGGCGACACCGTCATACTCGGGGATGGGCGTCATGTGCGCCTGATAGGTATCGACACCCCTGAAATCGGACGCCGTGGAAAGCCTTCCCAACCCTATGCAACCGCCGCCAGAAAAGCGCTGATATCCCTGTTGTCCCGCAGCCATGATCGCGTCGGATTGCGCTACGGAAAGGCTAGGAAAGACCATTACCACCGCACATTGGCGCATTTGTTCCTTCCGGATGGTACCAGTGTGAGCGCTTATTTACTTCACAATGGCCTGGCAACCGCTCTTGTCGTGCCTCCAAACGTTTGGAACGCAAACTGCTACGCCTCTCAAGAACAGTATGCGCGCAAAAGAAAGATTGGCCTTTGGTCTCTATCACGGTATCAACCCTATCCACCTCGTATGCTTCCGGTGAAAGCCGATGGTTTCTACGTGATACGCGCCCGGGTGGTGCATGCAGGTCAAAGCCGCCATGCGCGCTGGATTGATCTTGAAAACAAGATGGCGATCAGGATCCCGAACGCCGATTTACGGTACTTCCAAACCATGGATTTTACCAAACTCAAAGGCCGGGTGATAACCGCGCAAGGCTGGGTACACACCTGGAGCAAAGGCGACAGAGTAATGGTAGTGCGTTACCCTACGGCAATATGGTTCGATTAACGCCTCACCTCGTGAAATCAAGAGACCATTTCTTGTCAGATTTGCAGTCTGCAGACACCATGTGCATACCTTTTTTGTATGTCTGAAAAACCGCGCCTGCTCGGCAACCGCATCGTCGCTCAGAGTCGACTTTTTCGCATCGAGGCTGTCGAGCTAGAATTCGCAAATGGCAACCGCGTCGAATACGAACGTCTTGTCGGCAGCGGACGCGGCGCTGTGTTAATCGTTCCCTTGCTTAACCCCCAAACGGTTCTTCTAATTCGCGAGTATGCCGCAGGCAGTGACCGCCATGAACTAGGCCTTCCCAAAGGGAAGATCGAGGCCGAAGAAGATATCCTCGAAGCCGCCAATCGGGAAATCAAGGAAGAAATCGGCTATGGCAGCCGTTCGCTGAAACGCCTCACGGAACTCAGCATCGCCCCGGGCTACATGAGCCACCGCACCCATATCGTACTTGCCGAGGATCTCTATCCAGAACGCTGGCCCGGCGATGAACCCGAAGAAATCGAGGTGGTCCCCTGGCCGCTGAATGCCATTGATACCCTCGTTGCACGCGATGATTTTACCGAGGCGCGCTCTCTGGCCGCCCTTTATCTGGTTCGAGAACATTTGTCCAGGAAGCCTTCATGAGTGATTTTGACTCCGAAAAACTGAAAACACTCCTCCCAATGGTCATCGAAGCCGCCACAAAGGCTGGCCGTGCGATTATGGAAATCTATGAGCAAGCCGATCTTGGAATCGCCCAAAAAGAGGACAAAACGCCGGTAACCGCTGCCGATTACGCCGCCCACCGGATCATTCTCGAACGGCTGAGCGAAATCAAACCCACTTATCCCACGCTTTCAGAAGAATCAGAATCCATTCCGTATGCAGAGCGTTCGAAATGGCAAACGTACTGGCTTATCGATCCTCTGGACGGCACCCGTGAATTCATTAAGCGCAATGGCGAATTTACCGTCAATATCGCTCTTATCCATGCTCACGAGCCGGTACTTGGAGTGGTGTATGCCCCTGCTCTCGGTATTCTCTATGAAGCGGCCAAAGGTCTGGGCGCACGCCGCCACGACCGTGACGGCCAGATCCATCCGATGCATACGCGCAAAACTCCCACGCTACCTGTAATTGCCGGATCACGCTCCCATGCGGGGCCGCATCTGAGCGAATTGCTCGAGCGCATTGGTGAACACGAATTCATAAGCATGGGCAGCGCCTTAAAGACCTGCATGGTGGCCGAAGGCCGCGCCGATCTCTATCCCCGTCTGGGGCTGACTTCGGAATGGGACACAGCCGCCGCGCAGTGCGTACTGGAAGAAGCCGGCGGACAGCTCACCGATATCCATGGCCGACACTTGCGCTATAACACCAAGGAATCCTTACTTAATCCTCACTTTCTGGCTTTCGGTGATCCCGAGCAGGACTGGACGCAATTTTGTCCTTCGGAATAAGATGTGCGGAAAAATCATCCAGGTATCTTTTCCATGCCCACTTTTGCTGAAAATCTGAAACACCTGCCTTCCATCGACGCCATCGCGGCATTGGAACTCTATGGCGACGGTCACGCGCCGGAAGTAGTGATTGAAAACCAGCCAGGCAGCCGGGGTGCACTGGCTGTTTACTATCACCTCGCCATTCAGCATGGAGGGATCACACCCAAGGCGGCCCAAGAAGGGCTGGATCTGTTCGCCGAGCATACCGAAGAGGCTCGCGCCAAGCCGGGAAAACACCCCAATATCGACCGCCTGTTTCACATCCTCGAGGAAGAACTGTTCTATTCGGTCAAGGCTATACCCAAAAGCAGCCAATAAACGGGCGAGGCGGATGATCGACCGCCGCCTATCGCTTCATGCCAAGCCCCAACCTTCCGCCATGATCACCGCTATTTACATCATCAACGCCCTGGTCGCGGTCATCATCGCCTATGTGGCGCTGGATCCGGCCGGAGCCAAGAAACGTGCCGAACAACTGGGACTTGGCCCCTGGATTGAGCGCCTGGACGCTCAAGGGATGCGGAATCTGCTCGCCTTCATTGGCAAACTCTTCATCCTCGCCGCAGTTTTGCTGACAATCTCCATTCTTACCGGGCATCATAGCCTCGCTTGGTATTTCCCCGCCGGAGAATTAGCGTTTTTTGGCGCGATGGCCTGGCTCGCCTCGGCTTTCGGTAATAAATCTTGATGAAGTCGTTGCGTGGTTAATTTTCAGGATGCAATGGACATGCCGAGGGACGTGCAGCGTTGCACGGAGTAGGTTTTATTGCCTGCTGATGAATAAATAATACGATAGTTAATCGACGCCTTATAAAATTCCATCGGCGACCGAATAAAATGCTCGGGGCAGGCGTATTTCGAAGCCCGTTGAATGGTTGGTTTTCACCCCACCAAACTGCTTCGCCCGATCGCACGGCGCATGAGGCGCCCCATAGCCTCAACCTTGGCCATCAGCTGCTCCCGTGCTTGCGCCGAAGCTTGATCATCAGCACTCAACACCTCTTCAATGCGATCACCGAGATCGATGAACAAACCACGAAATTCCGCCAACGGCGGAGGACAGCCAAAACCCTCCTTCCTAGCCAAGCGCTGGCAGAATTGCCTTACCGTGGGCGGCTTGTAAAGCCCCTGAATGTCTGGACACTGTTTTGCACAAAAGTCACGCTGCTTCCGCCATGGGCGTATGGGTAGTACGCACATCGGCTGGCGTGGCGTA
>Ga0256829_1000046_pt1 | contig 163623 bp, 146 predicted proteins | sample 131447metaG_FD_185979 | JGI IMG/M metagenome (GOLD analysis project Ga0256829, IMG submission 185979) | Hydrothermal vent microbial communities from Lau Basin, Pacific Ocean - 131-447 | ecosystem: Environmental > Aquatic > Marine > Hydrothermal vents | place: Pacific Ocean: Lau Basin... | reverse complement strand
TAAAGGCGGCGGCCTGGCGATGCTCGATCCCGACGCCTTTTGGCAGGCCGGTGGAGCCGGAGGTGTAGATCATATAGGCGAGATTGTCGCCGCGCAGGCCCACGTCTGGCAGGTCCGGCGGCAGATCGGGCGCAGGCTGAATTGTGGTGTCAGCCAGCGGTGCCATGGCCTCATCGAGGTTGATCACCTCAAGGCCAAGCCACTGAAACCGCGCGGCATTTTCCCGGTCCGTGATCACGATCCCGGCGCCGCAATCGCTGAGGATATGCTGCAGGCGCGCATCGGGATAGTTCGGCTCCAGCGGCACATAGACCCCGCCACTGCGCAAAATCCCCGTCAAAGCCCCCACAAGCCGCGCCGAGCGCCCATGACACAGACCCACCCGAACCTCAGGACCAACCCCAAAGGACCGCAAAATCAAACCCAAACGACTGGAGTAGCACGAAAGCCCTGCCAGCGTGACCTTGTTGGCGGCGTCCTGAACTGCGATTTGGTCGGGCGCCTTGGCCGCCTGTCTTTCAAAGAGGTCAGCAAGGGTATGAGGGGCACCCTTTTGCAGGGCGCTGGAGGCACCTGTTGATAGGGCCAGGGCGGCTTGGCGGTCGGCGGCGCTGTAGAGAGGCAGGGAGCGGCAAGCGCGGCTGTGGTTCTCTGTCGCGGCCTTGACCAGGGTGAGGAACTGCTCCAGCAGGCGGCGCATCTCGGTTTCGCCAAAACGTGCCGTGCGGTAGGTCAGCTCAATCAGGGCGGTCGGTCCGAGATCGGTGATGTTCAAGCCGATGTCAAAGGGGCTGGCCACCACAGGATGCTCCACGGCAGAAACGGTGAGGCCGTCAATCTGGGGCAAGATCCGGCGGTCGAGATTGAAGGTGGTGGAGATCAGGTGCTTTTGATCGGATCCGAGCCAGGCCCATGGGATATCTTGTGCCTCAAGCCCCTTTAGAACGACGGACTTTGTGCTGGATATTGCCTCTTGCAGCGTCAGCCCGTGATACTCGGGGAGCCGCAGGGGCAGGATATGGGTGCAATAGCCAAAGGTGCGCGCGCTTCCCGGCAGGCTGCGGCCCGTGACCGGCTGGCCGACGATATGGCCCACCTCTCCGGTGAGGCGCGAGAGCAGGATGCCGTAGCAGGTGAGCAGAACCATGGCAGTCGTGGCTTCGCTGGCCTTGGCGAGCTCCGTGATGGCCTTGTGCAGGTCTTTGTCTATGGAGGCGGTCAGTTTTGCCCCCGCATAATCGGTCGAGGGCGCGGGCTGGCTGTTCGGCAGATCCAGCGGCGGGCTGCCTGCCTGCAACACCTTGTTCCATTGTGCAATCTGCGTTTGATAGGCTGGCGTCGCACGCTGGGCCTCTTGCCGAATGACAAAGGCTTCAAACGGCAGGCCGGGGGGCTGTGGCGTCTGTCCGTTCAGGGATGCGGCAATATCGTCAAAGAGGATCGCAAAAGACAGACCATCCGAGATGATATGATGGGCCATCAGATGGAGCACGTGCGTCTGATCAGAGAGGCGCAACAAATGCGCACGCAGGAGGGGGCCAGAGGCGAGGTCAAAGTCATGCATGGCCTGCGCCTTGAGCCATGCGCTGAGAGCCTGTTCCGGGTCTTGGTCAGTACTGAGATCTACATGGCGCAGGTCCAGACCCATGTTCCGGGCAGCAAGCAGGGACAGGTGATACTGCCCCAATCCATCCTCGGTGAAGACCGTGCGCAAGGTCCTGTGGCGCGCCAGGCAAGATGCCCATGCGGCGGCCACATGATCGGGATTGAGGCTGCCGTCCAGCCTGACTGCGCCGAAGACCGAATAGGCCCGCGTGCCTTCGGGGTTGATCTGCGAAAGAGCCCATAGCTGGCGTTGCGCCGCGCTGAGGGGGGTATCCGCGCGGCGTCGGGCGAGGATCACCTGCGCGCTGGCAGCCTGCCAGGCCGGATCAAACCCGTCCGTCGGCAAGGGGGTGACCTGATCAAAGCCGCGTTCTGACAGGACGGTTTCCCAGCCCTTGGCGTCCAGCAGCGGGCCATTGCTGTCTTTGCGGGCGTCGATTGCGTCCCACCAGCCTTCGGTGGTGCCAAAGATCATCTCGACCCAGCGGCGGCGCTCTGTCAGCTCCAGCACCATCAGCAGCCCATCGCTGCGCATCAGTCGGGTGACATTGCCAAATGCGGCGGGCAGATCACGCGCCACGTGCAATGCGTTTGCGGCGATCACGATGTCATAGCTGCCCTCCACCAGCCCCTGCGCGCCTGCGTCGGTGTTGAAATCAAAGGTGCGGTAGCGGAGATTGGGATGCGCGGCGAATTTCTTTTTCGCGGCGGCAAAAAAACCGGGCGAGACATCGGTGAAATCATACTGGCAGGCATGTCCTGAAAGCGCGTCAAGGATCGCCGATGTGCTGCCGCCAGTGCCTGCGCCGAGTTCCAGAATACGGATCGGTCGGGATGCATGTGCCTGAGCAACGGCAGTTTTCACAGCTTCGGCCAGCACGGCATTGAGGGCCAATGCGCCGGGTGACTTTTGATAAAGCGCTGCAATATCGGAGAAATCCCCGCCCGGGGCGAGAACCTCCAGCGGGTGCACCTTGCCGGTCAGAATATCCGGCAAAGCGGCACCAATGCGGGTCAGGGCGGGCAGCTCGACCGCGTTTTCATCGATAGACACCGGCGCCCTTTGTTCTGGCAATTCCATTGAGGACAAGAGTGCGTGAAACGGTTTTTGCACCTCGACCACAGCCGCGCCATCGGCAATCCCGGGCTGATCAAGAGCGGCCTTGATGTACTGCGCCGCCAGACCATCCAAGGCGTCGGCATGGGCAATGAACTCAGACCCCAGCCCTGCTTGATCCGCGATCCGGGGGAGCTGCGGTGTGATTTGTCGCTCAATCTCCTGCGCTGTCGGCAGTTCAACCCGGCCATCGCGCTGGGGGCGGGGGCCTTCGGGCATGAACCCTGCGTCGCGCAGCTCGGATAGCGTATCGGTCACCGCCAGGGCGATCACCTCCATGTCGGCATCAGAGTGGGCGGTAGACAGGAAACAGTTGCGCCCTTCCCAGATGTAAATGCCGCGCTGGATCAGACCGTAGAAAAACAAGTCCGCATTGGCGGCAAAGCTGAAGCGGAAAAGCGAGCCGTAATGCTCGAGCGTCACGGGGTAGCGGTGGGTGTCAAAATGGGCGTTGAGCTTGTCGGCCAGATTTTCGGTCATTCGGTTGAGGCGCGCGGCTTCTGTGCGCCCTCGGTCTTTCAGGCGCTTGAGGGTCGCGCGCGCGGTGGCCATGCTGAGGGCGTTTTTGTTGAAGGTGCCGCCAAAGAATACCTTTTCAGCCGAAGGAAAACTTCCATCGCCATAGGCCCAGTCGCCGCCGTCGATCCCGTCAAGAAAGCGCGCAGACCCGGCCACGACGCCGATGGGGTTTCCGCCGCCGATCAGCTTGCCATAGGTGGCAATATCGGCGCGTACGCCAAAATCCTCCTGCGCGCCGCCGGAGCATTTGCGAAACCCCACAAGGATTTCGTCAAAGATCAGCGCCGCGCCGGTGCGGTCCGCAATCTGGCGCAGCTGTTGCAGGAAGTGCACCGGCTGCAACGAGGGACGCCTGCTTTGCACCGGCTCCACCAGAATGGCGGCGATGTCATTTGCAGCCTCGGTCAGCGTTTCAATCGCCTCAGGGCTTCCATAGTCGAGCAGCAGCACATCGCCAGCATTGCCCATGGTGACCCCGGCGGCCAGCGGCACCCCTGCACCGCCTTCGCCCTCGGCGGCCAGAACCCCGTCGAAATGACCATGGTAGGAGCCTTTGAAAATGGCGATCCGGCTGCGCCCGGTGGTGGCGCGGGCAAGGCGCAGGGCAGTCATGATCGCCTCGGTGCCGGTGTTGCAAAAGGCCACCCGCTCCATGCCCGTCAGATCCGAGATCAGCTCGGCCACCTCGCTCGCATGTTGGCTTTGCGGACCAATCTGGAGACCCAGATCCTCTTGCTCTCGCAGGGCAGCGGCGAGTTGCGGATCGCCATGACCAAAAAGGTTCACCCCAAAGCCCATGGTCAGATCGATGTAGCGGTTGCCGTCCACGTCCCAGATATGAGCGCCCTTGGCCCGCTGTCCGACGATGGGAAAGAGCAGTTCCTTGATGGAGGGGCGAAAGCCAAAAACGCGGCGGCTATCGGCCAGAACGCGGCGGCCCTTGTCAGCGCGCTGTTTCGATCCCGCATGCAGGCGGGTGTACTCGACCGTAAACCGGTCCAGAAACTTTTGCTGCTGCGCGGTCAGGCGCATGTCCTGCGTGGGGCCAGCTGTCTGGTTTTGGAGCGTGCTGGGCTGGGGCGTCGGGACGCTGTCGGTCGATTTTGAAACTGCGCTGCGGGCGGGTGCGGGGCTTGTGCGAGCCGACAGATCGATGTCCTTGGTCAGGAAGCGGGCCAGATCGGCCAGTGTGGCCACCCCGTCCATCAGCCGCGCCATGGGCACGGTGACGCCATAGCGCTGTTCGATGGTCTTGATCACGTCGATCAGCAACAGCGAGTCTGCTCCAACCTCAAGGAAATGATCGTTGTCCCCCAATTCCCCAGGCGAAAGGCCGAGCGTCGTCTCAAAGATCTGCCGCAGCTGATCGGTCAGACCGTCTGGGGTGAGCATTTCGGGAGGTGTGCCTGCATCTTGTGCCTGCAAGACCGGAGTGGAGACGCGCAGAACCGAGCCTTCGATCCAGTGGCGTTTGCGGTCAAACGGGTAGAGCGGAAGAGCGAAATGGCGGGATGGCGTTGCGCAAGAAACAGACAGGCCGCGCAGGAACCGGTCTGCATCATCTTGGGGGCTTTGCGCATCTGCGCTGCCTTGGGCGGTCAGATCACGGCGCAGCGCACCGGGGGCGGCACCGTCGCGGGCAAAGCGGCGCAGGATGGTGGCGATATTGGCGCAGGAGGTTCCGCGCACTACAAGACGGCGGTCAAACGCGTCGCGCCCGTGCAGCGCGGTGGTGCAAAGATCGGACAGATCCGCGTCGGGTGTTCTGTCCAAAAGCTCGGCATAAACTGCTGCCATTCGGCGCAACACCTTGGTGGATTTGGCCGACAGGCAGAGGCTGGTCGGCCCCACCGCCTCGGCCTGCTTGCTTGGCTGTGCGGTTTCGGGGGCGCTTTCCAGGATCAGATGCACATTGGTGCCGCTCATCCCAAAGGCGCTGAGACCCGCGCGCAGCACTCCGGTTTGCCGCAAGGGAGTTGCTTCTTCCGGGATCTTCAGTGCATCACCGGGCCAGTCGATGCGCGGGTTTGGGCTGTCGTAATTCGCCTGTGGCGCCGCCTTGCGATGGCGCAGGGTTTCCACCAATCGGATCACACCGGCGATGCCGGCGGCGGCCTCCAGATGGCCGATGCTGGATTTGACCGAGCTGACGATCAGCGGCGCCTGCCGGGGCGCGGTGCCAAAAATGCGGGCGAGTGCGCTGATCTCGATCGGATCGCCCAGCGGCGTGCCGGTGCCATGGGCCTCGATCACGTCGATCTCTTCGGGCGATAGACGGGCCGCCCGCAGCGCATCCCGGATCACCGCTTCCTGTGCCACCGGGTTGGGGGCGGTCAGCCCGTTGGAGGTGCCGTCGTGATTGACGGCGCTGGCGCGCAGCACCGCCAAAATGGGGTTGCCATCGGCCAGCGCATCGTCAAGGCGGCGCAGCATCACGAGGCCGCAGCCTTCGCCCCGCCCATATCCCGAAGCCGCCGCATCAAAGGCGCGGGAGACACCATCGGCGGCCAGCGCATCCACCCGGTCAAGCGCCACCATGCCCTGCGCCGACAAAAGCGCATTAACACCGCCGGCCAGCGCATAGTCGCATTCGCCGCTGCGCAGGGATTGCGCCGCCAGATGTATGGCCAAAGCCGAAGATGAACAGGTGGTATCGATCTGCAGCGCAGGCCCTTTGAAGTCCATCAGGTATGAGAGCCGCCCCACACCCACAGCGCCATGGCTGCCAAGGCCGGTGAACTGATCAATCTTTGCCAGATCCTCGCGGCATAGGCGCGCGGCATATTCCGGCTGCCCCATTCCGGCAAAGACCCCGGTGCGCGAACCGCGCAAGGAGCCCGGCGCAATCCCGGCCGCTTCGATGGTGTGACAGGCGGTTTCCAGCAGCATCCGGTGCTGCGGGTCCAAGGCGCGGGCAATCTGCGGGGGCAGGCCAAAGAAGGCCGCATCAAAGCCCTCGATCCCATCGACAAATCCGCCCGCGCGCACGTGGTGATGTCCATTGGCGCTCTTCTCCGGTTCATAGCTCTGGGTCAGTTCTGTCCGCTCTTGCGGCAGATCCCGCAGGGCATCCTTGCCTGACATCAGAAGATCCCAGAACGCACCCGATGTCTCGATCCCGCCGGGCAGGCGGCACCCGGTTGAGACAATCGCAATCGGCGCACCGGCGCCATTGCCGGATTTCAGCGCGGCATTCTCGGCCTTGAGATCACGGATTTCGGTGATCGCCCGGGCAAGCACGTCCTTCGTTGAGAGACTGTCGGGGCCAGAGGTCATCAGAGGTCCTTATTTCGCCAGCTCATCAGCCAGAAGCCGCGCCAGCTCCTGCTCTGACATCTCGTCCAGACCGGCGTCGCGAGGGGGCGACGTCTGCACTTGATCCTGCACGTGATCTTTGGTCTGGGCAAGCTCTTGCCCCAATGCTGCAATCGTCGGGCAGCGCCAGGCCAGCGCTGCCGCGTTGAGCGGGGCCACGCCCAGGAACCGCGAGAGCTCCTGCGTCATGCGCACTGCTGTAAGGGACTCCAGCCCCAGTTCCGCAAAAGGCGCATCGGAGCGGATCTGCGGCAGAGGCAGGCCCTTTTCGCGCGCGATCCAAGTTGTGGCCCAGGTCATGATATCGGCGGCGCTGCGCGGGGCGGCGGGGATCTCTTGCGGGGCTGCAACTGTGGGGGACAGATCGCGCAGGACCGAGCCGATCACCCGTAGCTCTCCCGCCGCATAAAGCTGGCTTGCAAGCCCGCGCTGTAGCTTCCCGCTTGAGGTCTTGGGCAGGCTCAGAGGCGGCAAAAGCGCGATTTCAACCGGGTCGAGATCAAAGGCGGTGACCAGTGCGCCGCGGAGCTTGGCGCAGACCAGATCGGGGTCGACCTTGCGCATCTGATCGCGGCGCAGCTCTGCCAGGATGATCAATCCCGTCGCCCCTTCATCCGCCGTGGCAAAGGCAGCGGCCTGTCCTGCCATCAATGCGGGGTGGGCGGCGGTGGCCTCAAGCTCAAGGTCGAGGGGATAGAAGGTGCGACCACGGAAGATCAGCGTTTCCTTCATCCGGCCGGTGACAAACAACTCCCCGCCCAAGACCGCGCCGTAGTCGCCGGTGCGGAAATAGGGCCCCTTGTCCGGGCTGTCGGCCAGATGCGCGCCAAAGGCCGCGGCAGAGAGGTCGGGTTTGTTCCAGTATCCTTTTCCGAGGCTCGGTCCGCGCAGCCAGATCTCTCCGACCTGGCCTGTTGCAAGGCTGCGATGGCTCTGAGGGTCGGCAATCACGATCTCCACATCCCTTGGTGGCAGGCCGCAGCCGACAAGAGTCTTGCTCTTGTCCTTTTGGGTGCTCTCCTTGATCCGGTGCTGCGCCAGGGCATTCTCATCGACGCTCAGGAAGCGGGGCGTCGATGAGCCGGCCTGCCCTGTGACCATGAGGGTGGACTCGGCCATGCCAAAACAAGGCCGGAAGGCCACCGGATCAAACCTTGCTGCGGCAAAGTGTTTGGCAAAACGGGTGAGCGTGGAGGCCAGGACCGGCTCAGCCCCGTTTAGGGCGATGCGCCAGCTGGACAGATCCATCGCGGCGACGGTGTCTGTGTCGACCTTGTCGCAGCATAGATCATAGCCAAAATTCGGGCAGCCCGCATGGCTGGCGCGCTCCTGCGATATGCGTTTCAGCCAGATGTCGGGGCTGCGTACAAAGACACCGGGCGGCATCAGGTGAGCGCAAAAGCCTGTGTAGACCGGTAGCACCACCGATGTGATCAGCCCCATGTCGTGAAAATTCGGCAGCCATGAGACCAGCACTGACGCGGCATCGCAGTGCATCGCGGTTTCAATCGCATGGGCATTGGCCACAAGGTTTTCATGGGTGATCACAACTCCCTTCGGCGCGCCGGTCGAGCCTGAGGTATATTGCAGCAGCGCAATGGGCTGAACCCTTGGGGCAAACCTGTCGGGAGCGGGAAGGGAGGGGGCGGTGTCGCTGGCCAGAAAGGTGAGCGGCTGGGCAGGGTCGGCTGCGGAAAAGCGGGCTTGCAGATCGCTGACCAACGCGTCAGGTCCAAGCGCCAGGTTCGCCCCGCAGTCGCGTGCGATACCGATCACCTTTGCCGGGTTCTGCGAGCGCCGCGGCGGGTAGACTGGCACGGCAATGCAGCCCGCCAGAAGGCATCCAAGAAACGCGGTTATAAACTCAAGACCCTGGGGGTAGAAAAGCATGACCCTGTCTCCGGGCGCAGAGCGCAGCGCCAAAAGCGAGGCCACGGTGGTGGCGCGATCATAGAGCTGTTGAAAGGAGAGTGCGCTGTCTGCATTCATCCCATCCTGCGCCATGGAGAACACCTGTTCTTCACCCCTTGCGTCGCAGTGATGACGCAGGGCCGAGATCAGATCCCGGTGGCGCGGAAGATCCGCTGCGGTGGGTGTATGGGCAAGGTTTTGCATGGGGCTAAAGCCTTTCTCCCAGATGCGCGAAGGCGTCTGCGACCTCAGCGGTGGGGGACAGATCCAGCTCATGAAGCAGACGCTGGATTTCCCGTGCGCTCATGTCGACATAATCTTTGTGGCTTGTCGCAGCATAGGTGTCGAAAAGGATCTCCTCGCAGTCATCCCGATCAAAGCCGACGGCAAGAAGATCTCCACGAATGCCGGGCAGATCAGGCTCCATATAGGCGGCGATGGCCTCGGGGATCTGGGCTGCGGCGGCCTGCGCGTCACCCTTTGGCAAAGAGGTGAGATAGCTGCCGAGAAGGTCGCGATAAAAGATGTGGTGGCGTGCCTCATCGGCGGCATGATCCAGCATCACACCGCTGACCGCGCCGGGGACCTCGCCCGCCGAACGCGCCTCATAGAGCGTGGCGGTGATCAGCATTTCAGAGACCGCCGTATAAAGAAACTGGGTGATGCCGGGGTCCTCGCTTGCGCCTTGCGCCTCGGCCAACCGGGACAGAAACGCGGGGCGGGCGGTGCCGGTCGGGGCGACTTCGGTGAGGGTGATCGCCTGATCCAGAAGGTCGGCGCAAAACAGCGCGTGATAGGCCTCATCGCAGATCAGTTTCTGCGCATTGAGGATGGCTGCCCCGTCCAGCGAGAACGGCAGCTCATGCATGATCAGCTTGCGTGTCGTGTCATTGACCAGCTGCATTTCCAGATTGAAGGTGAAGGTCAGGAACCGGTAGAGCGTCAGCGTCAGCAGGTGCTGGATCCGCTCCGGGTGACTTTGCGCAATCAGGGGGTGGGCCAGATGGGGCACTAGGTGGCGCGGGAACAGATCCAGGGCAATGTCCTCGGGATCCAGTTCGCGCCGGGGGCTGCGACGCACGCTGGCCTTGTCATACCAGCCGCGAAAGCTGCGGGCCGCATCGGTCGTCAGGCTGCGGCAGGCGCCGCCATTTTTCAGCGCGCAGGTTTGGGCAAACTCACAGCCTGTAAAGAACCCCGCGACACCACACATGAAGACTATATTCCTTTCGGGAAAATCATTGCAGCTGAGCCTATTCAGCGGCCAGTGGGATCGGGCCGGGGGCTGATTTGGCGCGCACCCGGACCTCGAACCCGATGTCTGGCGCCAAAAGGCCGGTGCGCCGTTTGGGCAAGAGCGGCTTGTCGTCCAAAAGCTCCAGATCGCAGGCCGAAAGCAGTCCCGCGATGATCAGCTTCATCTCAAAAAGCGCAAAGGCCATGCCGATGCAACGCCGATGCCCACCGCCAAAAGGGATGAACTCGGTCTGGGAGAATTTGCGTTCAAGGAAGCGCTCGGGACGGAAGGCATCCGGGTCCGGGTAGACCTCTGCGCGCCGGTGGGCCAGATAGACCGACCCCCAGATCTTGGTCCCAGGCTCAAGCCTGTGCCCGCCGATTTCCACCGGGTCTTTGACGATGCGGCGCATGGTCAGCATCACCGGCGGGTAATAGCGCAGGGTCTCGTGGCACAGGGCATCCAGATAGGGCAGCTTTGCCAGCGCCATCGGATCCGGCGCATCGCCAAGGGAGGTAAGCTCTTCGCGCACGCGTTCCAGCATCCTTGGATCCCGCCCAAGCCAGTAGACCAGCCAGGACAACGCCGTGGCGGTGTTCTCATGGCCCGCGACCATCAATGTCATCAGCTCATCGCGGATCTCTACGTCGCTCAGCTTTCTCCCTGTCTCATCGGTGGCCTGACAGAGCATAGCCAGAACCGTCGGCTCATCCGGATCGTTGCGAGCCCGGCATTCGTTGATTTCGGCGTAAAAAGCCCTGTCGCAGGCTTGTTCGGCGCGCTGGCTTTCTTTCCAGCCTTTCGAGATGGGGCGCAGGAAGGGCAGCCACAGCGGCAGAACGGCCGACATCTTCGACGCCAGCAACATCCGGTCCCCCACATCGCGGCGCAGTTGCTGGCGGCGGCCGCTGTCATGGGTGCCAAAGACGATCTGCAGCATCACGTTGAGGGTGATCTCCTGCATCACGTCGCGCACATTGATGCGTTCACCGTCCATGAAGTTCTGTGCGGCCTCGGTTGTCATATCCAGAATGGCCTGTCCCCAGATCGTCATGCGCGAGCCGTTGAAGGGCGGCATCAGCAGGCGACGGCGCTCCTTGTGGGCGGCGCCACTCAGCAGCAGGACAGAGTTTTCGCCCAGCAAGACCTTCAGCTCTTCGTCACCCGGAGAGGCGATTTCGGGCTGGGTGAACAGCTGTTTGACCGCTTGCGGATCCGAAACGATGACCATGGGGCCGATGCCCGGCAGCCGCATCGTAAAGGTATCACCAAATTGCTTGTGGGCCTGGCTCACGAACCCCAAGGGATCACGCAGCCATTTGCTGAATTGCAGGATCGCAAGCCCCTTTGGACCATCGGGCAACGTCATACCAATTCCCCTACCATGGGTTGAAAAATACTTGAAACAGTCAACTCCACATTATGGTTGATGCCGATTTTGGGCAAGATATTAATAATTCGTATACGCCATATCCCCTCTTTCATGAACGCGTTTCCAGGTCTGGCGTGAAATGCGTCTGCAAGGCAAAGAGGCTGGCGATGCGGATGATCTGGCGTTCGGCGCTGATCCTGTCGCGGGGGGGCAGGCCGGGGATGCTGCGGGCGGTTGCAATCACATGGTTGCGGTCAAAAAACGGCAGTGCGGCCGGGTCGCTGTCGCCGATGATCTCAACGAGGCGAGACAGGAAGGGCGACAGGTGATCGCCGACGGTAGGTGGCGCCAGGAAGGGAGCCTTGGGCGTGTTGAAGACCGCCTCTGGCACAAAAGGACGCACCGCTTCGCGCAACAGGAATTTCGATGTGCCGGGGCGGATACGCAGATCCGCAGGCAGGCTGGCGACATAGTCTGCCAGCTTGTGATCCAAAAGCGGCAGGCGCCCTTCGATCGAATGGGCGCGCTCGACCCCGTCGCCAAGTGTGCGCAAAAGGAAGTTCGCCAGCACTGTTTTCTGCCAGACATACATGGAGGCATCGATGGGCGCACGGTCCCGGACGCCACCTTCGATATCCAGATGCGCCATGAGCGCGCGTGTGGGGGACATCGCCTGGAACCTTTGCAGGAACTCGGCAGCCAGGAAGGACCGCAGTTTTTCCGCGTTTTTGATCCCAAACGCCATCCAGACGGGCACGGTCCCGCCCATGGCTGCCTTGACCAAAGACATGTCCGGGTGGTCGGTGATCATCTCAGTCGGAGCTGGGAACAGCTCTTCATAGCCGCCAAAGATCTCATCTGCGCCTTCACCGGTGATAATGGCACGGCAGCCGGTGTCATGGGCGAGACGGCTGAGCAGGAACTTCGCAACCGAACCGCCGTTGCCCAGCATGCCTTCGGCATGAAAGACGGTAGCCATGAAATGTTCGGCCAGATCTGATGATGTGATACGCAGCTCGTGCAGATCCGCTCCCAGCGCCTTGGCCGTTGCGCGGGCGGCGGGGCTTTCGTCGAACTGCGGATCGTCGTCAAAGCCGATAGTGAATGTCGGGATGTTCTGCCCCGCAAAATGGGTGACAGCACCCAGCACGGCAGAGGAGTCCAGCCCGCCGCTGAGGTAGCAGCCGTATTTCGCGCCCGAGCTGGGAATGCGCAGCCTGACCGCTTCGAGATACAGATCGCGGGTGCGGGTGATGGCTGCATCGACGGTTTCCGGGCTGGTGTCGGCCTCCCCAGTCTCTCGGGCGAAATCCATATCCCAATAGCGCCGGAGGGTGATCCCGCTGGCGCTGGCAATCATCATATGGCCGGGCTCAAGCTGGCGAATGCCCTTGAACAGGGTGTGCCCGGGCAGGGTTGCCCCGTGATGTTGCAGGAAGACGGCTTCTTCATCCCAGATCGCAGGCACCCCGGCGGCAAAGAGCGCCTTGATTTCAGAAGCCAGATAGAGCCGCCCCTCGTGCTGGGCATAGTAGAGCGGGCAGATCCCGAAGCGGTCGCGCGCAGCCATCAGGCGGCGATTGTTGTCGTCCCATAGGATAAAGACGAATTCGCCACGCAGACGCTCCAGAAAGGCGGGACCGTAGCGGTCATATAGGTGCAGCGGCAGCTCACTGTCGGACCGCGTCTTGAAGCGATACCCCTGTGCTTCAAGCTCTTGCCAGGTTGGCTCGTAGTCGTAGAACTCGCCGTTGACGGTGATTGCGCAGGACCCGTCCGCGTTTGAGATCGGCTGATTGCCGCCGCCAAGCTGGGTGATCGACATCAGCGTATGGCCAAGGGTCGCCTGACCGCTGGGCGCGCGCCAGGTGTCCTGCGAATCCGGGCCGCGGTGAATCAGGCTGGCGATGGCCGCTGCCATGTCGCTGTCACGCGGCGCGGCGCTTGGATCATAGATCCCGATGATTCCACACATGGCTCAGCTTTCCAAAAAACGAAGGTACAAAGGGTCAGGCGGTTTCCGGCAAAAGGTATTCCGCCCCAAGTTCGAAAAAGTCAGCGTCTTCCGAGGTTGCTGGCTCTGTATCGCCCAGCTCGGGCGTTTTCATCGCCTGCAACAGGCCAAAGACACGCGCGCCGTTGGAGATCACCAGACCTGTGGTCGGGCCGATCCCGAACAGAACGAGCCCCCCCAGAACCAGCCCGGTGGCGGTGATCCCGGTGCGGTAGCTGCGGCGCATGCTGTCATCAAGGCTGCGGCCTGCCTCGAACAGGATTTCCAGCGATTCCAGCGTATCGTCCATGATGACCACCTGGGCGCTGTCGGTGGCAATGGAGGAGGCCCCTTTGAACGAGACCGAGACCGTGGCGGTTTTCAAAGCGATGGAGTCATTGATCCCGTCGCCAATGAAACAGACCCGGCGCCCTTCGGATTGCAGCCGCTCGATGATCTCACCCTTCTGGTGCGGCAGTACGGCGGCGCTGTAGTTCTTGATGCCCAGCTTGGCAGCCAGATTGGCGGTCGGGACTTCGTGATCGCCCGATATGATATGGATATGCGGGCAATGCTCTTTCAGACGAGCGACCACATCCGCGGCCTCGGGGCGCAGTTGCGGCATCAGCTCGATCACCCCGATGAGGGCCTCATCCACCGCCACATAGACGTAGGAGTTGCCATCTGCGTGCCCCTCGGCCTCGCTTTTGCGCACCGCGTCGCTGACCGAGATCTCCTCCATATCCATATAGCGCAGGCTGCCCACGCGGATGCTGCCATTGCCCAGCGTCACCTTGACGCCAAAGCCGATCTCATAATGTTTGGCGTCCGGCTCTGGCACATCAAGGCCGCGTGTACGGGCCTCTTTCACGATGGCAAGGGCGGTGGGGTGGTTGAGCCGCTGTTCGGCGGCGGCAGCTAGGCGCAGCACCTCGTTTTCCTCAAGATCGCGGATCAGCGGGCGCACAAGGGCCACGGTTGGCTCGCTCAGGGTCAGCGTGCCGGTCTTGTCAAAAACGAGGGTGTCCACATCGCGCAGCAGCTCCAGCGAGCGCCCGTCCTTGACGTAAAGCCCGTTTACAGACGCGGCCTCAAGATGTTTCAGCACCGCGATTGGCCCCAGAACACGCATGCTGGCGCCAAAATCAGCTGTCAGCGAGGTGATGCCCGCATTTCCGCCCTTCAAAACGGTCGCCGCCAGAGCGATCAGCAGCATGGGCGTTGCGGCCTTGTCGGCGATCTCCATGCCGCGTGCTTCGACCGTGGCGGCATAGCTGTTGGTCTCGTTCAGCACATGGCCGATCTGGGCGGCGAGTGTTTCAGATCCGGTCTGTTCGGCCCGCACCCGCAGTTTGCCAGAGACCACGATGGTGGAGGCATAGACCGGCTCGCCCTCGGTCTTTTCCACAAGCTGGGATTCGCCAGTGAACAGGTGCTGATCGACGCTGGCAATGCCGCTGACCACAACCCCGTCGACGGGCAAAAGATCGCCCGCATCAATCACGATGATGTCGCCAACGCGCAAGGATTCAAACGGCACCTGAACCTCGATCCCGTCCTGTTCCACCCAGACGTTGCGGGGCTGCTCGGCAAAGATATCGACAAGGCGTTTGCGGGAATTGTCCTCGGTGCTGAGCGCGATGTAATTGAACAGCCGGTAAAAGGCGTACAGCACCGCGTTGACCGTGTACCAGCCCGACAGAAGCGAGAACCCCATAAAGACGGAATCCACCACCAGAGCGTTCGGTTTGCCCTCTTTGGTTGAACTTTGCCAGGCTTCCATGAAAAGGAACCGCGCCTTGTAGAGGATCACGCCTGTGGTCAGCCACAGGGCTGGCGGAAACACGACCGATCCAGCGGCGGCGACGGCCAGCAATTGCCCGGACTCCTTGAGCTGATCCTTGGCAAAGGTCAGCCGGTCGGGAACCGCTTCGGCAAAGATCTCATCCGCGTCGGCGGGGCTGATACCGGATTGCGGGGTTTCTTCCGCCGTGCTGCCGTCTGCGCCGAAATTACCGCCTTCTGCCCGGGCGACCTTGGTCTTGGCGTTTCGATGCGCAAGATACGCGCCAACGCCAATGATGATCGGTGCCCAGATCAAGACGTCTCTCCAATATCAAATCCATGCCAAATGCAATTATCTGTGCCACTATGAGGCAGGTGTCCGAAGAATCGCAACAATATTTCTGATGGGGAGTGGATTGTTCGCCAGAGCTGCTGTTTTTATCGTTTCAATTGAAAAAAGGGAAATGCCATGACGAACCCGTTTGACGACGAAACCCTGACCTTTCGGGTGCTGGTCAATGCCGAAGACCAGCATGCCATTTGGCCGGAATTCAAAGAAATTCCAAAGGGTTGGAAAGAGGCAGGCTACCAGGGTGCGCGCGCGGAGTGCCTGGCCTTTGTTGAAGAGCACTGGACCGACATGCGCCCTGCCAGTTTGCGCCGTGCAATGGAAGGCGAGGCGGGCTAGCGGGTCTTTCAGCCGTTTTCCACCCCGGGATGCAGGTGCTGCCGCACCAGTGCAAATACACCTTGTGGGTCATCTCGCAGGAACAGGTGCTCTCCGGGAAGGGTGACATGGGAAAAGGCACAGCTTGTGCGGCTTTTCCAGGCAGACATGTGGGCGGGGGGAGCGATGATGTCGCGTTCTGCCGACAGGGCGGTGATGGAGCAGTGAACCACTCTGTCATGCTGAGGCGGTACATAGGTTTCAATGAGCCGGAAATCCGCCCGCAGGGTCGGCTCGAATATGCTCCAAAGTTCCGGATAGTCCCCGAAGGGATCGCGCCCTGGATCATAGTCTCGCATGAAAGCCTGCATGCGTTCAGGCGGCATCAGATGCAGAGGGTCCGGTGTCATCAGCGGCAGCGGTTTGCAGCCTGACAGAAACAGATGCTCTGGCTGCGAAAGCCCCTTTTTCTGCCGTTCCAAGGCAAAGGCGTAAGAAATCGCGGCGCCCATCGAGTGCCCAAAGAGCGCAAAACTGCCCTTGCACAGATCGGCGGTTTCTGCCTCCAGCCAGGTGATCATCTCCTCCATATCGCCAATCGCCGGCGTGTTGAGAAGACCTTCGCGACCGGGCAGCCGGGGGGCATGCACCTCGATGTAATCCGGGGCCCATTGGCCCCACTGGCGAAACAGACTGGCTCCGCCGCCCGCAAAAGGCAGGCAAATCAGGTGGATCGGTGCCGTCGGGGAGCCCGCCATTGCCGCCTAGGGACGCTGACCGGCAGCTGGCGCAGGCGGCAGGGTCGAGTCTGCGTCGCCTGTGATGACATCCGATGGCGTTGGCGCGGTTGCCCCGCCAGAAGAAGGCATCGCCGCCGGGTCGGTCACGGTGCCGGTGGTCCAGCTTGGATCATCTGCGGCGCCAGCGCCCGACTGAATGTCTCCGGTTGTGTAGTTTGGCGTACTGTTGCTGTCCGGCTGCTCTGTCGCTGAAGACGCCGCAAGGCTTGCGGTGAGATCCGGCAGCCCGGCATGTGAGGCCGTATCCAGGATCAGTGGCAGGCCAGTGGCGGAATTGCCGATCACCACCACCTTGGAATTCTCCGACTCGGCCAGTTGCAAAGTCGCTTCGATCCCGCGCCAGCGCAGGTAGCTTTCGGTGATCGCAGGGGCCACGGTCTGCTGGAACTGGCGGATACCTTCGGCCTCAATCGACTTGCGCAGGCTCTCCAGCCGCTCGGTCTGGACCCGGAACTCATATTCCCCGACGCGCTGGGCCTGACGCAGCTTGCTTTCGATGGCATCGCGGACCTGTTCGGGCAGGGTGATTTTCTTGATCAGCACATCCACCAGCATGATCAGATCCTGGCTGCCCTCCCGGTCATCCCGGTCGGTTATGCCGTTTCGGTAGCTGGGAGAGACGACGCCTTCGTAGATTTCCTGCTGCACGAGGCCACGGTCCTTGCCATACAGCAGCTCGGCCTTGTGCCGGGCCACCACCTCGCGCGCGACCGATCCGACGGTGGGTGTCAGCAGCGTGTTGGGATAATTCGGGCCAACGGTTTCGTTCAGCTCGACCACGTTCTTTTTCACAGCACGCCAGCGAAAGGTCAGGGTCATCTCAAGATGCAGACCATCCTCGGAGACGACCTTGAACACCTGATCGCTGGACTGCAGACGCAGATCGTAGTTGTAGAACTTGTCCCAGGGAAAGATCACATGCAGCCCCTCGTTCAGGGGGCCGACTGAAGCACTGTCGCTGAAGGGGTGCAGACGGTGCCATTTGACCCCGGCAAAGCCCACCGGCGTGGTATAGACGATGTTGTTCCACAGAACGATCACCAGGAAGGTCAGGATCAGGATCAGAAAGCTGGCCGTGGCGCTGAGGCGGCGAAAGATCGTCTTTGGATTGCTCATGCGCTTTCACCCGAAGTTGCGATGCGGCCTTCATTCATGTGTATGCGATTGTCGCAGGCCGAGAAATACTGATCGTCATGGGTAACCGCCACGATGGTCAAGCCTTGCGCCTTCAGCCCCGGCAGGATCTCCTGATAGAACCGCTTGCGTGTGGCGGGGTCCTGATCGGCAGCCCATTCATCCAGCACCAGGATCGGGCGGTCCTCGGCCAGAGCGAGGGCCAGCGCCAGGCGTTTGTGCTGCCCGGTCGAGAGCGTCTCAGGCGCAAGACGGGTCAGGTCTTCGCCGAACTTGTCGCGTATCTCAAGCTGGGTCAGCCAGTAGTCGAGCCGCGCAACGCTCTTTTCATCAAGGCCATAGGGGCGCGGGAAGACGTGAAAGTCGGAAAACACGGTGGCAAAGAGGTTGCGATAGCTCTGCTCGGGCAGGGGCGGCACCTTGGCGCTATTCAGCAGAATACGCCCCCCTTCACACGCATAAAGCCCGGTCAGCAGGCGCAAGAGTGTCGTCTTGCCCGACCCGTTGCCGCCGGTGACAAACAGGATCTCGCCGCGCTTCAGCTTGAACGAGGCATCGCTGATGTGGAACTGCGCATCGCCCGGATGCGTGTAGGCGACGTCATCAAATTCGATCTGGTCGAATTCGGCGGCGGCTTGGCTGAGGGGGCCGTTGGCCTGCGACTTGCGCATTTCGGCGACGCGGGCCTCAAACGACTGGATCTTTGAGAGGGCAAAGCGCGCGCTGGTCAGTTGCTGCACGGTCTGCACCACGCTGCTGACGGGGCCAAGCAGGAAGATCACCGCAACCACGATGCGCGAGATTTCGGCCTGGCCGCTGCCGGTCAGCACCGGCATCACAAAGACCACCGCCCCCGCCATCAGGTAAGAGGCCGAGGTGCCGGTGGCCATCATCTGCGCGAAATAGGCCGCTGCCGCACTGCGTCCCTGTTCGAGGTCCTTTGATTTCAGATCGAGATCGGACTGCAGCGCGGCCCGTTTGCGCGCATGCAGGCGCAACTCGGCAGCGCCGGAAACCAACCCTTCGGTCAGGACGCGAAAGCTGCTTTCAGCCTCGGCCGATTTTTGCAGGTTCTGTTGCAGCTTTCCCCGACTGTTGAGAAAGCCGTTGACGGTCACAAAGACCACAAGCGCCGTCAGCACCGCAGCAAAGGGTGACAGGAACAGCAGGTAGGCGAACATGAACACCAGAAGCACCAGCCCTTCGGCGCCATTGATGAGGGGCACAAGGGTCTGCGACAGGGCGCCGTAATGGGCTGCCAGGCCGTCGATCGACCCACCCGTGCGCAGGGACTGGATGTCCTGATAGCCAAGCGCCATGACATCCTGCGTGGTGCGCACGCGCTTGCGGTGCAGGGCCTCTTCGATCTCTTGTGCGGCCTTGCGGATCAGATAGTTCTGCGCTGTGCGGTAGATCAGCAAGAGCAGCACAAAGGCCACCGCCAGAAGGGTGGAATACCCGTTGTATTCCACCTCGCGGGTTTCGGCATTGAGGACAAAGAGAACGGCCGTGCCACAGCCCGCCGCCAGAAGCGCCACCAAAGCGAGGCTGAACAGGCTGGTGCCGTCGAAAACTTCGTCCAAGCCGCTCTTGAAGGTGGCAAACCACGAGCTGCCGTCCTTGCGGGTGCTCCATCCTGCAACCAGACGAAGGAGTTTTTCCCCCAAGGGGACGTCCCCGGAGTGTTCTGTCTCAGGCTTGGACACGTGGCCGAACCGTCACGACTGGATTTTTGGCGCGGTCAGGATCAGCAGCAGCCCCATGACCAGAGGGGTGATCAGGACGCTGACCACAAAGACGCCGGGAAAGCCGATAGCCCTGTTGCGACCGCAAAAGCCGACAACAAGGCAAAGCAGCACATAGGCCACCAGAGCCGTGGGATGTAGTAACACTTTGGTTGTCCTGTCAGACCTTGGTATTTCGTTTTCGGGTTATTTCTTGGCCTGCTGGGCCTGTTTGCTGAATTCGCGCTCCAGATCTTCCTGCACCGCTTCGGGGTTGAACGACGAAAGGGTGCCGCCGTTCTGGAAGTGCATCGCAAAGATCTTGCCGATGGCATAGGTCGCAGCCGAAGCGAACACCGCCATGCTGACCGTGCCCCAGAGCGTCCCGACACCGGGCACCAGTTTGAGAGAGGATCCGGCGACGCCAGTGCTGACCATGGCCGGGGCCAGCGTGCCCAGCAGAGCGGTAATCAGGCCTTTGACCACTTCTTCGCTTGAGTCCTGGCCATAGATCTTGGCCAACTGATGGACCATCTGCGCCTGCACGGCGCCAATGGCCAGCAGGTCAAGGTAGGGAACCGGCACGATGGCTGCCCCTGCGGCCCATTTCGTAGAGGATGCGATCACCTTTGCCGCGGCTTCACTTGTATTCGCTGCCGGGGTGCCTTCAACTGTTGCCGTTGCCATGTTCTGGCCTCCAAATGAAAACGCTAACAAGAAATTCACGTATAGGGTGTGCGAAGCATATAGGCTTGGGGCATCAAGTCCAGAAAACTTTGCGCAAGCGTTCCGAATTGGCCAAGTTGTTGCCTCAATGGGCCAGGGGGGCTCAGGACGATTGACGAAAGCGCGGCGCCTCGTCTCAATGGAGGCTATGCGACGCACTCGTCTATTTGCCTCAATGGCCATCATCGCCTTGGCCGTATCCTGTTTGATTGGCCTGCCCAAAGCCGCACAGGCCGAGTTTCGCTTTGGACGCGATGACGATATGCAGGCCTATGTGGAAAGCAACCTGCTGGCGGTCTTTTATCACGAGCTGGGGCACGCGCTGATCGATATTCTGCGACTGCCGATTTTCGGGCAGGAAGAGGATGCAGCAGATGTGCTGTCGGTCTTCCTGATTGACGCGTTCTACGAGGAAGAGTCGGCGGTGCAGTTGGCCTATGATACGGCCTTTGGGTTTCTGGACTGGGCCGATGAAGAACCGGAGCCTGCCTATTGGGATGTGCATGGACCGGATCTGCAACGCTACTACAATCTTGTCTGCCTCTTCTATGGTGCCAATCCAGACGAACGGGCTGAGGTGGCTCAGGATCTTGAACTGCCTGAGGAACGGGCCGATTACTGTGCCGACGAATATGATCAGGCTGCAGATAGCTGGGGGGCTGTGCTGGATGAGATCCGCCATGCAGAGGGCGGCCGCAGCATTCTGCTGGGGGAGCTGGACGAGCGGAGCGAAGGTGCCGAACTGACCACACTGGTGATCAGGGATGAGGTTGCAGCGCTCAACGCTGAATTCCGCCTTCCCGAGGATTTGCGGGTTTCCGTAGCGCCGTGCGCAGAGGCAAACGCCTTTTATGACCCTCAGCAGCGGGAAATCGTCATGTGCAGCGAATTTGCCGATGCCTTGGCGCAGATCTATTCTGACTGAGGGATGCGGACTCAGCGATTTTTTCAGCCTTGCCATGAAACAGGTCCTTGCGCAAAAGGCGCGAAAACCGGGGTCCATGATTCTGCAGAATATTAGGGATCTGGTAATTTGTGATCACACCTGTCGCAGAAGTGATCACAAACCCAGGCTTTTCTGCATCGCAGTTCAAATATGCACTGATTTTTACCGCTCCTTTGCGTGACAGCGCGCAAAAATCCGCTAAAACGTGAGCAGCCAACCGGAAAGGAGCCAACATGGCCGATGTCAATCGGGGCAACCGCCCGCTTTCGCCCTTTATGATTGGGCCGTACTACCGGCCTCAACTAACTTCCATCTCTTCGATCATGGTCCGTATCTCAGGCCTTGCGGTGCTGGGCGTCTCGCTGCTGGTCGTATGGTGGCTGGTTGCGGCTGCGACCTCTGCTGAGTATTTCGCCATGGCCGATGCGGTGCTGACCAGCTGGTTCGGCGACCTGGTCCTGTTCGGAGCAACCTGGGCGCTTTGGTATCACACTCTTGGCCGTCTGCGTCACGTGATCTGGGATTTTGGCTACGGCATGGACATCAAGACGGCTGAAAAGCTCGGCATTGGCATGTTCGTCGGAGCCACCATTCTCACTATTGTTACCGCGCTCGTGGTGTAAGGAGACAGATCATGCGTTATCTGACCGATCGCAAGCGGGCTCAAGGGTTGGGCTCTGGTGGCAGCGGCACGCAGCAGCACTGGCAGATGATGGTCCGGTCGATCATCATGGTTGTTCTGGTTCCGTTGTTTGTCTTTACCTTCGGCATGGGGCTGGGCGGCACTTATGAAGAGGTGCTTGCCTATTTCGCCCGGCCGTTCCCGGCCATCGTCATGGGATTGGCGCTGGTTGTCGGCATCTACCATCTGATGTGCGAAGCGCAGGAAGCCATCGAAGACTATGTCCACGGCACCAAAGGCAAGCTGACCCTGGTTGCGGTCAAGGCTTTTGCTTTCACCCTGATCGCGGCGAGCCTTTTTGCGCTCGTCAAGCTCGCCCTGTGACCCTGTGCGGTAAGGAACAAGATCAATGACAGCTGCATATGAATACGAAACCCACGAATATGACGTGGTGGTTGTGGGGGCCGGTGGTGCCGGTCTGCGCGCAACCCTCGGCATGGCCGAGCAGGGCCTGCGCACCGCTTGTGTGACAAAGGTTTTCCCGACCCGCTCTCACACGGTTGCGGCGCAGGGCGGTATCGCTGCCTCGCTTTCCAACATGGGCCCGGACCACTGGCAGTGGCACATGTATGACACCGTCAAGGGCTCGGACTGGCTGGGTGACACCGACGCGATGGAATACCTGGCGCGTGAAGCGCCCAAGGCGGTTTACGAGCTTGAACACTACGGCGTTCCTTTCTCCCGTACCGAAGAAGGCAAGATCTACCAGCGCCCGTTTGGTGGCCACACCACCGAGTTTGGTGAAGGTCCCGCCGTGCAGCGCACCTGCGCCGCCGCCGACCGGACCGGTCACGCCATCCTGCACACGCTTTATGGTCAAAGCCTCAAGAACAACGCCGAGTTCTATATCGAGTATTTCGCCATCGACCTGATCATGTCCGAAGACGGGCAGTGCCAGGGCGTTGTGTGCTGGAAACTTGATGACGGCACCATGCATGTCTTCAACGCCAAGATGGTCGTGCTGGCCACCGGCGGCTATGGCCGTGCCTATTTCTCTGCGACTTCGGCCCATACCTGCACCGGTGACGGTGGCGGCATGGTGGCCCGTGCGGGTCTGCCGCTGCAGGATATGGAGTTCGTGCAGTTCCACCCGACCGGCATCTACGGTTCGGGCTGCCTGATTACCGAAGGTGCGCGCGGCGAAGGGGGCTACCTCACCAACTCCGAAGGCGAACGTTTCATGGAGCGCTATGCGCCCCAGTACAAGGACCTCGCCCCGCGTGACTATGTCTCCCGCTCCATGACCATGGAGATCCGCGAAGGGCGCGGTGTGGGTGAACATGGTGACCACATTCACCTGAACCTGTCGCACCTGCCGCCCGAGGCGCTGGCCGAACGCCTGCCGGGCATCTCGGAAAGCGCCAAGATCTTTGCCGGTGTGGATGTCACCAAGGAGCCGATCCCGGTTCTGCCGACGGTGCACTACAACATGGGCGGTATTCCCACCAACTATTGGGGTGAAGTGCTGAACCCGACTGCCGAAGATCCCACCGCCGTGGTGCCGGGCCTGATGGCCGTGGGCGAAGCGGGCTGTGCCTCGGTGCATGGTGCGAACCGTCTGGGATCGAACTCGCTCATTGACCTTGTGGTCTTTGGCCGCGCCGCTGCAATCCGCGCGGGCAAGGTGGTGAACCCCGACAGCGCCAACCCGGTGCTGAACCAGAGCCAGATCGACAAGGCCTTTGACCGCTTTGATGGTTTGCGCAACGCAAAGGGCGGCATCCCGACCGCCGATCTGCGTCTGGAAATGCAGCGCACCATGCAGGCCGACGCCGCCGTGTTCCGTACCTCGGAAACCATGGCCGAAGGCGTCGAGAAGATGACCGCGATCGCGGCGAAGATGGGCGACCTCAAGGTCACCGACCGCTCGCTGGTCTGGAACTCGGACCTGATGGAGACGCTGGAGCTCACCAACCTGATGCCCAACGCGCTGGCCACCATCGTTGGCGCCGAGGCGCGCAAGGAAAGCCGTGGCGCTCATGCACACGAGGATTTCACCACCCGTGACGACGGAAACTGGCGTGTCCACTCGGTCGCCCGAGTCGAGGGCAATAAAGTGGACCTCAGCTATCGTCCGGTGATCGTCGATCCGCTCACCACCGAGGACGAGGGCGGCATCAGCCTCAAGCGCATCGCGCCCAAGGCGCGGACCTTCTGAGCATGGCCACAGCGCATATCGAACAGACTGCATGGCAGCCGCTGGGCATTGTGCCCGGCGTTGCCCTGCGCCTGTTCGGCATGCGCCGTTCCGGCAATCACGCAATTGTGGACTGGCTGCAGCGCAATGCGCCGCAGGGGCGCTCGGTCTTCCTCAACAACTGCAAGCCGGGCCATGACCCGTTCCGTAGCTTTCGCGGGGTCGAGGTGAACGGCGCCCATGCTCCGCAGCATAAAGCGATGCGGGATATGGGATCTGTGACGGGCGAAGCCGGTGACGGCGCGCTGCTGGTGATGTCCTACGAGGATACCTCACCTGCGGAATTCACCGGAGACCGGCAGGTGTCCGGTGGCTTCGATGAAAGCCTTCTGAGCCGCAACGTTCTGATCTATCGCAGTTTTCTCAACTGGTCAGCCTCGCTTCTGAAAAAGATGCAAGGCAACCCCAGCTACAGCCTTGTGCGCCGTAACGCCATCCTGCTGCGCGCCATGGACACCTACACGCGTCTTCTGGGCATGGTGGAACTGGCCAAGGAATTGGCGGTCAGCTGTATCTCATATGACCGCTGGTGCCGGGACAAAGCCTACCGCGCGGAGCTGCTGGGTGAGTTGGGCCTGGAGGTTCAGGATAACAGCCTTGGTTCGGTGCAGCGCTATGGCGGCGGCTCCTCCTTCCAGAAGGACGCCAAGGGCGCCGAGGATCTTCAGACCGATCAACGCTGGCGCCAGATGGGAGAGGATGCGGAATACCAGGCCGTGCTGCACCTGGCGGCGCGCGATGAGGCGCTGACCGACCGGCTGTCGCGGCTATTTCCGACGGATGCGGCGCTGCTGGCCCGTGTGGCATCCGAAAACCCGATGATGCGCGGAGGGCTGGCATGATGGCCCCCGCAGCAATGAACGCAAGCGCCCCCATGGGCGCGGCACTCGCTTTCCGGCAGGGCATTTCCCCGTCGCCGGTTCATCCGATCTCCTGTCTGCAGGCACCGCTTTGGTCCCTGACGATGGGCGGCTAAGCAAGGAGACAGATCTATGGTCGAATTCGCACTTCCGAAAAACTCCAAGATCACCACGGGTAAGACGTGGCCCAAGCCCGAAGGCGCAACCAATGTCCGCAAGTTCCAGATCTATCGCTGGAACCCGGATGACGGGAAGAACCCGCAGGTGGACACCTATTTCCTGGACATGGACAAATGCGGGCCCATGGTTCTGGACGCGCTGATCAAGATCAAGAACGAGATCGATCCGACGCTGACCTTCCGCCGCTCCTGCCGAGAAGGGATTTGCGGCTCCTGCGCGATGAACATCGACGGGATCAACACGCTGGCCTGTATCTATGGCCTGGATGAGATCAAGGGAGATGTGAAGATCTACCCGCTGCCGCATATGCCGGTGGTGAAGGACCTGATCCCGGACCTCACACACTTCTATGCCCAGCATGCCTCGATCATGCCTTGGCTGGAAACCAAGACCAACCGCCCGGCCAAAGAGTGGAAGCAGTCCATCGAGGACCGCAAGAAACTCGATGGTCTTTATGAATGTGTGATGTGCGCCAGCTGCTCCACCTCCTGCCCAAGCTACTGGTGGAACGGCGATCGCTACCTCGGCCCAGCCGCGCTGCTGCACGCCTACCGCTGGATCATCGACAGCCGCGATGAGGCGACGGGTGAGCGTCTGGATCAGCTGGAAGATCCCTTCAAACTCTATCGCTGCCACAGCATCATGAACTGTGCCAAGACCTGCCCCAAAGGCCTGAACCCGGCCAAGGCGATCTCGCATATCAAGCAGATGATGGTCGAACGCGCCGTCTGAGCTTGACGGGCACTGCGAACTTCTGACCGCCGCAACGCAGACATCGTTGCGGCGGTTTCTCGTTGAATTCCGTCCGATGGCGTCTTGTCATGCCCCGGAAAGCTTGCCTAACTCGGGCCTATGGAACCAATTCTCTACGCGCTTTTTCTGGCCGGTTTCGCCGGGCTTGCGATGCCGCTTGGTGGAGTTCTTGCATGGTTTGAGCACAGCCGAGATGCACGCTTGCATCGGGACATTCTGGCTTGGGTGACATCCTTTGGCGGCGGCGCGCTTCTGAGCGCCGTGGCGCTGGTCCTCATTCCGGAAGGCAGCGATCTGCTGGCGCCTGTTGCGGTGGTGAGTTGGCTCGCCGTTGGTGGTCTTGTGTTCTATGTTGTTGACCGGCGTCTGGCGGTCTGTTCGGGCAACCTGTCGCTGCTTCTGGCGATGCTGCTCGATTTCCTGCCCGAAGCCTTGGCCCTTGGCGCCATGCTGGGGGCCGAGGTCGGCACGGCCCTGTTGCTGGCAATGATGATCTTTCTACAGAATGTGCCCGAAGGCTTTGCCGCCTTTCGAGGGATCTGGCGGGGCAATAGCCCGGCCTGGCATGTGTTGCTGCTGTTTGTCGCTTTGGCGGCGCTTGGGCCGCTCAGCGCGGCGGTCGGGTTGCTCTGGCTTGTGGATCAGCCACAGGTGCTGGGTGCGATCATGGTCTTCGCCTCCGGAGGCATCCTGTACCTGGTGTTCCAGGATATCGCGCCAAAGGTCCATGAGGCTGGCGGATCTGCGCCCTCCCTTGGGGCGGTGGCCGGGTTTTCGCTTGGCTTGGCCGGTCATCTGCTGATCGGTTAAAGCGGTGCATCGCGGTTGGAACGGCCGGGCAAGCGCGTGTTGCGCTGAGGTCTGATTTTTCTGCATGGCGCCTTTGCGCATTTGCAGCCTGCTCACGCGGCGGGCGCGGGCATATGTTGGCCACGAGGGAGGAAGCAGCCTGAAGAAAAGGACATGTTTCCATGACTGTTGTTGTCAAACACGCCACCAAAAACACCGAGGAAAAAGCCGCAGCCGCGCTGAAGGATCTGGAGCAGGCCTGGGCCTACTATGAGCCAGAAGCACTGCCCACGGGGCAAGAAGAGCGGTCGGTTGAAGGCTATACGCCCTACTATGAAGCGGCTTGAAGGCAGGCTTCTTCGACACATCGCGTGGTGATTGATACTGGCGGGCACTGCCGCTAAACAGCCGTTATGCCCGTTCTTCTTTTGATCCTTCTTGTTGGCGTATTTGCATATTTTCTGTGGCGCCACAAAACGTCTTCCCTGACCCGAGACTGCCGGTGGCGGGCGGAGAGCGCAAAGGATCAGTGGCGCTGTAGCTTTTGCGGCGCAGTGCAGCCAGGTGCCGATGCGCCGCGCAACTGCCTCAATCCGGCTGGGCGTGACAGGGCAGGGCGCTGAGGGGGCGCTCCCGCCCACGTCAGAACTGCCAGAGGCAGCCCTTTGCGATTGGGCATAGCGCCGCGCAAAGCGCGGCGCCGGGCCCAAGGCGGGCGGGGGCATCTTTGATGCACCCAGGCAGGCGCGGGAGAGCGCCCGTTTCGCTCCAGCGAATGCAGTGCGAAAAAAATGCCACCGCGTGCAGAAAACCTCTTGAACGACTCAAAGCTTTGCCCGATATGCGCGATTAAGACGCCAACGCACGCGCCTCTGTCGAAAGGGTTCAAAGCCCTAGGGTTACGTAGCGACGGTAACGTCTCTGATTGAAGTGAGCGGTCATAGATGGCCGGGTCTTTTGGAGATGACCATGAACGCAAACGTAACCGGGCAAATCGCCCGCGATTCTGTTGTTGTACCCCCTGCACGCCATATTGAATTCATTGCCCAGACGGGCTTTGAGCGCCCGACCCTTGTGATCGATGGGGCTGCGGTGTCGCGCCAGTATCAGGCGCTGGCCGCAGGCCTGGGCCGCGCGCGGATTCACTACGCCGTCAAAGCCAACCCCGAAGCCGCCCTGCTGCGCCGCCTCGTCCGCTCGGGCTCGAACTTTGATGCCGCCAGCCGCGCCGAGATCGAGATGTGCCTTGCCGCAGGCGCGGCGCCGCACCAAATCACATTTGGCAATACCATCAAACGCCCCGCCGACATCGCCTTTGCCTATGAGATCGGTATCCGTCACTTTGCCGCCGACGCGATGGAAGAGCTGGACAAGCTGGCCGAACACGCCCCCGGCGCCCATGTCTGCATCCGCCTTCTGGTGGATGCCACCGGTGCGGACTGGCCCCTCAGCCGCAAGTTCGGCTGTACCCCCGATATGGCGCTGCAGCTGATGGCCCGCGCCCGCGACTTCGGTCTTGTGGCCGATGGTCTGTCGTTCCACGTTGGCTCGCAAACCCGCGATCCGATGATGTGGGGGGCAACGCTCGATCAGGTTCTCGACGTCTGGCAGGCGGCCAAGGAAGCAGGCCACTCCATGCGCCTGTTGAACATCGGCGGCGGTTTTCCGGCGTCTTATGTCAACCGCGTGATGGGACCGACCGACTATGCCCGCGCTGTGATGGCGCAGGTCAATGCCCGTTTTCCCGATGCAGCCGAGGTGATGGCAGAGCCGGGCCGCGGCCTGGTCGCCGAGGCGGGCGCGATCGTGGCCGAAGTGCTGCTGGTTTCCAAGAAACACGAAGGCGACCTGCATCGCTGGGTTTACCTCGATATCGGCAAGTTCTCGGGCCTTGCGGAAACCATGGACGAGGCGATCCGCTATCGCATCAGCACCGACCGCGATCATGAGACGACCGGCCCCTGCGTTGTGGCGGGCCCGTCCTGCGACAGTGCCGATGTTCTTTATGAAAAGCAGCCCTACCAGCTGCCCTTGGGCCTGAGGGCCGGGGACCGCGTGGTGATCCATGCCTGTGGCGCCTATACGTCGACCTATGCCTCGGTTGGCTTCAACGGCTTTCCGCCGCTGGATGTGGTGGTGATCTGAGCGGCACGGCTCAGCAGAATTTGAAGACGGCAAAGGCGTTCGGGACTTGTGCCCGGGCGCCTTTCGATTTTTGAATGCTCGCGAGTTTTGGACATCAAGGTCCCACCAGTGGCCGGAGTGCGCCTGCCCCTCCCCGGGACAGGCGCTGTCGTCAGAAGGATTGAGCAGACAATGACACGGAACACATCCCACCATCCTGTCCCCGCAGACGCGGCAGAGCGCAGAGCCATCAAACCGGTGATCTGCTATCCGAACGAAACTCTTCCGGTGCCGGATCTGGCGCTCTATCGGGAAGCGCGGAATGGGGCCGAGAAAACCGGCGAGGTGCTGGTTCCCCCGCGCGATGCAGCCTGTTTCGAGGTGCCCGCCGGGCATTTCTTTCGCATATCCTCGGTCGAGGGTTCGCAGGTTGGCGATCTGAACCTCTGGAATCGCGAGGACCTGTCAGAACGGTTCTATTCCGGCAAGAGCCGTGCGCTGCATGGCACGCATCTCACCACCGGTGAGCGCATGTGGACCAGTTTCCCCTATCTGCGGCCCATGGCGACCATCATTGAGGACACGCTGGACTGGTATGGAATGGATGACTATGGCGGCTCGGTCCACGATGTGATCGGCACCCGCTGCGATCCCTACACCGGCAACCTTCTGGCGGGCAGCCAGTATCATCATTGCTGCCATTCCAACCTGACGCGGGCCTTGGCCGATCACCTGGGGCTGAGCCTTGAGGAGGCCGAACCGCATGTGCATGACGTACTTAACGTCTTCATGTGCACGGGATTTACCCGTGACACCGGGCAGTATTTCATGAAGGCCAGCCCGGTGCGCCCCGGCGACTATCTGGAGTTCTTTGCGGAAATTGACCTCCTGGGAGCGCTGAGTGCCTGCCCCGGTGGAGACTGTTCGGCAGAGCATTCCAGCGATACGGCGGCGTGTTTTCCTCTGTTGGTCGAAACATTTGCCCCGGCGCGTGGCGCTCTGGAAGGGTGGAGCAGCCCGGCGGCCAATGGATATGATCGCAGTCACGGGCGTTGAACGCAGGACAGCGGCTCCCGCGCCTTTGCGCTGCCTCTTTGGGGCCGCACGAAGCCTTGGGCCCGGCAGCGCGCAGACGCGCGCTGCATCACCGCAGGGTGCAGCCGATGAAAAACGGGCAGCGGAGACACTCCACTGCCCGTTTTCTATTGTGATTGAGCTTCGACCCCGTCGGGGTCAGCTGAAGGCCGCCTCAAGAGCGATTTCAACCATGTCACCAAAGCTGCGTTCCCGCTGGTCCGAGGGGAGGGCCTCTCCGGTCAGCAGATGGTCGGACACGGTCAGTACGGCAAGCGCACGGCAGCCATAGCGCGCGGCGAGCGTGTACAGTTCGGCCGCTTCCATCTCGACGCCAAGAATGCCGTGACGCACCATCTGTTCGTTGAGATCGGGGCGTTCGTCATAGAAGGTATCGGACGAATAGATGCCGCCCACATGGGTGGCGACATCGCGCTGTCCGGCCGCTTCGGCTGCGGCCTTCAACAGGGACCAATCCGCGCAGGGCGCGAAATTGACTTCCTTGAAAATGCTGGCAGAGGGCGACCCTGCGGTCGTGGCAGTCATGGCAAGAATGACATCGCGCACGGCCACGGACTTTTGCATGCCACCGCAAGACCCAATCCGGATCAGCGTTTTTGCGCCGAAATCGCGGATCAATTCATTTGCATAAATCGAAAGCGATGGCATTCCCATGCCGCTGCCCTGAATTGTGACCGGGTTGCCATTCCAGGTGCCGGTGTAACCCAGCATTCCCCGCACCTCGTTTACGAGGCGCACCTCCTGCAAAAAGGTTTCTGCTGCCCATTTTGCCCGATAGGGGTCACCAGGCATAAGCACCGTTTCGGCAATATCGCCCTTTTCGGCGCCGATATGGATCGTCATTATTTTGCTCCGAGCCTGAAAAGATCAGATTTCAAGATCAGAAATGTCCATTCCAGCCGTAAGCGCCGCATGAACCCAATGAGGCTTGCGGCCGCGTCCGCTCCAGGTTTCTTCGGGGTTGTTCGGATTGCGGTATTTTGCAGTGGCCTTTTGCTTTTTGCCGCTGCCGCGAGAGCCTCCTGCGATTTCCTCCAGAGAGAAGCCATATTTTGCGGCTGCTTCTTCGGCGGCTTTCAGGGCTTCTTGGCGCTCGCGCACTTCGGCCGATTTAATGGCAGCTTCCACTTCGGCTTTCAGCTCAATCAATTCGCTGCGCGACATGGAAGAAAGGTCTACACTCATTTCGATACTCCGGCAATAATAATAGGGCCACACAGGATGATCCTGTGTACCGCTATATGCCGGAACCGGAGACAAAATATTAGCCCATTTTTACATTTCGTTCGCAAAAAGGCGTGAAGAAGCCGATTTTCCGCAATTTTAGGTAATTTCACGCAATTTGAGGTGGTTTCGCCAATTCCACGATGTCCCCCATAATTGAGTTCAGTTCGAAGTCTTTCGGGGTATAGACACGGGCGACACCCATTTTCTTGAGCCGCTCTGCGTCGTCATCAGGAATGATTCCGCCGACCACAACGGGTATATGGCCAAGGCCTGCGTCGCGCATCAGGGTCATCATGTCCTGAACCAGCGGCAGATGGCTGCCCGACAGGATTGACAGTCCGATCACATGGGCGTCATCCTTTTGGGCCTGTTCCACCAGTTCCTGCGGGGTCATGCGGATGCCGTCATAGGTGATGTCCATGCCGCAGTCGCGGGCGCGGAAGGCGATCTGTTCGGCGCCGTTGGAGTGACCATCAAGGCCGGGCTTGCCAACCACGAATTTCAGGCGGCGGCCAAGCTGGTCGCTGACTGCGTTCACAGCCTCGCGCAGATCGTCCAGCCCTTCGGTCTTGTTCGAGGGGGAGCCGGACACGCCCGTGGGGCCGCGATAGGTGCCATGAACCTTGCGCATCTCCTCGGCCCACTCCCCGGTGGTGACACCCGCCTTGGCGGCTGCGATCGACGGCTGCATGATGTTGCGGCCCGCTTTGGCGGCGTCACGGAGGTCCGCCAATGCCTTCTGGACTGCTGCGTTGTCGCGCTGTGCGCGCCAGTCGTTCAGGCGACCAATCTGTTGCTGCTCGACCGCCGGGTCAACAACCATGATGCCGCCATCTTCGGTCTGCAGCGGCGAAGGCTCCCCTTCGGTCCAGCGGTTGACGCCGACCACGACGGTTTCATTGCGTTCAATCCGGTTCAGGCGCTCGGCGTTGGAGTCCACCAGCCGGGATTTCATGTACTCAATGGAGGCGACGGCGCCGCCCATGCTGTCGAGGTTTGCGAGTTCTGCGCGCGCGCCTTGTTTCAGCTCTTCGACCTTGCGATCCACGGCGGGGTTGCCCTCGAACAGGTCTTCGTATTCCAGAAGGTCGGTTTCATAGGCAAGGATCTGCTGCATGCGCATGGACCACTGCTGATCCCAGGGGCGCGGCAGGCCCAAGGCTTCGTTCCAGGCGGGCAGCTGTACGGCACGCGCGCGGGCCTTTTTCGAGAGGGTCACGGCCAGCATCTCGATCAGGATGCGGTAGACGTTGTTTTCCGGCTGCTGCTCGGTCAGGCCCAGCGAGTTGACCTGCACCCCATAGCGGAAGCGGCGGAACTTCGGATTGTCGACGCCATAGCGTGTCTCGCAGATCTCATCCCACAGATCGACAAAGGCGCGCATCTTGCACATTTCGGTCACGAACCGGATGCCCGCGTTCACAAAGAATGAGATCCGCCCCACCAGCGCCGGGAAATCCGCAGGGTCAATGCGCGGGCGCAGCTCATCCAGAACCGCCTGCGCTGTGGCCAGGGCAAAGGCCAGTTCCTGCTCGGGCGTCGCACCGGCTTCCTGCAGGTGATAGGAGCAGACGTTCATCGGGTTCCACTTGGGCACATTGGTGTAGCAGTATTCGGCCACATCCGCGATCATCTTGAGGCTGGGCTTGGGCGGGCAGATATAGGTGCCGCGGCTGAGGTACTCCTTGATCAGGTCGTTCTGAACCGTGCCCTGCAGCTTGCTGACATCGGCGCCCTGTTCCTCGGCCACGGCGATATAGAGCGACAAGAGCCAGGGCGCGGTCGCGTTGATCGTCATCGAGGTGTTCATCTGCTCCAGCGGGATCTGGTCAAACAGGGTCCGCATATCGCCCAGATGGCAGACGGGCACGCCCACCTTGCCCACCTCACCGCGCGCCAGCACGTGATCGCTGTCGTAACCGGTCTGGGTCGGCAGGTCGAAAGCCACGGAAAGACCCGTCTGCCCTTTGGCGAGGTTGGAGCGATAGAGCGCGTTGGAGGCCTCGGCGGTGGAGTGGCCGGCATAGGTGCGGATCAGCCAGGGGCGGTCGGCTTTGCGGTCATTCTGCGTCTGCGACATGGGCGGGCCTCACGATTCTAGGTTCGGTAATTTTATTTCGCTGTGGCGATGTAAAGCGGAATAATAGATCCATGTCAATTCGCTGCATTGCGGCGAAGCTTTGTGGAGGCTGTTATCCTGCGTCACAATTGCCCGGACCCGGCTTTGCTGCCACAGTCGGGCCCATGACCGAGACCGTCGAGATCCCGATTTGGCTGTTCGCGCTGATCCTGCTCTTTGCGGCGGTCACCTTTGCCTCGCATTTTCTGTTCCCCTCTGTGCGCTGGTTCTTCCGGCGGCGGCTGGAGCGGGCGGTGGCCCGGCTCAACCGGCGGCTGGAACGCCCGATCGAACCGTTTCGACTGGCGCGGCGCTATGACATGATCCAGCGGCTGATCTATGATCCGCAGGTGGCGCAGGCGGTGGCCGATCACGCGGCAGCCGAAGGCATTCCCGACAATGTCGCCTTTGAAGAGGCGCGGCGCTATGCGCGCGAGATCGTGCCCTCCTTTTCCGCCTTCACCTATTTCAGCTTTGCCATTCGGGTTACCCGGTGGCTCTCGAATGCGATCTACCGGGTTCGGCTGGGCCATCAGGACGAAGAAGCCCTGCGCCGGATCGACCCGGAGGCGACACTGGTCTTTGTGATGAACCACCGCAGCAATATGGACTATGTGCTGATCACCTATCTGGCGGCGCGGCGCTCGGCGCTGTCCTACGCGGTGGGGGAATGGGCACGGGTCTGGCCTCTGTCGCGGCTAATCCGGGCGATGGGCGCCTATTTCATCCGCCGCAGATCCCGCAATGAACTCTATCGCCGGGTGCTGGCGACCTATGTGCGCCTCGCGACGCAAGGGGGCGCAACGCAGGCGATGTTTCCCGAAGGGGGCCTGAGCCTTGATGGGGCGCTGGCCCCGCCGCGCATGGGGCTTTTGAAATACATTGTCGCGGCGCAGGGCGCAGCGGGCCCCAGTCGGGACGTTGTCTTTGTGCCGGTGGGGCTGAACTATGACTGGGTGTTGGAAGACAAGATCCTCACCTCGGCCGGGCGCGCGGGCGAGCGACGGTTCAAGGCTCGTATCGGGGTCATCATGGCGCGGATGCTGCGGCAGCTGTGGCTCTGGATGACCGGGCGCTATCACCGCTTTGGCTATGCGGCGGTGAACTTTGGCCGCCCCTTGAGCCTCGCGGAGTTCACGGTTGCGCAGCCGCCAGAGGGGCAGGGGGCTGACGATCTGCCCGGGCCCCTGTCAGAGGAGTTGATGGAGCGGATTGGGGAGATCGTTCCGGTGCTGCCGGTGCCTGCGGTCGCCTGGCTCTTGTTGTCCGAAGGGGCGATGTCGCGCAGCGCATTGGAACATCGCATGGGCGCCCTGCTGGAGCGCATGCCGATGGCCCATGTTCATGTGCCGCGTCACAGCCATGCCTATGCAGTTGAGGCGGCGCTGCGAATCCTGATCCAGCGCGGACTCATCCGGGCCGAGCGGGGGCGTTACCTGCCTGTTTCGGGCAAACGGGACCTACTGACCTACTACGCCAACTCGATCCGGCACCTAGTTCCGGCGGGTTCTCTGACGTCGGATGCTGCGGGCGCTAAAGAAATTTCTGCGGTCGCGAAGTCATAAAATTACAAAACGACCTCAAATGGGGTTGCATTATTACCTTGCCGTTTCTATTCCCTAGGGAGGCCCGCGATTCTGCATTGCGGCGAAATGTTTCATACGAAGGAGGCCATCATGGCTCTGGACACGCAGACTGACGTTCTGTCCTACGAGGCGCCCGAGAAGGATCTCTATGAGATGGGCGAAATCCCCCCGATGGGTTACGTCCCCAAGAAGATGTACGCCTGGACCATCCGTAAGGAGCGTCATGGCGAGCCGAACACCGCCATGGTCGAGGAAGTGGTGGATGTGCCCCAGCTGGACAGCCACGAGGTGCTGGTCCTGGTGATGGCAGCGGGCGTCAACTACAATGGCGTCTGGGCAGCTTTGGGCAAGCCGATCTCGCCTTTTGATGGCCACAAGGCGCCGTATCACATTGCCGGTTCGGATGCGTCTGGCATCGTCTGGGCCGTGGGTGACAAGGTCACCCGCTGGAAAGTCGGCGACGAGGTGGTGATCCACTGCAACCAGGACGATGGCGACGACGAGGAATGCAACGGTGGCGACCCGATGTACTCTCCCAGCCAGCGTATCTGGGGCTATGAAACGCCCGATGGCTCTTTTGCCCAGTTCACCAATGTGCAGGCCCAGCAGCTGATGCCGCGCCCCAAGCACCTGACCTGGGAAGAGGCTGCCTGCTATACGCTGACGCTGGCCACCGCCTACCGGATGCTGTTTGGTCACGAGCCGCACGACCTGAAGCCGGGTCAGAACGTTCTGGTTTGGGGCGCCTCGGGCGGTCTTGGCTCTTACGCGATCCAGCTGATCAACACCGCCGGTGCCAACGCGATCGGCGTGATCTCGGACGAAAGCAAACGTGACTTTGTCATGGGGCTGGGCGCCAAGGGCGTGCTGAACCGCAAGGACTTCAACTGCTGGGGCCAGCTGCCCACGGTCAACACACCGGAATACGCCAACTGGTTCAAGGAAGCCCGCAAGTTCGGCAAGGCGATCTGGGACATCACCGGCAAGGGCGTGAACGTGGACATGGTCTTTGAACACCCCGGCGAGGCGACCTTCCCGGTCTCTACCTTCGTGGTGAAAAAGGGCGGCATGGTCGTGATCTGCGCAGGCACCTCCGGCTTCAACTGTACCTTTGACGTGCGCTACATGTGGATGCATCAGAAGCGTCTGCAGGGCTCGCACTTTGCCCATCTCAAGCAGGCCTCGGCCGCCAACAAGCTGATGATCGAGCGCCGTCTTGATCCCTGCATGTCGGAGGTTTTTGCCTGGAACGACCTTCCCGAAGCGCACATGAAGATGCTGCGCAACGAGCATCTGCCGGGCAATATGTCAGTCCTGGTGCAGGCCCCCAAGACCGGCATGCGCACCCTGGGCGAGGTGCTCGACGCGGGTAAATAGGCCGTAAAATACGAGGCGACAGCCGCCAAAAAATGCAAGAGCGAATCATCTAAAATGGTTCGCTCTTTTTTTGTGGTTCAGAAGGCGTGAAACGAGAAATCAGCAGCTTACACGTCGGTGCCTCCCTATTTCGGGGGAAGAAGAACCTGCGAATATGCGAAATTTTGCAAAGAAATTACGGTTGGATCATGAATTGGAAAGCCTCAGGGGGCCGCAATGGGAGAAAATGGATGGATTTTGGACGTTCTCGTTGACCTCAGGGAGGTTGCCGCTGCAAAAGGTCTGGGGAGGCTAAGCGATCAGCTCGATATTGCGCTGGATATTGCTTACGCGGATATCTCCCCAAAAGCAGACGACAACGGTGCGCGATCCTATGGGGAAGAAGGTAGATCTCGACGGCATTCTGGAGGATTTGGATGCCACCACGACTCTTGATGGTCTGCAAGAGATCACCGAGCGCGTGCGGGATGCCTTTGGCGTCGATCATATCGTCTACCACTGGGTCGACAGCGCCGGGGAGCAATACGGCTGCGGCACCTATGACGACTCCTGGGTCCAGCACTATCTTGAGCAGGGATACCTGCGCACGGATCCGGTCATTATCGGCTGTTACCAGAGATTTCACCCCGTCGACTGGAAACGGCTCGACTGGTCCACCAAATCTGCGCGGATATTCCTGAAGGACGCCTTGGCCCATGGGGTCGGCAATCAGGGGTATTCGATTCCGATTCGCGGACCGAACGGGCAATTTGCGCTGTTTACCGTCAATCACAATTGCGAGGATGAAGAATGGGCTGAATTTACCGAAAACCACAGTCGCGAACTGATTCTCATGGCGCATTATTTCAATCGAAAAGCGCTGGAATTTGAGCCGGATCGCGGACCTGAAAAAGCACAGACCCTATCGCCGCGTGAAATCGATGCACTAACGCTGCTGGCCATCGGGTACAGCCGTGCGCAAGTCGCACAAACCTTGTCGATTTCCGAACATACGTTGCGTGTATACATCGAAAGTGCACGTTTCAAGCTTGGCGCGCTTAACACCACGCATGCAATTGCGCGGGCCCTTAGTTGTGGCCTCATCGTTGTTTAAGTCATTGAAAAAAATGTAAAAATTGGCCTCAAAGTGTTACCAAAGGGCTTTGGGAGATATCTTTTCGGGCGTAGGCTGTTCCTGCATTTCAAGCTAAAGGGGACAATGCAAATGCTTCGATACATCTACGGACACGACCTTCACAAATACCCGGAACTGGCCCACTCCATGTTCACGGATCGCGCGGATCAGTTTCGCACGCGGCTCGGTTGGGATGTGTGTGTGAACGCCAAAGGAGAAGAGCGCGATCAGTATGACGCCTTGGATCCGCTCTATGTGATCTGGGAAATGCCGGATGGCAGCCATGGCGGCTCGATGCGGTTTCTGCCGACCACGGGCCGCGTGATGGTGAACGAGATCTTCGGCCATCTGACCGGCGGTGCGCCGATCGTGAGCCCGCTGATCTGGGAGTGCACACGGTTCTGCCTGTCGCGCCATGCACCCTCTCGCGTTGCCGGCGCCTTGATGCTAGGCGGTGGTGAGATCATGCGCAATTTTGGTGTGCGTCACTTTGTGGGTGTTTTTGACAAACGCATGGTGCGGATCTATCGCGCCATCGGCTCCAGCCCCGAAGTGCTGGGCAGCCAGGGCGAGGGCCGAGATCAGATCAGTGTTGGTCTGTGGGAGTTCACGCCCGAGAGCTATGACGTTGTGGCCAAACGGGCTGGCATCGCCCCCGAACTGTCCCGCCTGTGGTTCGACCGTGCCTTTGGGGATGCCGGCCCCATCGCGCCGATGGCGATGACCGGTTGATTTGCGTTCCGAGTAAATAATCCCTGCTTGTTCCCGGGTCGGTTGCCGCTGGTGCAGCCGACCCACCGGCTGTAGTGTCGCGCCATGACACAGCCTCTTATCCAGTTCTCTGATGACCAGGCCACGGCCTACGACAGCGTGACCCAGCTTTTGCGCCAGGCCGGTGTTGATCTGGACGATGGTCTTTTGCACCCGCCGCGCGGCGATGCGGGGGTGATGGCTGTGATCGGCAAGGCCGGATCCGGCAAGACGCTGCTTCTGGCGGAACTCTACAAGGCGCTTGAGCAGGCCGGTGTCGAGGTGGTCTCGGGCGATTATGAAAGCCGCAAGAAGACCGGCAAGCGCACCCTTGCGATCCTGGCCCCGACCAACAAGGCCGCCAGTGTCCTGCGTCTGCGTGGCGTTCCGGCGACCACGATCCACCGGATCCTTTACACGCCCGTCTATGATCCCGAATTCGAGCGCATTGCCGAATGGCTGGCGGGCAATGGCGATGAGCCCGAGATCGAAGGTCTCACCCCCGAAGCCCTTGCCCGCGCTGCGGCCTTTTACGAGCGCAACAAGTCGATCCCAGGTGCCCTTGCGGCAGCTGGCCTGCGCGGATCGGACTTCATCACCGGCTGGAAACGGCGCGAAGAGCCGTTGGACGTCGGCTTTGTCGATGAGGCCTCGATGCTGGATGACCGCCAGTTCGAAGACCTGAAAGAGATCTTCCCGACCCTGCTGCTGTTTGGTGATCCGGCGCAGCTGGCGCCGGTGAACCAGTCCGGCGCCATGGTGTTCGATGGCCTGCCAGAGCCGCGCAAGCTGGTCCTCAGCCGCATTCACCGGCAGGAGGCGGACAATCCGATCCTCGATCTGGCCCATGCGCTGGCGGACCCGCAGCTTGGGTTTGAGGATTTCGAACGTATGGTCGAAGACACCGCCCGCCGCGACCCCCGCGTGGTCTGGGGGCAGCGGGTCGAGGTGGATCTGATGGCGCGCTCGCCGGTGCTGGTCTGGCGCAACGCCACCCGCATCCGCCTGATCAACGCCTTTCGCTCTGTGCATGGTGCGCCGGAGGATGCGCTGATCGAAGGGGAGCCGCTGATCTGCGACGGGATCGAACTGCCGCTGAAACATCGCAAGAAACGGCTGGATCTGGAGGCGCGCGGTCTGATCAAGGGGGCGCAGGTGATCTACCTTGGCCCGGGGCGCAAGCCCGGCTTTTCGCGCCTGCATGTGATGGGGGCCGAAGATCCGCAGGTCTCTGCCGCCTCCATCGTGAAGATTGAGAAACCGGATGAGGAAGAGCCCTTCATCCCCTATGCCGCCCGCATGGGCGCGACGTTCCTCCACGGGGCGGCCGTGACCATTCACAAGGCGCAAGGCTCGCAATGGGAGACCGCGCAGGTCTTTGCCCCGGATATTTACGCTGCCGCCCGCATGGGCCGGGTTGAGGCCGGTCAGCCCCTGTGGAAGCGGCTCGCCTATGTGGCGATCACCCGCGCGCAGGAACGGCTGATCTGGGTGGTGCGCAACCGGCTGGCCAAGCCATCGGGGCCGCTGCGCGTGGATGATCTGCGCGCCGCTCCGGTGGCGGCCCTGACACTTGAGGCAGAGGAGGAGGCGACGATATGAGCCGAAAGACGATCCTGATCACCGGCGCAAGCTCGGGCATTGGCAAGGCGGTGGCGGAGCTGTTCCTGGCCCAGGGCTGGGCGGTGGGGCTATTGGCGCGCCGTGCGGACAGGCTGGCCGATGTGGCGCTGGGCCATGACCGCGCCTATGTGCTGCCCGCCGATGTCACCGATGCCACGGCGGTGGATCACGCGGTGAATAGCTTTGCAATGCAGGCGGGGCGCTTGGACGTTCTGTTCAACAACGCGGGCATCTTTACCCCGCCCGGCACCATCGACGAGATCGCTCTGGAAGACTGGCACGCGGCGGTCAATGTGAACCTCACCGGCATGTTCCTGGCGGCCCGCGCCGCCTTCCGGCAGATGCGCCATCAGGCGCCGCAGGGCGGGCGGATCATCAACAACGGATCCATCGCCGCCCATGTGCCGCGCCCCGGCTCGGTGCCCTACGCGGCGACCAAGGCTGCGATCACCGGGCTCACCCGCAGCCTGTCGCTGGATGGGCGCGCCTTTGATATTGCCTGCGGGCAGATCGACATCGGCAATGCGCGCACGCCCATGGTGAAGGATCTCAGTCATCGACATTCGATGGCCAACCCCGAAGGCGAGGCGATGCAGACCTTTGCAGTGGAGGACGCCGCGCGCTCGGTTCTGCACATGGCCGAGCTGCCGCTGGAGGCAAACGTTCAGTTCATGACCGTGATGGCCACCAAGATGCCCTATATCGGTCGCGGCTGAGGATGGCAGGGCGGGGCGCTCCCGCCCGTCTTCACGCTGCTTGCGCAGCCTTCATCCCGTTGGGCCTGGCACCGCGCGGTGCGCGGTGCGAGTGCCGAGAGGTTCAGCGCACAAAGAAAGGTTTCGGGGACGGGAGTCGCCACGCCTGATCATGCGAGGCTGTTCTTCACCAACTCAGCCTTCATCCAGTGGATGTCACTTTGGACGTGATCGGCGCGCACATACTTGCCCAGGCGGGTGGCCATCTCGGCCTCGGAAAAAGACGCGGTTGTTCGGATGACAAAACCCTCTTGCCGCTCAAAGTTCATCCCGGCAACCAGATCGTCGATGAGCGTGTTGGAAAACGGACCGCGGTAGAGCTGTGGCACAGAGGTGATACCAAGCTCTGCAAACCGCGCCTGGGTGTCGTCCCAGCCTTGCACCTGTCCCCCTTGGATCCAGGCAAACCCCATGAAGTAAGACGGCAGGGCGTCATAGGCGATGGCATGCCGTGCGTAGAGGTATTCCCCGACAATCCGCTCATCCTTGGCCAGTTGCGGCGAGATGCCCGCCGCCAAGGCCTTCATCCAATCGCGGGAGGGGTGATATCTGGCGTCCGGGCTGCGTGGATGGCAGCCACCAGAGTGGATTGTCGTGTTCTCGCCGTCCATCTTTTCGGTCGCGACAATCTCTGGCGCGACCAAGAGCTGCGATAGATCTGACATGATCTTGTCGTCGGATGTGGCTCCGGGAGAGCAGGGCAGGTGAAAAGTGCGGCCGTACTTTGGGGACATGAAAAAGTGCCTGTTCAAGTCTTGAAGGAATAATTGGTGCGCTATGGAGCTCCTCAGTTTGAGGTAGGTATCATTTGCATCAGAACGGGGAGAGCGCGCAACCTCGGAAGGAGCGATCAGTCATCCCGTCCAGGCTCGTTTGGGTTGCAGGAGAAAAGGGCAATTTTGTTGCCTTGCGGATCGCGCAGGTAACCTACAAAAAAACGGGGGCCATATGCATTTCGGAACCCCGGTTGCCCTTCGTCAGTGCCGCCTGCCGCCAGGGCAGCGGCGTGAAGCCTTCGCACCTGGTCCTGGCTGGGCGCCTCAAAGGCGACCATGGCGCCATTGCCCGCGCGGGCCGCCTCTCCGTCGAAGGGAGGTTTAACATAAAAGTCGGGCAGGGTGGGGGGCGTTCCAGGCTCTGACGGCAAGGCATAACTCAACCCCTCAGGGCCTTCCGACAGCTTGTACCCAAGCGCGGGAAGAAAGGCCGAATAGAACCGCCGTGCCCGTGGGATGTCGTCTGCTCCAACTGTGACATAAGCGATCATGTTTTCGCGCTCCTTTGAAAAGGCGGGAGACAAAGCTGGTATGACAGAAGGTTCCCGGCGCCCGCGACGATGCCGCTTGGCACCGTCCTGCTCTACCTGTCGCGCAAGAGCTGGAACGCGGCAGAGGCGCCCCAGCCGGCAAGAACCGCGATCACCAGGGACATGATGCCGTAGACGAAAGGCTTTTTGCGGGAGAGCGCGTAGAGAAAGCGTTCAAGCCCCACCTTGCGCACATCGATTTCGGTCTCAAATGCCGAAACAACCTCGCGCCCGCGCGTCAGAAGAACACGGGTGGTATAGGCCCCTTCGGTCAGGTTCGATGGCATTTCGATGGCGGTGCGAAAGAGAGTCTGCTCATCCACGGCAACGGTACTGGGGCGCAGTGAGTAAAGACCGTCTTCTTCTCGGATCCGCACCACTGCATCGGCAAACTCCTGAGCGCCGCGAATGTTCATGGCAGCCCCAACCGAACGGATCGCCCGTTCGATGGAAACACGGTGGCGCAGGTCCTCGGTATCGCTGAGGACGCTATCGAAGGGGCCGCTGGTGGCGACGGCATAGAAACTGGGGGCTGAATCCACCAGCACGCTGTCCACGTTGACCCAGATGCCGAGCTTTTTCTCCTTGCGGCGCACCATGACCGGGGACGAGGGGCCGGAGACCGTGATGATCACCTCAAGCGGCTCGTCCCTTGGGATTGGAGTTTCCCGTTTCACAGCGCCAAAGATCAGGATCTCGGAGCCGTCGAAATCTGCGGTAATCGCAACCCGGTTCTGGCTGAGGCCAAGCACGACTTCTTCCTGCGCCTGAGCAGTGCGCAGGCCGGTGGCGGCAAGCAGGCAGACCAACAGAACGGGCAAGAGACGGATCATCTGCTCTCTCCTGCGGCGGCGATCGAGAACAATTCGTCCGGGGTGAGCAGAAGGTCGAGGCCCAGTTTTCCGCAGACCGAAAGCACCAGCAGCGCCAGCAGAATACGCAGCTGTTCGGCCTTGAGATAGGTGCCGATGCGGGTCCCGATCTGGGCGCCGAAAACGCCGCCCACCAGCAGGAAGACGGCCAGCACGATGTCCACTGTATAGTTGGTGGTTGCGTGCAGCATGGTGGTGAAGGCGGTCACGGTGATGATCTGGAAGAGCGAGGTACCCACAACCACCTTTGTGGGCATGCCAAGGATATAGATCATGGCCGGAACCATGATGAAGCCGCCGCCGACGCCCATGACTGCTGTCAGAATACCCACCAGCACGCCAACGGCGATGGGCGGAATGACGGAGATATAGAGGCCGGATGTGCGAAAACGGACCTTGAACGGCAGGCTGTGTACCCAGCCGCGCTGCTTGCGTTTGGGAACCACGCCGCGCTTTGATTTGCGCAGGGCGTTCACGCTTTCAATGAACATCAAGCCGCCGACAATGCCGAGGAAGATCACGTAGCAGAGCGTCACGAAAAGATCGACCTGTCCAAGTGATTTCAGGTAGTTGAATATGGCCACCCCAATCGAGGCCCCGACCAGACCGCCTCCTTGCAGAACCATGCCCATCTTGATGTCGACGGATCGCCGTCGCAGATGCGCCAGCACGCCCGAGACCGAAGAGGCAACGATCTGGTTGGCCCCGGTGGCCACGGCAACGGCCGGGGGAATGCCGATGAAGAACAACAGCGGGGTCATCAGAAAACCGCCGCCCACACCGAACATGCCCGAGAGGATGCCCACCATTCCCCCGATTCCAAAAAGAAGGAAGGCATTGACCGAAACTTCGGCGATGGGGAGGTAGATCTGCATGATCAAGTTAGAACGCTTTGCCAGAGCAAAATCAACCGGCGATGCCGCCCTGCAGCATTCAGGACCGATAAACCGGGGCGATCTGGACCTATGGTCCGGACTACCATGAGAAGGTCAGCCCGAATGCGACGGAGGCGCTCCCGCGCCCGCAGGCGGCCTGGCTGAGCCAGCGCCACCTTGGCGGCCTTGGGCCCGGCGCTGCGCCCTGCGGCGCAGCGCGGTTGCGGCAATGAAAAACCGCCCGGTATGGGGGCCGGGCGGTGTCATCACGTGAGGAAGAGAGGCTGGTTACCGCTCCTTGACGTAAGGCTCGCCGCCAGCGCGCGGTGGGATCGCCTTGCCGACAAAACCCGCCAGAATCACCACGGTCAGGATATAGGGCAGGGCATCCATGACCTGAACCGGGATCGTGATGCTGCCCAGCTCGATATTCTGGAAGCGTAGCGCCACCGCCTGCAGAAGGCCGAACAAGAGGCAGGCGCCCATTGCGTGCCAGGGCCGCCACTTGGCAAAGATCAGCGCCGCCAGGGCGATAAAGCCGCGACCTGCGGTCATATCCTTGACAAAACCGGCCTGCAGGGCGGTTGCCAGATAGGCTCCGGCAATGCCGCACAAAAGGCCACAGATCGCCACGGCCGCAAATCGCAAGCCCACCACCGAAACACCGGCGGTATCTACCGCCGCGGGGTTTTCACCGACGGCGCGCAGACGCAGGCCAAAGCGGGTGCGGAACAGCACCCACCAGGTGAGCGGCACACAAAGGAAGGCCGCATAGACCAGGATCGAGTGACCAGACAGAAGCTCGGAATAGATCTGCTGGAACATGCCCGCCTCGCCGATGAGCTCGGACAGGGGGCGGCCTGCTGCTGCAGCATCGCTGGGACCGATGGCAAAGGGCAGCTCGATCCCGCCAAAGCGGCCCTCGGCCAGGAGCGACGGGGTGCGCCCGCCCTGCTGGAACCAGTCCTGCGCGATCAGGACGGTCATGCCAGCCGCAAGAAAGTTGATGGCCACGCCCGAGATCAGCTGGTTTCCCCGAAAGGTGATTGAGGCCACCCCGTGCAAGCCCGCCAGCACCAGCGAGGAGGCGATGCCCGAGAGCAGCCCCAGCCAGACATTGCCGGTCACCGCAGCCACGGCGGCAGAGAGGAAGGCGGCCATCAGCATCTTGCCTTCAAGGCCGATGTCAAAGATGCCCGCGCGCTCGGAAAAGAGGCCTGCCAGACAGGCCAGCAGCAACGGAGTCGCCAGACGGACGGTGCTGTCCAGCACCTGAATGATGGTCAGAGCATCCATCAGACCTTCTCCTTTCGCAGCGCAAGGAAGAGCTTTTCAAGCGGCATCCGCACCATATTGTCGAGCGCCCCAGTGAACAGGATCACCAGCGCCTGGATCACCACGATCAATTCACGGGGGATCGAGGTCCAGAGCGCGAGCTCCGCCCCGCCCTGATAGAGAAAGCCAAAGAGGATCGCAGCGAGGAACACGCCAAAGGGATGGTTGCGCCCCATCAGCGCCACGGCGATACCGATGAAACCAGCGCCCTCGGTGGAGTTCAGCACCAGACGCTCGGCCTCGCCCATGACGTTGTTGATCGCCATCATGCCGGCAAGACCGCCCGAAATCAGCATCGAGATCATGATGATCTTGACCGGAGAGATCCCGGCATAAAGCGCGCCCGGCTCGGAATGACCATAGGCGCGAATCTCATAGCCGAGCCGCGTGCGCCAGATCAGCAGCCAGACGGCGAAACAGGCGGCGACGGCGACCAGCAGACTGACGTTGGCCGGCGCGGATTTGGAAAAGGCAATGCCAAAGGGCGCCAGCAGCTCATGCAGGCTGGGCAGGTGCACGGTCTCGGCAAAGCGCGCCGTGGCCGGGTCCATGGCACCTGCGGGCTTCAGTACATTGACCAGAACATAGTTCAGCACCGCCGCTGCGATGAAGTTGAACATGATGGTGGTGATCACGATATGGCTGCCGCGTTTGGCCTGCAGATAGGCCGGTATGGCGGCCCAGGCGGCTCCGAACAGGGCCGCGCCGAGGGCAGCGAACACCAGCGCAATCGTCCAGTGTGGCCAGGGGATGTAAAGGCAAACCAGGGCAACACCAAGGCCGCCCAGCATGGCCTGACCTTCGCCGCCGATGTTGAACATGCGGGCGTGAAAGGCGACCGCCACGGCAAGGCCGGTAAAGAGGAAATTCGTCGCGTAATAGAGCGTATAGCCCCAACCATAGGTGGAGCCCAAAGCGCCCGTGACCATCATCTTGACTGCGGCGACAGGGTCTTCGCCAATCGCCAGGATCACAAGGGCGGAGAGGATCGCCGCCAGCACCAGGCTGATCAGCGGGATCAGGACCACATCGGCCCATTTCGGCATCTTGTCCATTTACGCGGCCTCCCCCGCGACACCGGCCATCAGCAGGCCCAGTTCTTTCTCATCTGTCTGATCTGCCGCGCGCTCGCCCATGATCATACCGTCAAACATCACCGCAACCCGGTCCGAGAGCGACAGGATCTCTTCCAACTCGACGGAGACCAGCAGGATCGCCTTGCCCTGATCGCGCAAATCGACGATCTGCTTGTGAATGAATTCGATGGCGCCGATGTCGACGCCGCGCGTGGGCTGGCCGATCAGCAACAGATCCGGGTTGCGCTCGATTTCACGGGCGACGACGATCTTTTGCTGGTTGCCGCCCGAAAAATTCTTGGCCGCCAGCCAGGGGGCAGGGGGGCGTACATCGAATTTTTCCATCTTGGCGGCGGTATCGGCGCGCAGGGCGGCGTTGTCCATCAGCAGCCCGCGCTGGTATTCCGGCGCCTGATGATAGCCAAAGGCGACGTTCTCCCAGGCGTGGAAATCCATGATCAGACCTTCGCGCTGGCGATCCTCGGGCACATGGGCCACATGAGCATCGCGGCGCGCGCGCCCGTCCGATCCGGCGCCCGACAGGGGCAGGGGCGTACCGTTGAGGCGAATGGTTCCGGTGCCGGGGCGCATGCCGCCAAGCACTTCGAGCAGTTCCGACTGGCCGTTGCCCGCAACACCCGCAATGCCCAGGATCTCTCCGGCGCGCACGTTAAGGTCGATGCCTTTGACACGCTCGACGCCCGCCTCATCGACCACGCGCAGGTTCTCGACCTCAAGGATTGGCTTGCCGGGCTGGGCGGGCACCTTGTCCACGCGCAAGAGCACCTTGCGGCCCACCATCAGCTCGGCCAGATGCTCGGGGTTGGTTTCGGAGGTCTTCACCGTCGCGGTCATCTCGCCGCGCCGCATCACGCTGACCGTATCCGTGGCTTCCATGATCTCGCGCAGCTTGTGGGTGATCAGGATGATCGTCTTCCCTTCGGCGCGCAGGCGATCCAGAATGCGGAACAGCTGGTCGGCCTCGGCCGGGGTCAGAACGCCGGTTGGCTCGTCCAGGATCAGGATCTCGGCCTTGCGATAGAGCGCCTTCAGGATCTCGACCCGCTGCTGCATGCCGACGCCGATCTCATCGATGCGCTTGTCGGGGTCCACGAACAGCTCGTATTCCTCTTCCAGCGCTTTCAATTCCTTGCGGGCGCGGCGCAGTGAGGGCATCAGAAATCCGCTGTCCTCGGCGCCCAGTACGATGTTTTCCAGCACGGTAAAGTTTTCGACCAGCTTGAAATGCTGGAACACCATGCCGATACCGGCGGCGATGGCGGCCTGGCTGTCGGGGATCTCGGTCTTTTTGCCGTTGATCCAGATCTCGCCGCTGTCGGCCTTGTAAAATCCGTAGAGAATGCTCATCAGCGTGGATTTGCCCGCGCCGTTTTCACCGATGATCCCGTGGATCGTGCCGGGGGCGACGCTGATGGAGATGTCCTTGTTTGCCTGGACCGGGCCAAAGGCTTTTGAGATGCCTTTGAGTTCAATCGCTGGTGCCGTCATTCTGGCTCCTCAACAGTCTCGTGGAGCGGCTCAGGCGTGTCGGAGCGTCCACGGAATAGGCAGCGCGCACTGCCCAATGGGTCATAAAAACCAAACCCGGAGGCGGCGTTCTCGGCAGCCTCCGGGCAGAACTGGCCCCGATCCCGCGCCATGCGCAAGCCGGGGCACGGACTGATCAGAACGTCAGAGCCGGGCAGCTGTCGTCGGACATGTAGTCATGCACTTTCAGCTCACCCGAGGCGATCTTGGCCGCAGCTTCGTCCACCATGGCCTGCATGTCAGCCGAGACCAGCGGCGCGTTGTTGTCGTCCAGCGCATAGCCAACGCCGCCATTGGCCAGACCCATGACGGAGAAGCCGGTCTCCATGTCAGGGCCGTCAGTGAAGGCCTCATAGACCGCGTTGTCCACGCGTTTCATCATCGAGGTCAGCACTTTGCCGGGGTGCAGGTGGTTCTGGTTGCTGTCCACACCGATCGACAGGATGTCCTCATCCGCAGCGGTCTGCAGAACGCCAACACCGGTGCCGCCCGCTGCGGCATAGACAACGTCAGCGCCCTGGCTGATCTGCGCCTTGGTCAGCTCGGAGCCTTTCACCGGATCGTTCCAGGCTGCCGGGGTGGTGCCGGTCATATTGGCGATGACCTTGGCATCGGGGTTGGCGGCCAGCACGCCCTGGGCATAGCCGCAGGCGAATTTGCGGATCAGCGGAATGTCCATGCCGCCAATGAAACCGACGGTGCCGGATTTCGATGCCTCAGCGGCCATCATGCCGACCAGGTAGGAGCCTTCATGCTCGTTGAAGACGACCGAGCGCACGTTGGGCTGGTCGACCACCATGTCGATGATGGTGAATTTGGTGTCCGGGTAATCGGCAGCGACTTGGCCCAGCGCATCGGCAAAGGCAAAGCCCGCCATCACGATCGGGTTCGAGCCTGCCTCGGCAAAGCGGCGCAGGGCCTGCTCGCGCTGGGCTTCGGACTGCAGTTCGATCTCGCGGAAGCTGTTGCCGGTTTCTTCGGACCAGCGTTTCGCGCCGTTGAAAGCGGCTTCGTTGAAGGATTTGTCGAACTTGCCGCCAAGGTCAAAGATCAGCGCCGGTTCTGCCAGCGCCGCGCCCGCGGTCAGTGCCAGTGCGGCCGATGCGCCCATCAGGGATTTCATCAGGCTCATATGGATACTCCCAAGTTGTTTTTAATTGTTAAGGCCGATGCCCGGCCACCCGGAGAATGCACTGTCCGGGCACAGGGTCTAGGTGCGGCAATTTAGCCTGCAGCCCTAGGATAGGGTCAACCGCTTTTTGACCAATCGGTGGAAATCCGGGCAGTTGGCCTAACGTAACGTGCGCCGCATAAGCATGGCATCCACTGCCGGGGCATCTTTTCGGGCGTAGTATCCGGTTCGGCGGCCGCATTCGGCGAATCCATGTGCGGCATAGAGGATCTGTGCGGGCATGTTGTCGGCGGCAACCTCAAGAAAGGCCTCGATTGCGCCCCGCGCGCTGGCTTCCTGCTGCCATGCGTCCATGACCCGGTGCGCCAGGCCCTGACGCTGATGCGCGGGGTGGGTCGCGATGGTCAGGAGTTCGGCTTCATCAGCAATGACTCGCACCAGCGCAAAACAGCGCGCGTCGCCAATTGCAATTGTCAGGGGGCTCTCCAGAAGAGACAAGAATTCATCTGCGCTCCAGGGGCGCGACTGGGTGAAGGCCGCTTGGTGGGTCGCGGCCATCTCGTTCGGGGTGGGCACGTTAGCCATCGATCAGCTGTGGCGGCACATCGCGTGAGGGGGCTGCATCGGCAGCGCGCAGGTAGAGCGGTGCAGGGAGAGCTGTGGGGGCATCCATCCGCGACGATGCAATCCGCGCGATCGCTGCGGCCATCCCTGCGGGGGACGCCTCGGGCGCAAAGGTCAGCCCGGCACCGCGCGCGGCGACTTCGGCCTCTTGGCGGGCCATCAGACGCGGTGCTTCCCCCGGCAGGGCGGCATAGACCTGATCGCGGGGGGCGGGGATCGCGGGCAGGCTACCCTTGGCGGTGCGGGCTTCAAACCCGTCGACGCCGATGGCCGGAACCCCGAGCCCCAGCGCCAGCCCGCGCGCCGCCGAGACGGCGATACGGATACCGGTGAAATTGCCAGGCCCGACACCGACGCCGACGGCATCGAGCTCTGCCCAGGTGACGCCTGCCGCCTTCAGCACCTCTTCCAGAAGCGGCATCAGGCGTTCGGCCTGGCCGCGTGTCATCGGCTCCAGCGCCTCTGCCAGCACGCTGTCACCCCGCAGCAAAGCGGCCGCGCAATGCGCGGCCGATGTATCAAAGCCCAGAACCAAGGGTTCGGTTGTCATACTGTATCCTTTTCTGCCGCTGCCTATACTGCGACAGGGCGGACCTCGGTCACCTCGGGGATGTAGTGACGTAGCAGGTTTTCGATACCCATTTTCAGGGTCAGCGTCGAGGAAGGACAGCCCGCGCAGGCGCCCTGCATATGAAGATAAACCACGCCGCGCTCAAACCCGTGGAAGGTGATGTCGCCGCCATCCTGCGCCACGGCCGGGCGCACACGACTGTCCAGCAGATCTTTGATCTGGCTCACGACTTCGCCGTCCTCTCCGGTATGCTCCGCATGGCCCGATGCCTGCTCACCGCCCGCATTGATGACGGGCTGACCGGATTGGTAATGCTCCATCACCGCGCCCAGGATTGCGGGCTTGATATGGTCCCATTCGACATCATCCGCCTTGGTCACGGTCACGAAGTCATTGCCAAAGAAGACGCCGTTCACGCCCTTCACTGCAAAGATGCGCGCAGCCAGGGGAGAGGTTTCAGCCGCCTCAGGGCTCGCGAAATCGGCCGTGCCTGCTTCCAGAACGGTCTGTCCGGGAAGGAATTTCAGCGTCGCAGGGTTCGGCGTGGATTCGGTCTGAATGAACATCTGAGGCCTCCGTGTGTCTGCGAAAGATATGCGCGCGGGGCGCAGACAAGTCAAGGTTTGGAATGGTTCTAAAATTCGCAAGGCCCGTCTGCGCAGGAGAACAGGCGGACCAGTGGCCGATGTGGCCTGCGTGTTGCGCCGCGCTCAGGTGATGGCTTCCAGCCGGTCCTTGGACAGATCGCCGGGTACGATGGTGATCGGTACAGGCAGGCTGCCGGAGGTCTTGCTGAGCTGGTTCACCAGTGGTCCGGGGCCCTTGCGGTCGGTTCCCGCGCCCAAGACCAGAACGCCGATTTCAGGATCCGCGTCGATCTGAGCAAGGATCTCGGGCACAGCTTCGCCTTCGCGGATGATCAGTTCAGGATCGATACCCTGCCGGTCGCGCATCCATTTGGCGAAGACTTCGAAATGGGCATGGATGCGTTCGCGGGCTTCTTCGCGCATGACCTCGCCGACGCCGATCCAGTGATTGAACTCATCTGGTGGGATGATCGACAGGATCGCCACGCCGCCTCCAGTGCTTGCGGCCCGCATGGCGGCAAAGCGCATGGCGTTCAGGCATTCGCGGCTATCATCCAGCACAACCAGGAATTTGCGCATTTCGTCCCTCCACACTCCGGATCAATCTGCCCGAGGGGCCACGTCCTGTCCATCGCTTTTCCGCCGCATCCGTTTGGCGACATAGCTCGCATAGAGCATCAGCACCACCGCCAGCACCAAGAGGCGAAAGAGATGCGCGGCGGCTACAAAGGTCGGATCGGCGCCAAGGGCAGCGCCGAGGATGATCATGGTCTCCAGCCCGCCGGGAGAGAACCCCAGCAGCACATCCAGCAGCGGCAGGCCCGACAGATAAGCCGCCGGTACGGCCGTTGCTGCCGCCAGCCCGCAGGTCAATAGCACGATCACGCCGCCTGCCAGCAGGCTGTCGCGCAGCTCGACCCATGTCATGCCAGTAAACCGCGTGCCGATCAGGCTTCCCATCAGGATCAGCGCGCCCTGAGCGCCCCATCCGGGCGGCCCGCCCTCGATCCAGCCGCCAAGGTGCGCGCACGCCGCAACGGTGATCCCTGCAATCAGGGTGGGGGCGGGCAGCCGCATTGAGGACAGTATCGGAGACAGGGCCACGGCGATGGCGATCTGCGCCGCAATCCAGACCCAGGGCGTGATGGCAGAGCTTTGGGGCAGGCCCATCCCGATCTCCATCCCCGCAACGGCTGCGCCCAATGGGACCAGAAGCGTCAGCGCCATCAGCCGGATCGAGGCCAGCACCACGGGCCGGGTCAGCGACAGGGACAGGCTATCGGCCAGCGCGATCACAAGGCTCAGGTGGCCAGGAGCCGAGGCCAGAAACGACTCGTGCCGCTCGAAGGGCAAAAGGCGCGGCACAAGACTGCGGCCTGCGATAGGGGTGATCACCGTGAGCACGGCCAACAGGCCAAAGGCTACAGGCCAGCGCATGATGGCATCGAAACTTCCGGGATTGACCATGGAGCCGATGCTGAGGCCCATGATCAGGAAACCGGCATCGCGCAGGCGGGGGGCGATACTCATTGGTGCGCCCCACAGACCCGCAGCTGAAACGGCGATGGCAGGCCCCGCGAGCAAGGCCATGGGCAAGTGGATCAGCGAGGCGAGCAGCGCTCCAACCCCGCCCACGGCAAGAGTCAGAAGGCTGCGCCCCGCCTCATCCATGCGTGGCGGCCCAGTCCCAATACATCTCGCGTACGCGGCGGGCCATGGGGCCGATCTGGTACTGTCGGTCGTCAAAGGCGGTGACCGGCGTGACCTTGCTCATGTTGCCGGACATGAAGACCTCGTCAGCCTCTTCGAAGTCCTGGAAGGTCAGCACAGTCTCGTGCACCTTTACGCCGTCCGCCGTGAGGTTCTTGATGTGGCGGGCGCGGGTGATCCCGGCCAGGAAGGTGCCATTTGCGATCGGTGTGAAGACTTCGCCGTCGCGCACCATGAAGATATTCGCGGTGGCGGTTTCGGCCACGTTGCCCATGGCGTCCAGGGCCAGCGCATTGGTGAACCCTTTGGCGCGCGCCTCGCGCAGCATGCGGGCGTTGTTGGGGTAAAGGCAGCCGGCCTTGGCGTTGACCACCGCGCTTTCCAGAACCGGGCGGCGGAACCGGGTGCGGGTCAGGGTGGCGCTGGCCTCGGCCGGGGCCATGGGGATCTCTTCAAGGCACAGGGCAAACTGTGTGCTTTCGGGGTCGGGCGCGATCATGGTGGCATCGCCATCGGTCGCCCAGTACATGGGGCGAATGTAGACGGCGGCGCCGGGGGCAAAGCGTTTCAGCCCCTCGAGGGTGATCTCCACCATCTCTTCCACGGTGACCGTAGGCTGCATCATCAGCGCCGTTGCAGATGCATTGGCGCGGGCGCAATGCAGATCCAGATCCGGTGTCATGCCGTCAAACAGCCGCGCCCCGTCAAAAATCGAAGATCCCAGCCATGAGGCATGATCTGCGGCCTTCATGATCGGCACATCGCCGGTCTGCCACGCGCCGCCAAAATAGGTGTGGATTGTGCTGCCTGCTGCCATGAGTCCGGGCCTTTCGAAATGTCTCGCCTTGATCGGACCCTATGAGTCTGGCCGGGCAAGGTCCAGAGCCTCAAAGGCGCTCTTTTGTACAATGGGCGCCTATGGGCAATTGACCGGAGGCTGGCGTCGGGCGCGTTGCTTGCCAATAGCGCGGCGACGAGAGGTTTCGGCAGGCTGTTTCGCACGCGAAACAAACGGAACAGAACTGGCAGGCGGTGAAAGCGCGCCGCCAGGCGCGCCGGGCTCGGGCGGGGTGCGAGGCATCTTTGATGCACCAAAGCCCGGGCGGGACCCCCCGCTCTGTTGGCGTCAGCGTGCGGCGGAGAGGTTTAGCCTGCTGAGGATTGCACCCGCGCCCTGTTCCCATTGGCTGCGAAGCTCCGCATTCTGGGTGTGGCGCAACCCCATGGCGGCCAGACCTTCGAACTTGTCCGAAGCCTCGGACCCGAAAGAGGCGGCAACACGCGGCCACCAGTAGTCTACAGCCTCTTGCGCTTGAGCTTTTTCGCCTTGCTCCACCAGTTGGACCAACCCTTCTTCGGCCAGCTCCGCATGGCGCGTCTCGATCGGCAAAATGGCCCGAAACGCCTCGGCCAGGGGCTGATAGGACACGCGGGAGAGTTCGCCGAGCTGCACCACAACGGCGCGGCCCATCAAGAGGTTCATCACCACCGCATCCGTCCAGCCTTCCAGCGGGTAGTTGAAGACCGCAAGGCGCATGTCGTGCTTGCTGCGGCTCTGGCCGATATCGGCGCTGCGCTCCAGCCGGGCGGTCCAGGGGTGATGATCGGCATAGGCCTCGGTATCGGCGCCGAAGTCTCCCATGATCTGCAGCACCTTGTCGGCGTTGTCGGTTTTCTCCAGAACGATCTTGGCGGCGGCGATGCGCGCCTTGATGCCGGGGCCTTCGTTGATGATATCGGCAAAGCCGGCCGCGCCGGCCAACTCGCTGTCCACGAAGGTGGCCATCAGCTTGAGCAGCTCGGCGCGATAGCGCGGTGGCACGTTGGATGGGTTGGTCAGCTTGCCGCCCTGCGCAAGATAGCTTGCAATGCTCATGTCCTCGGCCATGGATGTCCTCCCTCAAATAGGCCCGTTGCACCGCGGGCCGCAAAACAAGAACGCGCCCCGAAGGGCGCGCTGTGAAATCCGTTACTGATCGTAGTCCACGACCACCTTGTCGGTGACCGGATAGGCCTGGCAGGAGAGGACATAGCCCTTTTCGACCTCGTAATCCTCCAGCGCGTGGTTGGTGACCATCTCGACCTCGCCTTCCAGCACCTTGCAGCGGCAGGTGGAGCAGACCCCGGCCTTGCAGGCGTAAGGCGCATCCATGGCGTTCTCCAGCGCCGCGTCCAGAATGGTGGTGTCCTTGTCCATCTGGATGGTCTGGGTCGCGCCGTCCAGGGTGATCGCGGCAGAGGTCTGATTGGCGCCGCTGGCGGCATCTGCAGCGCTGACCTTGCGTTTTGCGCGTCCCGGCTGGGCGCTGGCAAAAAGCTCGAACTTGATCTGATCGTCGCTGAGGCCCGCGGTGCGCAGCGCTGCGGCAATGCCCAGCATCATCGGCTCCGGCCCGCAAATAAAGGCGGTGTCCACGTTCTTGATATCGATCCAGTGTTCGAACAGCTCGGCGCATTTTTCCTCGGTCACAAGGCCGGTGAACAGATCGATCTCTTGCGCGTCGCTTTCCAGAATATGGATCACGTTGAAACGCCCCATGTAGAGGTTCTTCAGATCCTCCAGCTCCTCGCGGAACATGATCGTGTTGACGCCCTTGTTGGCATAGACCAGCGTGAAGGTGGAGTTCGGCTCTGCCGCCAGCGTGGTCTTCAGGATCGACAGCACCGGGGTAATGCCGGATCCACCGGCAAAGCCGAGGTAGGATTTTTCGGCCCCCGCATCCAGCGCGGTGAAGAAACTGCCCATCGGCGGCATCGCCTGCAGGGTGTCACCGGCTTTCAGCTCGGTATTGGCCCAGGTCGAAAAGGCGCCGCCATCGACGCGCTTGATGCCCACCTGAAGGATACCCTCGTCCTTGCCCGCGCAGATCGAATAGCTGCGGCGCAGCTCCTCGCCGTCGAAATCGCGGCGGAAAGTCAGGTACTGGCCCTGGGTGAAATCGAATTCCGCAGCCGCGCCATTGACGGGCTTCAGGGAAACGACAACCGCATCGCGGATCGTCTTGCGGACATCGGTGACTTCTAGATCGTGGAAGCGCGCCATGGAGGTCTCCTCAGATGCACTTGAAATAATCAAAGGGTTCGAGGCAGTCTTGGCAGCGCCAGTGTGCCTTGCAGGGGGTCGAGCCGAACTGGCTGACCAATGTGACGTTCTTGCTGCCGCAATGCGGGCATTTCTCGGGGCCGCCTGCGGGTTGCGGCGGGGCGATCCCGTAGTCTTCCAGCTTGGCGCGGCCCTTCTCGGACATCCAGTCGGTGGTCCAGGGCGGCGCGATCTGGGTCTTGAGGCGGATATTCTCGATCCCGTGGTCGCGCAGGGCAGTTTCGATATCCATGTTGATCACCGAGGTCGCCGGGCAGCCCGAATAGGTCGGGGTGACGGCCACCTCCAGCGTATCACCCTCCCAGGCGACACCGCGGATGATCCCGAGATCCACCAGCGAGATTACCGGAATTTCCGGGTCAGGCACGGCGTCCAGCCAGTCCCAGATCTGCTCCACGCTTGGCTTGTCTGTTGTTTGGCTCATGTGGATTCCTCATGTTCAAGGTCGGCAGCACAACTGGTCGGGCGGTGCCCGTTCGCTGCGATGGCAGGGGCCAAGGCCCCAACCAATGGGGCCTGCGCCCCCGGTGCCTGTTACCACTTGGCGCCGGGATAGGCGCGCTGCAGCCACTGCATCTGCGTCAGCAAATGGCCCAGGTGCTCGGTGTGCATTTTGCCGGTGCGCCCGCCCTTGTGACCAAAGGCACTGTCGGGGATGGTTAGCGTTGCTTCGCCCATGATCCGGGTGATCAGCGCATCGAAATCGGCGCGCAGGGACGCTGGATCGGGGGCGATGCCCGCCTTGACCATCTCGGCATCCACCTCGTCGGACTGGAACATCTCGCCCACATAGGGCCAAAGGTAGTCGAGCGCCTCCTGCATGCGGCGGTGGCTTTCCTCGGTGCCATCGCCCAGACCCACAACCGTATCGGCGGAGCGTTCCAGGTGGTAGGCAACTTCCTTGCTGGCCTTGGCGGCAATCGCAGCGACACGCTCGTCGCTGGATGTCATCAGGTGCCCCAGCTGGATCGAGTGCCAGGCATCGAACAGGCACTGGCGCATCAGGGTGCGGCCAAAGTCGCCGTTCGGCACTTCGACCAGAAGCAGATTGCGGAAATCCCAGACATCGCGCAGGAAGGCGAGATCATCTGCCGATTTGCCCATCCCCTGCACTTCGCCTGCAAGGCCAAGCCACATCTGGGTCTGGCCAATGAGGTCCAGCGCGGTATTGGCCAGCGCGATATCTTCCTCCAGAACCGGGGCATGGCCGCACCATTCGCTGACGCGGTGGCCCAGGATCAAGGTGTTGTCGCCCATCCGCAAAAGGAACTGGGCAAGTGCCTCATCACGGGTCATTACATCGCCCCCACTTCTTCGGGGATGTCAAAGAAGGTCGGATGACGGTAGACCTTGGACTCGGAGGGCTCATAAAGCGGGCCCTTGTCGCCGGGGGAGGAGGCCGCGATGTGGTTGGCTTCGACCACCCAGATCGACACGCCTTCGTTGCGGCGGGTGTAGACGTCGCGGGCGTTCTTGATCGCCATCTCCGCGTCCGGCGCATGCAAGGAGCCGACGTGGCGGTGGCTCATGCCGTGCTGGCCGCGGATGAAGATCTCCCAAAGGGGCCATTCGTTTTTCATGGGTCGTTCCTCCTGGCTGAGGGGCCACCCTGCCACGCATCACATTTCGCACGCGGCAGGGGGCGGGTAAGGCTTGGATCTCTTATTCGGCGGCGTGTTTGCGCGCGGCCTTTTTCTGGGCATGGGCCAGCAGACCGTCGCGCACCCATGCACCGTCTTTCCAGGCGTTATTGCGCGCGGCCAGACGGTCGGTGTTGCAGGGGCCGTTGCCCTTGATCACGTCGAAGAATTCCGACCAGTCGGGATCGGTATAGTCATAGTGGCCGCGCTCTTCGTTCCACTTGATGCCGGGATCGGGCAGCTCAAGGCCGAGGAATTCGATCTGCGGCACGGTCTGATCGACAAACTTCTGACGTAGCTCGTCATTGGTGTTCATCTTGATCTTCCAGGCCATCGACTGTTCGGAGTGGACCGAGTCCTTATCGGATGGGCCGAACATCATCAGCGACGGGAACCACAGGCGGTTGAGTGCGTCCTGCGCCATCTTTTTCTGCTCGGGCGTGCCTTCGGCCATCTTGCGGATGGCGTCATAGCCCTGGCGCTGGTGAAAGCTTTCTTCCTTGCAGACGCGGATCATGGCGCGGGAATACGGACCGAACGAGGTCCGCTGCAGCGGCACCTGGTTCATGATCGCAGCGCCATCCACCAGCCAGCCCACCGCACCGATATCGGCCCAGTTCAGCGTCGGGTAGTTGAAGATCGACGAATACTTCATGCGGCCATCGAGCAGCATCTCGGTCAGCTCATCGCGCGAGACGCCCAGGGTTTCCGCCGCGCAATACAGATACAGGCCATGGCCCGCCTCATCCTGCACCTTGGCCAGAAGGATCGCCTTGCGCTCCAGCGTGGGGGCGCGGGTGATCCAGTTGCCCTCGGGCAGCTGACCGACGATTTCGGAATGCGCGTGCTGGCCGATCTGGCGGATCAGCGTCTTGCGGTAGCCCTCGGGCATCCAGTCCTTCGGCTCGATCTTTTCGCCCCGGTCGATGCGCGCCTGAAAGGCGGCCAGTTTCTCGGGGTCGTCCTGCGTTGCCTCGGATTTTACCATCTGAGCATACATGGGTCGTCTCCTCCGTTAAACGCGTTCCAGGATCAGGGCGGTGCCCTGTCCGACACCAACGCACATGGTGCACAGCGCATAGCGCCCGCCGGTGCGTTGCAACTGATAGGCGGCTGTCAGCACAAGCCGAGCGCCAGACATGCCAAGCGGGTGACCGATGGCGATGGCGCCGCCATTGGGGTTCACATGGGGGGCATCATCCGCCACGCCAAGGGCGCGCAGGGTGGCAAGCCCCTGAGAGGCAAAGGCCTCGTTCAGCTCGATCACATCCATCTGGTCGATGGTCAGGCCGGTGCGGGCCAGAAGTTTTTGCGTCGCGGGCACCGGGCCGATGCCCATCACGCGGGGTTCGACCCCGGCGGCGGCCATGCCGACGATGCGCGCCATGGGTTTGAGGCCGTTCTTCGCGGCGGCGGCCTCATTTGCCATCAGGATGGCGGCGGCGCCGTCGTTGACGCCGCTCGCATTGCCAGCTGTCACGGTCTTGTCGGGGCCATTGACGCCTTTCAGTTTCGCCAGCTTTTCCGCATCGGTGCCGGGGCGGGGGTGTTCGTCAGTGTCCACGACCAGCGGATCGCCCTTGCGCTGGGGAATGGTGACCGGGGTGATCTCCTCGGCAAAGACGCCTGCTTCGTGCGCGGCGGCCCAGCGGGCCTGGCTGCGGGCGGCAAAGGCGTCCTGATCCTCGCGAGAGATATCATAGTCTTCGGCCACGTTATCGGCAGTCTGCGGCATGGAATCGGTGCCGTACATCTCGTGCATCTTTTTGTTCACGAAGCGCCAGCCGATGGTGGTGTCGTAAACCGCATTGGCGCGGGTGAAGGCACTGGTCGCCTTGGGCATCACGAAGGGCGCGCGGCTCATGCTTTCAACGCCGCCTGCAATGGCCATGTCATAATCGCCCGAACGGATGCCGCGCGAGGCCATGCCCACCGCATCCATGCCCGAGGCACACAGGCGGTTGATGGTGGTGCCGGGCACATCCACCGGCAGACCCGCCAAGAGGGACGCCATGCGCGCCACGTTGCGGTTGCTTTCACCAGCCTGGTTGGCGTCACCAAAGATCACGTCATCAATGCTGGCCCAATCCACGTCGGGGTTGCGCGCAACCAGCGCGGCAATGGGCGCTGCCGCCAGATCGTCAGTGCGGACCTGAGAAAGGGCACCGCCGTAGCGGCCAATTGGGGTCCGGGTGGCATCGCAGATGAATGCATCCATGGGGTTCGCGTCTCCTGAGGGGTCAAAAATTAGCCGACCGTGTAGTCGGTGTACATTAAAGCATCGATTCGCGGCAAGTAAAATGTAACGCGATATTTGAGATTTGATGAATCCTGTAACGTATCTTTCTGCGGAGTGACCTCACGTCCTTCCCGTTGGTCTTTGGATTTCTGTTGCGGTGGAGACCAGACTTCAGGCAGTCTCAAACAGAACGATCGGTCTGTTGTTGGGTGGAGGACCCCGCGAGAGGCACTGAATCGAGGGAGGAGAAATGGTGAAGACCCTGCGCATCGGAGGGGCCAGTGGCTTCTGGGGGGATGCTGTCTCCGCCACGCCGCAGCTCTTGGCGGCGGGCGGGCTGGACTTTATCGTCTATGACTACCTGGCCGAGATCACCATGGCGATCCTGGCCCGTGCTCGTGCCAAGGACCCTTCCGCTGGCTACGCCAGTGATTTCGTGACTGGCGCCATGGCGCCCAATCTGGCCGAGATCGCCGCGCAGGGTGTGCGGATCATCTCCAACGCGGGCGGGGTTAATCCCGGCGCCGGCGCTGCCGCCCTGCGGGAAGAGATCGCGCGGCAAGGGTTGTCGTTGAAGGTCGCGGTGATCGAAGGCGACGATTTGTCGGGGCAGGTAGAAGAGATCGCCGCAAATGCTCCGGTGGAGATGTTTTCGGGCGCGCTCTTTCCGCCCAAGGACAAGATCGCCAGCATTAACGCCTATCTGGGCGCTTTTCCCATCGCTGCCGCGCTGGACCGGGGCGCGGATATCGTCATCACCGGGCGCTGCGTCGACAGCGCGGTCACCCTTGGCGCCTGCATCCATCAATTCGGCTGGACGCCGGAGGATCTGGATCAGCTCGCGGGCGGTTCACTGGCGGGGCATATCCTGGAGTGCGGCCCGCAGGCCACGGGCGGGAATTTCACCGACTGGCGCGATGTGGTGGAGGGGCTGGAGGAGATCGGTTACCCCATTGCCGAGGTGAATCCCGATGGCAGTTTTGATGTGATCAAGCCAGACGGTACTGGTGGCCTGGTCTCGCGCGGCACGGTGGGGGAGCAGATGCTCTACGAGATCGGCGATCCGCAGGCCTATGCGTTGCCGGATGTGATCTGCGATTTCTCGGATGTGACCCTCACGGAGATTGGCCCCGACCGGGTTCATGTGACGGGCGCTCGCGGCCTTGGCGTGCCGGGGGACTACAAGACCTGCCTCACCCATGCCGATGGCTATCGCGCCGGGCATATCTTCACCTTTTATGGCCTCGAGGCTGAGGAAAAGGCCCGCGCCTTTGCCGATGCGGCTTTGGCACGCACGCGGGCACAGCTCAAAGCCATGAATGCGCCGGATTTCACCGATGTCAGCGTCGAGTTGATCGGCGCCGAAAGCCAGTTCGGTGAGATGCGCCAAAGCCCACCTGCGCGGGAGGTCGCCGCCAAGATTGCCGTGCGCCATGTGGATGCGCGTGCCGTGGGGTTGTTCCTGAAGGAGGCAACCGGCCTTGGCCTTGCCACCCCGCCGGGGCTTTCGGGCTTTGCCGGGACCCGGCCAAGGCCCAGCCCGGTGTTGGCGCTGTTTTCCTACCTCACCCCCAAGGATCAGGTGAGGGTCAGGCTGCGCGATGAGGTTGGAGAGACCCAAATCCCTGCGGCTGCGGCGGTTGAGCCGACGCCTCCCCAGCGCCCCGCGCTGCCAGCCCTGCCGACTGCGCAAAGGCCTGTAGAGGTGCCACTTGTACGCCTTGCCTATGGGCGCAGCGGCGACAAAGGCGACATTGCCAATATCGGCATCCTCGCCCGCTACCCCGACTTCATGCCTTGGATCTGGGCCGCTCTGACCGAGGACCACCTGTCCCGAGTCTTTGGTCATTTTGCGCAAGGGCGGATCGAGCGGTTTTACCTGCCGGGGAGTGCCTCGATGAACATTCTGCTGCATGGCGCCTTGGGCGGGGGCGGCACCTCCTCTCTGCGCAATGACCCGCAGGCCAAGGGATATGCGCAGCTGTTGCTCGCTGCCCCGGTTCCGGTGGATGCGGACCTTCTGGAGGGCAATGAGAGCAATGCATAAGACAGACGGAGCTGCGACATGACAGTCTTTCAAAGCCGGATCAGCCCGGCCAGCGATGCCTTTCAGCAGAACCGCGCCGATATGCTGGCGCTGGTGGAGCGGATGCGCAGCCTTGAGGCCCGCGCGGCGGAAAAGTCAGAACAGCGCCGCCCGGTCTTTGACAAACGTGGCCAGCTTTCCCCGCGTGAGCGGATTTCGGCGCTCTTGGATCCGGGTATGCCCTTTGTCGAGCTGTTCAACATGGCCTCCTATCTGGTGGATGACCCGGACCCGGAGACCTCTATTCCCGGTGCCTCGATCATCACCGGGATCGGCTATGTCTCGGGGGTGCGCGCGATGGTCTTTGCCGATGATGCGGGGATCAACGCGGGCGCAATGACCGGAAAATCCGTGGACAAGGCGCTGGGCGCGCTGGAGATCGCGCACCGCCAAAAGCTTCCCTTCATTCATCTGGTCGAAAGCGCCGGCGCCGATCTGATGCGCTACACGGTAGAGCTGTGGGCCCACGGCGGCGGCATGTTCGCAGGGCTCGCAAGGCTCTCGGCGGCAGGCATACCGGTGATCACGGTGCTGCATGGCGCCTCGACCGCTGGCGGGGCCTATCAGCCGGGGCTGTCGGACTATGTGATCGGGGTCAAGGGCAACGGCATGGCGATGCTGGCAGGCGCGGCCTTGGTGCAGGCCGCCACCGGAGAGGTCGCCAAGGATGCCGATCTTGGCGGCGCCGAGATGCATGCCGAGGTGACGGGACTGGTGGAATACCTGGCCGAGGATGACGCCCACGGGATCGAGATTGCCCGCGAGGTGGTCGCGGGGCTGGGTTGGGCCTCAGGCGCTGTGCAAGTTCCTGACTATGACGCGCCACAATACGCCCCCGAAGACCTCGCAGGCGTGGTGCCGGTGGATTACCGCAAACCTTATGATATGCGCGAGGTTGCGGCGCGGATCGTGGATGGATCGAACCTCTTGGAGTTCAAGCCGGGCTACGGGCCTGCAACGCTTTGTCTGCAGGCGCGGATAATGGGGCAGCCGGTGGGGATCCTCGCCAACAATGGCCCGATTGACCCGGATGGGGCCACCAAGGCCACCCATTTCCTGCAGGCGATGGATCAGGCGGGCACGCCGGTCGTCTTTCTGAACAACACCACCGGTTACATGGTCGGTACCGAATATGAGCGCGGCGGCATGATCAAGCATGGCTCCAAGATGATTCAGGCGGTGACCAACCTGCGCGTGCCCAAGATCTCGCTCTATGTAGGGGCCTCGTTTGGCGCTGGGAACTATGGCATGTGCGGTCATGCCTTTGGCGCGGATTTCCTGTTCACCTGGCCCAATGCCATGACCGGTGTCATGGGCGGAGAGCAGGCGGCGCTGACGATGGAGCAGGTCGCCCGCCGCACCGCCGAACGAAAGGGCTTCCCGGTGGATGAGGAGCGCCTTGCCGTTCAGCGGGCCAAGATCACCGCGCATTTCGACCGCCAGTCGGACGCGTTTTACACCTCGGGCCATATGCTTGACATGGGGATGATCGACCCGCGCGACACGCGCCGGGTGATTGGATTTTGCCTTGCCACCTGCAGAGAGGCCCGCAGCCGCGATCTGCGGCCCAACGCCTTTGGCGTGGCGCGGGCATAAAGGGGGAGACGGACATGACACAGATCACCTCACTCCTTGTGGCGAACCGGGGCGAGATCGCCCTGCGCATCATGAAAACCGCCCGCGCCATGGGCATCACCTGCATCGGTGTCCACACCGAGGCGGACGCGGGCAGCCCGCATGTGGCTTTTGCCGACCGCAGCATCTGCATTGGCGCAGGGCCTGTGGGCGACAGCTACCTGTCGGCAGAAAAGCTGATCGCGGCGGCAAGGGAGGCAGGCGCGGAGGCTGTGCATCCGGGCTATGGGTTCCTGTCGGAAAGCGCCGATTTCGCCCGCGCCTGTACCGCGGCTGGCCTGATCTTCATCGGGCCCAGCGCCGAGGCGATTGCCCTGATGGGCAACAAGGCTGCCGCCAAGCGCCGCATGATCGCGGCAGGCGTGCCTTGCGTGCCGGGCTATGAGGGCGAAGACCAGTCGGCGGATGTATTGGGGCTCGAGGCTGCGCGCATCGGCTATCCGGTGATGATAAAGGCCGCGGCGGGCGGCGGCGGGCGGGGCATGCGTCTTGTCGAGGCGCCAGAGGATGTCGCGGGCGCGCTGGGCCTTGCGCAAAGCGAGGCGCTTTCGGCCTTTGGGTCGGACGAGGTGATCCTGGAGAAGGCCGTGATCCGCCCGCGCCACGTGGAAATCCAGGTCTTTGCCGATACCGATGGCAACACCATCCACTTAGGGGAGCGGGACTGTTCGGTGCAGCGCCGCCACCAGAAGGTGGTGGAAGAGGCGCCAAGCCCTGCAGTTGATGAGGATCTGCGCGCGCGGATGGGCGCCGCCGCCGTGGAGGCCGCCCGGGCCATTGGCTATATCGGGGCTGGCACGGTGGAGTTTCTGCTGGATGACAGCGGCGCCTTTTACTTCCTTGAGATGAATACCCGTCTGCAGGTGGAACATCCGGTGACGGAATTGGTCACGGGCCTCGATCTGGTGGCGCTGCAGATCCGTGTGGCCCAACGTCAGCCGCTAGGGATCACGCAAGAGGATGTGACCCTGACTGGCCATGCCATCGAGGTGCGTCTTTATGCGGAGGATCCCGCGCAGGACTTTCTGCCACAGGCCGGGCGTATTGTCCAATGGCAGGCGCCGGTGGGCGCGGGCATTCGCGTTGATGCAGGGATTGTCAGCGGGCAGGAGGTCTCTCCTTACTACGATCCGATGCTGGCCAAGCTGATTGCCCATGGTGCCAGCCGGGCAGAGGCGCTGGAGCGGTTGAGCGAAGGGCTTCGGGATCTTGCTCTGTTTGGCGTGGCCAGCAATCGCGATTTCCTGTTGCAGGTGTTGAACCATCCTGAGTTTGCCGCCGGGCAGGCCACCACCGGGTTCATTGCCGATCACCTGCCAGCGGATCTGACGCAACCGCTTTCTACGGCCGAGATCGCCCTTGCCGCAGCGCTGATCTACCGCGCCGATCAGGCCGCAGCGGCCAAGACCAGCGGCGTCGCGGCCGAACTGTTGGGCTGGTCGGGGCAAGGGGTTTTGCAGTCTCGATTGAAGGTTGCTGCCGGGGAGGCGGTTCATGACCTGCGGCTGAGCGAGGCAGACGGTGTCCTGACCGTCACCTCTGTGGAGTGGTCACATCAGGTAACGGGGCAGGGACAGGACCTGCGCCTTGACGGCACCCGCGCCGACCTGCGGCATGTCCATACGGAGGGTGATCGGCTCTTCGTGGCGACGGGTACGCGCCTGTTTGATGTCTCTCGCCTGCGGGCTGGCGCCTCTGCCGTATCAAACGAGGCCAGCGGTCAGATCACCGCCCCCATGCACGGTGCCTTGCTAGAGGTCTGCGTTGCAGTGGGCGACCGGGTCGAGCCGGGCGCGCGGCTGGCGGTGCTGGAGGCCATGAAGATGCAGCATGAAATCCTTGCGGGCGCTGCCGGAGTGGTCGCGGAGGTGCCCGTGGATGCTGGCGCTCAGGTCAAGGCGGGCGACCTTCTGGTGGCCATTGATGTGGACGGAGAGGCGACATGAACTCGGATCTGTGCAGGCGGCTTGGCATCGAATTTCCGCTTTTTGCCTTTTCACACTGCCGCGACGTTGTAGCCGCCGTGACCAACGCGGGCGGCTTGGGCGTCTTTGGCGCTGCGATGATGAGCCCCGAGCAGCTTGAAGAGGAACTCTCCTGGATCGACGATCACGTGGATGGTCGCCCCTATGGCGTCGATCTGATCGTGCCCAACAAATTTGAAGCCAAGGGGCAGGATATCCCGGCCGAGCAGATCCTCGCCATGGTGCCGGAGGGGCACAAAGAGTTTGCCGCTTCGGTGCTCCGGGATAAGGGGCTGGATCCCGGCGATCTGGACGCTCGGCGGCAGAATCTTCTGGTCTTTCGCGACAATATTAGCGCGGAAGGGGCGCGGCGCAGTCTTGAGGTGGCCTTTCGCCATCCCATCGCGCTCATTGCCAATGCGCTGGGTGTGCCGCCCGCCGATATGCTGGAGATGGGCAAGGCACATGGCGTTGCTGTGGCGGCTTTGGTGGGCACCGCGGAACATGCCCGCGCGCAGGTCGCTGCCGGGGTGGATATCATCGTCGCGGCTGGCGGAGAGGCCGGCGGGCACACGGGTGAGGTCGCCACCATGGTGCTTGTGCCCGAGGTGGTGCAGGCGGTCGAGGCAATGGGCGCCTCGGTTCCGGTGCTGGCGGCGGGCGGTATCGCCAATGGGGCGCAGATGGCGGGGGCCATGGCCATGGGCGCAGCGGGGGCCTGGTGCGGCTCGGTCTGGCTGACTACGGCGGAGGCAGAAACAAACCCTGTGGTAAAAGACAAGATGCTGGCGGCCAGTAGCGCCGACACGGTGCGGGCGCGCTCGCGCACCGGCAAGCCTTCGCGCCAACTCATCAGCGGCTGGACCGAGGCCTGGGAGGGGAAAGACGCCCCCAAGCCGCTGCCGATGCCGCTGCAAACCTTGGTGTCTGAGCCGGCACTGGCGCGGATCGATCAGCTCAGTCAGGCGGGCGAGGCGGGCGCAAAGGAGCTTGCCACCTACTGGGTCGGTCAGGGCGTTGGCCTGATGACGCAGACCATGTCGGCAGGCGCGGTTGTGCAGGCCTTCAAGGAGGATTTCCTGCGCGGCTATGAACGCCTTCAGTCCGCTCTTGAGGGATAGTCCCTCGCGTAGTGCAGAACGGTGTTGGGATAGCCGACGCCGTCGATCTCGAACATGGTCTCGCCGACGCTTGCAAACCCCTGCCGGTGATAAAACCCGATGGCAGGGGTGTTTTCTGAATTTGTCGTGAGCCAGGGCAGGCCAAGGCCGTTGGCCTCGCAATGGTCCAGCCCTGCCCGCAGCAGAGCCTCCCCAAGGCCGCGTCCGTGGTGGCGCGGCTGCACGTAGAGGGTGGAGATCTCGGCCATCAGCCCGCCCACCGGAGAGGTGCGATTTTCCGTAATACGGATGTAGCCATCGATCCCGACCCGGTTCTGCGAAACGATCAGGGTCTCTTCCGGATCGTTCAGCAGGTCTCGGAAATGGGCCGGAGTGAAGGTGTCGAGCACGAAGCTCGCAAAGGTCTCATTCACCCCTTCGCGCAGGTAGGTGCAGGTCCAGACCTCGATTGAAAGGGCCGCCAAGGCCGCACAGTCCGTTTGTGCTGCGGGGCGAAGCTGAGGCGTGGCGCGGGGTTTGGGCATGGCGAGGGTTTTCTTTCGATGCTTGCGGGCGGAGCTGTTAGATCATGAGGGCACCGAAAGGGAAAGGGAACATCCCTGCATTGGTTCACACTGGATCCCAAATGGGTTCGAGACTGTGTGTTTGGGGCTTGTGTTGGGAGTATCGGGCGATAGGGTGCCGCTGAAACACAAAGGGAAGCGCTCCCAACTGTCTCGGTCCATTTTCAAATGGACCGAGACAGTTGGGCCGGGCGCCGCGCATCGCGCGGCGCGGCACCGTGCAGCGCACGGTGCCATGCCCAAGGCCGCCAAGGGCCACCCGGCCTTGGCCGGTGGTCCTGCGGGCGCGGGAGCCGCCCCCCCCCCTCACGAGGAGAATTGACATGCGCATCTTCTATGGCCTCGCAGCCGTGATCGGGACGGCGGTGCCCTGGCTTTTCTTTGGCAGCTTTTTTGCCGCAAACGGGCTCGATATTCCGGCCTTTCTGGCGGGGCTCTTTGCGAACGGAGCGGCAGGCGGGTTTTCTGTTGATGTCCTGCTGTCCATCCTCGTGTTCTGGGTCTGGAGCTGGCGTGATGCGCAAGAGTTGCGTCTCAGGCATTGGTGGCTGGTCCTTCCGGCGGGCTTCACAGTTGGCCTGTCCCTGGCCTTGCCGCTCTATCTCTGGATGCGCGAGGGACGGCGGGATTGACCCTGCGTCGGCCACCATGGCATCACGCCAGGCGGCGTTGCCTCTGGTCCGGTCGCCGCCTATTCTGCGCCGAACGCCAATAGTGGCATCAAAGTGGAACAGGCATGGCCGGGCAAAGCGATCAGCTCCTGAATGCGATCCTAAATGACATCGATGCCGGGCGCCTCAATCCCGGTGACGTGCTGGACGAGGCGGGCCTTGTCCGCCGTCACAATGTCTCGCGCACGCCGGTGCGGGAGGTGCTGATCCAACTGGAAACCGCCGGCCTCATCCGCCGCTTGCCGCGCAAGGGGGCGGTTCTGTTCAAGCCGACGCTGGAAGAATTCCTTGCCATCCTCGAAGTCCATGCCAAGCTGGAAGGGCAGGCTGCGGGCCTTGCCGCGCGGCGCATGACACCGGCGCAAGCCGAGGAGTTGGAGCGGATCGTGGCCGCCTGCGAGGCCCATGCGAGCCAAAAGGGCGACGGCGATCCCGATGGCTATTACCAGCTGAACCTGCGCTTTCACGAGGCCATCGCGCTGGGCTCCGGCAATCCCTTCCTGGTCGAGATGATCAAAACCAACGCCCGCAAGCTGATGGCCTATTACCGCGCCCGCTATCGCTATCCCGGCTCCATTGCCGCCTCGGCCCGCGATCACCGCAGGCTGGCGGGGCTGATCCTGGCCCATGACAGCGCAGCGGCCGAGGCCGAGATGGCCGCCCATGTGCAGTTCGATCAGGTGACGGTGATGGATCTTCTGGCGGCCTTGGGCTGAGCCTATAGTTTTTTGCGTTTTGTCTGAAGCATCTGGTATCGCAGGCCGCATTCGAGCCGAAGGCGAGAGGCAGAGTCCTGCGATTCCAATCCAACGCAAAGTGCTTCAGCGGGTGCCCTGTTCAAAGAACCGCGCCAGAGCTTCGGCAAACCGGGCCTGATCCGAGCGATCCGCAAGGCTTTCGAGTGCCTGCGCAAACACCTCTTCTGGCAGCATCCCCTGCATCTCTTTGGTCAGCGCGGAGATGAATTCATGGCTCATCTCGGGGTGATGCTGGGTGGTCCAGATGTGCTGCCCGACCGTGAAGCCCGCGATCATGCCGTTGCTGGTTGCGGTTTGTACGGCGCCGTCCGGCAGGGCACTGACGCATTCTTTGTGCGAGCCATAAAGACCAAGCGGATCGGGCAGCTCGCGGGTCCAGGGCGGCGTCTTCTGCAAGGTGTTGAGCGTCAGCCCCTGCACCCAGCCACAAGGGTTGCTGCCAAGCGCGCCGCCAAGAGCCAGCGCAATGGCCTGATGACCGAAACAGGCGCCAAACAGCGGCTGCTTGCGGGCGTGCATGTCCCGGATAAGGTCCATCAGCGGCGCGATCCAGGGGCGATCATCGCCGACCGAGGCCGGGCTGCCGGTGATCATCGCACCGTCAAAGGCGGCAATATCCTCCGGGAAGACCCCATCCTTCGCCGAAAAGACCGAGACCTGCCAGCCGGGGCGGGCCATGTGGATGAGATCCGCGAACTTCTCTCCGTCCTTTGGATGACGCGCGGCAAAGTCGCTCTCGTCCGTGTTGGTCATCAGAATGGCCAAATGCATGATTTGCCTCGCAAGATTTTCATTTACATATTTATGAGGCTCAATAATATACACAAAGCAACCATTCGGGAAGCCCCTCATGACGATCTGGACACCGCAGGACGACGGCTTTGCCGATCTCAGCAGCCACGACACATTCGCAACCGGCGCGCCGCACAACACATTTGCAAGGCTGCGCCGCGACGACCCCTTGCATTGGACCGAATACGCAGGTGGCGAAAACTACTGGTCGGTCACCCGCTATGAGGACATCACCGCGATGAACAAGAACACCGAGGTGTTCTCATCCGCCCGCGGCATCCGCATGGAGGATCAATCCTACGAGGAATATCTGGCCCGCCGCACCTTTCAGGAAACCGACCCGCCGGAGCACTCCAAGGTGCGCATGAAACTGCTCAAGGCGTTTTCCAAAACCACCATGGCCCAGTATGAGGAAGATATCCGGTCCCTGTGCGCCGAGATCCTGGATCAGGCGCTGGCCAAGGGCACCTTTGACGCCACCAAGGAGATCGCCCGGCAATTGCCCATGCGCATGCTGGGCCGCGTGGTGGGTCTGCCAGAGGAGGACCTGCCCTGGCTGGTGGAAAAGGGCGATGCGCTGATTGCCAATACCGACCCGGATTTCACCACCCATGTCCTCGACAAGATGGACACGGATGAGTTCCGCATGATGCCCTTCAACTCTCCGGCGGGGGCCGAGCTTTATGTCTATGCCAAGGAGCTGATGGAGGCGAAGGCGAAGAAGGGCGACACCTCGGGGGTGCTGAACCTGATCCTGGAGCCGGCCAAGGATGGCTCGACCATCACCGAGACGGAATTCCGCAATTTTTTCTGCCTGCTGGTGGCGGCGGGCAATGACACCACGCGCTATTCGATCGCGGCCGGTATTCAGGCCCTGTGTCACCAGCCCGAACTGCTCGCACAGATGCAGGCAGGCGGGGAGGTTTGGGAGACGGCCGCGGATGAAATCATCCGCTGGGCGACGCCTGCGCTTTACTTCCGCCGCACCGCGACGCGGGATGTTGAGATGCACGGCAAGACCATCCGTGCTGGCGACAAGGTGCTCTACTGGTTCATCTCGGCCAACCGGGACGAGAGCTATTTTGACGATCCCTTCCGCGTCAACCTGATGCGCAGCCCCAACCGGCATGTCTCTTTCGGGCAGTTTGGCCCGCATGTTTGCCTTGGCATGTGGCTTGCCCGGCTGGAGGTCACCGTGCTGTTTCAGGAACTGGCCAAGCGGATTTCGCATATCGAGGCGGCGGGGCCGCATAAATTTCTGCGCTCGAACTTTGTCGGCGGCATCAAGGAATTGCCGGTACGGGTCGAGGCGGCATAGGCTGAACTGACATTTCTGGTTCGGGCGCAGCCCGGACAGCGCCTGACCTCCCCCACGGGAGGGCGCTTACGCACCCACCCGAGGTCGGTCGCTGTCCTCCTGTTGGTGCTCGGAAGGATGGGGGCAAGCGGCACATGAAAGATGTCGCGTTACCACAAAGAGATCCGTCCAACAGGAAAGGACTGCACATGAAGACCCGCCTGCGCGCGATGTTCTGCGATCACCTCAGCATTATGCGGGGGAAATACCTCCCCAATTCCAAGATCGGGGACGATGCCACGCGGTTCTGCCGCTCGGTCTTTGGCACCCACTATGACAAGGATCTGCTGGATGCGCCTGGATCCATGGTCAAGCAAGGCCTGCCGGATATGGAGCTGAAATGGCTCCACGATGATATCCGCGACAGCTGGCATGCCTCCACCAAGGTGGTGCTGGGTGATCTGTACGATGACGAGGGGCAGCCGCTGTCCCTGTGCCCGCGCGGGGCACTGAAACGGGCGGTGGCGGCCTGGTCCGCCAAGGGATTGCAGCCAAAGGTCGGGATCGAACTGGAAGCCTTTGCCTTGCAAGCCGATGAGAACGGACGCCTGATGCCCTACGATGCGCCGGGCGGGGTGGTCTATGGCACGGGTCCCTTTGCCGATCCCTTGCGGTTCAATGACCGGATCTGGGCAATGGCGGATGAGATGGGCTTTAGCCTGGATATGATCACCGCCGAATTCGACAGCCCGCAGTTTGAATACACGCTGACCTTTGATGACGCGGTGAAGGCGGTGGACGATATCGTGCTGTTCCGCCTGATGGCGCGGGAGATCGCGCTGGAATATGGCATCGTATTGACCTTCATGCCTAAACCCATCGCCGAGGCGGGTGGATCGGGCATGCATATCAACTATTCCTTTGTGGATGAGGCGGGCGGTAATGCGCTCTCCTCCGGTCCGCGCGGCGGACCCGAACACATGAACGATCTGGCGCGCGGCTGCCTTGCCGGGGTGCTGCATCACCACAAGGGGCTGGCCGGGCTGATCGCGCCCACCGCCAATAGCTACATGCGCCTGCAGCCGGGGAGCCTGTCGGGCTATTGGCAGAACTGGGGCGGTGATCATCGAAACGTCACCACGCGGATCAGTTCCGAGGGCGGCGCCAAGGCGCGGCTGGAGCACCGGATGGCCGACGCTTCGGCCAACCCCTACACGGCGGTGGCGGCGGTTCTGCAGGCGTCGTTGCTGGGCGTGGAGAAAGGCTACACCCTGCCGCCGATGGAAACCGGCGATGGGTTTGACCGCACCGATGCGCGTGAGGGAACTGCGATCGATCTCAAAGGCGCGGTGGCGGATCTTGAGCGCGATACCGTGCTGTCTGAGGCTGTCGGGTCAGAGCTGGTTGCCAATCACGTCTTCATGAAGCGCAAGGAAGTGCGCAAGACCCGCGATCTGGAAGGCGACGCGATGCGCGATTTCTACGTGCATTTTGTCTAAGCCGCAGATCCTCGGTTGCAGAAGGAGAGCAAGGCATGAAAGTAACCTGGAAACTCCCCGACGGGAGCGAAATCACCGGCACGGCTGAGGCTGGTCAGTCCTTGATGGAGGCAGCCCTGGCCCACGATGTACCTGGTGTGATCGGGGAATGCGGCGGCACGCTGAGCTGCGCCACCTGTCATGTGCATGTAGCACCTAGCTGGGTGGAGGCCTGCGGCGGGCCGGGCGATTTCGAGGATGCCATGCTCGATATGGCCGATACCCGCAGTGAGGCTTCGCGGCTCAGTTGTCAGATCGAGGCAACCGATGCGCTTGACGGTTTGGTGCTCATCGTTCCGGAGGTCTGAGGGGGTATCCGGTCAAGCTCAGGGGTCTTCAGGGCGCGCGAGTTCCGCAGGGTAAGAGCCTTGGCCAAAGGCCTTACCGCCTGATCCCGGCATTGCCATAGGGCGGTAGCCGCTTTTCTTGCCATATCGCGATGCCGCGCCGCGTCAGCGGCGCCGCCGAAAAGCGCGGGCCCGAAGCGCATGCGCTTCGGGCCCGCCATGGTATCTGGTAGCACCTGCAGGGCCAAAGGCCCTGCAGGTGCTCCGGCGTGCCTTTGACAGCCTAGCTGACGGCCGCAAATCCTGCATCCAGAGCCGAGAGGATCACCTGTACATCGGCAGTCTCCAGCACCAGCGGTGGGGAGAGGATGATATTGGGGCCGGACACTCGGACCATAGCACCGTCGCGATAGGCGACGTCCTGCACCATGCCGATGGTCTTTTTGTCGATTGGGGTCTTGCTGACGTGATCGCCGACCAGTTCCAGCGCGCACATCAGCCCGTGGCCCCCGCGCACATCTCCAATCAGGCCGTATTTGTCTTTCAGTGCCAATAGGCCCTGATACAGCTCTGTTCCGCGTGCGGCTGCGTTTTCCTGCACGTTGAGGCGTTTGGTCTCCGCGAGGCAGGCCAGCGCCGCCGCGGCCCCAACCGGGTGGCCGGAATAGGTATAGCCGTGGCCGATGGCGGCCTTTCCTGTCTCATCGCCTTCGAAGACCTCGGCAACCGCATCGGCGATCATCACCGCGCCAAAGGGAAAATAGCCATTGGTGATCGCCTTGGCTGTGCACATGAGGTCCGGTTGCACCCCCCAGTGGCGCGAGCCGCTCCACGACCCAGTGCGTCCAAAGGCGGTGATCACCTCATCCGCAATCAACAGAATCCCGTGTTTGGAGCAGATCTTACGCACGCCCGGCATGAAGCTTTCGTGGGGCGGGATGACGCCACCGGCGCCCAGGATCGGCTCCATGATGAAGGCGGCGATGGTACCAGCACCCTGAAAGGCGATCTCATCCTCCAGCGCCTGCAGGCAGAGCTGCGCCAGACGCTCAGGGTCTGTCTCGTTGAAGGGGTTGCGATAGGTATAGGGCGCCGGGATGTGGTGGCAGCCGGGCAAAAGCGGCTCATACTGGGTGCGGAAATTGGCATTCCCGTTGACCGAGGCGCCGCCCATATGGGTGCCGTGGTAGCCTTTTTTCAGGCTGAGGAACTTGGTGCGCCCCTCTTGCCCGCGGATCTTGTGATACTGGCGCGCCAGCCTCAGGGCGGTTTCCACCGAATCCGAGCCGCCCGAGGTGAAGAAGGCGCGGGAAAGGCCGTCGGGCGCGAAGAAGTCCTTCAGCTCTTCGGCCAGTTGGATCACCTGGTCGTTGGTGGTGCCGCGGAAGGTGGAGTAATAGGGGAGAACCTCGAGCTGCGCCGCGATGGCGTCCTTCACCGGCTGGCAGGAAAACCCGAGGTTCACATTCCACAGCCCCCCGACCGCATCCACGACCTCGTGCCCGTCGACATCGGTGATGCGCACGCCCGATGCGCCGGTCACGATGGTGGGCGGATTGGCAAGGCTGTCGGCGGGATGCGCCATCGGGTGCCACAGGGATTTGGCGTTGTGCTCTTTGAGGAAATTGGAATCTTTCATGGAAACGGCTCCTGACTGCGGGTCCATCCGGTCTTCTTGGGTGGAGAGGCGCGAAATTGTGGTTGCGGGGCGATGTGTTGCGTCATGCGGCGGCCTGTTGCGGGTAGTGGGCCGGGGCGGCACCGCCAATGCGGCGGGTGAGGGTCTGACCTGCACGCAGCAGCGCGGCGGCGATCTCGGCGGCCTGGGCGTCGCTTATGCGGGAGGCGGGCGCGGCAACGGCCAGCGCGCCGATTACCCTAGCGTCTGGGCCAAAGACAGGCACGGCATGGGAGTGGACCTCTGCCTCGAACCCACCGACAGACTGAGCAACGCCGCTTTGGCGGATGGCGTCGAGCAGGGTGCGGATTGCCCCTGGGTCGGTCACGGTATCGGCGGTGTGGCGGGGCAGGGGCGCGGTCAGGATGGTCTCTGAAAACTCGGGCTCCGCAAAGGCCAGCACCGCCAGCCCCGAGGCCGTGCCATGGTAGCTCAGCACCTCGGCATCATCCATCATCACGCGGGTGGCATGGCGCGGGGAATAGGCATGGCTGAGCGAATTGAGCTGGCTGCCCTGCAACAGCGACAGGTGGGTGGTCTCGCCGGTCTCCTCGCTCAGATCCTTCAGCACCCGGCGCGACACCGACAGGATCGGAACAGCGGCTTCGCGCAGGGCCGCAAGGCGCAGAACCTCGGGGCCAAGCCGGTAAGACCGGTCGCCATCGGCCTGTTCGATAAAGCCTGATTCCTGCAATTCTCCCATCAGTCGATAGACAGTCGCCTTGTTCATTCCCGACAGACGCGTGAGGTCACTAAGCCCGATCTCGGGGCGCCCATGCGTGAAATATGCCAATAATGACAAGGCTTTGGAAACTGTTCCCATGAGGTTCGGCGATCCCGTGGCTGCTGAGTGAACAGGCAGCGAAAAAGAAAATCCGCCCCTGTGTTTCAAATGTGTTGACAGATAACCAGGGAGGCTGTCAATCTAAATTCAAACCAATGGTTCAAATAATGAACCGATACTGCCCCAACAGACCCTACTGACAGCAACCGGGAGACTTCGAATGAAACTGACCACCCTGATGAAAGGCGCCGCTGCTGCTGCGGCCCTTGGCCTCAGCGCCGTCGCGGCCCAGGCCGAGTATCCGGAAAAGCCTGTGAACTTTATCGTGCCCTGGCCTCCGGGCGATCTGGAGGATGTGCTGACGCGGATGATCGCCGAGGACTTCCAGGCGGAATACGGCGTTGCGGCAGCGGTGGTGAACAAGCCCGGCGGCGGCGGCGGTCCTTTCCCTGGCGCGATCGAGGTCGCAAATGCGCCCGCTGATGGCTACACGATCGGCTCCTTCGTGATTGGCGTGCCGGTTGTCGGCCACCAGATCGACATCCCGCCGCTGACCCCGGCCAAGTTCGACCCGCTGGGCATCTTCCTGACCTATCCCTTCGTGATCGCCACCTCGGGTGATGCGCCTTACTCCTCGATGGAAGAACTCGCAGCCTACGCCAAGGAGAACGACGTGGCCCTCGGCCATTTCGGTGACGTGCTGACGCCCACACAGGTGACCAAGGCCTTTGCCAAGAACGCAGGCTTCGAGTGGGGCTCTGATGCGGCTTTTGACGCGCTTGATTGCAACACGCTGGCCTCGGGCGATGCGGATGTGATCAACACCACGCTGCAGCTGATCCTGCCTTGTCTGGATGACGTGAAGGTGCTGGTCTCCATCACCGATGAGCGTATCCCGCTGGTGCCCGATGCCCCCGCCATTGGAGAGCTGGACGCAAGCCTCAACATCGCGCTGTGGAACGGTCTCTTCGTGACCAAGGACACGCCGCAGGACGTGCGCGACAAGATCATCGCGGTGGCCGAGAAAACCGTGATGAGCGAGCGTGCGCAGGCGGTCGCCAAGGAGACCGGTGCGCTGGTCTACTGGCAGAGCGCCGATGACAGCGCCGCCCGCGTGGCCGCAGATATCGAGACCATGGACCGTATCGGCTCCATCCTCGAATAACCTCTCCTCCCGTATCGGGGCGCCCTTGGGCGTCCCGGTGCTACTTGTCTGACCTGACAGCAAACACCTCCTCAGAAAAACCGATCCCATGACCACAGAACGCGAACGCCGATTCCCCGGACCCCGGCGCGGACAGCTGATCTTTGCCTTGGCCTTTGTGGCGCTTGCGGCGCTGCTGCTGGTGCTGATTGGCGATCAGACGGCCTGGGTGAAAAAGACCAAATTCTTTGCGCAGCCCCGGTTCTGGCCAGCGGTGGCCCTCGGCGGCATGGTGCTGATGGGCGGCTTGCACCTATATCGGATGCCCTGGCGGCGCGTGACCCGGTTTGACCTGAATGAGACCCGCCGATGGGGACAGGCGTTGGAGTATGTCCTTTGGTTCATGGCCTATGTGCTGCTGGTGCCGATCATCGGCTACCTGCCGGTCACGCTGGTCTTCGTGCCGCTGCTCACCTGGCGCATGGGCTATCGCAGCCCGCGTATGATCTGGATCAGTATCGGTTTTGCCATCGCGGTGGTGCTGGTGTTCAAGGGGCTTCTGTCGGTGCGCATTCCCGGAGCGCTCTTGTATGAATACCTGCCGGGTCCTTTGCGCAGCTTCGCCATTCTCTACCTCTAGGCCTTCAATTCGACGGGACCCCCGATGGACCTTATCCTTTCTGCAATCGAGATCCTGATGCGCTGGGACGTGGCGCTGGCCCTGCTGGCGGGGTCGGTGGGCGGCGTTCTGATCGGAGCCATTCCCGGCGTCGGCCCGGCGGTGGCGATTGCGATCCTTCTGCCCGCGACATTCTCGATGGATCCCATCGTGGGCTTGACCGTGCTTCTGGGGATCTACGGATCTTCCATGTACGGCGGCGCGATCCCTGCGATCCTGATCAACACGCCGGGGACAGCGGTCAATGCGCTCACCACCTATGACGGCTACCCGATGACCGCGCGGGGGGAACCTCGCCGCGCGCTCAGCCTTGCCTATTCCGCCAGCTTCTTTGGCGGGGTCTTCTCGGTCATCTGTCTGATCCTCTTTGCGCCGGTGCTGGCCAAGGTCGCGCCGATGTTCGGCAGCCGCGAGATCTTCTTGGCGGCTCTTTTGGGGCTGTTGCTGGTGGTCGTCGCCCACCGCGGGCAGGCGCTGATCGCGGGGGCGCTGGCCTGTTTCGGGATCTTCCTCAACACCATCGGCATGGAGCCGGTGAAATACACCCAGCGATATACCTTCGGGCAGGATTTTCTGGGCGGCGGCATCAACCTGATCGTGGTGGTTCTGGGCCTCTTTGCGATTTCACAGGCCTTTGTCCTGCTGACCGATGAAGACGAAAAGATCCGCCTTACCCGGCTGCGCGGCGGCATGTTCCAGGGCTTGCGAGAGCTGTCCCGCCACCCTCGCGTGGCATCCGTCTCGGCAGGGTTTGGCGTCTTGATGGGCATGATCCCCGGCGTGGGAGAGTTTACCGCGCAGTTCATGTCCTACACATACGCGCAGAAAACCTCGAAACGACCGCAGGATTTCGGGCGCGGATCGTCGGAAGGGTTGATCGCCGCCGAGACCGCCAACAACGCGGTCCCCGCCGCCGCCATGGTGCCGCTATTGGCGCTGGGTATCCCGGGCGAGGCGCTGACCGCGATGATGCTGAGCGTTTTCTATGTGCACAATGTGGTGCCGGGGCCGGGGCTGTTCCAGAACGACATGGATTTTGTCGTTGCGCTGTATCTCGCGCTCCTGATCCTCAATGTTCTGGTGCTGATCTTCCTGTTGTTCGCGACCCGCAGCCTCATTCAGGTGGTGCGGATCCCCAACCGTTTTCTGGGTGTCTGTATCCTGACGCTCAGCTTTGTGGGGGTCTATTCCTTGCGCAACTCCGCCACCGACTGCGTGATGGCGGCGGGTTTTGGGCTGGTGGGCTATATCCTCAAACGCCTGTCGCTGCCTGCGGTGCCGATCATCCTTGGCATGGTCTTGGGCGGCATTATGGAGGTGAAGCTGCGCGCCGCCATGGCGCGGGTCAAAACCCCCTTTGACTTCATTGACCGCCCCGTGGCGTTCATCCTGTTTTCTATCATCATACTGGTCCTTGCGATGCATCTGTTGCGCGTGCTGCGCGACCGCAAGGAACTGAAGGAGGCCGAATGGCAGACCAAAACCTCATCAATGAGCTTCGGCGGGCTGATGTGGCGCCGCAAAAACTCTTTCTTGAAGGATCGTGGCAAGCAGGTACGGGCACGCCATGCGAAGTTACTTCGCCGATTGACGGATCTGTTCTGACCACCCTTGAAGGGGCGTCAAAGGCGGATGTGGAGCGCGCCGTGGCTTCGGGTCGCGCTGCGTTTGAGGATGGCCGTTGGTCGCGCCTTGCCCCGGCTGCGCGCAAGAAGGTGCTGCACCGGATTGCAGATCGGATCGAGGCCGAGGCGCTGTCGCTTGCCGTTCTGGGCGTGCGCGACAATGGCACCGAGATCGGCATGGCCCTGAAGGCAGAGCCAGGATCGGCGGCGGGCACCTTCCGCTACTATGCCGAGGCGCTGGACAAGATCGCCGGAGAGGTTGCGCCGACCGCCCCCGATGTGCTGGGCCTCGTGCACAGGATGCCGGTGGGCGTCGTTGGCGCCATTGTGCCCTGGAACTTCCCGCTGATGATTGGCGCTTGGAAACTGGCGCCCGCGCTGGCCATGGGCAATTCGGTGGTGCTGAAACCGGCGGAAACCGCGTCGCTTTCCTTGCTGCGACTGGCAGAGATCTGCGCTGAGTGCGGCCTGCCCGACGGGGTGCTGAACGTGGTCACCGGCGCGGGCGCGGAAACCGGCGCGGCGCTGGCGGAATCCATGGGCGTCGATGTGCTGGCCTTTACCGGATCGGGCGGCACCGGGCGCAAGCTCTTGGAGGCTTCGGCGCGCTCCAACCTCAAACGCTGCTATCTGGAGCTGGGCGGGAAGTCTCCCAACATTGTCTTTGCCGACGCCCCCGATCTGCGCCATTCGGCCAAGGTCTCGGCCGCGGGGATCTTTCGCAATTCAGGTCAGGTCTGCGTCGCCGGTTCGCGCTTGTTGGTGGAAGAGAGCATTCATGATGACTTCGTGGCCCTGCTGGTGGAAGAGGCCGAGGCCCTGCGCGTGGGCGATCCCTTGAACCTTGGCAATATGATCGGTGCGGTGAACTCCGAGGATCAGCTCAGCCGGAACCTGTCATTCATGGACATGGCCCGCACCGAGGGGGGCGAAATCGTCACCGGCGGCAATCGCATTCTAGAGGAAACAGGCGGCACCTATATGGCGCCCACCATCGTCACCGGCGTCGCTGAGGGGCACAGTCTGTTCCAGAAAGAGGTCTTTGGCCCGGTCCTGTCGGTGACGCCCTTTAAAACCGAAGAGGAGGCGCTGGCCCTTGCCAATGCCACCGAGTTTGGCCTCGCCTCGGGCGTCTGGACCCAGAACCTCAGCCGCGCGCATCGCATGGTGGCGGGCATCCGAGCGGGCGTTGTCCATGTGAACACCTATGGCGGCGCCGACAATACCGTCCCCCTTGGCGGGGTCGGCCAGTCCGGCAACGGCCATGACAAATCGCTGCATGCGCTCGACAAATACGTCGACCTCAAAACCGCCTGGATCCAGCTATGACACCTGAAACCGAAGATCTGATTGCACGTCGCCGCCGCCTGCTGGGCCCGAATGTCAGCACCTTTTACGAAGAGCCGGTGCATCTGGTGCGCGGGCAGGGCACTTGGGTCTGGGATGCCGAAGGGCGCAAATATCTCGACTGCTATAACAACGTGCCCCATGTGGGCCATTGCCATCCGCGCGTCGTAGAGGCGATCACCCGGCAGGCCTCGACGCTCAACACCCACACGCGCTATCTGCATGAAGGTATCCTCGACTATGTGGAGGCACTGACCGATACCTTTGACGATCCCCTGAGTAGTGCGATCATGACCTGCACGGGGTCAGAGGCAAATGACATTGCCCTGCGCATGGCGCAGGCGGTGACCGGCAATATGGGGGTGATTGCCACCGATCACACCTACCACGGCAACACCATGGCGGTCTCGCAGCTGTCGCGCACCAATCCGCCGCCGGGAGGCTATTGGGATCACATGGCCTTTGTGCCCGCCCCGGACAGCTACAGGCCTTTGGGCGGCACTGGCGGCATGGCCCATGCCGAGGCCTTTGCCGAGGAGGTCCAGAAACAGATTGATGCTCTGGCCGAACGCGGCCACGGGTTGTCCTGCCTGATCATCTGCCCCTATTTCGCCAATGAAGGTTTTCCGACGCTGGAGCCGGGCTGGCTTGCCCCCGCGATAGAGCGGGTGCGTAAGGCGGGCGGGATTGTCATCGCCGATGAGGTGCAGCCGGGCTTTGGCCGTGTGGGCACCCATTTCTGGGGGCATCAAAAGGCGGGGCTCCAGCCGGATGTCGTGACCCTGGGCAAACCGATGGCCAATGGGCACCCCGTCGGGGGTGTGGTCACGCGGGATGAGATCATGACCGCCTTTCGCTCCCGTTTTCGGTACTTCAACACCTTTGGCGGCAACCCGGTTTCAGCCGCCGCAGCGCTGGCGACCTTGCAGGTGGTGCAGGACGAAGGGCTGATGGAAAACGCGCGCGAGGTCGGCGATCATGCCCGCGAAGGGCTGCGCAAATTGGCAAACCGTCACGAGGCCATAGGTGATGTGCGCGGATCGGGCCTGTTCTTTGGCGCCGAACTGGTGCTCGACAAGGCGACGAAAACCCCTGCCACTGCCTATGCCAAACGCGTGGCCAACGGAATGCGCCAGAAAGGCGTGCTGATGAACTTCCTCGGCATCCACTACAACACGCTGAAGATCCGCCCACCCTTGCCCTTTTCACGCGCAGAGGCCGACCTGATGCTGGAGACTCTGGATCAGGTGCTGGCGGAAACGCCGCTTGAGCCATGAGCGAACTGGCGCGTACAGAGGACCAGCTTGTCGAGGCTGCCCAGCGGCATTGGGGGCTGGAGGGGGGCGATGCCCGGCTGGTGGCACAGCGGGAAAACTCCGTCTGGCGGCTGACCCATCCGCGCGGCTCCTTTGCCCTGCGCCTGCACCGCCCCGGTTACCGCGCACTGGCAGAGCTGTGCTCTGAGCTGGACTGGATGGCCTGTCTGGATCAGGGTGGCCTGCCGGTGCCCGCGCCCCTGCCTGCGCCCGATGGAACCTTTGTGGCGGAACTCGCGCCGGGGCGGTTTGCCAGCGTTCTGACATGGCTTGACGGGCAGCCGGTGGGCCACCTTGGCCATCTGGCCGAGGGGCTGGATCCGGCGGAGTTGAGCCATGCGGTTGGCCGGCAGATGGCAAAAATGCACGACCTGAGCGATGCCTGGGTGCCTCCACCGGGGTTCTCACGCCCAGATTGGGGCCGGGACGGGCTGGTGGGGGAGGCTCCCTTATGGGGGCCGTTCTGGACCCACCCGGATCTGAACGACAAGCAGCAGACAATGCTGCAAGAGCTGCGCAGCAAAGCTGATGAACTGCTTGCCGAGATGGAAGGCACCGCCGATCAGGGGCTGATCCATGCTGATATTCTGGGTGAGAACGTGATGCACCTGCCCTCGGGCGTGCTGGCCTTTATCGATTTTGACGATTGCGCCCATGGCTATCGCACCTTTGAGCTGGCGACCTGGCTGTTGAAATTCACCGATCGCCCTTACGCCGCCGACATGCGCAGCGCCCTGCTGGAGGGCTATGCTGCACGCCGTGAGGTCTCTGGGGATGAGCTGGATTTCTTTCTGCTGCTGCGGGCGCTCACCTATGTGGGCTGGATTATCCCCCGCATGACAGAGCCGGGCGGGGCGGATAGGTCGCGCCGGATGCTGGATCAGGCGCTGCGGCGGGCAAAGAACTTCTTGGAAAGGACAAGTCGATGAGCGACGCGACAAAAACCATTCTGATTGCAGGCACCTATGACACCAAGGATGCCGAACTGACCTATCTTGCGGATGTGATCCGGGGGCAGGGCGGCGGTGTTCTGACCATGGATGTGAGCGTTCTGGGCGATCCGAGCCAGCCAACGGATGTCAGCAAGCATCAGGTGGCCGAGGCGGGCGGCAGCTCCATTCAGGCGGCCATCGACAGCGGCGATGAGAACACGGCGATGCAGATCATGGCGCGAGGGTCTGCCGCCAAGGCGCTGGAGCTGTACCGTGCGGGCGCCATCGACGGGGTGATCGTGCTGGGCGGCACCATGGGCACCGATCTGGCGCTCGATCTTTGTGCGGCCTTGCCGGTTGGGGTGCCCAAATACATCGTCTCGACCGTGTCCTTCTCCCCTATGATGCCGCCCGAGCGGATCCCGGCAGATGTGCAGATGATCCTCTGGGCCGGGGGGCTTTATGGGCTGAACTCGATCTGTCAGGCCTCGCTCAGCCAGGCGGCGGGGGCGGTTCTGGGTGCGGCGCGCGCGGTGGAGGCGCCAAAGCGGGAGCGGCCGCTTATTGGCATGACCTCTTTTGGCAAGACGGTGCTGCGCTACATGGTCAGTCTGAAACCGGCGCTGGAGGCGCGCGGCTATGAGGTTGCCGTCTTTCACGCCACCGGCATGGGCGGGCGGGCCTTCGAAAGCCTTGCCGCCGAGGGGGCCTTTGCCGCGGTATTGGACTTTGCCCCGCAGGAGGTGTCGAACCACCTGTTCGGAGGGCTATCTGCGGGGGCGGACCGGATGACCAACGCAGGCGCCGCTGGAACGCCGCAACTGGTGGCACCGGGTTGCTATGATCTGGTGGATTTCATTGGCTGGCAGGATACCCCGCCGCAGCTCAAGGGCCGCCCCACCCATGCGCACAACCGTCTATTGACCTCGGCGGTTCTGGAGGCCGACGAGCGCCGTCTGGTGGCCCGCACCATCTGCGACAAGCTGGGGCAGGCAAAAGGACCGGTTGCGGTGCTGCTGCCCACGGGTGGCTGCAACGAATGGGACCGCCCCGGCGCCGATCTGCATGACGCCGAAGGGCTGGCCGCCTTTTGTGAGGAAATGACTGCGGCCTGTCCGGCAAATGCCACCCTGCACAGGCTTGAGTGCCACATCAACGATCCCGAATTCTCTGACAGCGTGCTGAAACTGTTTGACGCCTGGGTGGCGGAAGGGGTGATTCCCAAAGCCTGACGAACCGGCCGCTGCCGTCTGAAATTACGGAAGTGTTACGGGGTGCTTGCTGTTGTGAGCGCCCTTGTTGCATATGGGGCGACCGTTTGGTCGTGGCGGTGTTTTCATGCCCGTAGCCCCAGCTTTGCGCAATGATATTGCTTGCCAAGGCTGGAGCCACGGCCTAGGGTGCTGTCAAATTTAGTGGAACGCAGTTCTGCATAGTAAAACAGGGATTGACTTCCACCGACGAGGCCGAACATCTTGGGCTTCGAAAATGACGCCGGGTTTTCGCATGAGATGTGAAGGGAGGTCTTGGCGCGGGTGGGGGGAGCATGGCTAGATCCCCACGGGAAAAGGGAGCTTTGCGGGCCGCGTCCCAAAGCCCCGCCAAGGAGAGGAAAACGAATGACAGAAGCCATTGGATATGAACGCGTCGGGGATATTGCCATCCTCAAAGCGCAGAATCCGCCGGTGAACGCACTGGGTCTGGATGTGCGCCAGGGTTTGGTAAGCGGTATCGAACGCGCCGAATCGGAAGGTGCAAAGGCGGTGCTGATCTACGGTGAGGGCCGCACCTATTTTGCAGGTGCCGATATCCGTGAATTCGGCAAGCCGCCGCAGGGACCCTTCCTGCCGGATGTTTGCACCCGAATCGAAGCCTCGCCGCTCTTGGTGGTTTCGGCACTGCACGGCACCGCTTTGGGCGGCGGTCTGGAAATCGCGCTTGGCTCGCATTACCGCATTGCCGTGCCCTCGGCCCGGATCGGCCTGCCCGAGGTGCTGATCGGCGTGATGCCGGGCGCAGGTGGCACCCAGCGCTTGCCGCGTCTTATTGGTATTGAGCCTTCCGTCGATGTGATCACCTCAGGCCGTCAGGTTGGCGCCAAGGAAGCGCTGAGCCTCGGCATTCTGGACCGCATCGAAGAGGGCGAGCCGCGCGAGATTGGCCTGGCCTATACGCAAGAACTGCTTGATCAGGGCGCCCCGCGCCGTGCGATCAGCGAAATGCCTGCCCCCGAAGCGGTTGATTTCGATGCGCTTTACGAAAGCGTTCTGAAAAAGGGCCGTGGCCTTCTGGCGCCTGCGGTTGCGATCCGGGGTATTCAGGCCTGCTGCGAGCTGCCCTTTGATGAGGGCATGAAGCGCGAGCGGGAACTCTTTATGGAGTTGATGGGCACCGACCAGCGTCAGGGCATGATCCACGCCTTCTTCTCAGAGCGGGCGGTCAGCAAACTGCCGGAACTGAAAGGCGTCGAGCCGCGCGCGGTGAACAGCCTTGGCGTTATTGGCGGTGGTACCATGGGGGCGGGCATTGCCACAGCGGCGCTGCTCTCTGGTCTGCCGGTTGTGATGCTGGAAATGACCCCCGAGGCCGCCGAGGCCGCCAAGGGCCGGATTTCGGGCAACCTGCAGGGCGCGCTGAAGCGCGGCAAGATCAGCCAGGAGAAATTCGACCATCTGACCGGAGAAGCGCTGACGCTGGCCACCGATTATGACGCGCTCAGCGATGTGGATCTGGTGATCGAAGCCGTCTTCGAAGAGATGGGTGTCAAGAAAGAGGTCTTTGGCAAGCTGGATGCGGTCTGCAAGAAGGGCGCGATCCTGGCCTCCAACACCTCCTATCTGGATGTGAACGAAATCGCCGCCAGCACCTCGCGCCCCGAGGATGTGATCGGGCTGCACTTCTTTTCACCAGCGCATGTGATGAAGCTCTTGGAGATCGTCGTCGCCGACAAGACCGCGCTTGACGTTGTGGCGACCGGCTTTGAGCTGGGCAAGCGGCTGAAGAAAATCTCGGTGCGAGCCGGGGTTTGCGATGGCTTCATCGGCAACCGGATCCTGGCGACCTATCGCAAGGCGGCGGATCACATGGTGCTGGATGGGGCCTCGCCTTATCAGATCGACAAGGCGCTCACGGATTTCGGCTTTGCCATGGGGCCTTTTGCGGTGGCGGACCTTGCCGGTCTCGACATCGGCTGGGCCGTGCGCAAGCGCAAGCGCGCCGAGGGCATGGACCCGCGCGAACGCGACAGCAGCTACATGGACAAGATCTGCGAGGCGGGCAACTTTGGCCAGAAAACCGGCAAGGGCTATTACGTCTACGAGGCAGGCAAGCGTGGCGGCACTCCGAACCCCGAGGTCACCGAACTGATTGAGGCAGAGCGCGCCGAGAAGGGCATCACCCCGAAAGAGTTCTCGGATGAGGAGATCGTGACCCGCTACATGGCGGCCATGGTCAACGAGGCCGCCAAGGTGGTGGGCGAGGGCATCGCGCGCCGTCCGCTGGATGTCGATATGACGTTGCTCTTTGGCTACGGCTTCCCGCGCTATCGCGGCGGGCCTCTGAAATGGGCCGATATGCAGGGGCTGGATACGCTTCTGGCCAACATCAAATCCTACGCCGAGGAAGACGACTTTTTCTGGCAGCCCGCGCCCCTTTTGGAGCAGCTGGTAGCCGAAGGGCGCACATTCGACGATCTGAACAAGGAAAACAGCTGATATGAAAGAAGTCGTTATTGTCTCTGCCGCCCGGACCGGGCTGGCTAAATCCTTTAGGGGATCCTTCAACATGACCCATGGCGCGACCATGGGCGGCGCGGCCGTCGAGGCGGCCGTGGCCCGCGCCGGGATCGAAGGCGCGGAAGTCGAAGACTGCATCATGGGCTGCGGCGCCCCCGAAGCGGAAACCGGTGCCAATATCGCGCGCCAGATCGCTTTGCGCGCGGGCCTGCCGGTCACCGCCTCGGGCATGACCGTGAACCGCTTCTGCTCGTCCGGTTTGCAGACCATCGCGCTGGCCGCGCAGCAGATCATCTGCGAAGGCGCCGGGCCGATGGTTGCAGGCGGGGTGGAAAGCATCTCGATGGTGCAGCCCAAGGCGCGTGCGGCGCATGAGGCCTGGCTGAAAGAGCACAAGCCCGCCGTCTATATGACCATGATCGAAACCGCCGATATCGTGGCGCAGCGCTATGGCATCAGCCGCGAGGATCAGGACGCATACGGTCTGCGCAGCCAGCAGCGGATCGCCGCGGCGCAGGAAGCGGGCCTGTTCAAGGACGAGATCGTGCCCATGACCACCACCATGGCGGTGAAGGACAAGGAGACCGGTGAGATCTCGATGAAAGAGGCGCTGGTGGACCGGGACGAATGCAACCGTCCTTCGACCACGCTGGACGGGCTGGCCAGTCTTGAGCCGGTGCGGGGGTCAGGCAACTTCATCACAGCGGGCAATGCCAGCCAGCTGTCCGATGGTGCCGCCGCCGTTGTTCTGATGGACGCCAAGGAGGCCGAGAAACGCGGGCTGGAGGCCATGGGCGCCTTCAAGGGCTTCTGCGTTGCAGGCTGCGAGCCGGACGAGATGGGCATTGGCCCGGTCTTTGCGGTGCCGCGTCTTTTGGAGCGTCACGGGCTCAAGGTGGACGACATCGATCTGTGGGAGCTGAACGAAGCCTTTGCGAGCCAGGCGCTCTATTGCCGCGACCGCTTGGGCATCGATGACGAGAAATGCAACGTCAACGGCGGTTCGATCGCCATCGGTCACCCCTTTGGCATGACCGGTGCGCGGATGGTGGGTCACATCCTGCGCGAGGGCAAGCGTCGCGGCGCCAAGCTGGGCGTTGTCACCATGTGTGTCGGCGGCGGCATGGGCGCAGCTGGTCTGTTCGAAATCTACTGAGCCGCAACCTGAAAACAGGCGGCGCCCGGCGGCCCCATCGAGGGACCACCGGGCGCTGTCCGGCCCCAAGGGGGCCGTACAATGCCCCCCGTCATTGAGGGTCACGAGGAGAGAAAAATGGATCTGAGCTATACTGCAGAAGAGCAGGCCTTTCGTCAGGAAGTGCGCAGCTTTCTGGATGAAAAACTGCCAAAAGAAATGTCCGATGCCGTGCGCGAGGGGCGTGGCCTTGGGAAGGAAGGCCATGACCGCTGGCATGCCATCCTGAACGAGCAGGGCTGGCTGGCACCGAACTGGCCGCAGGAGTTTGGCGGTTGCGGCTGGAATGCCGTGCAGCGCCATATCTTTGAAGAGGAATGCTGCCGTGCCCATGCGCCGCGCATCGTGCCTTTTGGCTTGTCCATGCTGGCGCCGGTGCTGCAGAAGTTCGGCTCGAAAGAGCAGCAGGACTATTACCTGCCGAAGATCCTGAACGGTGAGCACTGGTGGTGCCAGGGCTATTCCGAGCCGGGCGCGGGCTCGGATCTGGCCAGCCTCAAGACCAAGGCCGTGCGCGAGGGCGACCACTACATCGTCAACGGTCAGAAAACCTGGACCACCCTTGGCCAATACGCCAACTGGATTTTCTGTCTTGTGCGCACCGACCCGGATGCCAAGCAGCAGGAGGGGATTTCCTTCCTGCTGATCGACATGGACACGCCGGGTATCGAAGTGCGGCCCATCATTCTGCTGGACGGCACCCATGAGGTGAACGAGGTCTGGTTCACCGACGTCAAAGTGCCGGTCGAAAACCTGGTCGGCGAGGAAAACAAGGGCTGGACCTACGCCAAGTACCTGCTCACGCACGAGCGCACCAATATCGCCGGCGTCGGCTTCAGCCAAGCCGGTCTTGATGCGGTCAAACGCCTTGCGCGCAGCCAGATGCACAAGGGCCGCCCCCTGATCGAGAACCCCTATTTCGCGGCCCGCGTTGCCCAGGCGGAAATCGATCTGATGGCCATGTCCACCACCAACCTGCGGATCATTTCCGCTGCCGCCTCCGGGCAGGCGCCAGGTGTCGAAAGCTCGATGCTCAAGGTAAAGGGCACCGAGATCCGTCAAGAGATCAACGATATGGCGCGCCGCGCTGCGGGCGTTTACGCGATGCCCTTTGCCTCCGAAGCGGTGGAGGGCGGCAACGAGCCACCCATTGGCCCGGAAGGCACCGCACCTGTGGCGGCGCAGTATTTCAACAACCGCAAATTGTCGATCTTTGGCGGCTCCAACGAGATCCAGAAGAACATCATCGCAAAAGTGAAAATGGGAGGCCGGGCATGAACTTCGACCTGACCGAAGAGCGGCAGATGCTGCAGGACAGCCTGCGCCGTTTCCTGTCTGACCGCTACACCACCTCGGTGCGCAACGAGATCCTCGAAGGTGAGTCGGGTTACTCCGCCGACATCTGGGGCCAACTGGCCGAGCTGGGTGTGATCGGCGCGCTCTTCTCCGAAGAGGATGGCGGCTTTGGCGGCGCGGGTTTCGATATCTCCACCGTGTTCGAGGAGTTGGGCCGCGCTGGCGTGGTTGAGCCGCTGCTGGACACGGCCTTGCTGGGCGGCGGGCTGATCGCGGCGCTTGGCAACGACAGCCAGAAGGAACTGGTGGAAGAGGTCATCGGTGGCGCAGTGCAGCTGGCCTTTGCACATGGTGAGCCGACCAGCCGCTATGAAACATCGCGGGTGGAGACCACGGCGACGGTGGATGGCGCTGAGATCATTCTCAAAGGTCAAAAGGCGGTTGTGGTGAATGCCGAAGCGGCGGACCATCTGATTGTCTCGGCCCGCGAAAGCGGCGATGCAGACTCCACCGATGGCATCTCGCTCTTCCTGGTGCCGCGCGATACGGCAGGCCTGTCGATGCGCGGCTATGCGCTGTTGGCCGGTGGTCGCGCCGCCGAGGTGGATCTGGATGGCGTTCGCCTGCCAGAGACTGCGCGCCTTGGCGCTGCTGGCGGCGCCTATTCCGCCATCGCGGATGCCCTGGCGCGGGCCGAGGTGGCCCTGGCCGCAGAAACCCTGGGCGCGATGGAAACCGCGACGGAACTCACCCGCCAGTACCTGCTGACCCGCACCCAGTTTGGCCGCCCCATCGGCACCTTCCAGGCGCTGCAGCACCGGGTTGCAGACCTGCTGATCGAGCTGGAACAAGCGCGCTCGGCGGTGATCAACGCGGCGGGGCACCTTGAGGGCGACGCCCGCCTGCGCGATCTCAATATCGCGGCGGCGCGGAACCTGATTGGCCGGGCTGGGCGTCTTGTGGCCGAGGATTCGATCCAGATGCATGGCGGCATTGCCATGACACAGGAATACGAACTCGCCCATATCGCCAAGCGTATCGTCATGGCCGAGCACCGTTTCGGCGATGCGGACACGCAGCTGGAGCGTTTCCTTGACCTCAGCGCCGCGTGATAGTGGCGATATCCGCCTGATCGTGGATCCCGGTTGCCAACAGATGGTTGGCTACCGGACCGAGATCGACCGGGCGGATGGCTCCTGCACCGTTACATTGGAGCTGGAGCCAAAACACCTCAACCGTCATGGCATCCTTCATGGCGGCATGGTGGCCACGGTCCTGGATGTGGTCTGCGGCAATACCGCGTCGCAGTTTTTTGACCCGGAAAACCACGCCGATCTGGTGACCGTGTCGCTGAACCTGTCCTATGTGGCAGCGGTGCGGGCGGGAACGATTTCGGCCCGCGCACGGCCCACCGGGGGCGGCAAATCCATCGCCTATATTCAAGGCGAATTGTTCGATGACGAGGGTCGGCTACTGGCCACGGCCAACGGAATTTTCAAGAGGATACGCAAATGAGCCAACTTGCACGGATGGACGATCTGGGCGACCGCGCTGTGGTCGTGAACATGAACCCGACGCGCCGGGGGGCCCTGTCGCAGGACCTCTATGACGCAATCGAAGCCGCGCTGAAACTGGCAAAAGAGCCCCGCATACGCGCTGTTCTGTTGACTTCCGAAGGCGGGTTCTTCTGCGCGGGCGGGGATCTCAACGTCATCATCGAGCGGCGAGGCCTCAGCGAAGAAGACCGCCGCGCCAAGGTGAACAACCTGCACGACCTGATCCGGGGGCTGCGTGATTGTCCAGTTCCGGTCATTGCAGCGGTCGAAGGCGGCGCGGCGGGCGCAGGCGTTTCCCTTGCGCTGGCGGCGGATCTGATCGTGGCCTCCTATGGGGCCAAGTTCACCGCAGCCTACGTCAAGGCGGGGCTGGTGCCCGATGGCGGGCTGACGGCCTCGCTTGCACGTATGCTGCCACGTCCCCTGGCCATGGAAATGTGCCTTTTGGGCCGTCCGGTCACGGCGGGGCGCCTGGCGGCCCTTGGCGCGGTCAATCAGGTGGTGGCACCCGAGCGGGTTCTGGGGGCGGCAAACGCTCTGGCCGATGCTTTGGCGCAGGGCCCGCGCGAGGCGCAAGGCACGATCCGGCAGTTGGTCTCAAATGCATATGACGCCAGCGAGGCGGCGCAGCTTGACGATGAATGCGCCGCCATGGCGCGGGCCGCAGGTGGCTCCGAGGCCGGTGAAGGCATCGCCGCCTTCCTCGAAAAACGCGCACCCCAGTTCAACGACTGATCCGGGGCGCATGACATAACCGCGCCGGATTTGGGAGGAGAAGGCGATGGAACACTGGCACGATTTACTGGCTGAACAGGTCAGGCTGCGACCCGATGCTACGGCCTTTTCCGACAGTGGCGGCGCAAAATGGAGTTTTGCAGACCTGTCCAAAGCCGTGGCGGAGGTGGCGACGCATCTGCAAGCTTCCGGCGTGGAGCCACGTGACCGGGTTATGATCCTGTCCGAAAACTGCTGTGCGGCGGTCGCTGCCATGCTTGCTGCCTCGACACTTGGCGCCATCGCCGTGCCGGTGAATGCTCGGATGAGTGCGGGCGAAGTAGAACGGATCCTGTCCCATGCGCGCCCAGCAGCGGCGCTGTTCACCTCTGCGATTTCACCCGAGGCAGAGGCCCATGCCGCGCGGTTGGAGGCGGCAGAGATCACCGGCGCCTTTGGCAGGCTGCACATCGCGGCGCCATACGCTTCGAACCCGGATGCTCCGGATGGGGTTGCGGTGCTGCTTTATACGACAGGGACTACTGGAGATCCCAAGGGGGTGATGCTGACCCATGGCAATGTGCTGTTTGGCGGCAAATCTTCGGCAGAGCTGCGCGATATGGGGCCGGGGGACGTGATATATGGCGTTCTGCCCATGACCCATGTCTTTGGTCTGGCCTCGGTGATGACGGCGGCACTTTTTGCCGGTGCGGCGGTGCGTCTTGAGGCGCGGTTCTCGGCGGCGAAACTCTATGAGGCGCTGCGGGCTGGGGTGACGCGCCTCTCGGCAGTGCCGCAGATGCATGCTCTGGTGATGCAATATGCCAAGGAACAGGGGCTGGAGCGCCTCGGCAGCGATGCCTTGCAGTATGTCTCATCGGGGGCGGCGCCGCTGGACCCGGAGTGGAAGCGCAAGGCCGAGGCCTTTTATGGTGTGGCGCTGCAGAACGGCTATGGGATGACCGAAACAACCGCCGGTGTCTGCGCCACCAAGAACAGTCAGCTTGGCGATCCCGATATCTCGACCGGTCCGCCTTTGCCGGGTGTGGAGGTGCGGATCGACGAAAGCGTGCCCGGCGGGAGCGATGGGCTGGGCGAGGTTCTGGCGCGCGGGCCGAACATCATGCTGGGCTATTATCGCAACCCCGAAGAGACGGCGAAGGTGCTGGACACCGAGGGCTGGATGCACACCGGAGACATGGGGCGTCTTGACGCGCGGGGGTTCCTGCACATCGAAGGGCGCTCAAAAGAACTCATCATCCACGGCGGCTTCAATGTCTTCCCACCCGAGGTGGAGGCGGCGCTCAATGCCCATCCTCAGGTGGTGCAGTCGGCCGTGATCGGGCGCCGGGTCAGCAGCGATGAGGAGGTGCTGGCCTTTGTGCAGACTGCCGTCGGGGATGTTCCTGATGAGGCAGAGCTGAAAAGCTTCGTGCGCGGCCAGCTTGCGGGATATAAATGCCCGGTGCAGATCATCGCGGTAGAGGCGCTGCCTGCGGCGCCGACCGGCAAGATCCTGAAGCACAAGTTGCTGAGTGAATTTGCGGATCGGCTCAACTAAGGGAAAGGGTCTCCCGCCCCCGAATGGGCGGCCTGCCGTGCAGGCCTTCTTCGGCGTTGGGCGTGGCGCCGCTGCGCGGCGCCAAAGGGCTTTGCTGAGAAGCGTTTCAAGGGCAGGTCTGCCCTGAAAGCGCGTGACCAAGTGTTTGAATTGGAGAGAGTCGCCTCAAGGGTAAACCGCGCCTTTGGCGCGGCCGCTTTGCGGCCCTTGACCCGAATCTCTCCCGCGGAACGGTGGCAGTGTGTGAGGAACAGCACCGCGCCTGTGGCGCGGTGCCGGGCCCAACGGGAGGTGGGCAATCCTTGATTGCCTGCCGACGGGCGGGAGGGTTTGGCTGGCTTAGGTCCAGCTGCCGTCGGCGGCCTCTCGGATGGCGCGGATGTTGGTGCCGTAGACGCCCGGGTTGTCGATCGAGCCGCCCTTGAAGACGGCCGATCCCGCGACCAGAACGTCAGCGCCCGCCGAGCGCACCTTGGGGGCTGTCGTGGGGTCGACGCCGCCGTCGATCTCGATATGCACCGGGCGGTCGCCGATCATCTGGCGCAGGGCGGTGATCTTGCCTGTCATGTCGATGAACTTCTGCCCGCCAAAGCCGGGGTTCACCGTCATCACGCAAATGAGGTCGGCAAGGTCCAAGAGATGCGCCACCGCCTCGGCCGGGGTGCCGGGGTTGAGGGCCACACCCGCCTTCATGCCTGCGCCGCGAATGGCCTGCAGGGTGCGGTGAATGTGCGGTCCGGCCTCTACATGGGCGGTCAGCACATCGGCCCCCGCATCGGCATAGGCCTCGATGTAAGGATCCACTGGCGCGATCATCAGGTGCACGTCCATCACCGTCTTCACATGCGGTCGAAAGGCCTTTACCGCCATCGGACCAAAGGTGAGGTTGGGGACGAAGTGGCCGTCCATCACATCCACGTGCACCCAGTCGGCGCCTTCTGCCTCGATGGCCTGGATTTCCTGGCCGAAGTTGGCGAAGTCGGCAGAGAGGATGGAGGGTGCGATCTTCAGGCTGCGATCAAAGGACATTGGGGGAGTTTCCTTCAGAATGGGGAGTTGAGGGCCGTATAAACCGGCTTTTGCCGTCTGCACAGGGGCAGATTGTCCCTTGTGGACATTGAAGCGCGTCAGAACGTGGCAAACCGTGCATGTGCGCATGTGACGGAAGTGTAACGGGCTCGAAGCTCTGCAACTCGCTGCGTTACAAATAATTCACGACTCTTACACAAATGGTTTGAGGAGCGTCTTTAGGCAGTCCCGGAAACGAACGGGGGCCGATTGTGCTGCGCATTGAAAAACTCACCAAACGCTTTGGCGACAAGATTGCGGTCGATTCCGCGACTCTGGATATCGACAAGCCCTGCATGATCGGCATCATCGGGCGCTCGGGCGCGGGCAAATCGACTCTTCTGCGCATGATCAACCGCCTTGGCGATGCCAGCGAAGGTCAGATCCTGTTCGAAGGGCGCGACGTGACCAAGCTCAAAGGGCGCGAAAAGCGCGCCTGGCAGTCCGACTGCGCGATGATCTTTCAGCAGTTCAACCTGGTGCCGCGTATGGATGTGGTGTCGAACGTGCTGCATGGTACGCTCAACCGCCGCTCGGCGCTGGCGACCATGTTCAACCTCTACCCGATGGAGGACATCCACCGGGCCATCGATATCCTGGATCGCCTTGGTATTGCCGAACATGCGGCCAAACGGGCCGAGGCCCTGTCGGGCGGTCAGCAGCAGCGTGTGGCGATTGCCCGCGCCCTGATGCAGGATCCCAAGATCATCCTGGCGGACGAACCTATTGCTTCGCTTGACCCGATGAATGCGCAAACCGTGATGGAGGCGCTGCGCCGCATCCATGAAGAAGATGGGCGCACCGTGATCGCCAACCTCCACACGCTCGACACCGCACGCCGCTATTGCGACCGGGTGGTGGGCATGCGCGATGGGCGTATCGTCTTTGACGGGCTGCCCGAACAGCTGACCACCGGCGTTGCCCGCGAGATCTATGGCGCTGGCGCCGATTTCTCCGAAGCGGCCACCTCTACCGAGATCGAAACGCTTGAGCGCGGCGACGATCCCATCCGCGAAGCCGAAGCCGCCGCGTTGTGAATTTCACCCTTTTCATCCCCCCAAAGCACGACGCTTTGGGCCAACCAAACCGGAGTGACCTAGAGATGAAAAAACTGATTGCTGCCGCCCTGATGACCACCGCACTGACCTCCCCGGTCATGGCAGAGGACATTCAGGAATTCCGTATCGGCATCCTTGGCGGTGAAAACGCCCAGGACCGTCTCAACAACAACGAGTGCCTGCGCGCCAAGACCGAAGAGCTGCTGGGTGTTGAAACCAAGCTGTTCGCCCCTGCCGACTACAACGGCGTGATCCAGGGCCTCCTGGGCGGCACCATCGACATGGCCTGGCTGGGCGCTTCCGGCTATGCCAAGACCTATCTCTCTGACCCCGAAGCGGTTGAGCCGATCCTGGTCAAAGTGAACACCGACGGCGGCTACGGCTACTACTCGGTCGGTTTTGCCCGCAAGGACAGCGGCATCGCGGCTCTGGAAGACGTCAAAGGCAAGGTCTTTGGCTTTGGTGACCCGAACTCCACCTCCGGCTACCTGATCCCCTCCATCGAGATCCCCCATGCCACCGGTTCCACCATGGAATCCGGCGCTTACTTTGGTGAAGTCAAGTTCACCGGCGGTCACGAGCAGACCATCGTTGCGGTTGCAAACGGCGACATCGACGCCGGTGTGACCTGGGCCGACGGTCTGGGCAACTGGGAAGACGGTTTCAACTCCGGCGCCCTGCGCAAGGCGGTTGACGCGGGCCTCGTGGACATGAACGACCTGGTTCAGATCTGGCAGTCCAAGCCGATCCCGGAAGGCCCCGTTGTTCTGCGCAAGGACCTGCCGGAAAGCGTCAAGGTCAAGATGACCGGCCTGATGGCAAGCCTCAAGTCCATGGATGCAGATTGCTTCTACGGTGTGGCTGCAGGTGAGGCAAAAGGCTTCATGCCGATCACCCACGACGCCTACGAAGTGATCATCGAAGCACGCAAATTGAAGTCCAACTGATTTCCCAGAACCAAAACGTCGGGGTCCGGTCATTGTGCCGGGCCCCGTATTCCTCTGACACGCGGCAAGGGCACGGCCCCTTGACCCGCCGTCCGAGCCTCATTCGAACACCAGGACATCCTCATGGCAGATCTGACAGCGGCCCCGCCCTCCGGCGCCTCCCCGACCGAGGCGATCCGCGCCCAATATGTCGAGCTTACCCGGCGCAAGCGTCTTTATGGTACGGTGCTGCTGATCGTTTTTGTTGCCATGATGGTCGCAGGCTTCCGCACTGCCGATGACCGCAATGCGGGATCCTTCGCGGACGGGTTCACCCGCATCTTCGACTACCCGGCAGAGGTGCTGAGCGAAGCGGTCGAGAAGGCCGCGCAGCTGCCCGGCCATGTGATGCACTTCTTCCCGGCGCTGATCGAGACGCTGAATATCGCCGCGGCCTCGACCCTGATCGGCGCCATCTTCGGCACGCTGTTTTCCCTTTTGGCGACGCGGGGCATGGCGCTTTGGCCGTCGCTGATCCCGCTGTTTCGCCGGGTGATGGACATCTGCCGCGCCATCCCTGAAATCGTGATTGCTTTGGTGCTGATCTTCCTTCTGGGCGGTGGCCCTGTGCCGGCGATGATTGCCATTGCGATCCACACGGCGGGTGCCCTTGGCAAGCTGTTTTCCGAGGTGAACGAGAACGCCTCGCTGAAACCGATCGAGGGTCTTTCCTCGGTGGGCGCTACCTGGGCGCAGCGCATGTGGCTGGGGGTGATCCCGCAGGTCGGGCCGAACTACGTGAGCTACGCGCTGTTGCGTTTTGAAATCAACATTCGCGCCTCGGCGATCCTTGGCTTTGTCGGCGCTGGCGGTATCGGCTACGAGCTGAAGAACGCCATGTCCTGGGGCAAGGGCCGTTATGACGAGGCCGCCGCCATCTTCATCCTGCTTTTTGTCACCATCGTCGTGGTCGACCAGATCTCTGGCAAGCTGCGTGACCGGCTGATCCACGGAGCGAAACAATGACCACTCTCGATGTGAACCCTTCCGCAGGCCTGCCCCGTGACGCCGCCGCGCTAAAGCGCGATATGGAAACCTTGTTCCGCGGCAAAAAGCTCCTCGCCTTCGCTGCGCCGCTGATCGTGCTGGCCTATATGGTCTATGTCTTCTTTGCCTTTGACGTGCCCGGCCTTTACGAGCGCGCGAGCCTTGAAAACGCCCGCACCCTGGTCAGCGACAGCTACAGCTACAAGACACATGTGACGCGCGACAATCGCGATGCCTCTGTCTCGGTCGCCATCGAAGGAGAGCGCAAGGGCAGCTACCCCGAAGGCGAGGCGCCCGAGTGGGTCACGCTAGGTGAGACCACAGTCATTGACCTGGAGAACGGCCACATCGTGCGCTTTGGCCCTGAAACGGTGGAATATGACATCCCCGGCTATGGCACCGTGCGCGCCACCCCCTCACGCAGCGCAGGCGTGCAGGCGGAATTGCCTGCGGGTGATGTGCCGGACTGGATCAGCACCTCGAAGAACCGCCTGGCGATCAAGACCGAAGCAGGCCGCCTGACCGTTACCCGCAACCGTTCGGAAGTGTTCCGCTATTTCACCGGCTGGGAGCTGTTTTTCTTTACCCTCGACAGCCCCTACCATGGCCTTGGCCCGGTTGCGCTCTTGGAAAAAGCCTTCCGCGGTGAAGCAGGCGCGATCTTCAACGATTTCTGGACCAACAAGATGTGGCGCCATCAGGATGTGGCCTGGGCCATCGGAGAGACGCTGCTGATGGCCTTCCTCGGCACCATTGGGGCAGGCATCGTTGCACTGCCGCTGGCCTTCCTTGCGACCCGAAACTTCATGCCGATCCGCACGCTGCGGTTTGCGACCCGCCGCCTGTTCGATTTTGTGCGCGGTGTGGACAGTCTGATCTGGACGGTGGTTTTGGCGCGCGCCTTTGGCCCCGGACCGCTGACTGGCGCGCTGGCGATCCTGGTCACGGATACCGGCACCTTTGGCAAGATCTTCTCCGAAGCGCTGGAGAATGTGGACGAGAAACAGATCGAGGGCGTGGCCTCCACCGGTGCCAAACCGATCCAGCGCTACCGCTTTGGCGTGATCCCGCAGGTGACGCCGGTGCTTCTGTCGCAGCTTCTCTATTTCCTTGAATCCAACACCCGCAGTGCAACGATCATCGGCGCCATCACCGGCGGTGGTATCGGCCTGTTGCTGACGCAGGCGATCATCACCCAGAAAGACTGGGAAGAGGTGGCCTATTACATCGTGCTGGTGATCCTGATGGTGATGCTGATGGATTGGTTCTCGGGCGTACTGCGCCGCCGCCTGATCCAGGGCGACACAGGCAAGCCGCGCCGCAAGAAGGCCAAGAAACCGCCGCTGCGCAATATGCCCTTCGTTTTGCCCTGATCGGTACAGCCCAAGGAAAGACAGACCATGGCCCGACTGAAGGCAGATCAGCCCTTCATCCACCCCGATTGCCAGATCACCGGCAGCCACTTTGGTGCCTATGTGGAGATCGGCGCAGGCAGCCGCATCGCCAACAGCCGCTTTGGCGACTACAGCTACTGCGACCGCACCTGCGACATTGCCAATGCCGAGGTGGGCAAATTCGCCAATATCGCCAGCTTCACTCGCATTGGGGCGACCGATCACCCGATGGAGAAGGCTTCCCTGCATCACTTCCTCTACAGGTCCGCCGACTATTGGGACGATACGGAGGCGGATGCCGACTGGTTCGCTCACCGCGCCAGCCGCACGGCTCATATCGGTCACGACACCTGGATCGGCCACGGCGCGATGATCAAGCCGGAGGTCACCATCGGCCACGGCGCGGTTGTGGCCTCGGGGAGTGTCGTCACCAAGGATGTCGCCCCTTATACCATCGTCGGCGGCAACACCGCGCATTTGATCCGCCGCCGCTACCCTGAACCAGTGGCCGAGGCGATGATGGAACTTGCGTGGTGGGACTGGGACAACGCGACCTTGCGCGCCGCCCTTCCAGATTTCCGCGCGCTGAAGGCGGAAGAGTTTCTGGAGAAATACGCCTGAGTGCCAAGGGGCGGGGTGCTCCCGCCCATGTCTGGCCCTTCTGCAAGAAGGGCCGCCCCGGTTGGGCGTGGCGCCGCTTGCGCGGCGTGGCGGAACACAGGCGACAGGGCGACCAGATGAGACTGAGTGAAAGACGGAAGTCGGAAGGCTGAAGTGGCCTTTTGACGCTCCTCTAGGCCAATTGGAAACCGCCGCCCTGAGCCGTGCCACGAGCCGGAAAATACGCAGTGGCAAATTCGGCGCGACGCCGGAAATTGGGATCATCTGACCGCAGGCGTGATGCAATCCTGGTTCTGAAGTCGTCAGTGTCAACAATGGGAACAAGGCGGCAGATGTGACGAAAGTTCCGTAACGCCTTTGTGTCTATTCGGTTGAGGATCAGGTTCTGAACCAGGACCGTCTCAGATGTCGTGAGGTCCAGCTTTTTGACCTGCTGCAGCAGGCGTTCCAGTGCATACCCAGACCGAAAAAAACAGGGATCAGACTCGAGATAGCTGAATGCAAATCTGCGCAAGGCGTGGTTTCTGAAGGCAGGTCACCTCAGGAAAATGGCGAGGCTGGTACCACAACCCTAGCCTGCGGGAACCGGCCGGGAAAATCCCGCCAGCAGAATCAGAAGCCAAGCCCTGCGCAGCTCTGGATCGTTCAAACATGGCCGCGTAACCAAGAAAATCAGCCTTTGCGAACCTGGCGCGGTTCACACAACAGGCGCAGGAGCACGCATGTCCAAGACATGTCTCATCATCATGGTGCCAGGCTGTTCAGGTTTGGTCATTCGGCCGAAAGGGCCTGCCACCGGGAAAGATCCCCTGTCACAGAAAATTCGCTTGTCCGTCGTTTATCTGAATCAGTCCAAGTCTACGAAGCGCCCACTCCGACATGGGGAAAACACTATTTCGAAGGGGGTCATCATGGCCATTACTCGCCGTACCGCAATGCAACTGACTGGCGCAGCTGTGGCAGCACCTGCGCTGTTGAAAGCAACCGACGCATTGGCGTCGTCGGGCTCTGTCAAGGTTTTCGCCTGGCAGGACTACATCCAGCCGAATATCGCTGAAAAGTTCGAAGCCGACACCGGCATCAAACTGGAGCTGACGACCTTTGGGTCGAACGACGAAGCAGAATCCACCGTGCGCGCCAATGGCGGCAAGGGCTTCGATATCGTGTTCCCGTCGATCACCAACTCGGCCAACTATGTCGATGACAGTGGCGAAAGCTTCTTTGCCTCGGTTCCGGCAGAGGTGAACAGCGGCGCCGTCATCCCCTCATTCCTGCGTGACAGCGCGTCTTTGGGCGGCATGTTCAAGGGCGAGCAGATCCTGCTGCCTTTCGACTGGGGCACCGAAGGTCTGACCCTCAACCGTGGCAAGCTGAACATCGCCGATGCCGATCTCTCCTTCGGCGACCTGTGGCGCCCTGAAGCCAAGGGCGCGGCTGCATTCCGTCAGAAGTCGGTCATCATGGGCACCGGCCTGTACCTGGACGCCATCGGCGAAGTGCCCTCCAACCGCATGCTGGATGTCTACAAGTCCGAAGACGATGCACGCCGCGTGTGGAGCGCCGTTGCCAAGTGGATCATCGAGCGTAAGGAAAACTTCGGCGCGTTTTGGAACAATGCGACCGAGGCGACCGCGGCCTTCAAAGAAGCGGGCTGTGTGATCGGTCAGACCTGGGACACCACCGGTCTGCTCTTGAACCGCGAAGACAGCAACTATGTCTACCGCGCGCCCAAGGAAGGCATCATCACCTGGCTGGACAGCTTTGGCATGCTGAAGCAGGCTGAAAACAAAGATCAGGCCATCGCCTTCATGAACTTCATGCTGCAGCCGGAAATCGGCGGCATGTTTGCCAACAACACCGGCTACAACTCGGCTGTTGCCGGTGCGGCTGAGTTTGCTTCGGCAGAGTTCAAGACGCAGTTCAACGAAACCTACACTCCCGATGTTCTGGGCAACATGTGGTGGTGGCAGGCAGATACGCCGTTCTTTGCCCCGATCCGCAACGAATTCGTTGAGATCATCACCAACGCCTAAACGTTCGGGCAAGACGACACTCGGGTGGCCCTTGATGGGCCGCCCATTTCACGTTTCGGGGGACAATCATGCACGGAAAAGACGTGCGCCTTGAGGGCGTCCAGATCACCTATCCCAATGGGTTCACGGCGGTTCAGCCAACAGATTTGACCATCAAGGCAGGTGAGTTCTTTTCGATCCTGGGCCCGTCCGGATGCGGAAAGACGACGATCCTGCGCACTGTGTCGGGTTTTGTCGAACCGACCGCGGGCCGCGTGTTGATCGGCGGCGAGGACATGCGCGGAATTGCCCCCAATGGGCGCCCCACCGCACTGATCTTCCAGAACCTGGCGCTGTTTCCCTTGATGCCGGTCTGGGAAAACGTTGCCTTCGGGCTCGAATCCCGGGGCGTGCCCAAAGCCGCCCGCCGAAGCAAGGCGCTGGAACTGCTGGACCTGGTTGCGCTACGTGATCAGGCTGACAAGAAGCCCGGCGAGTTGTCAGGCGGCCAGCGTCAGCGTGTGGCGATTGCCCGGGCTTTGGCGGTGGAACCGGCAGTGCTGCTGCTGGACGAGCCGCTCTCGGCCTTGGACCTCAAGCTGCGCCAACACATGCGGGCCGAACTGCGCGAAATCCAGCGAAAGACCGGCGTGACCTTCATCTATATTACTCATGACCAGGGCGAGGCTCTGACCATGTCCGATCGCATCGCAGTGATGAACAACGGCGTGATCGAACAGGTCGGCACGGGGGATGAGATCTACTCTGAACCGCGTACCGCCTTTGCCGCGTCATTCGTTGGCGAAGCCAACCAGATGCAGGGTCGCGTCTGCGGGCTTGATGGCGACATGGCTGTCATTGAAACGGCGCAGGGCCGTCTTCTCGGGCGCAATCCCTGCGGGCTGAAAGACGGCGATGAGGCCATGCTCTTTGTGCGCCCGGAGGCACTGGTCTGGGCGTCATCGCGAGCGCCGGACACGAACCGTTTGATCGCCCGGCCGGTCCGCCGGGACTTGGAAGGCTCCTTTGTCAACATCGTGCTGCGCACGAACACCGGCGCAAATCTGACGATGCATCAGGTCAACACCGGAGCGGAGATCGACATGGAGAGCGACGCTTCGGTGCGTTTTCCCTGCGAACAGGCTGTGGTCTTGCCCAAAGGCCCGCTGGCGCAAACCGGTCAGGAGCTTGCAGCGCAATGAAATCGCTGGTGAACGGATATGGGCGCGGCCTGGTCGCGCTCTTCTTCGGAGCAGTGGCGCTTTGGGGTATTCTGCTGATTATCCTGCCACAACTCACGATGCTTGAGCGGGCGATAACAGCGCCCAAGCGGCAACTGGATTCTTCGATCGCGCTGAACCTGAGGCAGGATGCCAATACCTGTATCTCGGTTCTCCAGACTTTTGAAACGCCGGTTGAGGGCAGCGGCGCAAATGGCGGCATTGCCATCCCGTCGGCATCCGGCATGGCGGTACCCTCGGCATCTGCCATGGCGGTACCCTCGGCTTCAGGGATGGCTGTTCCTTCGGCAACGGGGGCGGCCACTGGCAAGACACGCCCCTACATCCTGCAATGCGACCGTGCGACAACCCGCAAACAGATGGTCCGGGACGGCGGCACCAAGGTCTGGTTGAATGAGCTATACGATCTGCCGCTTCTTGCCGTGTCAGACAGCGACCCGATCTCCAGACAGATCGAAATCGCAAAGGAGATCGCCGAACAGTCCGAAACGCTTTACGGTAGGCTGAAAGAGGTCGAATCGAGCGCCTTTCCCTACACCTCACAGAACTTCAAATGGCTGTTCGCTGCCCGCCAGATCCCGCTGTCGCAAGAGCAGCGGGCGATCGAAGATGCCAAACTGTCCAAACAGCTGTTCGGCCTGGTCGGGCTCAGGTTCGAGCGGGATGGAGAGATCTACGAACGCATCGGTCTTATCACACTGACCCGGACGCTCTCTTTTGCAATCATGGCCACCACCCTGGCCTTGGTTCTGTGCTACCCCATGGCCTACAAGGTGGCGCTGGCCACGCCTCCGGACCGGGCCATGTGGCTGTTTCTGGGACTGGTCATACCCTATGCGATTGTCGAGTTGATGCGGGTCTATGCCTGGACCACGATCATCGACAATCAGGGTCTGATCAACGGGTTCCTCACCTGGGCCGGTGTGATCGAGGATCCGATCCAGTTCAAACGCATGCCGGGGACGATTTTTGTCGTGATCGTCTACACCTATGTGCTGTTCATGGTGTTTCCGATCTATAACGTTATGTCGACGCTTGACAAAAACCAGATCGAAGCCGCCAAGGACCTGGGCGCCAGTGCCCTGCGCGTCCATCGCCGTATCATCATCCCACATTCCAAGCCGGGTATTGCAGTTGGATGTATCGCCACTTTCATGCTGGCGGCCGGGGCCTTTTCGGTTCCCCGGATCATCAGCCGGGGCTTGCAGGCCGAATGGTTCAGCCAGACCATCTACAACAAGTTCTTTGAATCCGAGAACTCGAATGTCGGCGCGGCTTATTCCTTTACCTACACGCTGGTCTGTTTCGTGATCGTCGCCCTGTTCATGTGGATCATGCGTACCCGCCTAAAAGATTTCGCGAGGGTCCAATGACATCGCAACGCCTCCTCACCGCCTATACATGGGCTTTTCTTCTGTTCATGTTTGGCCCGCTGATCCTGATGATCCTGTCGTCCTTTAACGACATGTCGCCCCCGTCGATCACGGAATGGCGCGGCTTGACCGGCAAGTGGTACAACTTTTTCTGGGTGGACGAAGCCACCCTGCGCCAAGACCCCGTGCTGCGTGTTCTGGACAGGGACCGGTTTGTCGCCTGCTTTGGAAATTCGCTCTATGTGGCCGGTTTCGTCGTCCCGGTTTCCCTGCTCCTCGGGCTTGCCGGAGCCGTCTTGCTGACCCGCTGGCGATCACGGGCCAATGGTCTGCTGTGGTGGGTTCTGCTGTCGCCCATGCTGGCGCCGGGCATTGTCCTGGGCCTGTCTGCGCTGGTCTTTTGGGGGCGGCTCGGGGTCAACGCCGGCCTCTTCACCATCATCATGGCGCAAACGACCTTTGTCGCCGGCTATCCAATGCTGATCCTGATGGCACGGCTGCAGCGCCAGCCGGTAGAGCTGGAAGAGGCCGCGCTTGATCTGGGGGCATCGCCGTTCCGCGTGTTTCGCCGCCTGACACTGCCATACCTGCTGCCAGCCTTGATCTCGGCCGGGGTGATCGCTTTCATGGCCTCGATGGAAAACTACAACACCACCATGTTCGCCAAGGGGGGATCCTGCACCTTTGCCACCGAGATCGGCGCAATGGCGCGGAACCCCAATGGGCACCCGCCTGTCATCAACGCGGTGGGCACGATCATCATCCTGCTGACGGTTGTCTTTGCAACGGCTCATGCGGTGCTGTCACGCAAGGAGGCGCGCGCGTGATCAAGGCGCGGTGCCACCCGGCGTTGCGGCATCTCTTGCCCGAACCTGTTCCCGGGTCAAAGGCGGTGCCGGACTGGCTCAGGACGATGCCATCCGAGGTCGCGGCCAAGACCCTTGGCGGCGAAGCTGTTCGTACCCTGAAACACTGCCCCCCGATCATCGATGCCCTGTCGGGCGGGGTTATCATTCCCCTGGCGACCGATCTGGTGATCGCGGAGGGGCAGATGTCCTGGGATTGGGATCCGCCGATCCTTGAGGACGCCCGCATTTCCCGCGCGCCCGTGGGTCTTCACGTCCCGGAACAGGCTACGGGTGCGCCCTTCAGATTGGCCTCGGGCGCGGTGATCAAATTTCTCAATTTCTGGACCTTGGAGGCGCCTGCAGGATGGTCGCTATTGTTCACCCACCCGCTCAACCGCGAGGATCTGCCGTTTCGCACCCTCTCCGGGATCGTGGATTGTGACCTCTTTCGCGATGGCTATGTTCATTTTCCGGCCTTGTGGCACGACCGGGCGTTTTCCGGGAGGCTACCCAAAGGCACTCCGGTGGCCCAGGTTTTTGCCTTTCCGCGTGACATGCAATCGCTTGAGGTCGATGTCATGACGGATGATCAAATCCTGCGCAATGCTGCCTTGCAAAAGGATCTCTCTGAGCAGCGCGGCGTCTATCGCAAGAAATTCCGACACTGATATTTGCGATTTTGTGAAAATTATGTGACACTTTTTGCCATCGGCAGAAAGGATCGCGGAACATCAGGCCCCTTGTCACCATAGTCTTTTTGATGGGCGCAGGCCCTGCAACGGCGCAGGATCAGGGCGCAGATCTCTATGAGCAAAAGCGTGCGAGCTGTATGCATTGGATGATGACAGGCTATCCGACCGGGCTGGATGAAAGCTGGTGCGTGTCGGAATTTGATCTGCCTTCGGCTTTTCTCATCAAATGCTCTGCCGCACAGCGTACCGGATTTGAGACGCTGCAGCAGCGTGAGGCATGTCGCGTCATGTTCCAGCGCGCTGCGGATGACGCTGCGACCGGGTTTGTTCTGCTGTCAGAAAACGGTTGACCGATTTCACAGGTCCAAGGGGATGGAGCCGCGCGCGACCCGTACCAGGGTCTTGATCACCTGCGCCCTGTCGGGGTGATGCTGGAGCAAAGCCTGCCGCATCTCACTGGCCTCTGCTGCCCCGGTTTCTGCAGCTACGCGATAAAGTGCAAGCGCCGCCTCGGGGTCGCCGGGAAACCTTTGCCAGGCGGTCTGAGCGATCTCGTACTTTCCCAGCCGAAGGGCGACACGCCCGAGGTTGCGCCAGCAATCGGGGTCTTCCGGCATCAGGCGGGCGGCGGCTCCAAAAGCCTCAAGAGCTTGTTCAAAATCACTGTCCGCAAGCGACGCCCGACCCAGTTCGAACCAGGCATTCGCGTGATCGGGCGTTGTCTCAACAGCGCGTGTCAGGGCAGCCGAGGCGTCACGAAACCGGCCTAACTCAAGCAACACTTTTCCAAAATTGTAGAGTATGGACACATGCGCATCCGGTCTTTGCGCAAGGGGCGACAACAAAGCCTCGGCCCGGGCCCAATCCCCTTGGGTCAGGGCCATTTGTAAAGCATTGACGTCCATGCCTGTGATCTGCTCCTTCTTTCTTTGGGAGACTATCGGATTTTCAAGACAAACAGGTCACAAAACAGCTGCTGACGACATATTCCCGAGCGGAAATACGAACCCATATTCACGAGACCCATGCGATCTTACCCTTCGCCCGGCTTTGGCCAGTGCCAGTCAGCACGAGACACGGTATGCGTCATTTCGGTCAATCGCATGGAAATTCCGCTGCGCGCCGCGGACTCTGAACGCAGCTGGTCAAAGAAGCGCGACCAACTTTTGCCGCTCTCAAAATGGCCTCAGTCGACTGGCTCAAACGCGCGGTCTTGCCTCGGCGACCTGCCAAACTTGCGCGAGTATTCCCGAGAGAACTGTGCTGGACTTTCATAGCCCACGGAAAAGGCGATTTCTGAAACCTTGGCACGGCTCGTCCGCAGATCATCCCTGGCCTTCAGCAAACGCAAGTCCTTTTGGTATTGAAGCGGCGATGTGCCAGTCACAGCTTTGAACTGCTCAAAGAACGTTGAGTTGCTCATTCCTACCCTCTGGGCGAGTTTCCCGACGACGATGGTTTCCGACAGATTGGCCTGGATGTCTCTTGTTGCCAGAAAGATGCGATTGGCGGAGCTTTCATGCCAGAGAAGTCTATGCAGGATCTGCGCATGTTGTCCGATCAGGAGTCTGGCGTGAATTTCGCGCACCGTGATCGGAGCCAACAATTGTCGCGTCTCCTCGTCCTCGCATTGAAGGAAAAAGCGCAGAAGCGCGTCTTCCAGACCGGGATCGGTATCACTCAGGCAGATCGAGAACGGATCAGCGGAGGCCACAGTCATTGCCGGTGACACCGCCGGGGCCAATGACCGGAGAAGATCGAGATCGAGTGGAAAAACCAAGGCTGTGTAAGGGACGTCCGACGACGCCTCAGTAATCCGCGAGACGACTGGTATGGTATGGCTCACGATAAGGGACTGACCTGCACCGACCGTCATTGTTCGGGCGTTGGAGCCAACTTGTTTTGCGCCTCGCAGGACGAGACAAAGAAGAGGTCGGTAGACGGTCGCATTGAGGTTGGTCGGTGCGTGATGCCGCAGCAGGTGTGTCCCGCTGTGCAGATGATCGAGCCCGCCTTCATCAACCCCCGACTGATCAAGCAGTGCAGTAACGTGCGACAACAGGGCTTTGCTTGTCATGAACTTGGCCTCCAACAGAACGACTATCGATACCATCACGATCCATGCTCTCATAACAAAAAACTGAAAGATCAGAGGATCAGGCAAGTATTCTGGTTGATCTGGAAGGAATGAAGCTCCCGCTGCGACTAACGTGATCATGTCACAATAGGGGAGACCGACATGCAGAAGGTCATGATCACCGGTATTGCAGGCGGGTTTGGAAAGCCAACAGCCTTGGCGCTTCTGGAAAAAGGCTATCAGGTTGCTGGAAGTGTTCGAAGCCGCGACGGAAAAAACGTCGATACAGTTGCGGAGCTTGAAGCGGCGGGGGCGTTGATCGTCGCAATGGACGTGACCGATACCGCCAGCACCGAGCGGGGGGTGGCACAGGCCATCGCCCATCTTACTGGCATCGACGTTTTGTTCAGCAATGCCGGGATCGGCTCTTACGGTATTCAGGAGTTGATGACGCCCGAGGATATGGCCCGCGTTTTCGATGTGAACGTCATGGGTGTTCAGCGCGTCATGCGTGCAGCATTGCCCCACATGAGAGCGCAGAAGCGGGGGACAGTTCTTCATACCTCCAGCCTGATAGGCAGAATTGCAACGCCGTTTTATGGAACCTATGCGGCTTCGAAATGGGCGCTCGAAGCAATCGTAGAATGCTACAGAACAGAGTTGTCCGGCTTCGGGATAGAATCCTGCATTATCGAACCCGGCGCCATGCCGACTGCCTTTTTCGATGGGATGGTTGCCCCGAACGATCCAAAGCGCGAGGCGCAGTACGGGGAATTTGCAGCCGTACCCGCGATGTCGGCGGTCGGTTTGGCCCAGATGCTGGACGCGACACCTGATCAACGCCCGGAGCGGATTGCCGAAGCGGTCGTCGATCTGCTCGAAATGCCCTTTGGGCAAAAGCCGTTCCGGACTGTTGTGGATCATGTGGGCGTTGGCCCTCAGATCGAACGCTACAACGATGTTCTTCACGACGTCACCCGCACTGTCATGACCAGCTTTGGCATCGAAGACATGCTCAAGCTCAACGCCTGAAAAAGAGAGATTCCATGAAAACAATTCTGATCACCGGTGCTTCCTCGGGCATTGGCGAAGCCACCGCCAAACACTTCCAAGCCAACGGATGGAACGTCGTCGCCACCATGCGGTCCCCTGAACGCGCGGGCGAAGTTGCCAAGCTGGACAATGTCCACGTAACGCGCCTCGATGTGACCGATCCTGATACCATCACCGAGGCGGTCATCGCCGGGATCGACCGGTTCGGCAGGATCGATGTTTTGGTCAATAACGCAGGCTACGGTGCTTATGGTGCGCTGGAAGCCTTCTCAATGGATCGTATCCGGCGTCAGTTCGACACCAATGTCATCGGTCTCATGGAAGTGACCAAGGCGGTCCTGCCGCATATGCGGGAAAAACGCGCAGGGACCATCATCAACATCTCCTCCATCGGTGGTCAGATCACCTTCCCGCTTGGCGCGCTCTATCACGGTACGAAGTTCGCGGTCGAAGGATTGTCCGAAGCGCTTCACTATGAGCTTGAACCGCTTGGAATCCATATCCGGATTGTCGAACCGGGGATGATCAGGACGAACTTCGGTGGAAGCTCCTTCGACTTCGCCCAGGACGACAATTTGCCCGACTACGCGCCGATGGCCGAAGCCATGGGCCGGGTTTTCGGCAAACTGGCGTCAAACCCGTCAGAGCCCGAGACGGTTGCTGAGGTGATCTGGCTTGCCGCGAATGAGACTGGTGACCGTCTAAGGTTCCGTGCCGGAGCAGACGCCGTAGATCTCTTGGATAGACGGAAAGCACAGGACGACGCCAAATTTATCTGTGAGATCAAGGAGTTGATGAAGGTTTTGGGCTTGGTGAAATCACAGCGACCGCAACGTCCTTGTCCCAAAAGCCGCGCTGCACAAAGCGTTTTCGCGCTGAGCTTGCAAAATCCGCCTTCGGCGCAGCCTGGACAACTCGAGTGTCCCCATTCTGATAGGGACTGATTTGGGACATCTTCGCCGCCTTCTTGAAGCACGCCCGCGCCGCGTCAGCGGCGCACGGCCCAACGGGAGCGGATCATGCCCATGATCCGGCGACGGGCGGGAGAACCCCGCCTTTAGCCCTCGATGTCGCCGTGGATGGCGAATTGCTCCAGGCCGGCCGATTGCGCCTCGATCATGCGGTAGCTTTCACGCACGCCGGCCTCGGTCAGCTCTCGCATCACGGTCAGCAGCGTGTTGGGCGCGTGATCGGCGCAGAGCTCCGCCATATGGGCGATCTCTTCGGCCGCCACAGGGCGGGCGGCGGCCACATCCGGTGCGCCGTAGTAGGTCATGAAATGATGCGCCAGAAGGTCCGTCAGCGTCTCAAGCTCCGCCTCTTCGATCTTGGTTACGGCCACAAAGGTCACCCGCCCGCCGGTTTCCAGCCCCATCCAGCCATTGGCAAAGGCCTGGCGCTGCTTGCCTGTCAGATCCGCTTCGCCCCAGTTGGAGAACTCGAACCCCCCTGAGATACACCACTCTCCGGTGCGGGCCGGGCTGGCAAAGACGTTTTGATCGCTTTCGTCGAAATGGATGGCGCGGGCCAGTTGCATTACGGGGTCTCCAGAAGTTCTGTCAGAGGGATGAGGTGAGTGGTCTCGTCGTCGCGCAAAAGCATGCCAAAGGCTTCATCGATGCCAAGGAAGGTGCCGCTGAACCCGCCCTGCTGCACCGGCTCGCCAATGCCATGGGCCAACTCGCGCCAGTCAGCGTGCAGCTGCTTGGCGCCTTCTTCTTCCCAGCGGTTGATCCAATGGAGGCAGTGGCGCGCCCAGCTTTCCACCAGGGCAGGGGCCTCCACATCGGCGCAGCCTTCGGCATATAGCGCAGTCTGATCGGGCGTGTCGCCGCCGTCGCCATCGGCGGGCCAGAGCGGCAGTGCGAGCCCAATCACAAGCCAGTCCGGCACCTCGGCAGGGTCCGATGTGCTGGCGGCAGCGCGCAAGGCGCCGCAGCGGGCACCGTTGATACGGATGGCGCCGCCCCATTCCAGATGCACCGCCACCTCGGGCGGGGCCAGCGCGCCAAGGGCGTTCTGGAAGCCCACACCGCAGGTCGGCAGCATGGCCATGGCCTGCGCCAGCGGCACCTCGGGGGCAAAGACCAGTGCGGCGCGCACCATGTCCGGGGCGAGGTTATAGACCACGAGGCCCGCATCACAGCCCAGAACCGCCCGCTTGCAGGCGGTCTCGAACGGATCCTCAAGGCCAGTCACGGCCTCGCCCGACATCAGGGGCGGAAAAGAGAGTGCGAGGGCCGTCTCGCTCATGCGGCACCCCGCTCGATCAGGCCCTTCGCGACATCTTGGAAGGCCTTGGCCTGTGGGCTGTCCGGCTTGCTGACCACCACCGGCGCGCCGCCATCAGCCGCAAGGCGCACATCCAGATGCAACGGGATTTCCGATAGCAGCGGCACGTTCAGCTTTTTCGCCTCGGCTGCAACACCGCCATGGCCAAAGATGTGTTCTTCGTGGCCGCAGTTGGAGCAGATGTGGGTCGACATATTCTCGATCAGGCCCACGATCGGCACATGCAGTTGCCTGAACATGTCGATCCCCTTGCGGGCGTCGATCAGGGCGACGTCCTGCGGGGTCGAGACCACGATGGCGCCGTCCACATGGGCCTTCTGCGCAAGGGTCATCTGCACATCGCCCGTGCCGGGCGGCAGGTCCACGATCAACACATCCAGCGCGCCCCATTGCACCTGCATCATCATCTGCTGCAGCGCGCCCATCAGCATCGGGCCGCGCCAGACCACTGCCTGATCTTCGTTGGTCATGAGGCCGATGGACATCATGGTGACGCCATGGTTGCGCATGGGCAGGATGGTCTTGCCATCGGGGCTGGCTGGGCGGCCAGAGACGCCCAGCATGCGCGGCTGCGATGGGCCATAGACGTCGGCATCCAAGAGACCCACGCGGCGCCCTTCGGCGGCCAGCGCGCAGGCGAGGTTGGCCGAAACCGTGGACTTGCCAACACCGCCCTTGCCCGAGGCCACGGCAAGGATGCGGTCCACACCGGGGATCTTCTGCGGCCCCTGAGGCTGCGCGGCTTTCTTGGGTTTCAGATCCGGCGGCGCCTTGTCGGAATGAGCGGTCAAGAGAGCAGAGATTTTCTCGACGCCGGGCAGCGCCTTGACCTTGGCCTCGGCCTCATCCCGGATGGGTTCATAGGTCTTGGCGCGGGCCGGATCGATCTCCAGTACGAAACGGACCTCTGCCCCTTCGATGTTCAATGCGCGCACGATGCCCGCTGCGACGATATCGCTGCCGCTTGCGGGGTCGGTGATGGTCTTCAGTGCCTCGAGGACAGTTTCACGGGTGAGGGACACGCCGGTCTACTCCTTTGGATTGGTCGTTTGTCGTATTCGGACGGAACACTTGACGAAGATGTAGGTTGCTTCCTAGCATTTCGAATGGCCCGTTTGTTTTTTCTCTATCCGATCCGCTGGTGTTGTGCAGCGCTCAATCGGAGCAGCCCCGCGCCGGAGCGCATTGGCGCCATGGTTGTGGCAGTCACGCTCGCCGCGCTGCTGGCCGCAGGCCCGCTCCGCGCCGAGGACCGTCTGGTGCGCATGGCCGTGCCGGATGCGCTGGTCGAAACGGGGTTCCTCAAACACCTTCTGCCCCGCTTCTCGCTGAAGACACAGGTGAGGGTGCAACTGGTTGCGCCCAGCGAGGAGGCCGAAGCCGCGCTTGGCACCAATGGGGGAGCAGGCGCAAAGCCCGTGTTTCAAGGGGCGCAGGGTCTGTGGCACATTTCCGTATTGGACGACGCCCACCCCGGAACCGCGCGTTTTGTCGATTGGCTGTCCTCCGAGATCGGCAGCCGCACGATCACAGCCTATGCGCCTGAGGGCGTGCAGATGTTTACCCTGCCAGAGGTTCAGGTTGCGGCTGTCGAGGAGATTTCTTTTGAAGGCGATGCCGAGCTTGGCCAAAGCTTGTCGCGCAGCATGTGTGGGCGCTGCCATGCGGTGGCGGATGACATGCATCTCAACGACATCGGCTCCACGCCGTCGTTTTTCGTGCTGCGCACCCTGCCGGACTGGGACTATCGGTTTCAGGCCTTCTATGCGCTGAACCCACATCCGGCCTTCACCCAGGTCGAGGACGTGACACCGCCCTTTCCTGAAGACCGCCCGTCGCCCATCGTCCCCGTCGCCATGACGCTGGACGATCTGGAGGCGATCCTCGCCTATGTGGCCAGCCTGGAGCCGGCCGATCTGGGCGCGCCCTTGCAGCATCAGTGATCGCGGCGCTTGCTAAGGTAATCGGCGGTGGTGCGAACGGCCGGGCGATCCTTGCCCGCGAAAGGGTTGTTTTCCTGATGGAACTGCGCATTGACCCGGCAGTCGTCACACATCTGGATCATCCGCGCCGCATCTGATGTGGCGAACATCGCATGGTTCCCAGCCAGTTTCTCGGTGATCTTCTCGATGGTGGATTTCACCCCGAACAGGCTGCCGCATTCGACGCAGGCAAAGGGTTCTTCCTCGTGGATCACAACCTGGCTCAGCGCTTCGGGCTGAAGGTTCAGGCGCGGCTGATAAGAGATCGCCTGCTCGGGGCAGACATTGGCACAAAGGCCGCACTGCAGGCAGGCGTCCTCTTGAAAGCGCAGCTGCGGCAGATCCGGGTTGTCCCCCAGCGCACCCGAGGGGCAAAGCGAGACACAAGACAGGCACAGGGTGCAGCTGTCTTTGTTCACCAAAACCGCGCCATAGGGCGCATTTTCCGGCAAAGGCAGTACATCGGCATCTGGCGCCAATGCGCGGGCGGCCTGACGGGTGATCTGGCGGCGGGTGCCCATAGGGCGCAGCGGTTCGGCAATCGGCGACGGGGCCTCTGCCGCGTACAGGGCATCGCTCAGCGCATCGGGGTCGGCAAGGTCAAGAATCTCGGCCTTGTCTCCGGCGATGGCGCAGGCGAGCGCCAGTTCGCGGGTCTGGACCTCGCGGTCTACTTTGGGCGACAGCACGATCGAAACATGCGCAAAGCCTGCGGCCAGCGCGGCCAGGATCTCGGCATGGCCGAAGGTGTTGAGCGCCTCAACCTCCAGCGGCAGCACATCGGCAGGCAGGCCCCGGCCGAAGCGTGCCGCAAGGCGGATCATCTCGGCGCCGTGATCGTTTACCACCAAAAGGCGCGGAGCAGTGCCTCCTGCATCAAGGTAGGCCTTGGCCAGCACCTGAATGCGGCGCATCAGGCTGTCGGTCGGCGGTGCATCATAGGTAATCGACCCCGACGGGCAGAGCGAGGCACAGGCGCCGCACCCCGCACAGACCATCGGGTCGATGCTGACGTGATCGCCGTTCGAGACAATCGCCCCGGTAGGGCAGACATCCAGACAATTGGTGCAACCGGTCTTGCTAGCCCGGGAGTGGGCGCACAGGAGTGGTTCCGTGCGCACATAGAGCGGCTTTTCAAAGGTGCCGATGAGCTGGCTTGCCTCCAGCACCGCATCGGCCACGGCCTGCACACCCTTGGGGTCGGCGCGCAGGTAGCCTTCGCGCTTTTCATGGGCCGGAAACAGCGGCGTGCCGCCGGTCAGGTCGAGAATGATATCGCATTCGGATCGCCCGCCATCTCGGGCATCGCTCCAGCTCCAGTTACGGCCGGTGATGTCGAGCTGCTGCAGGGCATCGATGGTAACCTGAAACTGACCGAGCGCGCCTTTGGCTTGGCGCAGCCGACCCCGAATAACGTCAAAATCGCGGGTCACTGGCGCTTCGGCCTCATCGGTCAGCAGCACCGTGACCCCCAGCGCGTCCTTTAGACGTTCGGCTGCGGGCAGGGCCGCCTCAGACGCGCCGACGATCAGGCACAGACCTTCGGAGACCACATCGATGTTCTTTGCCGCGGCGCGGTCTACGGCAGCCTCGGCCACCAGCGCGGACATTTTGGGTAGCAGATTGCCCTGATCCTCGGTCCAACCGGCCCGGTCACGCAGGTCGAGAAAGGCCGGAACAGGGGTGTCGATCTCCTCCGCGATCTCCTCGAACAGGCGCTGTTCCTGGGTGCAGCAAATTACGGCGTCCCCGGTGGCGATCGCGGCCGCAGCACTGTCGGTCTGGCGGGTGCAGAGCGCCGAATGCACCTTGGAGCAGGGCAGGCCGGTGGTGCGCGAAAGCCCCTCTGAATCGATCTCTTGTGAGCCAGAACAATCACACAAAATCAACTGCTTGACCATCATTTCCTCGCTTGCATCAGGGCTGGCGTAATCGGCGGATTTGTGCCGCTCGGACCACAGATTAGGCATGATTCGAAAGCGGCGTAAACCGGTTTGCACCGCGCGGCAGGCCCGCAAAAGCCACCAGAAGTGGCGGGTGATTCGCGGCTTTCGGTGTACGGCGGTATTCTGATGATTTTTGTCGACATAGACAAAACGACCAAGGCGGCATTGCAGGGCGCGAAGGGTGGTCCAATTTGTCCGGCTTTGTCGAAATATGCCGCGGCATGCAACAGCGGGCTTTCACGGTGCTGTGAAACTGCGGCAGATTTGGGTGACGCAGGGAGAGCCAGGATCAAGCCGACCGTGAGCCAGACTTTGGACAAGACCGACGTCATGCCGCTGGGCATCGTCATTCGCCGTACCCCCGGGGTGACCCGGTGGGCGAAATGGTCGTGGAAGGTCTCTGCCGTGCTGCCCGCTGCCGGGCCTGCCGACTGGCAGCTGTTGCGGCAGGAAGAGGGCGCCAGCGAGTTTCACGCCGCGACGCTGCCGCTTGAGCTGCACCGCGCCGAGGCCGAAGCCTATATGCAGGGCCTGACCGCCGAGCCGCCCTGCGTCTACGTGATCCTGCGCGACAGCGATGATGCGGATCGCCCGCTTGACGTGACACTGGTCACGGCCTCTCCGTTCGAGGCGCAGGACTATGCCGACAATGGTGAGGACCTGGTGGAACGCGTCCCGATGCCCTCGGGGCTGGTCGCCTGGGTGCGGCAATTCACGCTGGCCCATTTCAAGGAAGAGGAATTCAAGAAACGCCGCCGCGACAAGCGCACCATGGGCGAGGCGGAGGACGGGATTGGTGATCCGCGCATTGCGCAGATGACGGACGTCTACCGCTCTCCATCTCTGGTCAAAAAGGGGCGCCTGCAATGACACGTGATTTCTGGGCCCGTCGAAAGGCTGCCGTTCAGGCCGAGGCCGAAGCGGAAAAACGAGCAGAAGCCGCCGCCGAGGCTGCCGAGCGGGAACAGGCGCTTGAGGAAAAAAGCGACGAAGAGATCCTGGCCGAACTGGAGCTGCCCGACCCCGACACGCTGGAAGAGGGCGACGATTTCAAGGTCTTTCTGCGGGATGTTGTCCCGGCCCGTATTCGCACGCGCGCATTGCGCCGCCTCTGGCGGCTGAACCCGATACTGGCGAACGTGGATGGTCTGGTGGATTACGGCGAAGATTTCACCGACAGCGCCATGGTCGTCGAAGGCATGCAGACCGCCTATCAGGTGGGCAAGGGCATGACCAAACATGTCGAGGAACTTGCCCGGCAGGCCGCCGAAAAGGAAAAGGCCCAGCAAATAGCAGATGCACCAGAAGACGCGGAACCGGAGGTGGCGCTTGCCCCGGACGATGCGCAAGACGCTGAACCTGCTTTGGCTGAAGCGGATGTCGAGGCGGAGGACGTTCTGGGAACTGCACCGGATCAGTCCGCCACCGCTGAAGGGCTCACAACCATAGGGGGTGACAGGTCTGCCGAAGCCGGTGATACTGACCCCGTGAACACCCTGCCGCGCCGGATGCGGTTTTCCTTTGATCAGGATCAGCCCGAGGCGCGGGAGACGGCATGAACAAGGAGCACATCATGACAGCCACCGCTGACCCTTCAGCGCCGCTGGTAAGCGAAGAGGACCGCCTGCGTGCGGATCTCTATAATTTCATGGGGCTTATCTTGGCCGCCCCGCCGGATGAATTCCTGCTGGGGCAGACTGCTGGCCTGTCTGGAGACGATACCGATCTTGGCACGGCCATCAACGCTCTGGCCAAGATTGCCAAACTCTCCAAACCCGCTGCGGTGGAGCGCGAGTTCAACAAGCTGTTCATCGGTCTTGGGCGCGGCGAGCTGCTCCCTTACGCCAGCTATTATCTGACCGGTTTCCTCAATGAAAAGCCTCTGGCGCAGCTGCGGCGGGACATGGCGGCGCGCGGCATGACCCGTGCGGCCAATGTCTATGAGCCCGAGGACAATATCGCCTCCTTGATGGAGATGATGGGAGCGCTGATCGCGGGCCGCTTTGGCGCGCCTGCCTCTCTTGCGGACCAAAAGACCTTTTTCAACACCCATATCGGCCCCTGGGCCGGTCACTTCTTTTCGGATCTCGAGAAGGCCAAGAACTCGGTTCTTTATGCCTCGGTCGGCGCTGTCGGTCGGGTGTTCATGGAGATTGAGGCCGAAGCCTTCCGGATGAGCGCGGAGCAATCCGCATAAACCGGGGCAGATTTTCCTGCCTCAAAACGTGAGCGACCACCAAGGAGGAGACACTCACATGACCAAGAAAGCAGAGGCAGCCTCAAGCCGCCGCGACTTTCTGAAAATCGCCGCAACCACCGCGCCGCTTGCGGCAGTGGCTGTTGCGACCACAGGGGGCGCGGTGGAGGCCGCAGAGCCCGATCTTGCAAAAGAGACGATGCAGGATACCGCGCATACCCGCGCCTATTACGAAAGCGTCCGGTTCTAACGCGCCGATCGCTACCCAAATGACCAAAGGCAACTGGTTGCGTGACGCCCGACCGCCTGAGGTATTGTCGTCAACCCAGCGCGCTTTCTGAGGAGGAAGCAAGCAAGGGAGGTTCTAAATGCTTAGGAAAAAGACCAACGGGGTTGCGAGACGCCCCCAGCGGACCAGTATCCTGTCCAAAGTCGGCGAAACATCCGTCGACCGCCGCGCCTTTTTGCGCGGCTCCGGCCTGGCCATTGGCGGCCTGGCTGCCATCAGCGCCACCGGCGGGTCCGTGACCCAGGCCAGTGCGGCCACCGCGGCTGCGGGCGCTGTTGAAACCGTAAAATCCGTCTGCACCCACTGCTCGGTCGGCTGTACCGTCGTGGCAGAGGTTCAAAACGGCGTCTGGGTCGGGCAGGAACCCGGCTGGGACAGCCCGTTCAACCTCGGTGCTCATTGCGCCAAGGGGGCCTCGGTGCGCGAGCACGCCCATGGTGAACGCCGCCTCAAGTACCCGATGAAGAAAGAGGGTGGCGAGTGGAAGCGCATCTCCTGGGATCAGGCGATCAACGAGATCGGCGATGGCATGATGCAGATCCGCGACGAGAGCGGACCTGACAGCGTCTACTGGCTCGGCTCGGCCAAGCACAACAACGAACAGGCCTACCTGTTCCGCAAGTTCGCCGCCTATTGGGGCACGAACAACGTGGATCACCAGGCGCGGATCTGTCACTCCACCACAGTTGCGGGTGTTGCGAACACATGGGGCTATGGCGCCATGACCAACAGCTACAACGATATCCATAACTCCAAGGCGATCTTCATCATCGGCGGCAACCCGGCCGAGGCGCACCCCGTCTCGCTGCTGCACGTTCTGAAGGCCAAGGAGCAGAACAACGCGCCGCTGATTGTTTGCGATCCGCGTTTCACCCGCACCGCGGCCCATGCCGATGAATATGTGCGCTTCCGTCCGGGCACCGACGTTGCACTGGTCTGGGGCATCCTGTGGCACATCTTCGAGAACGGCTGGGAGGACAAGGAGTTCATCCGCACCCGTGTCTGGGGCATGGACCAGATCCGCGAAGAAGTGGCCAAGTGGAACCCCGAAGAGGTTGAGCGCGTCACCGGAACCCCCGGCGAGCAGCTGCGCCGCGTGGCCCGTACCATGGCCAACAACCGTCCCGGCACCGTGATCTGGTGCATGGGCGGCACCCAGCACACCAATGGCAACAACAACACCCGTGCCTATTGCGTGCTGCAGTTGGCGCTGGGCAACATGGGCACCTCGGGTGGCGGAACCAACATCTTCCGTGGCCACGACAACGTGCAGGGCGCAACCGACCTTGGCGTTCTGTCCCACACTCTGCCCGGCTACTATGGCCTGTCCAAAGGCGCATGGGGTCACTGGGCGCGGGTCTGGGGTGAAGATCCGGAATGGCTTGCCGGCCAGTTCGACACGCTGAAAGGCGCCGACGGCAAGGACAAGAGCCTGCAGAACCTGACAGGTATTCCGGTCAGCCGCTGGATCGATGGTATCCTGGAAGACGCCGAAAACATGGACCAGCCGAACAATGTTCGTGCCATGGTTCTGTGGGGCCACGCGCCCAACTCGCAGACCCGGATGACGGAAATGAAGACGGCGATGGAAAAGCTGGACATGCTGGTCGTGGTCGACCCGTATCCCACCGTTTCCGCCGTGCTGCATGACCGCACCGATGGTGTCTACCTGCTGCCGGCCTGTACCCAGTTCGAAACCCGTGGCTCTGTCACCGCGTCGAACCGCTCGATCCAGTGGCGCGACAAGGTGGTCGATCCGCTGTTCGAAAGCCTGCCCGATCACGTGATCATGGCAAAGTTCGCGAACAAGTTCGGCTGGGCCGACCGTTTCTTCCGCAACATCGAGATGGAAGATGCCGAAACGCCCAACATCGAAAGCGTGACCCGCGAATTCAATCGCGGCATGTGGACGGTCGGCTACACCGGTCAAAGCCCGGAGCGGATCAAAAAGCACATGGCCAACCAGCACACCTTTGACCGTACCACGCTCAAGGCGATTGGCGGTGAGGCCGATGGGGATTACTACGGTATGCCCTGGCCGTGCTGGGGCACGCCCGAGATGAACCATCCGGGGACGCCGAACCTCTATGACATGTCCAAGCCGGTTTCCGAGGGTGGTCTGACCTTCCGTGCCCGTTTCGGCGTGGAGCGGGACGGTGACAATCTGCTGGCCGAGGGCGTCTATTCGGCAGGCTCTGAAATTCAGGACGGCTATCCTGAGTTCACCATGCAGATGCTGATGGATCTGGGCTGGGATGGTGACCTGACCGACGAAGAGCGTGCCGCAATCGACGCGGTGGCCGGTCCCAAGACCAACTGGAAAACCGACCTGTCGGGCGGCATCCAGCGGGTTGCGATCAAGCACGAATGTGCGCCCTTCGGCAACGCCAAGGCGCGTGCGGTCGTGTGGACCTTCCCGGATCCGGTGCCGCTGCACCGCGAGCCGCTTTATACCAACCGCCGGGATCTGGTTGCGGATTATCCGACCTACGAGGATCGCAAGTTCTATCGTCTGCCGACGATGTATGCCTCGATCCAGAAAAAGGATGTCTCGCAGGAGTTCCCGATCATCCTCACCTCTGGCCGTCTGGTCGAATATGAGGGCGGCGGCGATGAGACCCGCTCGAACCCCTGGCTGGCCGAACTCCAGCAGGACATGTTCGTCGAGATCAACCCGCGCGATGCCAATAACCTTGGCGTGCGGGACGGCGCGCAGTGCTGGGTCGAAGGCCCGGAGGGCGGCAAGGTCAAGGTCATGGCCATGGTCACCGAAAGGGTCGGCGAGGGCGTTGCCTTCATGCCGTTCCACTTTGGCGGTCATTTCCAGGGCGAGGACCTGCGCAGCAAATACCCCGACGGCGCTGATCCATATGTGCTGGGCGAAAGCACCAACACGGCGCAGACCTACGGGTATGACAGTGTGACCCAGATGCAGGAGACCAAAGCGACTCTCTGCAAAATCATGCCAGCGTAAGGAGATAGAGTAATGGCAAGAGCGAAGTTTCTCTGCGATGCCGAACGCTGCATCGAATGTAACGCCTGTGTCACCGCCTGTAAGAACGAGCATGAGGTGCCCTGGGGGATCAACCGCCGCCGCGTTGTGACCATCAATGATGGCAAGCCCGGTGAGCGCTCGATCTCGGTCGCCTGTATGCACTGTTCGGATGCGCCCTGCATGGCCGTTTGCCCGGTGGATTGCTTCTACCAGAACGAGGAAGGGGTGGTTCTGCACTCCAAGGACCTCTGCATTGGCTGTGGCTACTGTTTCTATGCGTGCCCCTTTGGCGCACCGCAGTATCCGCAGGCGGGCAACTTTGGCAGCCGTGGCAAGATGGACAAATGCACCTTCTGCGCCGGTGGCCCGGAGGAGACCCACTCTAATGCGGAGTTCTCCAAATACGGTCGCAACCGGATCGCCGAGGGCAAGCTGCCCATCTGCGCCGAAATGTGCTCGACCAAGGCGCTGCTGGCCGGTGACGGCGACGTGGTGTCGGCGGTCTACCGCGAACGCGTCGTGGCGCGCGGCTTTGGCACCGGCGCCTGGGGCTGGGGCACCGCCTATGAGCAAAAGGGCGGCTAAACCGGCCTTTTCAGGGTAAAATCGGGATGGCCTGCGGACAGCGGGCCATCCTGCCCTATTTGATTCACATAAGACACATCCGTAGGGGACATCCGTCCCTACGTCAGACAGACTCGAAGGAGTGTGGCTCATGCTGCGCATGGTTTTCGCATTTGTTCTGCAACTTGGGCTGCTGGTCGGCGCCGTGCAGGCACAGGACACGACCGCGCCGGTTGAGGTGGACCGCAGTGCCACTGGCGGCGCGCAAACGCTTGAGGATATTCTTGCCCGGCAAAGAGGCGAGAAACTGGACGACTCCTTCCGTCGCAATGCCACCGGCGACCCGGACATTGCGGCCGGCATTACCCAACAGCTTGGCACGCTGGGCGGTGCCTCTGACGCCGAGGTCTGGCGGCAGCTGCGCTATGGTTCGGCCGATGTGACCGTCTCTTCGGGGGGCGAGGTGGCCAGCGTGCTGATGCAGGACGGCGGCATGCCCTGGCTGACCTTCCGCGATGGCCCCTTGCGCCAATATGGCGGCTGGCTTCTGCTGGGCACACTGGGTGCGCTGGTGGTTTTCTACGTTCTGCGGGGCCGGATCCCGGTGGATGGAGAGATGACGGGGCGCACAGTGACCCGCTTCAAATTCATCGAGCGGATGGCTCACTGGACCCTGGCCGGATCCTTTATCATCCTCGGCGTCACCGGCCTTTTGACCCTCTTTGGCCGCGCCTTCATCGCGCCCTATCTGGGTAAGGACATCAACTCCTTCCTGCTGATCTACGGCAAATGGCTGCACAACTCGGTGGCCTGGGCCTTTATGGTGGCGCTGGTCCTCGTCTTTGTGATGTGGGTGGTACATAACATCCCCAACCGCACCGACCTCGTGTGGATCCGCCAGTTCGGCGGCATCATCGGCAACAAGCACCCGCCGGCGAAGAAATTCAATGCCGGGCAAAAGGTGATCTTCTGGTCGGTGATCCTGTTCGGAGCGTCCATATCGGTCTCTGGCCTGTCGCTGCTGTTCCCTTATGAGCTGCCGCTCTTTGCCAAGACCTTTGCGGTGCTGAACGACATCGGCATTCCGCAGTGGATCGGGTTCGGAACTCTGCCCGAACAGCTTTCGCCGCAAGAGGAGATGCAGTTTGCCCAGGCCTGGCATGCGATCATGGCCTTTGTTCTGATGGCGATCATCATCGCGCATATCTATATCGGCTCGGTCGGTATGGAGGGCGCCTATGATGCCATGGGATCGGGCGAAGTGGACGAGGCCTGGGCCCATCAGCACCACTCGATCTGGCTGGAGGAAGAAAAGGCGAAAGCTGCCGGAAGCGCCAAGGGCGCGACCCCGGCGGAATAGGCCAGGCACGAGGGACCATTGCGATGCGCCTCCTTGCCTTTTTGGGTTTCGTGGCAGCCTTCTGCGCCGGATCGCTTTCGGCGCAGGAGTTTACCACGCTCAAAGGGCACGGTGGGCCGATCATGGGACTGGCTACGGCGGCATCGGGGCAGGTGGCGAGCGCGAGTTTCGACAATTCGGCAGCGCTGTGGGACGGGCGCGCGCCGCGTTGGCTCGAAGGGCATGATGCGGCGGTGACCGCAGTGACGTTTGCCGGGCCGGGCCGCCTTGTGACTGGCGGCGACGATTTTGCGATCCGTCTGTGGACGACCGATGGCAGATCGCGGGTGTTGGGCCAGCACAAAGGCAAGGTGCGCGGGCTAGCGGTCTCAGCCGATGGCCAGTCTCTGGCCTCGGCCAGTTGGGACGGCAGCCTTGGGATCTGGTCGCTTGGTGAAGAGGCCGCGCCGCATATGATTGACCTTGGCAGCGGGGTCAATGATGTCGCCTTTGGGCCGAATGGCATGCTCTTTGCCGCCACCATGGACGGGCGGATCCTGCGGATTGATCCCGAGAGAGACAGCGCGCCGCGCCCGCTGGCCGAGCAGGGATTTGGCGTAAACCGTCTGATCGTCGATGAGCAGGCCGGTTGGCTCGCCTATGGCGCGGTCGACGGGGCGACACGGGTCATCGATTTGGCCAGCGGAGCAGAGGTTGCCGATTTCACTCTGGACCGCCGCCCCATTCTGGCAATGGCCTATCATCAGGACACGGGGCAACTCGCCGTGGGGGACGGGCATGGCTATATCATGATGATCGCCACCGCCGCCACGGGGGAAAAATGGCGCATCGCGCGTGATTTTCGCGCCGCCCGCAAGGGGCCGATCTGGGCGCTTGCCTTTTCGCCGGATGGGGGCACCATTTGGGCCGGGGGGCTGGATGATGTGATCTATGGCTGGCCGGTGGCCCTGATGGGAGAGTTTGACCCTGCGATGGGACAGTGGCGCACATTCCTGCGACCCGCCGACAGCATGCCGAACGGAGAGCGCCAGTTCATGCGCAAATGCTCGATCTGCCACGCTTTGACACCGGGCGAGAGCCGCAAGGCCGGGCCGACCCTTTTTGGTATCTTCGGGCGCCGGGCAGGCAGCCTGCCGGGATACCGCTATTCGCCGGTTCTGGATGGATCTGATATCATCTGGAATGACGAGACCATTGATGCGCTGTTCGATCTGGGCCCCGACCACTATATTCCGGGTTCCAAAATGCCGATGCAGCGCATTACTGCCGCTGAGGACCGCAAGGATCTGGTGGCTTTTCTGAAATACGCAACGCAACCAAAGGAATAACAGGATGAAAGCGATGTTTGCGGGCTTTGTGGCTATCGCCGTGATCGCCGTGGGGGCGGATCTGGCCCTGGATCGCGCGGGATTTGCCGCAGATGAGAAATTCGCAGGCCAAGCGGTGCGTCTGGATTGAACCAGCCTGTGATCTCTGCCGCCCCGCGCGATGAATATGGTGAAAACCTTGCCGGTGCCTCGATCCTTGTGATCGATGACGAACCGGGCATGCGCAATTTCATGACCAAGATCCTCAGCCCGCGCTGCAAGCGGGTGGAGCAGGCCAGCTCTGCCGCCGAAGCCTCCGAGATTTTGGATAAGGCGCATTTTGATCTGGTGATCCTCGACAATATCATGCCCGGAAAAACCGGCCTTGAGTGGGTGCAGGAGCAGCGCCGGGTGGGGCTCTTTGCTGATACCATTTTGGTCACTGCCTATGCGGATCTTGAAACCGCCATCCTTGCGCTGCGGGCGGGTGTAGCCGATTTTGTGCTGAAACCGTTCAGGGCGAACCAGATCCTCAACTCGGTGGCGCGGGCCCTGGACCGGAAATACCTGCGGCGGGAGAATTACCTGCTGAAGCATGAGCTGTCGGTCGAAGGCTCTGCGGCGCGTGGGCGTCTGTTGGGGAAATCGGCGGCGATCACCCGCGCGCGTGAGATGCTGAAACGCCTTGCGCCGCTGCCGACGCCGGTTCTGTTCACGGGCGCCAGCGGCACCGGCAAGGAGATCGCGGCGCGCACGCTGCATTCCCTGTCGGACCGGGCGGAAAAGCCGTTCGTGGCGGTCAATTGCGCGGCCATCGCGCCGGACCGCATCGCGCATGAGCTGTTCGGCGTTCTTGACGATCAGGATCGGCGCCGGGACGGATTGTTCCTGCATGCGGACGGCGGCACTTTGTTCCTTGATGAGGTTGCCCAGATGCCCGATCAGGTCCAGGCGGCGCTCTTGCGGGTGCTTGAGGATCAGCGCGTGCGTCCGGTGGGCGCCGAGAGGGACATACCGCTGAACCTGCGGTTTCTCTTTGCCACCAATGCGGATCTGGAACAGGCGGTGGCCGAAGGGCGGTTCCGCGCGGACCTCTATCACCGGATCAACGTGGTGAAGATCGAGATGCCCCCCCTGCGCGAACGCATCGAAGATATCGTGGAGCTGGCGGCGCTGTTCATGGAGCAGTTTTCGGCGACCCTGGCCATGCCCGCGCTGGAGCTGGACGAGGAAACCCTGCTGAAATTCTCGCGCTACGACTGGCCGGGGAACGTGCGCGAATTGCGCAACCTCATCGAACGCTCGGTAATCCTTGGGGCGTTTCCCGAAGAGTTCTCTGGCAAAGGGTCGGTCACTGGCCCTGCCGCGATCGAGAGTCTGGAACTGGTTACCCAGCGCCATATCATGCATATGCTGGATGCCTGCGATGGCAATCGCGCAGAGGCGGCCCGCCGCCTGGGCGTATCACGCAAGACCATCGACCGAAAATGTGCCTCCTGGGGCGTGTGAAGGGTCGCGGGAGCACGCAGAGAGCGTCGGGGAGCTCCCGCGCCTGACGCACGATTTGCAGGGCAAATCCCGCGAAACAGCCTTGGGCCCGGCGCTGCGCATTTGCGCAGCGCGGCTGCGCCTCGAGCATCTGATGCGGCAGCATGTCTAGGGGATTTCGTCAAACGCCATTGTCGCTTCGCTCTGGCAGCCAGACTGAGAAGGCAGCGCCGCCACCCGGGCGGTTGCGGGCAGAGATGATGCCGCCGACGTTCTGGATCAGGGTCTGGCTGATCGACAGGCCCAGCCCGGTGCCTTCGCCGGGTTTGGTGGTGAAGAACGGGTTGAACACCTCCGAGAGGTGATCTTCGTTTATGCCGGGGCCGGTATCGGCCACCGTCAGGCTGGCGCCGGAGATGCCATTGCGTTCTTCGGGGGCGAGGGTCAGTGTCAGGGTGCCGGAGACCTTCATGGCCTGGGCCGCGTTGATGATCAGGTTGATGATCACCTGCTGCAATTCGCCGGGATCGATCCTGACGAGGGGCGCATCGCCCAGATTGCCCTCGACCATGATGCCATGTTTGGCAATGACGTGATCGACCAGAACCAGACAGTCTGTGACAACACCCGCGATATCGACGCTTTCCTCGAAGGTGCCAAACTCGGAGGGGCGCGCGAATTGCAGCAGCTTGCCGACAATGGCACCGATCCGCATGACTTGGTTGTCGATGAGATCAAGTTCGGTCTTCACCTCGCCCGCAGCCGGACCGAGGGTCATCCGCATCACATCCACATTGCCTTGAATGACCGCCACCGGGTTGTTGATCTCATGGGCGACCCCGGCGGTGATCTCACCGATGGAAGCGAGTTTTTCGCTCATCACCAACTGTTTGTAGGTCTCTTCCAGCTTCTGGTTCGCGTCTCGCAGTTCGGCGGTGCGCTGATCGACACGGGTGTTCAGCTCGTCTGCCCAGTTGCGCAGCCTTTGGTCGCGGTCCTGGATCTGATCGAGCAGCGTATCAAGGTGCGCCGCCACCTGGCCGATTTCATCGCGGCTGCCCACATTGCCGTTGCGGGCTGCCAGATCGCCTTGCTCCACTTTCTTCATTGTATGCGTCATCCGCTCAAGTGGGGCGAAAATTCCCTTGGCGAGCCACAGAAACAGCGGGGCAGAGAGCGCCAGAACCAGAAGGAACAGACCGACAACGGTCCAATAGGCTTCGGTCTTTGCAGTATTGTAGGGGGCCTCCAGAAAGCCGACATAGAGCATGCCGACGCGGGCACCGAAACTGTCCGTCAGCGGCAGGTAGCCCGAAATGTACCAGTCGTTCACCACAAAGGCCCGGTCGAGCCAGGTGCGCCCTTCCTCAAGCACCACGTTGCGCACGGCCGCAGAGACCCGTGTGCCAAGGGCGCGGACATCCTCGAAAAGGCGCACATTGGTGCTGACACGTGTGTCCTCAAGGAAAAGCGTGGCGGTGCCTTGCCGGTTTCCGTCCTCTTCCTCGCCAAGGTAGACCAGCGCGTTGAGCGTATCGATGAAATCGAGATTGCGATTCAGAAGCAGCCCGCCGCGCAACACGCCGTTGTGACCGGCCAGGATCACGGGAGCTGCGGTATGGACGACCATGCCGCGATCCTCGATCTGGCGCAGCGTCGGGGCAGCAGCTTCGGTCTCGATCAGCGGGATGACGGCGCGTTCCTGCAGGGCAGGGGAGACCAGCGCCAGGTCTGCCGCCGAAAAGATGTCGATTTCGGCGGCCAGTTGTCCCCGTGCAGCGGTTTGCACCACAGGCCATTTCCCTTGCGCGCCGTTGACGGCGGAAAGGGGCAGGTATTCCAGAAAATCAAGCTGGAGTTGCTGCCTTCGGCTGTTGAGGAAATCACTGACGGCTTCGGGGCCGTCCTTGAGCGCGGCTTCGAAAGCGGTGGATTGCGCGAGGCTGAGCATGCCATTCGCGCTGCCGGTCTGCAGGTGGCCAAGGTACTGTTCGGCGATGCGCAGATCGCTGTCCACCTTGGCAATCAGCACCGCATCGTAATCCGCGTTCCATCGGGTCATCGCAAGGATCAACACGAGCGGCATCAATACGCTGAGCGGCACAAGCGCCAGAAGCAACAGGCGTAGGCGAACGGATTTCAAGATGTTGCTCCTCCCAAGGCGCACCCACTGTCGCACCGGATTTATGGGCAGAGCAAGGGGGAAAGGTCCAAGCCGTCAGGCTGGGATGACTTCGCCCGCCCAATCGAACACCTTGCCGCTGTCTGGTGGCGCGAGGCCCGCGATAACACCGGCAAGACAGGAGGCGGAATGGTCTGGAGTGAACAGCTTGCCCTCAGGCACCGCGCGGCTGAAGGGGCGTGACAGATCCGTGTCCACCGTGCCTGGATGCAGCCCTGCGCAGATCAGCTTGGGATGTGTGCGGGCCATCTCGATCGCGTAGTTGCGCAAGAGCATGTTGAGCGCGGCCTTTGAGGCGCGGTAGGCATGCCAGCCGCCAAGCCTGTTGTCCGAGATCGACCCCACCCGCGCCGACAGCGCCGCAAAGACGGCGTGCCTGTCCCGCGGCATGCGCGGCAGCAGGTGTTTGGCAACAAGCGCCGGGCCAAAGGCATTGATGGCAAAGACGCGTTCAAAGGCAGACATGCTTTGCTGTTTCAGGGATTTTTCCGGTTTCAGCCCCGTATCGTCCGACAAGACACCCGTTGCGACAATCACCAGATCCGGCGAACCCACAGATTTGGCAAGGGTCGAAAGGCTGTCTTCCTTGGTGATGTCGGCAACATGGGCAACCACCCGGCCAGAGGCGTCATATGCTCCGCTGCGGCTGACGGCGTGGATCGTCTCTACCCCCGGCAGGGCCGCATAGTGGCGCAGCAAGGCACCGCCGATGCCGCCGCTGGCGCCAAAGATCACGATCTCTTTCGGGCATTGCTCAGTGGACATGGGCAGCCGTTACATCAGTTTCAGGAACAGGCGGCGCGGCAGGAGGCGCCCGATGGTGAAAACCCAGGAAAAGGGGGCAGGGAAGGAGGTGGAAAACCGACCTCGGCGCATGGCGCGCAAGCAGCGGTCTGCGGCATCCTTGGGCTCCAGGATTTGCGGCATCTTGAACTGGTTCTTGTCGGTGAGCCGGGTGCGGATGAAGCCGGGGTTGATCACCTGTACCCGCACGCCGGTACCGCGCAGATCGGCCTGCAGGTTCTCGCCCAGATGCATCAGAGCGGCCTTTGACGCGCCATAGCCGATGGCACCGGGCAGGCCTGTGAACCCCGCCAGAGACCCAATCAGCACGATCTGGCCTCGGTCACGCTTGCAAAACGCGGGCACGATTTGCCCAAGCACCCGCATGGCGCCCATGAAGTTCACCTCGCACATAGCTTCGATCGCCTCTGGCTGCCAGTCCTGCGCGGCGAGAGGGTCATAGGCCCCGGCGCAGTAGATGACGCCATCTAAAGGGCCAAGGTCTCGTGCTGCGGTCTCCACGCTGGCAGCATCGGTCACATCCAGCGGTAGGGATTTGGCATTCTCAAGCCGCGCGGCCAGAACATCAAGGCGTGTCGCATTGCGGGCCGACAGGATCAGACGGGCACCGGCTTCATCCAGCGCCTCGGCCAGGGCGCGGCCCAGCCCCTCGCTGGCGCCGACGATCCACCATGTCTGATCCTTGAAGGAGGTCATCCTATTGCTCCACCGGGCGCATTGTGGCGATCAGCTCGACCACCTTGATCCCGAACTTGCGCATTTCAGAGCGGTTCAGGATGGTGCCGTTCTCCATCAGGTACATCCAGTCGGTCACATCGAGCACATGGCCGCCCGCATCCTCGGGCAGGCGGATGCGATATTTCAGCTCGACCATGGCGCCCAGCTGGCGCCCCTGTCCGGTGCCGATGATGTCATCGGCAGTGGCGGTGAAGTGCCCGTCCTCCCCCATGGTGAGATACCATTTGCGGGCCTGGGTGCTGCCATTTGCGTAAGAAAAATCCTCGCTCAAGGTGCCGGTATCGCCGTCCCAGCTGCCCTGCATCTGCGCCACAAAGCGCGAGACCACCCGTCCACGGGGCCCGTAGATCATGCCTTCGGAGATCAAATTTCCAGACAGGCGCTCCTGGATGTCAAAAGCCGGGCCGGTGCCTGCGTAATGCTCCAGCCGCTGGGAACGAAAGCCAAAACCAGGCCGCCAGATGACGAGCACAAGCACGACAACAAGGAGGATGAGAACAAGTTTCATGAGACTGTGACCTCGCGTGGCAGGCGCACGACCAGTGCGATTGCCAATAGCTTGATAAGACAGGGAAGGACGGCATAAGCGAGCGTGAGAGCGTCAAGCGCGGCGGCGCTGTTGGGCCCGCCGGGTGTGAAACCACTGAGCTGCAGCGCGGGCAGCAGGATCAGCGCGGCGGCGGCCAGGGCCAGCTTGGCGGCAAAGCTCCAAAGGCCAAAGGCCTGCCCGGCCTGTACTCCGGCGCGGGCCAAGGCCGAGGAAAACAGGACCGGCAGGACCACCATGTCCGCGCCAAGTGCCGCGCCCGAGCCGATGCAGATCAGGGCAAAGGCGAGGGCGGCGCCCTCGGGCAGGATGGCTGCCGAGATGAAGGACAGGATGGCCAGCGCCATCGCGGGGATCAGCACTTGCCGCGCGCCATATTTGGCGCTGGCACGGGTCCAGAAGGGAACCGAAACGCCGGCGGCCAGAAAGAACAGGATCAGGAAGGGACCGGCCAGATGGGGCAAGCCCAGCTTTTCCTCGACGAAGAACAGGAACAGGGTGGAGGTCATCGCCACCGGCAGGCTGTTGATCAAGGCGAGTATCAGCAGCCGGGTGCCGCCAGCACTGTGCAGGGCGGTCATGGACAAGGGTGCCTCGGGACGGGCAGGCAGGCGCCACAGGGGGCGCGTCAGCAGCCAGACCGCAAGGCAGACCAGCGCCAGTACAATGCCAAAGGCGCCGTAGCCTTCTCCCGGCGCTCCAAGGGCGACCAGAACGGTCGGCGCCAGCGCGGCAAGGATGATCCCAGCCAATGTGCCCCCTTCACGCCAACCGGCCATGCGGATCAGCGCCTCTTGCGACCCGGCGAGCGACAGGCTGTGACCGTAAAACAGGATGGTGCCAAGGCTATAGGCGCTGAACAAGAGAACCAAAGCCGCAACCAGCCAGACCAGCGTGTCGGCGCTGGGCAAAAGCGTGTAGAGCAGAAGAAACCCGGCCGCCATGCCAAGGCAGGCCAGGGCGGCAAAGGCGCCGCGCGCCCGAGGATAGCGGTCGATCAGCCAGCCAAGAGCCGGGTCTTGCACAAAATCAAGGACCCGTATCCCGGCCAGAACAGCGGCCAGCGTCGCAAGGCTCAAACCCAGTTCGGCTGTGGCATAGCGCGGCAAATGGATATAGAGCGGCAGCCCGGCCGCAGCCAGCATCAGCGCAAACAGACTGATCCGGGCGGCATGCATCACTCACCCCGCAGCTCTGCTGAAAGGCGCGCCGATCGGCTTTTTTCTGATAGCCATATGCCAAGGAAGCGCTTGCGCACGTCTGAATGGCGGATATTGCAGGTGCGTTCACCGTTCAGGTACAGTTCCATGCGGTCTGGGCGTGTGGACACCGCAGTGAAGACGTCCCCTTTGCCCACGTTGCGAAAACAGCTGCCCAGCTTGCCGACCAATGTGTCAAGGTCGGGCTGCGTGCCTTCTATGCGCATGATTTCGGAGCGGGTCGACTGGATCAGATCCTCCCGGTCGATGCTGCGAAAATACTCGATCTCCAGGGCCAGCGGGCTGCCCCAGTCGAACCTCCTCGCGCCGTCGGTGTGCAAACGCGCCCGATAGACCACAAGGCCCAGCCAGCGGAGAGTCACCGTCCCCAGCTCCACCGGCTGCACCAGCCCAAAAGTGCGCAGATTGGCCGATGCCGCGCCGGGCAGCAGCATGGCGGCGGTCGCCAGTGCCACCAGCCCTTTGCGCACAGGGTCAAGCATGGCTCAGCTCCACCTGAACCACATCGGTCTGACCGGCGGCAAAGGAGCCTGCACAGATCTCAAGGTAGTAGCGCCAATTGCGCAGGAAAGCCTGATCGTAGCCAAGCTCAAGGATCTTGGGCGCACGCATCGAAAGACGCTCGGCCCACATGCGGCAGGTGCGGGCATAGTCCTGGCCAAAGGCAAAGGAGTTTGTGACCTTCAGCCCCGCCTGCCGCGCCTGATGTGAGATCACCGCGTCGGACAAGAGCATGCCACCGGGGAACGTGTATTGGCGGATATAGTCGGATGAATTGCGATAGATATCGAAGTAGCTGTCCTGCACGGTGATCGCCTGAACCAGGGCTTTGCCCCCCTCCGCCAGACGGGATTTCACGGTCGAGAAGTAGCTTGGCCAGTAGCGTTCACCAACGGCCTCGATCATTTCAATCGAGACGATATTGTCAAAGGTGCCTTCGGATTTGCGATAGTCGCGCAGCTCGATCTCGGCGCGCCCATCAAGACGCGCATCCGCATAGCCATGCTGACTGGGGGAGATGGTGAGGCCGGTCACATGGCGGCCAGAGTCTGCTGCACGTTCGGCAAAGCCGCCCCAGCCGCAGCCGATCTCCAGAATGCGCTCGCCACCCGAAAGGCGGCTCAGGGCGCGGTCGTATTTGCGGTTCTGGGCGCGCTCAAGGTCGTTATCGCCGGGGGCAAAGATCGCTGAAGAATAAGTCATGCTGCTGTCGAGCCAGAGCTGGTAGAACTCATTGCCGACGTCGTAATGCGCCTTGATATTGCGGGCCGAGCCGCGGATCGAATTGGCGCGCAGGATGCGGTCCACGGCGCGGAACTTGAGCCCGCTCCAGAAGCTCGGGTAGGCAAAATCGCCAAAGTAATCGAGGTTCAGAAGGGCAACGTGGATCAGCGTCTCGATGCTGGAGGTCTCCCATAGTCCTTCGATGTAGGTCTCGCCAAGGCCAATGTCGCCGCGGGCAGCCATGGCGGTGACGGCGGCCCAGTCAAAGAGCACCATTTCCGCCTCGGGCGCGCCCTGTCCGAAATCATGCACCTCGCCTTCGGGGGTGGTCAGACGCAGGCTGCCTTTTCGGATGCGAGCGCAGCTGTCGAGAAAATCCCGTTTCACACGGTTGGTGATAAATAGCATCAGCTGACCTCCTGTTCCGGTGGTAGGGGGCGCTGACGGTAGGGCGCACCCTTGAGTATGAGTTTCAGTGCCTGCCAGTGGATCAGCGCAATGGTGCGAAAGGCACCAAAGGGGCGGCGCAGGCTGGCCCGCAGGAGCGACCTGTTGCTGAGCGGTCGACGTGGTCCAAACAGGGTCGCAATCACGCCCTCTTCGCCGTCTTTCAGAGCGATGCGTATGGCGATCCGGTCCGGGCGGATGTCGAAATGGAACCGGTAGCCTCCCGCGAGCTTTTGAAAGGGAGAGACGTGAAAGATCTTTTGCGCCGTGACTTCATCTTCGGCACGGATCGCAGCAAATCCTTCGCGGTGGCACAGGTAGCTGTGACGATCCCCAAAGGTGTTGGAGACTTCGGCGATCACAGCGCGCAGCTGCTCTCCTTCCATCGCGAGCCAAAAGCTGACAGGGTTGAAAGTGTACCACAGAAAGCTGGGCTGCGTCAGCAGGAGGATTTGCAGCCCTTCGTTATTAAGACCTGCCGCCTTGAACACCTCCTGCGCCCAGGGCAGGCCGCGCCCTTGGCGGATCGGGCCGCCGTGGTTGCGGTCATTGACCGAGGCCAGGTTGAAGCCATTGCGTGAAAACAGCCCCGGTGCGGCCTTGGATGTCGGGTCGATCAGCACGTAATCCACGCCGTATCGGAATGCATTGCGAATGCCGCCCCGCCTGGCATGGGTGGTGTGGCCTGCGATGTGGTCCGGCCAGAAGGTGGGGGCGGTCTGGCTCATGCGGCGATCCGCTGGGCGGTCTTGGCCTCAATCGCGCGGGCAACCCTCACGGCGCTGGCAAAGCCGTCCTCGTGGAAACCATGGCGCAGGTAGGCTCCGGCAAACCAGGTGTTGTTGTCACCTTGGATCTGCTGGATCTGTTTCTGAGCGCTGAGGGCCGCGCGGTCAAAGATCGGATGGCGGAACGTGTTGACGTCATAGATCATCTCTTCACGCACCGGGCTGACCGGGTTGAGCGAGATGAACAGGGGATCATCTTCGGGAATGTTCTGCAGGCGGTTCATCCAGTATGTCACTCCAATCGCCGGGCGGGTATCGCGCGCATCGGCTTTGTAGACCCAAGAGGACCAGCAGGCACGTCGTTTCGGCATCTGGCCGGGATCGCGGTGCAGGATCACGTCGTTGTCCTGATAGCGCATATCCCCCAACAGCACTTCTTCCTTGGCGGTGGGGCTGGCCAGAAGGCGCAGCGCGTCATCAGAATGGCAGGCCATGATCACCTGATCAAACTCTTGCGCCTCACCGCCGGGCAGGCGAAGGGTCACGCCGCCGGGGTGGCGTTCTACCGATTGTACGGGTGTGCTGGGGCGCAGCGTGCAGCCGGTGGCGCGCAGGTGCGCTTCCAGCCTGCGGACGTATTCGATACTGCCGCCCTTGACCGTCCACCACTGGTGCTGGCCAGAGGCGCTGAGGAGCGCGTGATTGCGGAAGAAGCGCACCAGAGAACGGGCTGGGAAACCGCGAATTTCATCCATCGGAGTGGACCAGATCGCGCCACAGATCGGCATCAGGTAGTAGCGCTGGAACCAGTCGCCCAGGCGCAGATCCTCCATCAGTTGGCCAATGGTGACATCGTCGCTGTGTGCGGCCTCAACCGCGCGGGCATTGAACCGTAGGATGTCCCGCACCATGCCGTAAAACGCCGGGCGGATGGCGTTTGTGGGCTGACCAAAGAGCGTAGAGAGGTCCTTGAGCCCATATTCAACTGCGCCGTTGTTGATGCTGGCCCCAAAGGTCATGTCGCTCTTGACGATCGGCACTTCGAGATCGCGGAACATCGCCGTCAGGTGCGGATAGTTCACAAAGTTGAAGACGATAAAGCCGGTGTCCACAGGTTGATCCCCGCGAAGGCCCGCCGTCACCGTGCGCGCATGACCGCCGAGGCGCGGCGCCGCCTCCATGAGGGTCACATCATGGCTTGGCGACAACCTGTATGCAGCCGCAAGCCCGGAAATGCCGCCACCGACGATGGCGATGCGCTGACGGGGAATTGGGGGGGCATCAAAGGACATGTGATCTCCGTTTCTTTTCAACGGTTACGCTGACTGCATCGGAGCGGATCAAAACTTTGTCCATTCTTTGCAGGCTGGCCGTGTTCACGGCGGTCCATCCTTTCAGGCGCAGGAGGCCTTCACAGAAAAAGATTTTGCAAAAAGTGATCCATGGGGAAAGGGAAGGCGTAAACCTGACATGTTGGAATTGGACGTCGATCCCGCACTTGAAGTGCCCGCTCCACCGGTTACGGTGGAGATGCACTCCGCGACCCCGCGGGAAAGGAAAGATGTGGAAAAGACGACACCGTCCGAGCAGACACTCTGGATGCTGGCCGTGCGGGACAAACGAGACCGTGTGGCCTTTGGCCAGCTGTTCGATCACTTTGCGCCGCGCCTCAAGGGCGTGATCTGCCGATCCGGAATATCCCAGGGGCAAGCAGAGGATATCGTTCAGGATGTGATGCTGACAGTCTGGCGCAAAGCGCATTTGTTTGATCCGCAGCGGGCACAGGTGTCGTCCTGGATTTATCAGATTGCGAGAAATCGCCAGATTGATGTGATCCGAAAGGAGCGGCGTCCCGTACCCGAAGAGCTGAAGCAACCCGAAGAAGTGCAGGAAGACGCCAGCCAGATCGTGGCTCTCGAACAGGAGACCACGCGCCTGAGGGAGGCATTGCAGCGGTTGAAACCGGCACAGCGCGAGATGGTTGAGAAGGCATACCTTGGTGAACTGAGCCATTCTGACATCCGCGCAGAGACGGGCCTGCCGCTTGGTACGATAAAATCCCGCATCCGGCTTGGGCTGGAACGGTTGCGGCATGAATTGAAGGGAACTGAGACGACATGAGTGGGATTACCCATCATATCCCTGATGAGCTGTTGATTGCCTACGCATCGGGCAGCCTGGATCAGGCTTATTCGCTTGTGCTGGCCGCGCATATTTCGATGTGCGACGAATGTCGGGCCCGCCTTGGCGCCCATGAGGCGGTTGGCGGCGCCATGTTGGAAGAGTTTGCAGCCTCTGATCAGTCGATTTCAGTCTCGTCAGGCATGAAGGCCCGGCTGATGGATGCTCTGGATGAGCCGTATGAAGCGCCTCCTGTTTATGAACGCTCAGGCGTCTTCCCGGCCCCGGTAATGGAGGCGCTTGGCGGTTTGCCCCCCAAGTGGAAGCCACTTGGCATGGGGGTGCGCCAGTCGATCCTGTCGCATGGGAAGACGGGCAGCGTGCGTCTTCTCTACATCCCCGGAGGGCAGGCCGTGCCGGATCATGGGCATAACGGGCTGGAGCTGACGTTGGTTCTGCAGGGGGCATTCAGTGATGAAACCGGCCGGTTTGGAGTCGGCGACATGGAGGTTGCCAACAGCGATCTGGAGCATACTCCAATCGCGGACGAAGGGCCTGCCTGTATTTGTCTGGCGGCCACGGACGCGGCGCTGCGTTTCCGGTCTTTCATCCCGCGCTTGTTGCAGCCGGTGTTCCGTATCTGATCGCAAACCTGCTGCGGATCGCAGGTGCGTGCCACGGCCCGCAGGGGTGTGCTCACCAGTGGCACACATAGATTTTTGATGGCATTCAGTAGTTCTTAAGACCCAAGGCGTAACTATGGCATGTCCATTGTGGGAGTGGGTCCATGTTGTTCAGGCTTGCGGGTTTTCTGGCCTTTGCGTTGCTCGTCTTGGCGGGCGGCATTCGCTATGTCACGCAAGCCAGCGTGGAAGAGGCCATCCGGCGTGAATCCGTCGACAAGGCCTTGCACTACGCTCAATACATGGCCTCGCACATCCGGGATATCGAGGGGCTGGTGGCCGGAGAAAGGCCAGCGCAGGATCAGATAGAAACCGTGCGCCACATCCGTCGGCTTGGGGACATCTTCAGGTTCAAGCTCTTTGACCATCATGGCAGACTGGTGCTGGTTTCAGACGACAGCGACCTCCAGATGCGAAGCCATTTGGTCGGCGCTCCCGAAACGGTGCCCATCCACGTCATGGCGGCGCGGGTCCCTGTGGTCAACGTCAAGGATGGACGTGAAGATCCAGATCGCCCGGATCTTTTTGCCGAAGCCTATGTGCCGCTGATATCCGATTTTGGCGATGTTTTCGGTGTGGCTGAGGTCTATGTCGATCAGACGGAAACAAGTGGTTATTTCCGCGACAGTTTCAGCCGGTTTGCCCTCATGCTGAGTGGGGTTTGCGCGCTGTTGTTCTCGGCCCCCTATGTGGCCTACGGCTTTCAGAAACAACGCGCGGAACGGTCGCGAAAGGATGCCGAATTTCTTGCCAGCTACGACGCTTTGACCGGGCTGATGAACAGGCGCGAATTCCTGGACCGCGCGCGAGAGCTTCATACAGCAGGCAAGCTGACCGCAATCTGTTATCTGGATGCGGACAAGTTCAAGGGGATAAACGATATCCACGGACACGCGGTCGGCGATGCCTATCTTGTCCATCTTGCGGGAGTTTTGCGCAGCTGTACGCATCATGATGATCTTTTGGCCAGATTTGGAGGCGATGAATTCGTTATCGGTTTTCGGGACCTGGATCTGGAGGGCGTCACGGGCCGGGTGAAAAGCATCATCCGCACCGCATCGCAGGAGTTTCATGAGGGCGATGCGGTGATCGCAGGTTCCATGAGCGCCGGGATAGCGGTGGTTGCGCCTGGTGATCAATTGGATGACCCCCTCGCGCATGCCGATGCCGCGCTCTATCATTCCAAATCGAGCGGCCGAAACATGTTCTCGGTCTATGGCGATCACATGGGAGAGGACTACCGCAGGCGCATGGCGCTTCATTCCCATCTGCGCCAAACAACCAGAGACAAGAACTTTTCGCTCCTCTACCAACGTCTTGTCGACGCCAGCACCCAAAAGGTTGTTGGCTATGAAGCGCTATTGCGCATGGTCGACGAGGACGGCTCAGAGATACCCCCGTCGGTCTTTATCCCGGTGGCCGAAGAACTGGGGCTGATCTCAGAAATCGGTGCCTGGGTCCTGCAAACCGCCACGCAAGAAATCGCAGGCCTGGACGATCACAGCCTCGTTTCCGTAAACCTGTCAGCCGCACAGCTGCATGGAGGAGATCTGCCTGAGATTGTTGCCAGTGCCCTCAAGGAAGCGGGGCTGCCACCGGACCGGCTTGAACTGGAGATCACCGAGTCCCTGTTGCTGGATGACGATGCATCGGTGGCCTATCAGATCGACGCCCTCAAGGAGATGGGCGTTTCTTTGGCGATGGACGATTTTGGCACCGGCTATTCCAGCCTCAGCTACCTCTGGCGGTTTGGCTTTGACAGGCTCAAGGTGGATCGCTCTTTTGTCTCGGGGCTTGAACGGGACCCGATTAGATCCCGACAGGTGATCGAGACGATCCTGATGCTGGGAGAGCGGCTGAATATGCGGGTGACCGCAGAAGGTATCGAGACTGAAAAGCAGGCAAGAATTCTGGCAGATCTGGGCTGCGATATCCTGCAAGGTTATCTTTTCGGGCGGCCTGCAGCCTTGCCCCAAGGTGAAGCGGCGCCCGAACAGAATGAGCGCCGCGTTTCTGGATCTTAGCTGGCCAGCGGAATGTCTTGCTGGTGCAGCAGGGCGCCCATGTAGCGGCCTGTATCCAGCATCCGGTTGGAAAAGCCCCATTCATTGTCGTACCAGCTGACCACCCGAACCAGCCCTTCGCCCGTGACGGCGGTCTGCGCGGCTGCAAAACAGGACGAATGGGGGTCATGGTTGAAATCGACCGAGACCATGGGATCCTCTTCATAGGCGAGGATGCCAGCCAGATCGGATGTGGCGGCTGCCTTGATTGCGGCATTCACGCTCTCGACCGAAGCAGGGCGTTCCGGAACAAAGCTGAGATCGACAACAGAAACATTCGGCGTAGGCACCCGGATTGCGGAGCCCTCGAGCCGTCCTTTCAGGTGCGGAAGAACCTCGGCGATGGCGCGGGCGGCGCCGGTGGAGGTGGGGATCATCGAAAGAGACGCAGCGCGCGCGCGATAGGGATCCTTATGGGGGCTGTCGTGAGTCGGCTGATCCCCTGTATAGGCGTGGATCGTGGTCATATAGCCCGTCTTGATCCCGAATGCGCGGTCCAGAACCTGCGCCACAGGAGCCAGACAATTTGTGGTGCAGGAGGCATTTGAGACGATCAGGTCTTCGCCTGTCAGATCCTTATGGTTGACACCAAAGACGACGGTACGGTCGACATCCGTTCCCGGCGCCGAGATCAGAACCCGTTTGGAGCCATTCTCAAGATGTGCGGCGGCCGCGTTACGCTTGGTGAACAAACCAGTGCATTCATAGGCGATATCCACGTCGCCCCAGGGCAGGTCGGCGGGGTTGCGTTCACTGCTGAGCCGGATTGCGTGGCGACCAACGCGAAGAACGCCTTCGGATAGGGCTACTGGGCTGCGCAGGCGGCCGTGAACCGAGTCGTATTTGAGCAGATGGAGCAGAGTTTCCGCCGGGGCCAGATCGTTGATGGCCACAACGTCAATGTCCGTATCATCCCGTTCCAAAAGCGCGCGCAGCACGCCGCGACCGATCCGGCCAAATCCGTTGATTGCGATTTTCAGTGTCATGGCTTCTGCCTCCGGCTGGCGGGCATCGCGGCGACACCCTTTGTGATATCGATAGCGGTAACGCTAACATTTCCCATTGAGGGTATCGTTATCGATAACGGAGACAAAAATCAACCCTCCTTCACTGGTGGCTATGAGAGGGCACAGCCCCTTGCGGTGGGGGGCAAAGTACTGGACGATGTGCCACGACACCCATCCGCATTAGATCGACCAACAGACCGAGGCAGCCTGCGTGACAAAATCTGAGACAAAAAAGCTGCTTTTGAAGGATGTTGCGCGGCTGGCCGGGGTCAGCGAAATGACGGCCTCTCGGGCGCTGCGCGGTACGGCGGATGTTTCAAAAGCGACGCGCGCCCGGGTCGAGGAAATCGCGCGCACCCATGGCTATGTGCCAAACCGCATCGCCGGATCGCTGTCGTCGCAGTCGGTCAACCTGGTGGCCGTGGTGGTCCCGTCGCTTAACAGCTTTGTGTTTCCTGAGGTGCTGTCGGGCATCTCCTCGGTCCTGAAAGAGACGCCCTTGAAACCGGTGGTCGGGGTGTCGGGTTATGAGTTGGAAGAGGAAGAAGAAGTCATCCGTGAAATGCTCAGTTGGCGTCCTTCGGGGCTGATCGTTGCGGGGTTGGAGCATAGCGAGGCGACGCGCCGGATGATGGCGCAGGCCGATTGCCCTGTCGTTGAGGTCATGGATGTGGATGGCACCCCTGTGGGGCATTGTGTCGGCATTTCGCATCTGCAGGCGGGGCGGGACATGGCGGCGCAGATCCTGGCGCGCGGCTATCGGCGGATCGGCTTTATCGGCACCAAGATGCCGCAGGATTTTCGCGCCCGCAAACGCTTTGACGGCTTTATCGAAGGGCTGTCAGAGCAGGGCGTCACGCTCATGGACCGCGAACACTATGCCGGGGAAAGCTCGATCCAGACCGGGCGGCAATTGACCGCGCAGATGCTGGAGCGCAATCCCGACCTAGATTGTATTTATTACTCTTCCGACGTGATGAGCGTTGGCGGCTTGATGCATTGTCTGGGCGCCGGGCTGTCGGTGCCGGGGGATGTGGCGCTGGCGGGTTTCAACAACCTGCAGATCCTGCAAGGCCTGCCCTTGGATCTGGCCACCACAGATGCCTGCCGCCGCGAAATCGGAGAGCGGGCGGCCAAGATCGTCCTGCAGGCGCGCGAGGCCGAAAAGCCACTCGCGCCCATCTGCACGCGGCTCAGCCCGCCGATCAGCCTCGGCCAGTCGCTTTAGGCCGCGTTACTGCGTTTTCGGGGTCAGGATCGCCTCCATCCCGGCGGTGCAAAAGTCTATCAGCTGATCCACCTGCGCCTCTGCCGCGCCGGGGCTGAGCGCTTCGATCCTCCACCCTGTGTTGAGAAAGGCCAGCATGGCGGCCACAGAATAGACTTGTCCGGTGGCGGCGGCCTGCCGTTCTGCTTTGGGATAGAGCGCGAGGATCTCGTCAATGAAGCGGGTTGCTGTGGGGTCAAAACACTGCGCCGCCAAAGGCCGCCAGCGCGGATCGGCCGAGACATGCGCCACCAGCCTGCCATAGTGGTGCCATTGCACACCGCCGGTCTGCGTCAGCGTCACATAGGCCCGCATAAAGACATCCAGCAGCCCGCGCAAAGACACCTCACCCGACTGTTTCAACGCTTCAAGCCCGTCCAGACGCAGGGCCGCCAGCTCATCGGCGCGGCGAGTGACGGTCTGGTGAAACAGCTCTTTCTTGCCGCCGCCATGATGATGCACCAGCCCAACCTGGACCTCGGCCAGTTTGGCAATGTCCCGCATCGAGGCCCCTTCGAATCCGCGCTCGGCAAAGATCTGTTCGGCGGCGTCCAGTATCCGCGCCTTGGTCTGCAAAGATCTGGCCGATGGGGCTCTTTTACGTTGTTTTTCCACGAAAAACTCCCTTTGACGAAAACATCTTGCCTTATTTTGAACAGTTGTTCAATCTAAGGGCGGAGGACAGGGAGGAACTATGACGGAAACGCGCGGGCGCTATGCCCTCATCGGCGCCGGGCCGATGGGGCTGGCGATGGCCAAGGTAATGGTCGAACAAGGCATTCCCTTTCAGGGGTTTGAGCTGCATTCGGATGTGGGTGGTTTGTGGGATATCGATGGGCCAAAGTCCACGATGTACGAAAGCGCGCATCTGATCTCATCCAAGCGGATGACGGAATTCGCCGATTTTCCCATGAAGGACGAGGTGGCCGAATACCCATCGCACCGGGATCTGAAAGGCTATTTCCACGACTTTGCTGACCATTTCGGGCTGCGGCAGCATTACCATTTCAATGCCGAGGTGCTGAAGACTGAGCCTCTGGGCGGCCCCGGCGAGGGCTGGCGCCTCACCTGGCGCGACGGGCAGGGCGAGCACAGCGAAGACTTCGCAGGCGTGCTGATTGCCAATGGCACGCTGTCGGAGCCGAACATGCCGACATTTCCGGGCGACTTCGCAGGCGAGCTGATCCACTCCAGCCAGTACCGCAAGGCCGAACAATTTGCGGACAAACGTGTGCTGGTGGTGGGTGCGGGCAATTCCGGTTGTGACATCGCGGTGGATGCGATCCACCACGGCGTGTCCTGCGATCTGTCCATGCGGCGCGGCTACTATTTTGTGCCGAAGTATGTCTTTGGCAAACCGGCCGACACCATGGGCGGGCTGATCCAACTGCCCATGTGGCTGAAGCGGCGCATCGACGGGGTGATCCTGAAATGGTTCGTGGGCGATCCGCAAAAATATGGCTTCCCGAAACCCGACTACCAGCTCTACGAAAGCCACCCGGTGGTGAATTCGCTGGTGCTCTATCATGCGGGGCATGGCGACCTGAAGATCCGCCCCGATATCAAGGCGATCGAGGGCAAGACCGTGCGCTTTACCGACGGCAGCCAGGCCGACTATGACATGATCCTCGCCGCGACCGGCTACAAGCTGCATTACCCCTTCATCGACAAGGATCTGCTCAACTGGCAGGGCGATGCGCCGCATCTGTTTCTCAATGCGATGCATCCGTCCCGCGACGATCTGTTCGTTCTCGGCATGGTCGAGGCCAGCGGCCTTGGCTGGCAGGGGCGGCATGAGCAGGCCGAGATGGTTGCCCGCTACATCAAGGGGCTGCAGACCGGCAATGCCGAGGCAAAGGCCCTTCGGGATGAGAAGGCATCGGGCTTTGAGCGCGCAACCGGCGGCATGGCCTATCTGAAGCTCGCGCGGATGGCCTATTACGTGGATAAGGCGACCTACCGAAAGGCGGTGACGTCCTGGATCAAGCGCATCTCAGGGGCGGGCGCATGAGCGGGATTGACGAGATCACGCTGAATTTCAGCCCCGCCTCTTTGACGCTGTTGAACGCCATCCTTGCCGTGGTGATGTTCTCGATTGCCATCGATCTGAAACCGTCCGATTTCCACCGGCTGCGCCGGGCGCCGAAACCTTTGATCGTGGGGCTGTTGTCGCAGTTCCTTGTGCTGCCGGTGCTGACCTTTGCGATGGTCTGGTTCACAGATCCGCGCCCTTCGATTGCACTGGGGCTGATCCTGGTGGCGGCCTGTCCGGGCGGCAACATCTCCAACTTCATCACCCACCGCGCGGGCGGCAATGCGGCGTTGTCGGTGTCGATGACCGGATTTGCCACCGTGGGGGCGATCCTCTTGACGCCGGTCAATATCGGGCTTTGGGGCGGGCTTTATCCGCCCACCCGCGCGATCCTGCAGCAGACCGAGATTGACCCGCTGCAGATCGCCATCACCGTGGGGCTGATGCTGGTGCTGCCGCTGGTGCTGGGGGTGCAGCTCAACATGCGAAACCCCGATCTGACCGCGCGCATTCGCCGGCCGCTGCAATGGCTGTCGATGGGGATCTTCATCGCCTTCATCGTGCTGGCGCTGGCCGCGAACTGGGCGTTCTTCCTGCAATTCGCGGGCGCTGTTGCGGGGCTTGTGGTGCTGCACAATGCGCTGGCGCTGGGTGGTGGCTGGCTCACGGCGACGCTGGCGGGCCTGTCTCCTTTTGACCGGCGCGCGGTGACGATCGAGACGGGGATCCAGAACTCTGGTCTTGGCCTTGTGCTGATCTTTGCCTTCTTTGGCGGGCTTGGCGGTATGGCGGTTGCGGCGGCCTTTTGGGGGATCTGGCATGCGATCTCGGGCCTTGCGCTGGCAGCGCTGATGTCTCGGACGGAGGCGGCGCGATGAGCAAGACGATCTTGATCACAGGCGCGGCGGGCATGGTGGGCCGGGCCCTGCTGGCAGAGCTCAAGGGCTGCCGTATTATCGCCTCGGACCTTGCACCGCCCAAGGACCTGCCCGAAGGGGGGGAGTTCTGCCGCATGGATGTGACCAGTGATGATCCCGCTCGTGTAATTGGTGCGGAAAAGCCCGATGTCATCGTGCATCTGGCCTCCATCGTGACACCGCCCAAAGGCAGCGGGCGTGATTTTGCCTATGCGGTGGATGTGGAAGGCACGCGAAAAGTGCTGGAGGCCGCCGTAACCAATGGGGTTGGACGCATTGTCGTGACCTCCTCCGGGGCGGCCTATGGCTATCACGCCGACAATCCGGTGCCTTTGCGCGAAACAGACAGCCTGCGCGGCAATCCGGAGTTCGCCTATTCTGACCACAAACGGCAGGTCGAGGAGATGCTTGCCCAATACCGCAACACAGCGCCCCAGCTTGAGCAGGTGGTACTGCGGGTCGGCACTGTGCTGGGGGAGGGGACCGAGAACCAGATCACCGCGCTGTTCCACCGTCCGCGCCTCTTGGCGGTGGCGGGCAGCGAAAGCCCCTTTGTTTTCATTTGGACACGGGATCTGGCGCGCATTCTGGCGCGAGCCGCCATGGATGGCCCGGCGGGGATCTTCAATGTGGCGGGCGACGGCGCCATGGGCGTCAGCGATCTTGCACGGGTGCTGAAGAAACCCGTGCTGCGCCTGCCGCCCTTGGCGCTCAAGGCGGCGCTGGCCTTGGCCAAGCCCCTGGGCCTCACCCAATACGGGCCCGAGCAGGTGCGATTTCTGCAGTATCGCCCCGTTCTGGACAACAGCGCGCTGAAAAGCGACTTCGGCTATGTGCCCGAGCTGACCAGCGCCGAGACCTTTGATCTCTGGAGGCGTCAGGCAGGCCTATGAAGACAGCGATCATATCCGGCGGCGCGGGTGGGTTGGGACGCGCCCTGTCTTCCGCACTTCAAGAGCGGCACTGGCGGGTGATCCTGCTGGATCTCGATGTGGGCGGATTGGAAAACACCGAGACGCAGATCCCGATCCAGTGCGATCTGACCGACAGAGAGCAGCTGAGCAGAGTTGCTGATCTGATCGAGCAGCAATATCCGGTCATCGATCTGGTCATCTACAACGCAGGGATAACCCAGATCGGGGGCTTTGATACCATCGACGAGGCCAGCCATCGACGGGTGTTCGAGATCAACTATTTTGCAGCAGTCGCAATGGCCGGGCATTTCCTGCAGGCGGTGCGACGCGCCGGGGGAACGCATATCGCAATTTCTTCGGTTGCCGGCTTTGCGCCGCTTTTTCACCGCACGTCCTATGCGGCGTCCAAACACGCGATGGAGGGGTTTTTCAAATCCCTGCGGTCGGAGGAAGGGCCATATGGGGTGGAGGTGCTGATCGCCGCGCCGTCTTTTGTTGCGACCAACATCGGCAACGATCAGCGCCAAAGCGACGGGATTGCGCGGCCAGGTTCAGCCAGTGACGGGGTCGACTATATGACGCCCGAAGCGGCCGCGACAGAGATCCTGCACGGATATGAAAGACGCCAGCCGATGATCCCCGTGGGACGCGTGGCCCGTCTGGCCTGGTGGATCAACAGTCTGGCGCCGCGCCTCTATCAGCGCCTGATGGAGCGCAAAATCGCTGGTCACGATCAATAGTCACGCGGCCCTTTTTAGGTGTCCGCATCCTGCAACACGGGCAACGAAAAGCCGGTTTTGACCCGGTTCATCACCACCGAGGTGCGGAACCGGGCGATGTTTTCCTCGTCGAAGAAATGCGCCCGCGTAAAGGCCTCGAAATCGGCCATGTCGCGGGCGGTCAGGATCACGATGAAGTCCGCGTTTCCGGTCACGTAGTAGCACTGCATAACCTCGGGCGCTTCGCGCATGCGGCGGCGAAAGCGGTCGATGTCGCTGGGGCGCTCGCTTTGCAAAGAGACTTCGACGATCAGCATCAGGCCCCGGTCCAGCTTTTCGGGGTTGAGAACCGCGATATCCGCTTCCACATAGCCCTGGCGCCGAAGGCGGGCGAGCCGCTTGCGGCAGGCGTCTGACGAAAGGCCGACCAGCTGCGACAGGGCCTCGGCGGTCAGTCGGTTGTTGGTCTGGATGGCGTTCAGGATCTGTCTGTCGAATGTATCCAAGTCATGCGTCCTGTTTGCAGCGGCTGCGGAGCTGGCCTGCCGTATGGCATCTGCGGTCCCGGGGCCGAATTTCTGATGTCTTGTTGAATTGAGCAGAGTTGGGATCCGGTTTCCTAGCACATTCAGCCCAATCTGTCTGGTTTTCGGCCAGAACCTGCGCGATTTTTCCCACAAACCGCACTCAAGCTGCGCTACTTTCGGGCAGGGCCGGAAGGCCAGACAGAGATTTGGAGAACTCATGGGCGCGGTGCTGAGCAACACACTTGAGAACATGTGGCGGGGCAAGGCGCTGCCGGTCGGGGGCGTGGCGGCGCCAGTCCTGCCGAGCATCGACGCCGCTGCGGTAGCAAAGCTTTTGACGCTCTGCCCGCGTCATGCGGTAACGCCCCTGATTGATGCAGACGATCTGGCGCAGGAGATCGGCATCGGTCAGCTTTGGATCAAGGACGAACGTGCCCGCATGGGGCTTGGCAGTTTCAAGGCACTGGGTGCGGCCTATGCCATCGCTCGCGAGGCGGCTGAGGCCCTGGGGAAGCAGACGCCTGATGAACCGATCTGGGAAACCGCTCTTGAGGGGCGTACCTTTGCCACCGCAAGCGCTGGCAATCATGGCCTGTCAGTGGCCGCTGGCGCGGGACTTTTTGGGGCACATGCGGTGATCTTCCTTGCCAAGACCGTGCCCGAGGCTTTTGCCGAACGTTTGCGCGACAAGGGCGCCGAGGTGGTGCGCGCCGGCGACGACTATGAGGCCAGCATGGCCGCAGCTCAGGCTGCGGCCGAGGAAAACGACTGGACGCTTTTGTCCGATAGCTCCTGGCCGGGATACACCGAGCCAGCCAGCGCGGTGATGGAGGGCTACCTGCAATTGGCGGCGGAGGCTGCGGCCCAGATGGGTGAGGCGCCGACACTTATCATGTTGCAAGCCGGGGTGGGCGGCATGGCTGCGGCCGTCGCGGCCTATGCGCGCCATGTCTGGGGCGATGCTCCGAAGATCGTGGTGGTGGAGCCTGACGTGGCGCCGGCTCTCATCGAAAGCATTCGGGCCGGGCAATTGGTCGATACCCGCGGCGCGGCGTCCTGCATGGGGCGGCTCGACTGCAAGACGCCCTCTCTCGTTGCGCTGAACGGGCTGGCCTGTGATGCGGATCTTTTTGTAACCATCTCAGAAGACGAGGGCGCGGATGCTGCGCGCCGACTTACCCGAATGGGCTATGCGACCACGCCGTCAGGCGGCGCGGGTCTGGCGGCCCTTATTGCGGGCCGGATCCCGGAGCTGGGCCCCGATGCGCGTGTGCTTGCGATCCTAAGCGAAGGGCTGGAGGATGGCTGATCCGGCGCGCGGCTTTCGGCGCTCGGAATTTCTGCGCCGCCGGGATGCGCTGCAGGTAGGCATGGCGGACGCCGGACTGAATGCTCTTCTGCTGACCACGGCGCCGGATATCTTTTATGTGACTGGGTTTCTCACCCGGTTCTGGGAAAGCCCGGCGCGCCCGTGGTTTGTGGTGGTCCCGGCAACGGGCGATCCGGTCGCGGTGATCCCTTCGATCGGAGCCGAATTGATGGGGCAGACCTGGATCTCGGACATCCGCTCTTGGGATGCGCCTGACCCTGAAGACGATGGCGTGAGCCTGCTGGCCGAGACGCTTGCCGATCTGGTGCCAGAGCGGGGATTGGTTGGCACACCCATGGGGCTGGAAACGCATCTGCGTATGGCGCTGGGGGACTACTTGGCGCTGACCGCCCGGATTGCGCCGCGCCAGATGGTGGATGCCACCGATGTGGTGCAGCGCGTGCGCGAGGTGAAATCGGAGGCCGAGGTCACGAAAATCCGCGCGGCCTGCGCGGTGGCGGATCGCACCTTTGCCCGTGTTCCGGAGTTTGCAGGCGCGGGGCGGCCGCTTGATGCGGTGTTTCGCGATTTCCAGCGGGTTCTGTTAGAGGAGGGCGCGGATTGGGTCAGCTATACGGCCGGCGGGGCCGGGCAGGGGGGCTATGGGGATGTGATTTCTCCGGCAACCGCGCAGCCTTTGGCACGGGGCGACGTGCTGATGCTGGACACAGGCGCAGTGCGGGACGGGTATTTTTGCGACTTTGACCGGATCTACGCCGTTGGCCCCCCGGCGGCAGATGTGTTGCGCGCCCATGCCGCTCTCTATGCGGCTACCGATCTGGCATTGGAGACCCTGCGCCCCGGAATGACGGCGGCGGAGGCCCATCGGATCCTGTGCGAGGGGTTGCGCGCCCAGGGCGCTACGCCAGGCGGTGGGCGCCTCGGGCATGGGCTTGGGGTGACGCTGACCGAATGGCCTTCGTTCACGCCCAAGGACAAGACGGTGTTGCGGGCGGGCATGGTGCTGACACTGGAGCCTGGGGCAGAGATCGCGCCGGGGCGTATTCTGGTGCATGAGGAAAATATCGTCTTGCGCGAAACCGGCCCGGAGCTGTTGTCATCCCGCGCCCCGGCTGACCTGCCGGTTCTGGAGTGATGCGATGCAAAGCTTTCCCTATGATCTGACCGGGCCAATCGGAAGCCGCGCTACACTGGGGTTGATTGTGCTGCAGGTGGATGAGACGCTGGAGCAGGACATGCGCCGGATGCTACCAATGCGCGATGTGGCCTGCCATGTGAGCCGTATCCCCAGCGGCGATGAGCTGACACCTGATACCATCGCCACCATGGAACGGACCCTGCCCGCTGCGGCGGCCCTGCTGCCCCCGGCAGCGGAGTTCGACGTGATCGGCTATGGTTGCACCTCGGGCACCACGCTGATCGGGGCAGACTGCGTGGCGGATTTGGTGCGCCAGGGCGCCGCCTCTGCCCGTGTCACAGATCCTCTCAGCGCGGCTCTGGCGGCGCTGGAGAGTTTGGGCATCCAGTCGCTGGCAATCGTGTCGCCCTATGTGGAGAACGTCAGCGCTCCGGTGCGAGAGGCCTTTGTGGGGCGCGGGTATGAGGTGAATGCGACCGTTTCCTTTGGCGAAGAGGTGGAGGCACGGGTGGCGCGGATTGATCCCGCTTCGATTCGCGCCGCCGCCCTGTCTGTGGCGGGCGATGCGGATGCGGTTTTCCTGTCCTGTACCAACCTGCGCACGCTGGACATCATAGAAGGTCTAGAGGCGGAACTTGGCAAGCCGGTTTTGAGCAGCAATCAGGCTCTGGCTTGGCATATGGCAAAGCTTGCTGGGATTTCAGATGTTTGCCTGGGGCCCGGCCTGTTGTTTGGCGGCAAGCGCGTCTGACTGATCGTCAGGAAAATGGATCCAATATATGTTTTAGGGTTTAATATTTTAATCTTGAAATAAAGGTGGGAAACTGCCTAGGGTTTTCCTGTCAGCCTCTCAACATGACGGAGTTGTCCCTGCGGGGGCGCAGCGTTTTGGGGCGTTGATGAACCGGAGCCTTACATACGCCATGTCCCGACCAGAGGAAAAAGGTGTCCCCATAAGAGGGAAGAGGCCATCAAGGACTGGCGCCACTCTGCGATAGTGGAAATAGTGGTGATACGACGATAACCGCGGCAAACGCGGATCCGGTCCAATAACTGCAATAGGGAGACCTTGGGAAATGAAAGCAATCAAAACACTGGCGCTGGCGACCGCCGTATCGGCTCTGGCCATGGCGGCGCAGGCGGACACCAAAATTGGCATGATCACCACTCTTTCGGGCGGCGGTGCGGGCCTTGGCGTGGATGTGCGCGACGGGTTCATGCTGGCCATCGAAAAGGCGGGCCGCGACGATATCGAGGTGGTGATCGAAGACGATCAGCGCAAGCCTGAAACCGCAGTGCAACTGGCCGATCAGATGATCCAGTCCGAGAAGGTGGACATCATGACCGGCATCATCTGGTCCAACCTCGCCATGGCCGTGGTGCCTGCCGCCACTGCGCAAGGTGTGTTCTACCTCTCGCCCAACGCCGGCCCCTCGGCCCTGGCGGGTAAGCGCTGCCATGAGAATTACTTCAACGTTGCCTGGCAGAACGACAACCTGCACGAGGCCGCCGGTGCCTATGCCAGCGCCGAAGGGTTCAAGAACACCTTTATCCTTGCGCCAAACTATCCGGCAGGCAAAGACGCTCTGACTGGCTACAAGCGCATGTATAAGGGTGATCTGGCCGGTGAGATCTACACCAAGCTGGGGCAGACCGACTATGCTGCCGAGATTGCTCAGATCCGGGCTTCGGGTGCGGATTCGGTGTTCTTCTTCCTGCCTGGTGGCATGGGGATTTCGTTCCTCAAACAATACGCCGACAGCGGTGTGGACCTTCCGGTCGTGGGCCCGGCCTTCAGCTTTGATCAGGGCATCCTGCAGGCGGTGGGCGCCGCAGCGCTGGGCGTCAAGAACACCTCGCAGTGGAACAAGGATCTGGACAACGCGGCCAACGCCGAATTCGTCGCAGGTTTTCAGGAGAAATATGGCCGTCTGCCTTCGCTTTATGCCAGCCAGGGCTATGACACCGCGAACCTGATCCTGAGTGCGCTTGAGAAGGCCGATGTCTCTGACAAGGACGCCTTCCGTGCGGCACTGGAAGCGGCTGAATTTGCCTCGGTTCGGGGGGAGTTCAAGTTCGGTCCGAACCACCACCCGATCCAGAACATCTATGTGCGCGAAGTGATCAAGGAAGGTGAGGTCTTCACCAACAAGATCATCGCCACCGGCCTTGAGATGCGCGGCGACGCCTACGCCGCCGAGTGCAAGATGTAAGAGACCTCCAAACCCGCGGGGGCGCTGATGAAAGGCGCCCCTGCAGCGGCGGAACATTCCCATGTCCATACTCCTCATTCTTGAGCAGGTCCTGAACGGGTTGCAGTTCGGGGTCATGCTATTCCTCATGGCTGCAGGCCTGACGCTGGTCTTTGGCGTGATGGGGCTGATCAACCTCGCGCACGGTGCGCTGTATATGGTCGGCGCCTTTGCCGCCGCCGCCGTGGCGGGGCTGACCGGGTCTTTCCTGCTGGCACTGGTGGCGAGCCTTGCGGCCGCCGCAGCGGCGGGCGCGATTGTCGAAGTGGCGGTGATCCGTCGGCTTTATGACCGCGATCACCTTGATCAGGTGCTGGCCACATTCGCGCTGATCCTGATTTTCTCCGAAGGGACACGCTGGATCTTTGGTTCCTTCCCGCTGTTTCTGGACGTGCCGGATTACCTCTCTGGCCCGGTGAGCCTGCCCGGCGGCATCGAATATCCGCTCTACCGTCTGACCATCATCGCCATCGGCCTTGTGGTGGCGGCGGCGCTTTTCTGGCTGATCGCCCGCACCCGCATCGGCATCCAGATCCGCGCAGGCGAAGCCGATCGTGAGATGATCGCGGCGCTGGGTGTGGACATTTCCAAGCTTTACACGCTGGTCTTTGCCCTTGGCGCGGCTCTGGCGGGCCTTGCCGGTGCGCTCGTCGGCGCGATCCAGTCGGTGCAGGTCGGCATGGGCGAGCCTGTACTGATCCTTGCCTTCGTGGTGATCGTGATCGGCGGTATCGGGTCGATCAAGGGCGCGCTGGTGGGCGCGGTCCTGGTGGGTCTTACCGATACGCTGGGCAAGGTCTTCCTGCCGCAGTTCTTTGGCCTGTTCCTTGAGCCTGCCAGTGCGACGTCCGTGGGCGCCTCGCTCGCTTCGATGCTGATCTATATCCTGATGGCGCTGGTTCTGCTGGTGCGCCCATCGGGCCTATATGGGGGGAGCACCTGATGCTGACCCGCGAAACAACTTTGAACATAGCGCTGGCCGCGACCCTTTTGGCGGTGCCCCTGCTGGCGCTGGCGATGGACGAGATCTTTATCATCACCCTTGCCACCAAGGTCGCGATCCTGGCGCTGGCTGGGGTCGGCCTCAATATCGCGCTGGGTATCGGCGGGCTGGTGAGCCTGGGACATGCGGCGTTTTTCGGGATCGGCGGCTATGCCATGGGGATCCTGGCGGCGCACGCGCAGAACTATGAGCCGATTATGGAGGTGCCCTTCCTGATCGAAGGCACTAATCAGATGCCAATCATATGGCTGATCGCCATCGTCGCCAGCGCCTTGGCTGCGCTGGTGATTGGAGCGCTGTCCTTGCGCACCTCGGGCGTCTATTTCATCATGATCACGCTCGCCTTTGGGCAGATGCTCTATTACTTCGCGATCAGCTGGTCCGCCTATGGCGGCGAGGATGGTCAGTCGATCTGGGTGCGCAACGAGTTTCCCGGCCTTAACACGCTGGACCCGATCCAGTTCTTCCTGATTGCCTATGTGATCCTGTGTCTGGTGCTGGTCTTCTCTGCGCGTCTTGCGCGCTCTCCCTTTGGTCTTGCGCTGGCGGCGGCCCGGCAGACTGAGGAACGCGTGATGACCGTGGGCCTGACGCCCTTTCATCTGCGGCTGGTGGCCTTTGTCATCTCGGGCGCGATCACCGGCCTTGCCGGCGCGCTTTATGCGGATCTCAACCGCTTTGTCAGCCCGACCATGCTCAGCTGGCACACCAGCGGTGAGATCATGGTCTTTGTGATCATCGGCGGGGTGGGGCGTCTGTTTGGCCCGCTCGTGGGCGCGGCGGTCTTTATCCTGCTTGAACATATCCTTGGCGGTTTCAGCGAATACTGGCAGATCTTCCTTGGCCTGCTGCTGCTGCTGATGGTGCTCTTTGCACGCGGCGGGTTGATCGGAGCGATTGTAGGACGGGAGGTGGCCCATGACTGACGCTCATCCGGTTCTGAAGGTTGAGGGCATCAGCAAAAGCTTTGGTGCCCTCAAGGCCAGCGACAACGTGAGCCTGGATCTGCGGCCCGGCGAAATTCACGCTCTGATCGGCCCCAATGGCGCGGGCAAATCCACCCTGATCAAGCAAATCTCGGGCAGCCTGCGCCCCGATTCTGGCCGGATCGAGGTTCTGGGCCGCGATGTCACCGATCTTGATACCGTGGCGCGGGCGCGGCTGGGGCTGGGGCGGACCTTCCAGATCTCATCCCTCGCTATGGAGTTCACGGTGCTGCAGAACGTGGTCCTTGGCGCGCTGGGTGCGCGGGGGCGGGCGTTTTCCTTCTTTCGCAACGTGATGAAGGACAAGGCCCTGCTCGAATCCGCCTATCGCGCCCTGGAGCGCGTCGGCCTGCAGGGCGAAGCTCAGCGGCGCACCGCAGATCTGTCGCACGGTCAGCGCCGTCAGCTGGAGGTTGCCGTGGCGCTGACCCTGCAGCCGAAACTCTTTTTGATGGACGAGCCTATGGCGGGGCTGGGGGCGAGCGGCTCAAAGGCCCTGACCGGTTTCCTTGATCAGCTGCGCCACGAGGCGCCGATCCTATTGGTCGAACATGACATGGACGCGGTCTTTGCCCTCGCCGACCGGATCACCGTGCTGGTCTACGGCGCGGTGATCGCCACTGGCACGGCGGATGAAATCCGCGCCAACGCAGAGGTGCGCCGCGCATACCTCGGAGAGGAGGACGCCGCATGAGCCTGTTGTCGCTCAGTAATATCGAAGCCTCCTACGGCCCCTCGCAGGCGCTGTTTGGCGTCTCGCTGGATCTGGCCGAGGGTGAGGTCGTCGCTCTGATGGGCCGCAACGGCATGGGCAAGACCACCACGATCAAATCGATCTGCGGCATGGTGCAGCCCTTTGCCGGGGATCTGCGGTTCGATGGCCACGACCTGCGGCAGCTGCCCTCGCACAAGATCGCGCGGCTGGGCATCGGGCTGGTGCCCGAGGGGCGGCGCTGCTTCGGCCCGCTGACGGTGGAGGAAAACCTGACCGCCGCCGCGCGTCCGGGGCCTTGGGATTTTACCCGCGTCGCCGGGCTGTTTCCGCGCCTTCAGGAACGGCGTGATCAGACCGCCAGTTCGCTGTCGGGCGGCGAGCAGCAGATGCTGGCCATCGGCCGCGCCCTGATGACCAACCCGCGCCTCTTGATCCTGGACGAGGCAACCGAGGGCCTTGCCCCCGTGGTGCGGCAGGAAATCTGGGCGGCCATCGCGCAGCTGAAACGGGAAGCGGGCCTGTCGATCCTGGTGGTGGACAAGACGCTGAAAGAACTCGCCCAGATCGCCGATCACGCGGTGATCCTGAACCGGGGCCAAAGTGTCTGGACCGGTGGAATGGAGGAGCTGACGCCAGATCTGACGGACCAGTATCTGGGGGTTTGAGAGCCAGGCGCCGCGATGATCCGCTCCAGCGGTCGCGGCGCTTTGGCGACTGTGATTTTGGTCTGTTTGAGAGGAGCCAAACGAGTCTGGCGCAAGCGTGTCCAGACTGTCGGGCGGAGCCGAAAATCGACCGTCCCATGAATGAAAACCGTTTTGGAGGAGCTGCATCAGCCTTGCTGCAGTCTTTTCCTGCTATTGCTGTCTTTTTGTTCCGGCCCAGAAATTCGCCAGTCAAATCAAGGGTGCTAGTCTGGAAAAGGGGAGCCGGATTGCCTCCACTGCCATGGGCAACTCGCGGGCAGACCACATTATTTTCTTTGAAAATCGGGCATTTTGGGGCGTAATCGACGCAATATGAGTACAACTGCGACGTTGGTCATATCAGATCCTGAGTGTTCCAGCCTCGCTTGGTTGAACGGACTTGTTTATGCCGAGGCGATTTACAGGGAAAACGGTACAGCACCAGTTTGTGTCAATGCTGCGGGCTATGGGCTGCGCATTTTTCCTGTTTTCGTTTCTCTCTGCAGGTGCTCTTGCGCAAGATGATCTTTTGGATGCGCCGCTTGTGCCGTTCGAGTTTCAGCAAGGCGATACGATCCGAGCCGTGGTCGGCAAACACCTGAAGGATCCTGACCTTTGGCCAACTGTGCTTGCTCTCAATAAGATTGCATCGCCAGTGGATCTGCGGCCGGGAATGCGCCTCATGATGCCTGTGCGACAAGTAAGAGCTGCCGATGCGGCACTGCGCACCTCGTTGAGTGCGATACAATCTGCCAATGCGGAAGGGGCGGGCATCTTCGCGCCGGTAGAAATTGGACAGGCTATTGAGAACCGGGATCTGGCGGTGGGGCAGCGCACCGCAGGAGCCTGGCGTCAAGTCGTGAGTCTCGCTGATCTGGCAACTGAATTTGCCGGTGCCGCGTTGGATCTTTCCATCGCGCAGCGCGACCGGGCAGCCGAGGCCGTTGTGTCCGATGTCCAGGGTAAGGTGGAAGGGCGCGCGCCTACGGAACCAGCCTGGTCCGGGCGAAAACTGGACGATATCCTGGTCGAGTTCGAACGCGTGCGAACTCTGTCTGCCAGCACCACGCAGATTACCTTTCGCGATCTCAGCCGTCTGCGGCTCAACCCGAACTCGAACGCGACAATCCAGCGAATGCGCTCGGATCCACTGACGGGTGGTGAGGTCACCAAAGTGACGCTCGCAAACGGGGATTTTTACGCCCTGCTCAACCAATTGACCGAAAAGACAACCTTTGAGATTGATGTGCCGGGGCTGCAGACGCGGACCAATTCCGCTGATTTCTGGATCAAGAACGATGACAGCGGCGCCCGCTTTGTGAACTACGACAGTACCGACCTTGAGATCGCGCGCGGTCAGGATCGTATTGTTGTCGGCAGAAACGAAGGCGTGGTAATCGCCGACGGCAAAGCAGCGCGAACAGCGGTTCTGTCAGGTCCAACCCTGCGGGTGCCATCGCAGGGAGAGACGATCTACACCGGGGTAGCAGAACTGGAATGGCAGCCGTTTCCAGATGCCAAGGGGTACTGGCTTGAAGTGGCCAGCGATCCTGCATTCAATACAATGAAACTGTCCGAATGGGGCGTCAAGGAGACCGGTTTCTCTGCTGAGTTGCCGCCGGATCAGTACTTTTGGCGGGTGGCTGCGCTGGATCAACTTGGCCTGCCCGGCGCGTGGAGTATCCCACGAGGATTTGCCATGCGTGAAGATAAAGTGCCTCCGTTTCTCACCCTCTTGGCTCCCGCGCAGAGGGCCGTCCTTTTCGAGGCCGAGGTGCTGGTTCTTGGCGTGGCAGAGGCCAGTGCGCAGGTTGTCTTGAATGGTGAGATACTCCCCGCGTCAGCGGATGGAAGCTTCGAAAAACAGCTGACGCTCGAGCCGGGAGAGCGCCTGCTGTCGGTTGTCGCCATTGACCCGGCGGGCAATCGTACGACCCGCGAAGTCACGGTTGTCTATCGGCCCCGGGTCGCCGTCAGTATCGTCCTGGATCCGGATATTCCACGCGTGGGAGCGGCACTGGCTACACGATCAGAAAATCTGTCGGTGGTGGCAAAAACGGATGCCACACGAGGGGTCGAGGCGCGTGTACAGGGCGTTGAGGGAGAGGTGTTGCGCACCCGTGTGGCTGGCGATGGCCTTTTGTCTTTCTCGGTTCCCGCGTCCGATCCTGCTCTCGACTATCGGCTTGAAGTGCTCTCCCCCTCGGGCGCGGTTGAGGGCGAACTGATCTTCTCTGCTCTGCGCGATCAGCATGCGCCGGACATCGTTCTGGATACAGTGCCACCTGCGGTAGGTGAGGAGGCTCTCTCTCTCACTGGGATCGTCGAGGGTGCGATCTCACTTTCTGTGAACGGAACTGCGGTGGCCATGTCTGAGGGACGTTTTGCTCATGATGTATCTCTTGTGCCGGGCCGAAACGTGATTGAGCTGGTCGCAGAAGATGTGGTGGGCAATGTGGCCGTAAAACAGGTGAGCACGGTTTTTGATACTGAGCCACCCGAAGTCTTGGAAGTGACGCTGGCCCGTCCAGACGGCGAGGCAGGGGGAATCCAGATCGAGGCACAGGCCAGCGATGCATCGGGTTTGCGTCAGGCTGCCCCTTTCGTCATCGAGATCGGCGGGCGCGAAGTGTCAGGATTTTTGCGATGTGACACGGTCGCCGAGATGTGCCGCGCCGTGCTGCCGCCCGAGCCGGGTGAGTTGTTTTTGGTGGAAGTCATGATTGAGGACTACGTGGGAAACATGGCTTTCCGGTGAGGAGTGCCGACAGACAGGGGACCTGAATATGACCAAAAGGACCTGCAGACCGCTTTGGTCTGTTGTCATGGTGATTGGCCTTTGTGCCTGTGCCGCGGCGGATGGGCTTTGGGCGCAAGGGACCAGCGTTCAAGAGGCATTGAGCGTTGTCTACGGTCAGGCGGCGCCCAGCCGCGAAGGTGATGTCGACAGCCGTGAGCAGATCTTCTTCAGCGTCCCAAGTGATCATTCAGGTCGTCTCTATCTGCGTCTACTGGATCCGGAAACCTTTGGTGCAGGAGATTTTTCATACGGCGGAACCTCAGATGCTCTGACGCATTTTCGTCTGTTCGGCGGGGCAGGCAGCTATTCCGGCATCGAGCGGCCAACCCCGGCGAAGGATGGAGCGCGGGTCACCCGGCGAGCTGCATCAGGTCAGGCGCCGGGAAAGCTCTTGCGCGAGCGGGAGTTTGGCAATGAAGGAGCAACAGACGGGCGCTGGATCACATTTGCCGTGCTGCAGGCGCGCCAGGGAGAGGTCATCGACGGGCGCGCCTATTTCCGTCTCGATGTGGACGGCACCAGGGGCAATGATGGGAATGGGTTCTCTCTTGCTTTAAGCCTCGCGCGGGACCGGAATGTGGAACCGGACGGGCTTGAGATGTTTTCTTTCAAACCGACCGTACGTTGGCCGGGAAAGAGCCCTCCGACCGAGTTGTGGTTCAAGGCGCCCCCAGGCACCGGTGCGCTTGAGATCCAGACATTTGATGGCGCCAATGGCGACTTGAAACTCCTGACGCGATACAGCGATCAAGGTGTCAGAATATCCGGGCAGGATGTCTGGGCGTCGGACACAGTTGTGCCAAACAGTCAGGGCGAGAGAGAGGACGAGGCGGCGCAGCACATGGCGCTTTCCCTTTTGGGGGGATTTGAGGTGCCCAACGATGTCACACTGGCGGTTTTTGACGACAAAGGCGCTCCACTGCCCCTTGCCATGCCGCCGCGCATCGCCGCCCAACCGCGGAGGCCCATGGCCATCGGCACGGCCAGCCCCCTCGCAGATTGCCGCGCGGTTGGCTTTGATGCGAGCCTGTCCGAAGGGCGTTCTCCGCTGGACTACTCCTGGGACTTTGGCGATGGCTCCGGCTCCGATGCCTCTGCCGTGGTTTATCGGTACAAAGCGCCGGGGCGCTACACCGCCCGCCTGAAGGTGCTGGAGCCGGGCACGGGACCGGGGCGCGGAGCGAGCCTTGAGCTTCCCGTGCATGTGCGCAATGCACCGGTTGCGGTTCCGGGAGAGGATGTCCTTGTGGCACCGGGGCAAGTGGTGGCCTTTGATGGTGGTGCGTCACGGCCGTCGGACAGTCCGATAACGCGTTATGGCTGGACATTTGGAGATGGCGCGGCTTCTGAGGGTGCCAAAGCGCGCCATGCCTATGCACGGCCCGGAACCTATCGTGCCGTGCTGCGGGTACGGGATGCCAGCGACCACCCCTGCAATTTTGGCGTCGCGACCCGCCGCATCTTTGTCAACGCACCGCCTGTTGCCGAGGCAGGCAACGATCAGATCGGAACCGTCGGTCAGTCTCTGAGCTTTTCTGGGCGGGCCAGCTACGATGTGGACGGAGGGATCTCCAAGTACCTTTGGGACATGGGCGATGGCACGATGCTGGAGGGCGCCGAGGTCAGCCATTCTTATCAGCGCTCGGGGACCTTTCGCGTCTCTTTGCAGGTCAGGGATGACAGCGGCGTTTCAAACGATATGGCCGCGGATGCCTTGCAGGTTGATGTGAACATGCCGCCAGTGCCCCGCTTCACTATTCCCGAGCGCCCGATTTCTGTGTCGGAAGTCGCGCAGTTTGATGCAGGCGAAAGCCGCGATGAGGATGGTCAGATCCTCTCGTTTATCTGGGATTTTGGCGATGGGGTGATGGGAGAGGGGCAAACCGCCAGCTATGCCTGGAGCAAGCCAGGCACCTATGAGGTGACCTTGCTGGTCGAAGACGACAGCGGCACGGCCTCGGCTTTGCAATCTCTCAGCCAATTGGTACGTGTGGATGCCGCACCGGTGGCGGAGGCCGGACCGGACCAGTTTGTCACAGCAAGCGAAGTGCAATTCGACGGCGCAGGCTCTCGTGACCCCGATGGCAAGGTGGTTGCTTGGCTTTGGGACTTTGGCGATGGCAGCACAGGGCAGGGGCAAAACCCAACGCATGCCTATGCGCGGGCCGGGGCCTATGATGTGGCTCTTGTGGTGCGCGATGACAGCACTGCCCCGCGCAACTGGGATCGGGACACCATGCGAGTCGTGGTGAATGCTGCGCCGATTGCTGATGCTGGCCCGCCGCAAACCGTCGCCCCGGGAGAAGAGGTCGTTTTGTCGGGACGGGCTTCGGTTGACCCGGATGGAGAGATCGCCCGCTATAGCTGGCATCTGCCCGACGGCACGGTCAAGGATGGCAAGCGCGTGGCGCATGTGTTCAAAACGCCGGGGCTCTACCCCGTGCGCCTGAGTGTCGAAGACGACTTTGCGGCGGCCCCTGCGCAGGATGTAGGCGAAGTCTTGATAACCGTGAACGCGCAGCCCGTGGCGATTGCCGGACCGGACCGATTGGTGGCGCCCGGCACCTCTGTCACTTTTGATGGCAGCCAGAGTTTTGATTCAGATGGGGCGCTTGCCTCCTATAGATGGGAGTTCGACGACCTTGGATCGCCTCTGGACGCCGCCCGTCTTGAGCGGGCCTATCTGTCGCCGGGGGTCTGGTCCGCGCAGTTGGTGGTGACCGACACAGCTGGCGTGAGCAACAGCACCGCGGTGGACGATCTGACGGTGCGGGTCAATCATCCCCCCATTGCCAACGCCGGACCAGAAATCGAGACAGAGCAGAACTACGTGCGATTTGATGGCAGTGCCTCCAGCGACGGAGACGGCGACGCTTTGATCTATGAGTGGGACTTCGGAGACGACAGCCCACGTCGCAAGGGCGAGCAGGTCACCCATGTATTTCCGGGGCCGGGGGTCTATCCGGTGACCCTTTGGGTGGATGATGGCACCGGTCTCAGCAACGCTCGCTCGGTTTCGGCAACGCGGGTTACCATCCGCGCCCGCCCCATCGCCAATGCCGGGGGCAACCGTGAGGTCTGTTCGGGTGAGCCGATCCTGTTTGATGCTTCTGATAGCCGTGATCCCGATGGCGGGTTGCTGCTTTATGCCTGGGATTTCGGCGATGGAAGCACTTCGGAACTGATCAATCCGAGCAAGACCTATGAAACCCCGGGCGTTTATCCCGTCACCCTGACCGTGCAAAACGAAACGGGTAGTCGCTATGGCCGCGCAGTGGATCGGATCGCGGCCGTTGTGCAGGAGGGACCAATTGCTGCGGCTGGCCCGGATAGAACCGTGTGCACCAACCAGCCTGTACGTTTTGACGGAACGCAGTCGACAGACGCGGATGGAGCGGTGAATGCTTTTGCCTGGACCTTTGGTGACGGAGGCAACGGCAGCGGTGCAACCCCGGAGTATCGCTTTACGAGGCCGGGAACCTACACCGTGACCCTGACAATCTCGGGCGATGCGCGCAACAGTTGCAGTCCGCTGGATACCGACACGGCCGAAGTCACGGTGGTTGAGGCTCCGCAGCCGTTGATCCTGGGGCCGGGGCAAGGCGCTCTGGATGAAGACCTGGGCTTTGAGGCGGAGATCCTAAATCTCGGCGCCGAACGTATTGCGGCCTTGACTTGGGAGTTTGGGGATGGCGCCACAAAATCCGGCGCCAGGGTTTCCCACCGCTTTGCGAAGCCGGGGCGCTACCCAGTCACTCTAACACTGGAACTGGAGGGCGGCACGAAAGGATGTGACGTGCTGTTTGCGACCCGTGAGATCACAATAAACGCACCACCCCTGGTCGCCTTTGACGCGCCCCTGCAAGTCTCGGTCGGGGAGGATTTGCGTCTCGATGCCGGTGCAAGTGCCGATCCCGATGGAGCGATAACCGGCTTTGACTGGGATTTTGGGGATGGCGCCAAGGCGGCTGGCGTGCTGGTTTCCCATCGCTATGATACGGCCGGAACCTATGAGGTACGCCTTGCAGTGACCGACGATGCAGGGGTTTCAAACAGCACATCAGTGGTCACACGGCAGATCACGGTGACCCCAGCGCCTTTTGTCGGTTTGGTCATGGAGAACTCTGTTTGTCCCGGGGAGCCGGTTTCCTGGGACATCTCTTTGCAAAAGGGGGAAACAGCAGACTGGTTGTTTGACAGAAGCGTTATGGCCAGCGGTGGTTCAGTGCAACACACATTCAACAGTCCCGGCGTCTTTCCCGTGTCATTGACCCTGGCGGATGGCTCAGACCTGATCGGCGCGACCCGGCGCGAAGAGGTCTATGTGCGGGTCAACTCTGAACCTGTGGCTCTGGCCGGACCGGACCGCGTTGCTTGCCCCGGTGAGGTGGTGCGCTTTGATGCGGGGGCCTCTGCGGATCTGGACGGGGGGCTGATCGACTGGATCTGGACGTTCAGCGATGGGACCGTTCTGAAGGGTGCGCAGGTTGAGCGCGCTTTTGAGAGCCCCGGCGCGCAGACCGTGACCCTGGCCGTGCGCGATGACAGCGGTGCGTCCGGCTGCGATACCGGTCTGGACACCGCTGAAATCCTCATAAATGCCCCGCCACAGGTGGACGCGGGACCGGATCAGGAGGTGCGGGTCGGGGCCGCACATGACGTAGTCGTGTTTGATGCGACAGAGGTTCAGGACCCTGACGGGCAGGGGGTCCGCCTGACCTGGGATTTTGGTGACGGTGCACGTGCCAGTGGCGCGGTGAGCCGCCATCGCTACGCAAGTCCCGGAGAATACACCGTTACGCTGGAGGGACGTGATGCCACCGGTCTTGCCTGCGGCGTTGCCCGTGATACGGCGGTGATCACTGCGGTGGCGCGGCCATGAGCGGTCTTCGCTTTCCCCTGCGCGCCAAGTTCTTTCTGTTCGCGGTTCTGCTTGCTGTGGGGCCGCTGGTGCTTGTTGCTCAGAACATCAGCCGCCTCACCCGGGATGAGCTGAAGAGCGCAGCAAATGAGGATCTGACGTCCGTCGCCGCAGAACTGCGCGCGAGTTTCGACAATACGTTTCAGGGGCGATGGCTCACCCCGCTGATGGTGATCCGCAACGGAGTCGACAGCCCGGATCTGGATGTCGCACAGAAGGTATCCCTGCTGACATTGGGCCTGCAGGAATTGCCTCAGGTGGCGGCGCTTCAACTGTCCGTCTCCGGATCAGACCTGCCGATCCTGGTGACCAATGCGAAATACAGCGGCCGCGTGCAGGCGGCGGGCCTGGACCCTGTGGAGGTTCTCTCAACACCCTCCGATCTTATGACGTCAATCTCGGAAACCGGCCAATTCGGCAGGCCTGTGATCAGCTACATGCCTGAAATCGACACTTGGATGGCCACCCTGGCGCTGCCTCTCAATACCTATATTGCGGGGAGAGAGGTGACGATGGCCGCAAAGATTGATCTTGATTTATTGGCGCAGATGGTCGCCTCCCACCCCTTTGCGCAGCGTGGAGAGATTGCGATCGTGGATCATGCCGGACGTTTGGTTCTGACCGGCAAGCCTCGTGTCATCTCGGATCGTCAAATCGTTGCCAGCGCGATGCCGCTGATCGTTGCCGGGGCGCGCGCCGATGCCCTGCAACCCTATGTGCGCCCGGATGGTGCCGCGGTGCTTGGGGCCTATGCCTTCCCGTCCCATTTTCCCTGGGCGGTGATCACCGAACTCAACGAAGCAAGCGCCTATGCCGTTGTGAATGCGATGACGCTGCAGATCGCCAAAGTGGGCCTTGTCGGGCTGGTGCTGGCGGCCATGGGGGCTTTTTTCATGGCGCAGGGGCTGACAAGGCCGATCCTCATGATTGGCGCCGTTGCGCAGAAGGTTGGGCAGGGGGATTTTGCAGCCCGGGTGAAGGGCGTGACCAGCAGGGACGAAATTGGCCAGTTGGCCCGGGAGGTGAACCAGATGATCGCCCATCTGGCCGAGCGGCTTGAGCTGATGAAATTCGTCTCGCACAGCACCATGTCCGCAATTCGCAACGCCGAGGACAGCGGCATGCGGCGCGGCGGTGAGCGACGGCGGGTTTCCGTCATCTTCACCGATATCCGCGGATATACCTCCTTTTCCGAAAGCGTACCGCCCGAAACAGTAGTCGAAGTGCTGAACCGTTACTTTGAGGTGCAGGCGGCGCTTGTCGCCAAATTTGGCGGCGATGTGGACAAATTCATTGGCGATGCGCTGGTCGCAGTCTTTGAAGGCGAGCGAATGGAGGAACGCGCGGTCGCCGCTTCGGTCGAAATAATCGCCGAGTTGCAGGATCTGCTTGGCGTCTATCCTGAATACGACTTGCATGTTGGCATTGGGGTGGCCTCGGGCGAGGTCGTCATGGGCGCGACAGGTGCGCGGGATCGAATGGATTTCACTGTGCTTGGCTCCACCGTCAACCTGTCGGCGCGTCTGTGCTCCAAAGCGGCTTCGGACCAAGTATTGGTTGACGAGGCCTCACGAAAGGCCGCTTCTGTTTCTGGACGTTTCCACTTTGAACCGCTTCCGGCGGTCTCGCTGAAAGGATATGCAGAGCCGGTGCCTGTCTTTGCTGCCGTATCACGCGTACAGGTTCAGGCCTGAGGGCCGGGAAAAATCTGGTTTGCTCCTGCTCCGTTTTTTCGTCGCGGTGCCCTGTCTTTGCCGCTATGGACAGTGTCATGACAGAGACTGGTACATTCGAGATTTTCCTCACGGTCGCACCGGGGCTGGAGCAGGCGCTCTTTTCCGAAGTGCGGGAACAGGGGTTTTCGGGCCCAAAGGTCGTGCCGGGGGGCGTGATCATTGAGGGCGGTTGGAACGATGTCTGGCGCGCCAATCTGCACTTGCGCGGCGCGGCGCGGGTTCTGGCCCGGATCGCCGAATTCCGCGCGTTTCACCTTGCGCAGCTCGATAAACGCGCCCGCAAGTTCCCCTGGTCGGATGTCCTGCGTGCGGATGTGCCCGTGCGGGTCGAGGTTGCAACAAACAAGAAGTCCAAGATCTATCATGCAGGTGCGGCGGCCCAGCGGATCGAACGCGCCCTGTCCGAGGAACTGGGCGTCGCCATCGTTCCACCCAATGCCACAGACGCGCAAAGCGCGGGAAGCGTGACGCTGAAATGCCGGATCGAGGACAATCTTTGTGTTTTCAGCGTCGATACGTCTGGTGAAGGACTTCACAAGCGCGGTCACAAGGCCGCGGTGGGAAAAGCGCCAATGCGGGAAACGCTTGCGTCTCTTTTCTTGCGGGAATGCGGATTTGACGGATCCGAAACCGTGGTGGATCCAATGTGCGGCTCCGGCACCTTTGTGATCGAAGCGGCTGAGATCGCGCGTGGTCTGGCGCCGGGGCGCAGCCGCGATTTTGCCTTCGAACAGCTGGCGACCTTCGAGGCAGAGGTCTGGGAGGACATGCGCAGCGCGCGCGCAGAGAAAGAGACGTCGCTGACCTTCTATGGCTCGGATCGAAATGCTGGTGCGGTCGAAATGGCGTCAGCCAATTCCCTGCGTGCAGGTGTTGAGGGCTGCATCTCTTTCACCCAAAGGGCCGTCAGTGATCTGCAGCCGCCCGCGGGCGCGCCGGGGCTCGTCATCGTGAACCCGCCTTATGGCGCCCGGATCGGCAACAAGAAGCTTCTCTTTGCTCTATACGGCGCCTTGGGGCAGACCTTGATTGAGCGTTTCTCGGGCTGGCGCGTGGGCATCGTGACCAGTGACACGGCTTTGGCCAAGGCTACTCAGCTGCCCTTCCTGCCTGTTGGGGCGCCTGTTGCCCATGGCGGTCTGAAGATCAGGCTGTTTCGTACCGAACCGTTGCCCTGATCCGGGACCACTGGGCGCGCGTGAGAAGCGCTTCTTCTGGCTCTTGCGCCACGCCGTTCGATGGGGTGGGATTGGCTGCGTAGCCCCTTGACGGAGATCTCCCGCATGTCCTTGCGTATTCTTCTTGTTTTATCTCTTCTCCTTTGCGGTGGCATGGTCGCAGCCCAGGATCGGGCCGCAATTGAGCGGCAGTTCCAAAGCTGGTTGAAGACCGATGTCTGGCCGAGGGCACGGAAGGTCGGCGTCTCCCGAAAGACCTTCCACGCGGCTTTTGAAGGGGTGCGCCTGAACTGGAAACTGCCGGATCTTGTCCCTCCCGGCAGCATACCACAGGTGCCACGCAAGCAGCGGCAAGCGGAGTTTGGCGCGCCGGCACGCTATTTCAGCCGAGGCGCCATTGCCGGTGCGACGTCTGTCGGGCGACAGATGGCCAAGCGCCACAAGGGGGTGCTTGACGCCGTCGAACGCCAGACCGGGGTGCCAGGGCATATCATCCTGGCGATCTGGGGGCGGGAAAGCGCCTATGGCCGGGCCGCGATACCGCATGATGCCTTTGAAGTGCTTGGCACCAAGGCTTTCATGAGTACCCGTGCGAAGTATTTTTTACAGGAATTGATCGCTGCTCTCCTGGTGGCAGAGGCAGGCCATGTCCCGGCGCGCAAGATGAAAAGCAGCTGGGCCGGAGCGCTGGGGCAGCCCCAGTTCATGCCGTCCAATGTCCTCAAACATGCCGCAGATGGCGACGGTGACGGGAAAGCGGATATCTGGGGTTCAGAGGCTGATACGATTGCGTCCATCGGGGCGTACCTGCAGCACCATGGCTGGCAGACAGGTCGCGATTGGGGGTTCGAAGTTTCGGTTCCGCCGTCCGTATCCTGCACGCTGGAGGGACCGGATCAGGGGCGCAGCATTGCCGATTGGGCTGCGCTGGGCGTGGGCCGCGTGTCAGGCCGTCCGTTTCCCGCTCACGAATTGTCCGGGCAAGGCTCCCTGATGATGCCTGCCGGTCGCCTGGGGCCGACGTTCTTGGTCACCCCCAACTTCTACGTCTTGAAGGAATACAACATGAGTGACCTTTACGCTTTGTTCGTAGGCCATGTGGGTGACCGGATCGCCTTTGGGGTGGGGGATTTCAAAACCGGATGGGCCGATGTCGATTCCATGCTGCGCTCTGATGTGGCGGCGATGCAAAGGGCATTGGAAGATCAAGGTCATGATGTCGGGGGTGCGGATGGTCTGGTCGGTTTCAAGACAAGGCGGTCCATTGGACGCTGGCAGGAAACTCAAGGCTCCCAGGCCACATGTTTTCCTGACGCTGGGCTGCGATCTGCTTTGGCCAGGTGATGCGCGTTGCGCTGAAATCTCGATGAGAAATGCAGGTCTTTTTAACCATCTGATAATTATTAATTTATCTTTGGTGGGGTGAAATTTTTGCAAGAAAAGCAGCTCTTGCTCAGATTCCCGCTTGACCCCGCGAGCCCCATTCCGTAAATCGCCTCCACACAGCGAGTGGCGGAGTAGCTCAGCTGGTTAGAGCAGCGGAATCATAATCCGCGTGTCGGGGGTTCAAGTCCCTCCTCCGCTACCAAATTTCCCTACATGAGTGAACTTTCCCTATTTGGGGAACTGCTTGCGAGCGGTGTGCGTCGTTCTGCTTGTTCGATGCCATCAGTTAACGCTGGACGGTACTTGCTCCAGTGGAGGATGTGTCTCGTCAATGCGTTTGGCGAAGTAGGGGGCTCCTTGTCCAAGCTCAAGATGCGACCTGAGCAAGAACCGCCATTGATGCCAGAGGGCAGGTCTCAGCTTATTCCGTTGAAAAACGCGGCCCGGTAGCCGCTGTGGGTGTCCCCCGAGATTGAGCGCGCGTTGGCCCGTCTCTCTTCAGCAGGCGATTTGTGGTGGCGGCAGGAGCTTTGCGAGCTTCCGGAGGTT